>Ga0247732_10000353_pt1 | contig 23866 bp, 17 predicted proteins | sample UWRJL163409C2_FD_180940 | JGI IMG/M metagenome (GOLD analysis project Ga0247732, IMG submission 180940) | Plant litter microbial communities from Arlington Agricultural Research Station in Wisconsin, United States - UWRJ-L163-409C-2 | ecosystem: Environmental > Terrestrial > Plant litter >...
AGGCCATGGGCGAGGCCCGCGACGAGCAGGTCATCACCCCCGCGTCGATGACCATGGACCTGAGGTCGGCCTTCCAGCCGCGCGTCGCGCTCGAGCTGCCGGCCACATCGTATGCGGCCCGCGTCGGCGACGCGGAGCTGTTCATCCGGGTGGATGGGTCGGCCCTCGACCTGACGAGCAGCGAGGGCCCCGTCGACATCGCCTTCGCGACGGGTCCGGCCATCCACCGTCTCATCTCGGGAGAGCTGGCCCCGCAGCACGCGATCGAGACGGGTGTCGTCGAGGTTCTGCGCGGCCGCGGCACGCTGCTCGACCGCTTCGCGAGCACGTTCCACCTCGCCGCCTGACCCGGTCGGATCTCGATACGGCCGCGAGCGGCCTACTCGATCGGCGCAGAGGGTTGCACCGGTCGAGTAGACGCGCGACGAAGGAGCCGTCGTATCGAGACCACCCGGCGTCCGAGCTACTCGGCGTCGAGGTCCGTCTCGAGCAGCGCGGCGAGCTCTTCGAGCGACGCCTCGGCCCCGTCGCCCTCGGCGGCGAGCGTCACGATGTCGCCGTTCGCCGCGCCCAGGCTCATGATCGACAGGATGCTCGCGGCGTCGAGCGGGGTGCTGCCGCCCTTCGAGATGGTCACCTTCATGGGCTGGCGCTTGACAGCCTCGATGAAGACGGAGGCGGGGCGGGCGTGCAGTCCGACGCGGCTGGCGATGGTGGCGGTGCGTTCAGGCATGGTGTGTCTCGTTTCTTGTATCTCAGGTATCGATGGAGAAGTGTCTGTGCAGAAGTGTCAGTGCAGAAGTGTCTCTGCAGAGGTGTCGGAGCGTCAGCGGGCCGTGACCGGCACGCCGGCCCGAACCGGAGCGGCGGACGACGCAGCGGCGGTGGCATCCGCGGAGGCCCCGTCGACGCCCTCGACCGGGCGGCGACGCACCCAGCGCTTGAGCGCCACGACGAGCAGTCCCGACACGACGGTTCCGGCGAGGATGGCGACGATGAACATGGCCAGGTTGCCGATCGCGAAGAACACGAAGATGCCACCGTGCGGCGCCTGCGAGGTCACGCCGGTGCCCATCACGATGGCACCGGTGAGGGCGCTGCCCACGATTCCGGCGGGGATGACGCGCAGCGGGTCGACGGCCGCGAAGGGAATCGCGCCCTCCGAGATGAAGGCGGCGCCGAGCAGCCACGCGGCCTTGCCGTTCTCGCGCTCGGCCTGGCTGAACAGCTTCTTGTCGATCAGGGTCGCGAAGGCGAGCGCCAGCGGCGGAACCATGCCCGCGGCCATGACGGCGGCCATGATCTGCCACGGCGCCTGGTTCGCGATCGTTCCAGCGGACAGGCCGGCGACGGCGAACGAGTAGGCCACCTTGTTGATCGGGCCGCCGAGGTCGGCCGCCATCATGATTCCGAGGATCAGCCCGAGCACGATGGCCGACGCACCGGTGAGCGACGAGAGCCAGTCGTTGAGGCCCGTCATCAGCGCGGCGATCGGGCCGCCGAGCACGATGACCATGAGCCCCGACGCGAAGATCGAGCCGACGAGCGGAATGATGACGACGGGCATAAGACCACGCAGCCAGCGCGGCACCTGCAGCCGGCCCAGCGCCCAGGCGATGAATCCGGCGAGCAGACCTCCGATGAGGCCTCCCAGGAATCCGGCGTTCATGATCAGCGCGACGGCGCCGGCGGTGAAGCCGACAGCGATGCCCGGCCTGTCGGCGATCGCATAGGCGATGTATCCGGCGAGGGCGGGAACGAGGAAGCCCATCGACGCCGCGCCGATGGCGAACGCGACGGCACCGAGGTAGGTTCCGAGTCCGCCGTCGGGCAGGTTGAAGAGGCTGTTCTGCAGGACGATGTCGGTCGCACGGCTGTTGATGTCGTATCCGGCGAGCAGGAAGCCGAGGGCGATGAGCAGACCGCCGCCCGCGACGAACGGGATCATGTAGCTGACACCGGTGAGCAGCCAGCGCTTGATCTTCTGGCCCACGTGCTCGTCGGTCGTGGTGCCGGTGGATGCCGCGGCTCCGTCGCCCGCGACACGTCGCGCCGACGGGTCGTTCGCGGCGGCGAGCGCCTCGGCGATCATCTGGTCGGGCTCGTCGATTCCACGCTTGACCGGCGCCTGGATGACGGGCTTGCCCGCGAAGCGCGCCTTGTCGCGCACGTCGACGTCGACCGCGAAGACCACGGCCACGGCGTTCGCGATGATCGCGGGGTCGAGCGGCGTGACGCTCGACGACCCCTGCGTCTCGACGTGCAGCTCTGCGCCGGCGCGCTTCGCGGCCGCCACGAGGGAGTCGGCAGCCATGTAGGTGTGCGCGATGCCGGTGGGGCAGGCGGTGACGGCCACGAGGATGGGCCGGTCCGCAGGAGCATCGGCGACGGGTGAGGCCGCCGGGGAGGGCGAGGCGGCCGATGCTGCGGTGGGCTCGGCCGCGGGGGCCGGCTCGTCAGCCAGCGCACCGTCGACAAGCGCGACGATCGCTTCGGCGCTCGGCGCCTCGCGCAGTGCGGTCACGAACTCGGGCTTGATGAGCGAGCGAGCAAGCTTCGACAGCAGCACGAGGTGGGCCTGGTCGGCGCCGTCGGGCGCGGCGATGAAGAAGATGATGTCGGCGGGGCCGTCGGATGCGCCGAAGTCGACGGCGGGGGCCGGCCTGGCCATGGCGAGCGTCGGCTCGAGCACGGCCGTCGAGCGGCAGTGCGGGATGGCGATGCCACCCGGGATGCCGGTGTCGGTCTTGCTCTCGCGAGCCCAGGCGTCGGCGAAGAGCGCCTCGGTGTCGCTCGCGCGACCGGATGCGGTGACGAGTCCCGCGAGGCGCCGGATCACGGCCGCGCGGTCGGTGCCGAGATCCTCGTCGAGGATCACCAGCCCGGGGGTGATGAGTGAAGACATCGTTGTTCTCCTTACAGGGTGATTCGCTCCGCGGGGATGCGCGGAAGCGTGGTGACGACGAGTTGTTCGGGATGCGTCTGGTCGAGCCTCGGCACTGTCGTGCCGGGGAGTGATGCGGCTGCGGCGCCATGGGCGACCGCCTGGGCGAGGCGGCCCGCGGGCAGGTCGCCTCTCTGGTCTGCGAGCACGTAGCCCGCGAGCGAGCAGTCCCCGGCGCCAACCGTGCTGCGGGCGACGATCCGAGGGGCCGGCGCGAACCAGGCGGCGTCGGAGTCGACGAGCACGGCTCCGTGCGATCCGAGCGTCACGAGCACCGCGCCGAGAGCCGGCGACAGCAGGGTCTCGGCGAGCGACACCGCGAGCGCCGGATCGGCCTCGAGCTCCTCGTGCGTCGCTGAGCCCGTGTCGAGGCCCTGCGATTCGGCCAGCTGCAGCAGTTCCTCGGCGTTGGGCTTGATGAGGTCGACCCTCTCGCCCGATGCGACGAGCGCCGCGAGGGGCGCGCCCGAGCTGTCGACGGCGACGCGCAGCCCCGTCGCCACAGAGTTCGGCACCGCCCGCACGGCCCGCACGAGATCCGCGTAGAACGTGTCGGGCACGCCGGGCGGCACGGAGCCGGCCAGCACGAGCCACGACGCCGAGACACAGGAGGCGACGACGACGTCGATGAGCTCGCCCACGGTCTCCGCGCTCAGCTGCACGCCGGGATCGTTGAGCTTCGTGGTCGTTCCGTCGGGTTCGGTCAGGGTGATGTTCGAGCGGATGGGCGCGTCGATCGACACGGTCGCCGTCGGAATGCCCAACGCCTCGAGCGCCACGACCAGCGGGTCTGTCGACGCGCCGGGCAGGATGGCGAGGGTGTCGCATCCGGCCGCATGCAGGGCCCGCGAGACGTTCACGCCCTTGCCGCCCGGCTCCTGACCGGTGACGACGGCGCGCTGCACCTGACCGCGCTCGAGCGCAGCCTCGAGCTCGACGGTGCGGTCGAACGAGGGGTTCACGGTGAGGGTGACGATCACGGCACGATCACCTCCACGCCCTCGGCGTCGAGGGCTGCCGACAGCGTTCCGGCCGGGTCGACATTCGAGACGAGGGTGTCGAGGTCGCGCAGCTCGGCGAACCGGTAGAGCGCCTCCTCGTCGAGTTTCGTCGAGTCGGCGAGAACGACCGAGCGCCGGGATCGGCGGATCATCGCGGCCTTGACCGCCGCCTCCCTCTCTTCGGGAGTGCTGAGGCCGAAGCCGGCACTCACGCCGTTGGTACCGAGGAAGGCGATGTCCGGCCGGAGCCGGTCGAGCTGCTCGATGGTGGATGCGCCGACGGCCGCACTGGTGAGACCCCGCACGCTGCCGCCGAGGAGGTGCAGATCGATGGCGGGGTTGAGGTGCAGCACGGCGGCAATGGGCACCGAGTTGGTGATGATGGTCAGCGGGTGGCCGTGGGCGGGGCTGACGTCGGCGAGCAGTTCTGCGAGCACGCCGGTCGTCGTTCCCGCGTCGAGCAGAATGGAGCCGCGGAACGTGTCGCCGATCATGCCGAGGGCGGCCCTGGCGATCACGAGCTTCGCGTCGCGGGACTTGTCGGCCCTGTCGGCCACGGTCGACTCGGCCAGGCTGATCTTCGAGCCGGCGACGGCGCCGCCGTGCACGCGCTGCAGAACGCCCTGCTGCTCGAGCAGATCGAGGTCGCGACGGACGGTCTCGGGGGTCACGCCGAATCGCTCGGAGAGCTCGGTGACCGTGACGCGGCCTTGCGCGCCGATCGCTTCGCCGATCTGCTGATGACGCTCTATGGCGTACATGTCGTCGTTGACCTCGTCTTTCGATTCGTCCGTGAACCTGTGTCTGGCTGTGTTGTGATGTGACTTTATGTCTGTTTGTCTGCGAAAGCAAGATAAACACAGATTTTAGATGCCCGTCGACAGGCTCAGGGAGCGACGCTCTGCTCAGGCAACCGTGAGGGTTCTCGCCTACCGTGAAGCGATGACCGACACCCTCACCCGAGAGATCGAGATCGGCGAGAGCCCGCAGAATCCGATGCGCCGCGCGCTGCGCCGTGCCCGGGCCTGGGTCGAGCGGCACCCGCGCATCCGGTTCGCCTACCGCTTCGCCGTCGGCGTGCTGGGCGCGATCGTGGTGGTCGGAGGGCTCATCCTCGTGCCCCTGCCCGGTCCGGGCTGGCTCATCGTGTTCCTCGGCATCGCCATTCTCGGCACCGAGTTCCCCGCCGCGCACCGGGTGGGGCAGTGGCTCAAGCGTGTGCTCGCGAGGGCGGTGTCGCGCTGGAAGGCGTGGCGCGCATCCCGTTCTGCACGGGCGTCAAGGTCCTCCCGAATGGACACACCGCGCGCCTAGGATGAGCAGCACTACCCCCGTGCAGTGCTTAAGGAGACGTTCCATGACCGGTTCCGCATCCACCATCGACGGGCTCCAGTCGCCCGTCATCCCGCGCGACGCGCACAACCCCTGGTATCAGCGGCCGGCCGAGCCGCTCGAGGGCGAGGCGCTGCTGCAGGTCGACGCCTGGTGGCGGGCCGCCAACTACCTTTCTGTCGGACAGATCTACCTGCTCGACAACCCGCTGCTCGAACGGCCGCTCAGCCGCGACGATGTGAAACCGCGTCTGCTCGGGCACTGGGGGACCACCCCAGGGCTCAACTTCGTCTACGCCCACCTCAACCGCATGATCCGGCACCGTTCGCTGCCGACGCTCTACATCGCCGGCCCCGGCCACGGCGGCCCCGGAATGGTGGCGAACGCCTGGCTCGACGGCACGTACTCCGAGATCTACTCGAAGATCGACCAGTCTGTCGACGGCATGCGCGGCCTGTTCCGCCAGTTCAGCTTCCCCGGCGGCATCCCGAGTCACGCCGCACCCGAGACCCCCGGGTCGATCAACGAAGGCGGCGAGCTGGGCTACTCCCTCTCGCACGCCTACGGGGCCGCGTTCGACAACCCGAACCTCCTCGTGGCCGCGGTCATCGGCGACGGCGAGGCAGAGACGGGTCCGCTCGCCACGGCGTGGCACTCGAACAAGTTCATCGACCCGCTGCAGGACGGCGTCGTGCTGCCGATCCTGCACCTCAACGGCTACAAGATCGCCAACCCCACCGTGCTGGCGCGCATCCCCGAAGAAGACCTTCTGGCGCTGATGCGCGGCTACGGACACAACCCGCACATCGTGTCGGGCGGCTTCGACGGCGAGGACCCGCTGCTCGTTCACGCCCGCATGGCCGAGACGCTCGACACCGTGCTCAACGAGATCGCCGCCATCAAGCAGGATGCCGCCGACGGCACGCTCGAGGGAACGCCCCGCTGGCCCATGATCATCCTGCGCACGCCCAAGGGCTGGACCTGCCCCGCCGAGATCGACGGCCTGCCCGTGGAGAACACGTGGCGCGCGCACCAGGTTCCGCTGGCGAGCGCCCGCGACACCGAGGCGCACACCCGCCTGCTCGAATCGTGGATGAAGAAGTACAAGCCGGAGGAGCTCTTCGACTCGTCCGGCGCGCCCACGCCGTTCGTCACCGGTCTGGCGCCCGAGGGCTACCTCCGCATGAGCGCCACGCCGTATTCGAACGGCGGGCTGCTGCGACGCGAGCTCCGGATGCCGGACTTCCGCGAGTACGGGATCGACGTCACGGCCCCCGGTCACGAGACGGCCGAGGCCACGAAGGTGCTGGGCGGCTGGCTCGCCGACGTCATTCGCATGAACCCCGACAACTTCCGCATCTTCGGGCCCGACGAGACGGCATCCAACCGACTGCAGGAGGTCTACGAGGTGACCGACAAGCAGTGGAACGCCGAGATCCTGCCGGTCGACTTGAATCTGGCCCGCGCCGGGCGCGTCATGGAGATGCTGTCGGAGCACCAGTGCCAGGGCTGGCTCGAGGGCTACCTGCTCACCGGCCGCCACGGGCTGTTCAACTGCTACGAGGCGTTCATCCACATCGTCGACTCGATGTTCAACCAGCATGCCAAGTGGCTGCAGGTCGCCAGGTCCATTCCGTGGCGACGCTCCGTGTCGAGCCTCAACTACCTGCTCTCGAGCCACGTCTGGAGGCAGGACCACAACGGCTTCAGCCATCAGGACCCGGGCTTCATCGACCACGTCGTGAACAAGAAGGCCGACGTCGTTCGGGTGTACCTGCCCGTCGACGCCAACACGCTTCTGTCGACCTACGACCACTGCCTGCGCAGCGTCGACTACATCAACGTGGTCGTCGCCGGCAAGCAGCCGGGGCCGCAGTGGCTCAGCATGCCGGAGGCTGTTGCGCACTGTACGCGCGGACTCGGGATCTGGGACTGGGCCGGCACGGAGCGGCCGAGCGACGAGCCCGACATCGTGCTGGCGTGCGCCGGCGATATTCCGACCATCGAGACTCTCGCGGCCGCATCCCTGCTGCGCAAGCACCTGCCCGAGCTGCGTGTGAGAGTCGTGAACGTGATCGACCTGATGCGCCTGCAAGACGAGACCGAGCATCCGCACGGCCTGTCGAACCGCGATTTCGACACCATCTTCACGACCGACAAGCCCATCGTGTTCGCGTATCACGGGTACCCGTGGCTCATCCATCGGCTCACCTACCGTCGGGCGGCGAACGCGAACCTGCACGTGCGCGGCTTCATCGAGAACGGAACGACCACCACACCGTTCGACATGCTCATGCTGAACAACCTCGACCGGTACCACCTGGTGATCGACGTGATCGACCGCGTGCCCGGGCTGGGGTCGAAGGCCGCCGCGCTGCGGCAGGATATGCAGGATGCCCGTATGCGCGCCCGTCAGTACACGCGGGAGCACGGCGAGGACATCCCCGAGGTGGCCCAATGGCTGTGGTCGGGAGACGACGGCGTGGGCTTCGACCGGCAGAACATGCAGGCCGTCGACGAGACCGGCGGAGACAACGCGTAGGGCGTGCCCCGGGGTTCTCTGAGAGCCCCGTTCCCTGAGCCTGTCGTTCCCTGAGCCCGTCGAAGGGCAGCGCGGGTGTTCGCGCCGACCGCGGTGGTCGAGCCGCCGCGGTGGGCACCAACACCCGCGCTCGACAGGGTGTTGCCCGGCAATGCGGTCTGCCACACTCGGAACATGCCAGACTCACAGCCTCCTGCTTTCCCCGGCGTGCCCGAGGATCCGAAGACTCCCGCATCGCCAGAGGCTCCTGAAGCTCCCGCCGCTCCGAGTACGCCGCCGGCTCCGTCGACGCCGCAGGTCCCAACGACGCCGCCGGTTCCGACGACGCCGCAGTTCTCGTCTGCCCCTCCCGATTCGCCTGAGCCGTCCACGCCGTCAGCGCCGCCCGCGCCGATCTCGCCGCAGGCACCCACAGGAGCGTCTGAACCGCAGTTCTCTTCTACTCCTCCCCCGCCGGCACCTCCCGTTCCGCCGAGTTCGCCGACGCCACCCGCACCGCCCGCACCTCCGGCACCGCCCTCCTATAGCAGCGCCCCGGCCCCGACTCCACCGGCACCGCCCTCCTACAGCGGCACCCCGACGACTCCTCCAACCTCGCCCTCATACGGCAGCACTCCTCCGCCGGTCAGCGACTACGGAACGCCGCCCCCTCAGTCGCAGAGCTACACGCCGACGAGCCAGTACCCATCCGGACAGTACGCGTCGACCCAGTACCCGGCCGCGCCTTATGCACCGGGCACGATCAGCCCGAAGAAGGGGCCGGGTGGCCTGGCTCTCACGGCTGTGATCATCGGCAGCGTCGCGCTCCTCGGGTCGTTCATTCCGTTCATCAACTACATCACCGGGTTCTTCGCGTTCGTCGGCCTGGTGCTGGGCGTCATCGCGATCTTCCTCAAGGGACGCAAGAAGACGCTCGCCATCGTGGGAAGCGCCGTGTCGCTTCTCGCGCTGATCCTCTCGATCGTTCTGTCGATCGCGTACACCAATCTGTTCTTCGACACCGTCGATGAGGCCATCGCGAGCAGCTCCCCCTCTGCCACCTCGGAGCCCATCGAGCCGGGCGACGACACCTCGACGGGCGAGCAGGGCGCCCCGGTGGCCGGCGACGTCGGATCGCGCGAGAATCCGGCTCCGCTCGGTTCGAGCGTCGAGCTCTCGCAGTTGGGCGAGCCGACCTGGCAGGTCACGGTGAACGCCCCCACCCTGAACGCCGATGCTGCGGTCGCCGCAGAGAACTCCTTCAGCGACACCGCGCCCGCCGGAACCTCGTTCGCGTTGCTGCCGATCACCACCACGTACGTCGGGTCGGAGACCGGCTACCCCGCCTACGTGCAGGTGGGGTTCGAGGCGGCCGACGGCACCATGTACAACCAGTACGACGCCATCGCCATCGCACCCGACGGCATCGACGCGGTCGCGGAGCTCGCTCCCGGCGCGTCCGCATCGGGCAACATCGCGGTGGCCATTCCGACCACCGGAGTCGAACAGGGCCTGTGGGTCGTATCGAGCCTCGACGGAACGAAGTTCTATTTCAAGGCGCAATAGCGGTTCATTCATCAGGGTCCGCGTGCATCAGGATGTGCGTGCCCAAGTACCGCGCGCCTCGTTCCGGGGCCTGTCGTTCCCTGAGCCCGTCGTTCCCTGAGCCTGTCGTTCCCTGAGCCTGTCGAAGGGCGTCTCGACAGGCTCGACGAACGGGGTATCGAAGGACCTTGCGTGTCGACAGGCCCGACGGACTGGAGGGCTGGGTTCGAAGGGCCTCGCGTCTCGACAGGTTTCGACGAACGGGATCACCGCTGTCACCAGGGTCTGCCTGTTCGTCGCTGTCCGGTGGGTCTCGGTGTTCGGTGCGGGTCTTGCCAGCTGGGTGGCCTGACATGCGGCTTGCCGTGGATCATCACCAATTGCCACGCCGAGGTGTGGATCGTGGAGTGGTGGAACGGGCACAACATTGCCAGGTTGTCGATGTCCGTTCGTCCGGGCGGGTAGGTCTCACTGACCCAGGGAGTGACGTGGTGGGCCAGACATCGTGAGGGTGGCGCGGTGCAGCCGGGGATGACGCATCCGCCGTCTCGGGCGGCGAGGGCTCTGCGTTGTCTTCGGGTGGCGAGGCGTTTCGTCTTGCCGTGATGCAGGCTCTCTCCGTGCTGGCCGAAGAGGCTGGTGATGGTGTCGCCATGGCAGCGGAGCTGATCCACGGTGCTGATGGGGATGGGTTCGGTGCTGCCGTCGATCCAGGCGGCTCCGCGCCCGGATTGGAGGTCGTCGAGGGTAACGTGCACGTTCACGGTCGGCGCCGCCCCGTTCAGCAGGGAGGCGGTCGGTGAGGCGGCGGCCAGCTCGATGAGCGTCATGACGGCGTCGAGGAGCTTCTGCTCGGCTGTACGCGCGTCGATGACCGCCTCGTCACCTGACGTTGATTTTTCGGATTCAGCGTCAGTATCCTCTTCGGGCTCAGCCGTAGCTGTAGGTGTTTCGGGGTCGGGGGTGCGCGGGCTGAGGATCGAGTCGACCGCTGCGAGGAATACGCCCAGTTGCAGGGGTGGGAGCGCGTACCGGCCACGGGCCATGCCGTCGGCGCCGACTTTCGGGTAGCTGAAGCCGCGCAGCGACTGCTTGACGGCGTCGCGGGGTTCTGCTCCGTCGGGGTCGAGGTGCTCCCGGATACGGATCGCGAGCCGACCGATCTCCTCGACCGTGTACCGCCTCGGCACCCTCCGACAGGCATCCCCATCGCCTGTACCGCCGCCTTCGTCGACGCCCGCATCCGCGCCGGCATCGGCGTCGGCGTCGATATTGAGGTTGGCGTCGACATTGGCGTCGGCGACGGTGGCGGTCGCGGCGGCGACGAGGTGCCGTTCGGCCTGGTCGGTGTCATCGGACCAGCCGGTGCGGTTCACCACCTCGGACAGGGTGCGGCAGATCACCGCCGCCGTATCGACCCCGACCTTGCCGGCGAAGAACGCCTCCTCCACGACCGGGAAGAAACTCGGATTCGGGGTTCCCGAGATCGAGATCGACGACCGCAGCCGCTGGCCGAGACTGATGCGGGTCGCGGCGGTGCGCTCAGAGATGTTCGTGGTCGCGGCGAGGAGTTTTCTCGCTGACGCGAAGCCGTGCCTGTATGCGAGACCGGCCGTGTCGAGTTCACGGCGGGACTCGTGCGCGACCTCGGCCGCCACCCAGGTGCGGGCCGCATCACCGGCACGACCGATCGCCTCCCACGCGTGGGCTGCCGCGAGCAGGGCGTCACCGGGGTCGGCACCCGGCCCGGCACCGGCGTGGAGGGCTGCCCGGTTCTCGTCGAGGAGCTGCCGAAGACGCACGGCGATATCGCCGAGGGATGCGTCGAGGAGGTCCATACGAGAAGTCAAACAGCAGCCACCGACATTGGGTCGACAGGGGCATTCAATAGATGATCAGGGGTTATGCCTGTGAATAACGCCTGCTGACCCACCGCTGTGGAGGAGGGGAGGGGGTTGAGTTCGGGGCCCCTTCGACAAGCTCAGGGAACAGCTGGCTCTGAACGGATGGTCTCGATACGCGCTGCTCGCTCCTCGCGAGCGCTACTCGACCGGCGCATGCGACGCAGCACCCGGGCCCCTTCGACAGGCTCCGGGAACGGCGGGCGCAGCGACAGACCCGGCCGCAGCCGTGCCGCACGTCGTCACCTATCGCGCCAGAAAGCGCGACACGGCCACACGTGCGGTTCTATGGTGGTGCACACAGTGTTTTTCCGATCCATCGAAAGGAAATCTCTCATGCCTTCACCCCAGCCCGTCGTCTTCATCCATGGCCTGTGGGTGCACGCATCCAGTTGGCAGCCCTGGATCGACCTGTTCGAGAACGAGGGCTACACGGCCGTGGCCCCGCTCTGGCCCGGCGAGCACGACACCGTCGAGAATTCGCGCGCGCATCCCGACGACGCGGCCGACAAGGGCATCGACGATGTCGTCGGGCATTTCCAGGGCATCGTCGATTCGTTCGACGTGCAGCCCATCCTCATCGGGCACTCGTTCGGCGGGCTCATCGTCGAGAAGCTGCTTGGCCAGGGCTACGGCGCCGCGGGCGTGGCCATCGACCCGGCGCAGATCAAGGGAGTGCTCCCCCTTCCCCTCAATCAGCTGCGGTCGTCGTTCCCCGTTCTCGGCAATCCGGGCAACCTGCACAAGGCCGTGTCGCTCACCGAGGAGCAGTGGCGCTTCGGCTTCGGCAACGCCTTGAGCGAGGAGGAGTCGTCGGCGCTCTGGAACGCGTGGAACATCCCCTCGCCCGCGAAGCCCCTCTTCCAGGCCGCGGTCGCGAACTTCACGTTGCACTCCGAGGCGAAGGTCGCCACCGACAACGACGACCGCGCACCCCTGCTGCTCATCGCCGGCGGCCAGGACCACACGGTGCCCGAGACCGTCGTCGACGCGACGCTCGCCCAGTACCGCAACTCGAACGCCGTGACCGAGCTCATCACCTTCTCCGACCGCGGCCACTCCCTCACGATCGATCACGGCTGGAACCAGCTCGCCACCGAGATCCTCGTCTGGCTCCGCCAGCAGTCGCTCGGCCAGTAAGCCGGATGCCCGCAGCAGGGCACGCAGGATGCCCGCAGTCGGGCAAACCGGATGCGCGAGGGCCGGGCGCGCAGGATGCCTGCGGCTAGGCCTGCTCGGGCGCAGGCAACGACGCCTCGCCCGCCAGCGACAAGGTCAGCACCGCCTCGGTGATGTACGGACTCTTCTCGATCTCGAGCGCCGCCAGCCGCAGGTCCTCGGCCACGTCCCGCTCCCGGTCGTTGCCCACGAGGTCGACGGCGGCGACGAGGTAGAACTCCTCGGGGCCGACGAACTCGAGGTGCAGGTAGGTCACCCGTTCCACCTCGGGAGCCGCGAGCAGCGCGGTGAGAACGATCTTCTCGATCTCGTCGTCGGCGACCTGACCTACAAGAAAGCGGCGGTTGCGGTCGATCAGCACCAACGCGACAACACCGAGCAGCAGCCCCACCAGGATCGAGCCGGCCGCGTCGTAGACCGCGTTGCCGGTGAGCTGGTGCAGAAGAACGCCCAGGAATGCGATGACAAGGCCCGCGAGCGCCGCCGCGTCTTCGAAGAACACGGCCCGGAGCGTGGTGTTCGACGTATCGAGCACATGGTGCAGCGTGCCGACCCTCCGCCGCATCGCGGCGGTGCGCGCCTGCCGCAGCGCCTGGAGGAAGGAGATCCCCTCGAGCACCAGGGCGACGCCCAGAACGATGTAGTTGATGGTGTAGTCGGCGTCGCGCTCGGGCTCGAAGAGCTGCTGCACGCCGTGCATCACCGAGACGACGGCGCCCACGGTGAAGAGTCCGAATGCCGCGAAGAGCGACCAGACGTACGCCTCCTTGCCGTAACCGCGGGGATGATCCTCGTCGCGCATGCGGTCGGAGCGTCGCTCGGCGATGAACAGGAACACCTCGTTGCCCGTATCGGCCCAGGAATGCGCCGACTCGGCGACCATCGAGGCAGAGCCCGTGAGCACCGCCGCGATCGTCTTGGCCACGGCCACCAGCGCGTTGGCGCCGAACGCGATCAGCACGGTGAGGGTGCTGTCCTGCTTCTGTTCTGCGGAAGCGTCTGACGGGGGTTCTGTCGTGGGTGTCGAGGTCACAGGGCAACGATGCCACAGCGCCGCCCGGTGTGCTGCGCGGGATCGCGTGATTCTGTACCCCGAACAGGGGATGTCATTCAGTGTGCATCGCCGGGTGAACGGTGCAATGCTTAACACCCGTGAATTCGTCCAAACGATCAGGCGCCGCACCGCCCTTGGCGGCGAGCGTGGAACTCGATCGCCTCCTCGCTGCCGGCCTCCTCCGCACGAGCTTCGAGCCGATCTTCGACCTGGACTCCATGTCGGTCATCGCCTACGGCACGGCCGTGCACGGCCCTCTCGGTTCTCCGCTCGAGTCGCCGGGCGTGCTGCGGGCGGCCGCGGCCGACAGCGACCGACTGGTCGAGGTCGACAACGCCGGCCGGATCGACGCGATGAAGACGGCGGAGCGGGCCGGCCTGTCGTTGCCTCGGAGCCTCTTCTTCCACGCGGAGCCGGCGACGATCCACGCGCTGGCCCTCGACGACGCGGCTCGCGCGCGACCGATGGTCCTCGAGATCCGTGGCCACAACCTCGCCGCAGCCGACCTCGTCGCTCTGCTGAAGTCCATTGTCGGCATCCGCGACCAGGGCTGGGCCATCGCCCTCACCGAGGTCTGCGTCGACGCCCACGCCCTCGCCCTGCTGCCCATCATCGCGCCCGACGTCATCGACGTCGATCTCCAACTCATCGGCGGCCTGCCCGACCAGCACGTCGCATCCATCGTCAGCGCCATCTCGGCCTACGCCGAGGCCACCGGATGCCTCGTGCTCGCGACGGGCGTCGAGAACGAACGGCATCTCACCACGGCTCGAGCACTCGGTGCGACGCTCGGGCGCGGATCGTTCTTCGGACACGCGGGCAGGCTGCCGGATGCGCTGCCCTGGCTCTCCGGAGTGCGTCCGGCGCCGACGGGTCGACTCGCGGGGCTCCGGCAGGACACGCCGTTCTCCGTGGCAGCGGAACGTCGCGAGACGCGGCCGTCGCACCGCGACCTGCTTCTGCAGATCAGCCTGTTCCTCGAGGCGCGAGCCACGCAGGAGGACGGATCGGCCGTCATCCTCGGAACCTTCCAGCACCGCGAGAACTTCGACGAGCGGGCCGTGGAACGGTACTACCCGCTGGCTGACACGGCTGCCTTCGTCGGCGTGTTCGGCCACGGCTTCGACGAACTGACGCTCAGCGACGCGGTGTGCGCGGTCGATCTCGACGAGGGTGACCCTCTCATAGCGGAGTGGAACGTGGTGGTGATCTCGCCCAACTTCGCCGCCACCCTGACCGCGCGACAGGTGGGCGAGCCGTCGCCGTCGAACGACAGCTTCGAGTTCATCCTCACCCACGACCGCCGTCTCACCATCGAGGCGGCGCGCACCCTCGTGGCGCGGCTCTAGCGCGCCGGGTTCTCAGGCGCCCGGTCGGTCCATCGACGGGATGAGACTCTCGAGCACGGCGCGGGCATTCTCCTCCGCCGTCAGATCCCGTGCGATGGCGAAGAGCCGGATCGCGTCCTGGGCGCGGACGCGGGCCTCCGCGTCTCGGCCGTCTTTGACGGCGTGGCCGGCGAGCAGAAGAGCGGCCCTGCCCGCGTAACGCGCGTCATCCGTGGCCCCGGCCAGGCGATGGAGCACGAGGGCCAGCTGTGCGCTCGCGGTGCGATCAGTACGGTCGAGTTCTGCCGTCGCCCGCATGTAGAGAGCGAACATCAGCGCGTCGAGGATCACGTCGAGCGACGAATCGACGCGCCCGAGAACGGGAAGGCTGCGGCCCTTTGCGGTGTCGAGCCGAAGCTGCCACTCGTCGTCGACGACCTGCAGCACGGCGGAATGCGATGAGTCGGGGCCCAGATCGAATCGCCCGATGTCGTCGCCGGAGAGCGGGCGCCAGCCGAGTTCGGCCGAGTGACGCGACAGCCATCCTGCGACGGAGCGCACAGCGTCGTCTACCGGTTCCATTGATCCCACTCCTTCCCGACCGCCTCTAATCTCGCATGCGACGCCCGCGCGATGCTGCACACCTTGGGACTTCGAGTTCCATGATGGTCGATCAGATCTGCAATAGTCAGGGAGGTGCCTGAATGACAGGACACCTGAATGAAGGAGAAGGCGTGGGCGTGGTTCGAAAATGGGTCTTCCCGGTATTGCGCATCCTGCTGATCGCAGCGATCGCCGTGGCTCTGGGCAAGCTCGCCTTCTTTCCCGACAAGACAGAAGACGTGTCGGCCGTTCCCACCGGGGAGATCATCGAGCCGGTCATCCCCGTCGCCCTGGGCACCATCGTGAACGACGTCGTCGTTCAGGCGACCGTGTCGGCCGACCCCGCAACGCCCCTCAAGTCGACCGCCGCCGGCACCGTCGACGAGATCTTCTTTCCTCAGGGCTCGACGGTCGCCGCGGGCGATGTCGTCTTCGACGTCAAGGTCGAGATCGTGCGCGCGCCCGAAGACACGATCGACGAGGAGGGCAAGACCAAGCCCCCGATCTACCGCTACGAGCAGGTCATCGCGCCGGCGTCCGGTGTGCTCAGCTCACTGAGTGTCATCTCCAAACAAGAGGTGACGATCGGCATGACGGCCGGGCAGATCGCCCCGCCCACGTTCTCGGTCTCGGGTTCGCTGCAGCCCGAGCAGCGCTACCGGCTGGTCGATCAGCCGACGGATGCGTCGATCGCCATCACCGGCGGACCCGCGGCGTTCACCTGCACGGGCCTGCGCATCACCACTCCCCTCGCCGGCAGCGAGGGCGGCAGTGATGGCGGGTCGACCGGCGGCGACGCGACCGGCGGAGCCGGAACATCCGGAACCGGCGGCGGAGGCGGCGGCTCGACCACCACGGTGAGCTGTCCCATCCCCGGCGACGTCACCGTCTTCTCCGGGCTCGCAGCCCAGATGACCATCGCGGGAGGCAAGGCCGAGAATGTTCTCGTCGTGCCGACCACCGCGGTGCGCGGTGCCGCTCAGAGTGGAACCGTCTGGCTGTCGCTGGCCGATGGCAGCACCGAGGAGCGCCCCGTCGGCCTCGGCCTCAACGACGGGAGCCAGGTCGAGATCACCGGCGGCCTTGTGGAAGGCGACCAGATTCTGCAGTTCGCGCCCGGCGCACTCGCCGATCCCTCGGGCTGCCCGCCCGGAGTGGTCGACTGCGGCGCGGTCTCGGTCCGGTGAGCCTGCTCGAACTGCGCGACGTCACGCGCACGGTCATCCCGCCCGACCAGCCGGCCCTGACGATCCTGAACGGCGTCGACCTCACGGTAGAGCCGGGCGACCGCATCTCGATCGTCGGCCGCTCGGGCTCGGGCAAGTCCACGCTCCTCAACCTGCTCGGCCTGCTCGACATGCCGACGAGCGGCCTGCTCACGTTCGACGACAGACCGGTCAAGTCATACTCCGGCGCGGCCCGCGACCGGGTGCGGGGAGCGCAGATCGGCTTCGTGTTCCAGCAGTTCAACCTGCTCCCCGGCAGAACCGCCCTCGAGAACGTGGCCATGCCTCTGCTCTATGCCGAGGGCAAGGCGTTCTGGCGCCGCAAGAAGCTCGCAGCCGAGATGCTCGACGAGGTCGGCCTCGGAAACCGCATGGACAGCATGCCCGACCGGCTCTCGGGCGGCGAGCAGCAGCGCGTCGCCATCGCCCGCTCCCTCGTGCGCGGACCGCGCCTGATCCTGGCCGACGAGCCCACGGGCGCGCTCGACCTCGATACCGGCAGCTCTGTGATGCAGCTCATCGACGATGTCGCCACCCGAACGGGCGCCGCCCTCGTCACGATCACGCACGACCCGGCCATCGCGAGTCGGGCACGCGACCACTTCCGACTCGACCGGGGCGTGCTCACGCGAGTCGACGAGGTCGAGCTCGCCACCGCATCCGAGGCGCTCTCGTGAGGCGCGCGTTCACCAGTCTGGTCGGTGCGGTCATCGAGGCGTGGCAGGAACTGCGGGTGCACCGCACACGCGTGCTGCTCTCGCTCATCGGCGTCGCCGTCGCCGTGTGCTCGCTGACCACCGTCGTCGCTCTCGGCGGCATCGTGCAGCAGGCCAACGAGGAGCTGAGCGAGAGGCAGAGCGGGCGGCCCGCCTCGCTGTACGTCTCCGCCTACAGCAACGACGGGGCCCCGGTCGATTCGAGCACAATGGATGCGACGTGGAGCGAGACGCTGGCACGGTACGACATCGACTACGGCAGCCGGGTGATGCAGACCACCCAGGCGGTTCCGTTCACCACCGGCGTCGTGCAGGTGCAGACGCAGGCCGTCGACCAGCCCTACGGGGAGATGCATCGGGTGCGCCTCAGCGAGGGTGCCTGGTTCGGCCCCGACGACGACGACCTGCTCGCCCCGACCCTCGTGGTGAACCAGATCTTCTGGGAGCGGCTCGGCAGCCCCGACCTGAAGACGCACCCGACCGTGGAGCTGGGCGCCCAGGGTGGCAGCCCGGGCACGACGGCCGTGATCGTGGGCGTGTACCCGGTGGCCAGCTACGAGACCGAACCGGCCATGTTCATGCTGGTCGACCACCTCGCGGCGATGAAGGCCGCAAGCTCGACGGTGGCGGTCGAGGATCCGTACGCCGGCTCGACCCAGTACGAGATGTGGGTCCCCCCGGCCATCTCCGATCAGCTCATGGAGATCGTGAAACGGGACTTCTCGTCTGCGCTGGCGACCCCCGGGGGCGGAACCGGCGGCATCCAGGTCGACGTCTACCGCCAGGACTACGCCCAATACGGCGACGACCCCTTTCTCGTGACCAAACTGGTCGTGGGCGGAATCGCCGTGCTCGTGCTGCTGCTCGGTGCGCTCGGACTCGTGAACATCGCCCTCGTCACGGTCAAGCAGCGGGTGCGCGAGATCGGCATCCGGCGCAGTTTCGGCGCGACGGCAGGGCGCGTGTTCTTCGCCGTGATGATGGAGAGCGTGGTGGCCACCATCGCCGCCGGAGCCGTCGGTGTGATCGCGGCGATTCTGATCGTGCAGAACCCGTTCACCATGGACCTCGTGGGCCAGGGGCTCGTCAGCGACTTCCCCCCGTTCCCCGCCGAGGCTGCGCTGCTCGGCCTGCTGGCGGCCACCGTGGTGGGGGCCCTCGCCGGCCTGCTGCCCGCCCTCGTGGCCGTGCGGGTGAAGGTGATCGACGCCATCCGGTACTGAGTTCGCCCGCTACCCCGTCGAGCTTCCCGTCGAGGTGCCGCCCAGCCCCCAGTGGTCGGCGATGAGCTCCAGCCCCTGCGCGAAGACGTACGACCATGTCGTGGCGTCGTGGGCGCTGCCCTGCGCCTCGATGTAGGTCGAGGTCATGCCGGCGGCCTGCGCGTCGGCGTAGATCGCCTTGACCTGCGGCAGGAACGCCTGGTCGTTCGAGCCCACACCGAAGACCGCGAACGTGTCGTCGTAGCGTCCGTGCTGCTGCATGATCGCCGCGGGATAGGCGGCCTCGTACCGGGCCAGGCTGCCCCCGAACGCGGCGTCGGCCGTCTTCTGCGCGTCGCCGATGCGCGGATACTCCTCGCCCGATGCGTCGAGGATCACGCCGAAGAGGGAGGGGAAGGCGGCTCCGAGCTGAATGGAGCAGGTCCCTCCCTGCGACAGGCCGCCGATTCCCCAGTAGTGCGGATCGTCGATGACGTTGAGGTTCGTCTTGATCCAGTTCGGCACGTCGACCGTGAGGTAGCTCTGCGAGTTTCCGAGGGGTGAGTCGACGCACATCGGGTTCGCCGTCGGGTCGCCGAGCTGGTCGGGCGAGACGACGATCGGTGCGAGGCCGTCGTGGGCCGCAGCGTAGGCGTCGAGGCTCGCCTCCAGCTTGTCGGTGATGAGCGGATCCTGAGGACTGCCCGGCTGGCCCGACATCATGATGAGCACCGGCAGCTTCGGCGGATCCGCCGTGAGCGCCGCGGGTGGCAGGTAGACGACCGCCGGCCGGGCCGCGAAGCCCGATTCGGATGCCGGGATCGTCACGATCGTGAGGGTTCCGGTCTTCGGCATGGTCGCCGGCGCCACCCACGCGTCGAGCGACGATGCCGCCGACGATGTGGGCGCGGGCAGAGGCTGTGTCGACTCGTCGGCAATCGCACTGATCCCGAGCACACTGCGCACCGTGGGGTACTGGCCGAAGTCGACGTTCACGGCCATCGCCGTGGTGAGCGCGAAGAGCACGAGCGCGAGGGCCGACGCGACCACACGCATCCGGGATGCGCGTCGCATCGAGACGATGGCGACGCCGAAGGCGGCGAACCCCACGGCGATCCAGACACGCACGACGGGGGTCAGGTCGGCGCCGAAGAGGTCGAGGCGATCGGAGAGGAGCCAGGTCAGCCCGAGTCCGATGAGCGCCCCCGCCGCCGCCGAGGTCGCGGCCGCCGTGAGCCAGCGACGCCGCGTCCATCGGCGACCGGGTCGACGGGCCACGAGCAGCACGACGGCCGCCAGCGCGAGCGCGTACACGCCGATGAGCACCGGACCCTCTGTGATGCCCAGGTCAAGAAGCCGGTTCACGATGCACCTCCTGTGTCGCCTTCGGTCTCAAGTCCCTCAAGAGCCTGCTCAGCTGCAGCACCGACAGCTGCGGCAGGTAGCACCGGCCGATGGCCGCCCCCACAGCGGGGAGGTCGGTCGTGTCGGGGTAGATCAGCCAGAGCGGAACGAACTGCGGCTGGAACTTCTTCTTGAAGTTCAGCAGCGAGCGGAACCCGTAGGCGGGTTCGAGCGACCGGCCGACGTAGTCGAGCAGCTGGGCCACGACGCTCGCCCGCACCTCGAGCTGCGACGACTCGGGGGCGGCGTTCGCGAGCGGTGCGCCGGACAGGCTCAGCAGGTCCATTCCGTCGCTCTTCGCCTGCTCGACGGCGGCCGCGATCACGAACTCCATCGTTCCGTTGGCCGCATCCGGGCGGCGGCGCATGAAGTCGAGGGTGTACCCGCAGACCCGCGACGCCTCCGTGCCATCCTGGGTGGCATACAGCGGCAGCCAGCTCGTGACGGCGACGATCGTGCCGTCGGCGTCGACCGCGAGCATCAGGCGCACGGCCGGATCGGCGAGCTCGTCGATGCCGCCCAGCGTGAAGCCCATCTCGGGCAGGTTCTTCTCGGCGACCCAGGCCTCGGAGATGGCCTGCAGCTGCGACCTCTGCAGCAGCGACAGGTCCTTCCACGAGGTCCACTGGGCCTGCACGCCGGCGCGTGCCGCCTTGTTCACGGCCGTGCGGATGTCCTGCCACTTCTTGCCGGTCGGGTTCCAGTCGCGGGGGCGCAGCACCGCCTCCTCCGCTACCTTGAGTCGTTGCCAGCGGAGGGCCGCGAAGGTGTCGAGCGCGGCGTCGTCGACCCCGTAGAACGTCGCCGTCCACCCGTGGTCTCCGCAGAAGCGCACGAACCGTTCCACGACGCGCGGGTCGGCGTAGGCGGGGCCGAACGGGCCTCCGACCGCCACCGCGACGAAGCTCTGCACCCTGTAGGCCACGGCCGCATCGCCCTCGGGATCGAACCAGTAGGAGTTGCCCGACCAGGTCGACATGAACGACATGGTGTGCCCGCCGCCGCGCGCGAGGATCGCGCGGGCGCGCACCCGATCGTCGTCACCGGCCACGGAGGTGCGGCTGAAGACGAGAAGGCAGGACGCGACGACGACCGCCGCCCAGAACAACGTCGACGGCAGGTGCCACAGCGCGATCGCCTCGTGCGTCGACGGAACGAAGGCGAGCCCGTCGGACACGACGAAGCTCGGCGGCACGAGGCGCAGCGGCAGCGCCCGCAGAAGGTCGAGCGCATCCACCGCCGGCGTGAACTGGTCTCTGATGGCCAGCGAACCGAGCACGGACAGCAGGGAGGCGCCGACGAGCGCGCTGCCCGTGATCACGAAGAACCGCGTCACGCTCGAGGCGGAGGTGCGCACGTCGACGTGCCTGCGCAGCAGAATCAGCAGCAGGGCGCTCGCCAGCGGCAGGATCGCGCAGAGCGCGCTCCCCGTGAGGGTCTGCCAGATGTAGGGGTCGACCTCCTGGTTCGACTCCTCGGCGATCAGCGTCATCGTCTCGGGCTGGATCACCACGAAGACCGCCACCATCACCGCCGACATCAGGAGATGGATGCCCACCGCCAGCCACAGGGCCGCCCGTCGGCCCCGCAGGATTCCCCACGCGGCGACGACACCCACGGCCACGGGGAGAAGCGCGATGAGGGCGCCGCGGGGGTGGTGCTCGTCGATCGCCAGAAGCCCGTAGATCGACAGCAGCCCGCTGCCCGAACCGATCAGCGCCGCCACGACCGGGCCGATCGCGCCGACGGCGACCACCGTCGCCAGCAGGGTGCGGATCTCGTGGTGCGAGCTGCGCACCAGCCGGAACCTCGAGCGCGAACCGCCCAGGGCGAAGCCGAGTACGAGGCCGACGGGCAGGGCCACGAGCGAGTAGAAATCGCCCGCCCCGCCGGAGTACAGGAAGAACGTGACGGCGAAGAACGACGCGCCCAGCCGCATCCGGCGACGCCACAGGGCCGACGCGAACGAGCTGGCGGCCATGGCCGTGCAGATGACGCCCGTCGCGGGAGACAGCGCATCGATGGAGGGCGCGTTGAGCGGCAGGAACCCCAGGTAGGTGCTCTCGACCCAGCTGAGGGCGAAGCCGATGAGACCGGATGCGGCGCTGCCGGCGACGTAGGCGACGACGGTGCGCCAGCTGCCCATGAGCCGTTCGGCGGCACCCACGACCACCACGATGAACGGAACGACGAAGATCAGCGCGCCGCCCCCGTCGACGGCGAGGAAGGCGGTGATCAGCCCCCACCAGCGGTGGTGCCGGAAGACGTCGTCCTGGCCGGTGGCCAGCAGCTGCCAGCCCCAGTCGTAGGTGCTGGAGGCGAACCCGACGATGCTCAGCACGATCACGACGATGCAGCACAGCACCGTCACAGGCCGACGGAGCATCCAACGAACAACAAGCACGACTACCTCAGATCACGGGCACGCGCATCGACAGCGCGGCTGAAGAGTATCGAGGCGGAATGAGGAAAAACCCTCTCTGGCCGGATGCATGAGAAACCCGAAGCGAAGGCTCGGCTCACGCACTGCGATCTGTCAGGATCGGCTACTCGGCCTTGCCCTTGTCGTTGCCCTCCCCCTTGCCTCCCTTTCCGGGGTTCTCGTTGCCCGGACCGTTGTTGCCATTGCCATTGCCGTTGTTGCCCGTGCCGCCGGTGCCGGGTTCCGGCGGGGTGGCGGGTTCGGATGTGACGCTGGGCCCGGGCGCCGATGGCTCGGTTTCCGCGGGGGTCGGTTCGACCTGCTCCTGCTCGGCCGGATCCGTGACACTCACCGGCTCCTCGACGGAGGGATCGTCGACTGTCGTCGAATCGTCTTCGGGGGCGGCGGGCGCCTGGGAGGTGGACGGGGTCGTCGCCGGTATCGGCGATGAGTCCGCGCCCATGAGCGATGCCCAGACCAGAACCGCCCCGACGACGGCTGCAGCGCCGAGACCGGCCAGAAGCAGCCCCCATCGGCGCGATCGGGGCGAACGGGGTGAACGGGGCGACGCACTCGACACCGCCGGCGCTCCGAATGCGACGGTGGGCGCGTCCGACGCGGGGGGCATGTCGGACGCCGTCATCACGCGGGTCGCGGCGGGCATGTCGGACGCCGTCATCACGCGGGTCGGCGTCGATTCGGCAGACATGTCGGGCGTCGTCATCGCTCGGGTCGCCGCCGTCGATTCGACTGCGGCCGACCTTTCGGACCGGAGGTCGTGCGAGGCGGCCGCGACCTCGAGGGCCGTCGGACGCTCCTGCGGGTCGCGCGCCGTCATCCCCGTCAGGAGCGACTTCCAGCCGTAGCCGAGCGAACCGGGAATGTCGGGATCCTGCGTGAGCCTGGCGAGAGCGGCTTCGTGCACGACCGACTGACCGAAGACGCGCTCGCCCGTGAGAGCCTCCAGCAGCACCAGGCCGAGCGAGTAGATGTCAGACGGCGGCGCGGGTTCGGAGCCCCTCACCTGCTCCGGGCTGAGGTACGCAGCCGTGCCGAGCAGCGTTCCCGGGGTGGTCAGGCGCGATGACCCGACCAGGTGAGCGATACCGAAGTCGGCCAGAGTCGCGGTGAACTCCTCTCCCGGCGTCAGCGACCGACGCAGCAGAACGTTCGCCGGCTTGATGTCGCGGTGCACGACGCCCGCACTGTGCACCACGTGCAGCGCCTCGCCCAGGTCGCGGGCCATTCGGGCCGCGTCCACGGGCGAGACGGGGCCATCCGCGATGCGCGTTCGCAGCGTCGGACCGTCGACGTACTCCATCACGAGGTAGGCGTCGCCGTCGCCGTCGATGCGCGCGTCGTACAGCGTGACGAGCGAGGGGTGGTTCAGCGCGGCGAGCAGGCGGGTCTCCGACGTCTTGCGACCGAGATCGGCGGCTTCGGACTCACGAAAGAGCTTGATCGCGACCGTGCGCCCCAGGGTCTCGT
>Ga0247732_10000356_pt1 | contig 23742 bp, 21 predicted proteins | sample UWRJL163409C2_FD_180940 | JGI IMG/M metagenome (GOLD analysis project Ga0247732, IMG submission 180940) | Plant litter microbial communities from Arlington Agricultural Research Station in Wisconsin, United States - UWRJ-L163-409C-2 | ecosystem: Environmental > Terrestrial > Plant litter >...
TCTCGGCGCTGCCCGCCGGTACCGGGAGCCTCCAGGTGAAGCAGACGCTGGTCAGCCTGCTCGGCATCGACCTGCTCACCGTGCCGCTCTCCGTGCTCTCGAACAGCCTCGGTATCACCCTCGACGGACTGGGGCTGTAGCGCGTCGCTCCCGGCGTGGCTTGCGCGGGTCCGCCCGCAGCGCGGGGGTGAGCGATCGAGAGTGGGGCTTGGCACGGCGCGGGGCGGTCACGGGAGCCGCGAGCATCCGTCAGCAGCCCTCCCATCATTCAGGAGGCTGCGTTACGGGTGGTGGCGGAGTGACGGAAGGGTCAAACATCCGTCACGGGGATCACTCGAGCCACACGACCTCCTGAATGACGCACGGGGACGCAACGGAACTGACTCGGGCCCCCGAACGCCGACGAACCACCCTTCAGTGGGGCCTCATCGCCGAACCGTCCGTCGACCAGCCGGATCGGGCATGGCCGGCGAACTGTCGACCGCCGCTTGCCGCTCCGCGCGCTCTGAGAATTCCGCCGAGTCGCGTCATAGACAGATGGGGCTGGTCTCTCTTCGGATGAGGGCGCAGCGATGTGCTCTCCCCGAAGGGACAGAGGCCCGCGGGATATATGCGACCGGGGGGTTACATGACCTGGCGTCGCCCGCACCGCCCAGGGCGCGGGGGATGGCAGAGCACCACCTAGCGGTGCACCGAAATAGAGATCGCCGTCAGCTCTTCGGGTGAGCTGACGGCGATCTTTCGCTCGTGAGTGCTGCGCCTACGGCTTTCCGCGCAGCACGGCGGCCTTGACCTCGGCGATCGCCTGCGTCACCTGGATGCCGCGCGGGCAGGCATCGGTGCAGTTGAAGGTCGTGCGGCAGCGCCAGACGCCCTCCTTGTCGTTGAGGATGTCGAGGCGGACGCTCGCACCCTCGTCGCGGGAGTCGAAGATGAAGCGGTGCGCGTTCACGATCGCTGCCGGCCCGAAGTACTGGCCGTCGGTCCAGAACACGGGGCAGCTCGAGGTGCACGCCGCGCAGAGGATGCACTTGGTGGTGTCATCGAAACGTGCACGCTCGACGGGGCTCTGCAGGCGCTCCTTCTCAGGCTTCGAGGAGGCGATGAGGAAGGGCTGCACCTCCTTGAAGCTCTCGAAGAAGGGATCCATGTTGACGATCAGATCCTTTTCCAGCGGCAGACCCTTGATCGCCTCGACGTAGACCGGCTTGGTCAGGTCGAGATCCTTGAGCAGGGTCTTGCAGGCCAGACGGTTGCGGCCGTTGATCCGCATCGCGTCCGAGCCGCACACGCCGTGCGCGCAGGAGCGACGGAACGTGAGCGACGCATCCTGCTCCCACTTGATCTTGTGCAGAGCATCCAGCACGCGGTCGGTGCCCTGCATGACCACGGTGAAATCTTCCCAGCGCGGCTCTTCGTCGACCTCCGGGTCGAACCGACGGATGATCAGGGTCGCCGTGAAGGTCGGGATCTCCTGCGGCACCTTGGGCTTGTCTTCGAGGACTGCGGTACTCATCTGGTCAGTACTTTCTCTCCATCGGCGGGTAATTGGTGATCACGACCGGCTTCCAGTCGAGACGGATGTGGTCGCCGGCGAGGGCGGACGTCGGGTCGCCGGTGCGGTAGGCCATGGTGTGCACCAGGAAGTTCTTGTCGTCGCGCAGCGGATAGTCCTCGCGCATGTGGCCACCGCGGCTCTCCAGCCGAGCGCGCGCCGAGAACACCAGCACCTCTGCCAGATCGAGCAGGAAGCCCAATTCGATGGCTTCGAGCAGGTCGGTGTTGAAGCGCTTGCCCTTGTCTTGCAGGGCGATGTTGCGATAGCGCGCACGGAGCTTCTCGATCAGCTCCGTCACCTCCTGCAGCGACTCGTCGGTGCGGAAGATCTGCGCGTTGCGGTCCATCGAGACCTGCAGTTCTTGGCGGATGGCGGCGATGCGCTCGGTGCCGTCGCCGCTCTTGACCATCTCCAGGATGTCGAGCACGCCACGCGCCGGGTCGGCCGGCAGCGGCACGAACTCCGCGGTCTTCACGTACTCGACCGCGTTCTTGCCCGCCCGCTTGCCGAACACGTTGATGTCGAGCAGCGAGTTGGTGCCGAGGCGGTTGGAGCCGTGCACGCTGACGCAGGCGCATTCACCCGCCGCGTACAGGCCGGGCACGACCTCGGTGTTGTTGCGCAGCACCTCGGCGTCGGTGTTGGTCGGGATGCCGCCCATCGCGTAGTGCGCGGTCGGCAGCACCGGAACCGGCTCCGTGTACGGCTCCACGCCCAGGTAGGTGCGGGCGAACTCGGTGATGTCCGGCAGCTTCTCGTCGATCACGGCCGGCTCGAGGTGCGTGATGTCGAGGTAGAGGTAGTCCTGGTTCGGGCCCGCGCCGCGACCCTCGCGGATCTCGGTGGCCATCGACCGGGCGACGATGTCGCGTGGCGCCAGGTCTTTCAGCGTCGGGGTGTAGCGCTCCATGAAGCGCTCGCCCGAGGCGTTGCGCAGGATGGCACCCTCGCCGCGGGCGGCCTCGGACAGCAGGATTCCGAGCCCGGCTAGTCCGGTCGGGTGGAACTGGAAGAACTCCATGTCCTCGAGCGGCAGGCCCTTGCGCCAGATGATGCCGACACCGTCACCGGTGAGGGTGTGCGCGTTCGAGGTGGTCTTGAAGATCTTGCCGAAACCGCCGGTGGCGAAGACGATCGCCTTGGCCTGGAAGACGTGCAGCTCACCGGTGGCGAGCTCGTAGGCGACGACGCCGGAGGGCTGTTCGACCCCGTCGACCTCGGTCATCACCATGTCGAGCACATAGAACTCGTTGAAGAAGTTGATGCCCAGCTTGACGCAGTTCTGGAACAGCGTCTGCAGGATCATGTGGCCGGTGCGGTCGGCCGCATAGCAGGCGCGGCGCACGGGCGCCTTGCCGTGCTCGCGGGTGTGGCCGCCGAAGCGACGCTGATCGATCTTGCCGTCCGGGGTCCGGTTGAACGGGAGCCCCATGTTCTCGAGGTCGTAGACCGCGTCGATCGCCTCTTTCGCGAGGATCTCCGCCGCATCCTGATCGACCAGGTAGTCGCCACCCTTGACGGTGTCGTAGGTGTGCCACTCCCAGTTGTCCTCTTCGACATTGGCGAGCGCCGCCGCCATGCCGCCCTGCGCCGCACCGGTGTGCGAGCGCGTGGGGTAGAGCTTGGAGATCACCGCGACGTTGGCGTGTGGCCCGGCCTCGATGGCCGCGCGCATGCCCGCGCCGCCGGCGCCGACGATGACGATGTCGAACTGGTGATAGTGCACCCCGTCGACGATGGACGTGGTGCCCGCTGCGTCTTCTCCCATTACTGGTTCGCCGCGCAGAACGACGGCAGGAGGTCGGCGGAAGCGCCGGCAGGACAGGGGTCGAAGGTGTAGATCACGAGAGTTCCCAGCAGGATGAGTACGACGGTGGCGGCAAGAAGCGCGCCCTTGAATACACGACGCAGCGTTCGGTTGCCCGCGTAGTCGTTGACGATGGTGCGCATTCCATTTGCACCGTGGATGAGAGCGAGCCAGAGCAGGAGGGTGTCCCAGATCTGCCAGAACGGCTGCGAGAGCTTGCCGCCCACGAAGCCGAAGTCGATGGCCTTGACGCCCTCGCCGGCGACCAGGTTGACGAACAGGTGGCCGAAGATCAGCACGACGAGGACGACACCGCTCGCGCGCATGTAGATCCAGCCCCACTTCTCGATGTTGAAGCGGCGGTGGCGGCGCACGCTCTGCGGTGCGCGGGGGTTCTCGATGGTGACGCTCACGATCACTCCCCTCCGAAGATGTGCATCAGTTGACGGGGGAGGAAGCCGGCCATCAGCACCACCCAGAGCGCGATGACGATCCAGAACATCAGCTTCTGGTGCTTGGTTCCCCAGCCCCAGAAGTCGATCAGGATGATGCGCAGACCGTTGAGGGCGTGGAAGCCGATAGCGGCGACCAGGCCCGCTTCACCGAGACCCATGATGGGCGTCTTGTACTGGTCGATGACCGCGTTGTAGGCCTCGGGGCTGACCCGCACGAGCGAGGTGTCGAGGATGTGCACCAACAGGAAGAAGAAGATGGCCACGCCGGTGATGCGGTGCAACACCCACGACCACATGCCCTCGCGTCCGCGGTACAGCGTGCCGCGCGGAACCCGCGGGGCTGAAATCGTGGGTACCGGATACCGTTTCTCTGGCTGCGGCGCGGCCAGGGACCCCGTCGATTTCTCAGACACGAGCACCCCCTCCTTGGCGTGACTCAGCCCTGCGCTGCAGGGCGGCGACCGTTCGTGGCGAACACACTCCAGTCTATTGCGGTGCTCAGACGCCCGCTGCCAAGGGCAGCCTAAATAGCTCGGGATCGAGACACTTTGCGCGCCGGGCGTCCGGCGGAGATGACCTGCTCATAGCGCTGCAGCAGTTCCGTGCACACCGATGCCCAACTGCGGTCGAGCACGGAGCGCCGCCCGGCCTCGCCCATGCGCAGGCGCAGGGCGGGGTCATCCGTCAGTCGCCGCACCGCATTGCGCAACCCCCGGTCGTCGCCCGGTTGATAGAGGAAGCCGTCGTGTCCGCTGTCGACGAGGTCGATCGGGCCGCCGACCCGCGGCGCCACCACCGGTAGCCCCGCGGCATGAGCCTCCTGCACGGTCTGGCCGAAGGTCTCCTCGGTGCCCGGAGTGAGGAAGACGTCGAAGGCGGCGTATGCGGTGGCCAGCTCCGACCCTGTGCGCTGACCGAGCCAGGTGATCGGCATGCCGTGCAGCCGTCGCTCCAACTGCTGACGCGACGGCCCGTCGCCGACGACCGCGAAACGCACCCGACGCAGACCGCGCAGCGCGCTCAGCCGCTGCAACTGCTTCTCGGGCGCGAGCCGCCCGACGTACCCGACGATGGTCTCCCTCTCGTCGAGGCCCACCCCGAGCTGCTCGCGCAGGGCGAGCGCTGCGGGGCTCAGCCGATTGCGGGGGTGATAACTCTCCAGATCGACGCCGCGACCCCACCGCTCGACCCGCTCGATGCCGGCCGCCGCCAGATCGCGCATGGATGCCGTGGACGGTGCCAGCGTCAGGTCGGCCTGGTCGTGCACCCAGCGCACGAGACGCCAGGCCAAGCCCGTCGTGGCCCGCAGGTGATTGCGCCGGGCGTACCCCGCGACATCCGTCTGGAAGATGGCGACGCTCGGCACCCCGAGCCGGCCGGCCGCGGCCATCGCCTGCGCCCCCAGCAGAAAGGGGGATGCTGCGTGTACGACATCGGGACGGAAGGCGGCGAGCAGGGAGTGCACCTGCGGGCTCGGCAGCCCCACGGGAAACTGTCGGTAGGCGAAGGCGGGCACCTCGTGCACACGGAACCCGGCGTACTCCCGTGGCGCTCCGGCCGCGGGCGAGATGACGATGGCCTCGTGGCCCTCGGCGCGCAGGTGGTCGAGCACCTTGCAGACGCTCGTCGTCACCCCGTTGAGGGTGGGGAGGAAACTCTCACTGACGACAGCAACTCGCATGGGGTGCGCCTCTCGCTCGTGCTCACGCTATGCGGCGCTGGCGGCCGCGCCGATGGCATCGGGGTGAACGGGCGGTGAAGGCTGCGGAATAGCCATTGGTTAGGGTTGTCCGCATGGCACAGCACCGTGGCGCACTCGATCGTTTCTACAGCGTCATTCCCGCGGGCGGGATCGGGTCACGCCTGTGGCCGCTCTCCCGTGCGGACGCCCCGAAGTTCTTGCACGACCTGACCGGATCCGGCAGCACCCTGCTGCGTGCCACCTGGGATCGCCTGGTGCCGATCTCCGGCGCCGACCGGATCATGGTCGTGACCGGCCGTGCCCACCGCGCCGCCGTCGAGGCACAGCTGCCCGACCTCGAAGACCTGAACGTCGTGCTCGAGAGCGAGCCGAAAGACTCCTCGGCGGCCATCGGTCTGGCCGCCGCGATCCTGTACCACCGTGACCCCGACGTCATCATCGGTTCCTTCGCCGCCGACCACGTGATCACCGACCGCCGCGGCTTCAAGCGCGCCGTCACCGAGGCCGCGGCGGCCGCCGATGCCGGGTACATCGCGACCATCGGCATCACTCCGACGGAACCGGCGATCGGTTTCGGGTACATCCGCTGCGGGGCCGGCCTCGACATCCCCTCAGCTCCGAGTGCCGTGCTCGCCGACTCCTTCGTCGAGAAGCCAGATCTCGAGACCGCGGAGGCGTACCTGGCCGACGGCGGATACCTCTGGAACGGGGGCATGTTCATCTCCCGCGCCGACGTGTTGCTCCGCCAGCTCGGCGAGAGTCGCCCCGAACTGCTGGCCGGTCTCACCGAACTCGCCGAGGCCTGGGACACCCCGCGCCGCGGCGCCGTCGTCGACCAGGTCTGGCCGCTGCTGGAGAAGATCGCGATCGACTACACCGTCGCCGAACCCGCGGCAGCCGCGGGGCGACTCGTGGTCATCCCCGGCGACTTCGACTGGGATGACGTCGGCGACTTCGCCGCCATCGCCAAGCTGCACTCCGCGGGCCGCAAGTCCGATCTCGCGATCCTCGGCGAGAACGCCCGCGTGCTCGCCGACTCGTCCACCGGTGTCGTCGTCGCGCAGAGCGGGCGGCTCATCTCGCTCATCGGCGTCTCCGACATCGTCGTCGTCGACACCCCTGACGCCCTGCTCGTCACCACCAGCGCCAACGCCCAGCGGGTGAAAGCCGTGGTCGACGCGCTCAAGCTCTCCGGCCGCAACGACGTTCTGTAATCACCCGCCATCAGCACACACTTCAAGGACGAACAGCCCATGCGTACTCCCACCCTCATCCGCTCTGCCGCACTCCTCGCCGGCGCGACCCTTCTCCTGGCCGGCTGCGCGGCGGCTCCGGAGAAGTCGGGCTCCGACTCGGCCTCCGAGTTCTGCGCTCGGATGGTCACCAACTCCGGCGGTCTGCAGGACAAGTCCTTCAACCAGTCCAGCTGGGAAGGGCTGCAGAAGGCGGAGAAGACGGTGGGGCTCGAGGCCAAGGTGCTGGTCTCCAATTCCGAGAACGACCTGGAGCCCAACGTGCAGCAGGCGGCGGACAGCGGCTGCGGCTTCGTGCTCACCGTCGGCTATGAGCTGACCCCCGCAACCCTCGCCGCGGCGAAGGCCAACCCGAAGACCGACTTCGCCCTCGTCGATGACACCGCAGAGGCGAAGAACCTCAAGCCGATCGTCTTCGACACCGCCCAGGCGGCGTACCTGGCCGGCTACCTCGCCGCGGGTGTGAGCAAGACCGGCACGGTGGCGACCTTCGGTGGCGGCAACCAGCCGCCCGTCACGCTGTTCATGGACGGATTCGTCGACGGCGTCGCCCACTACAACGAGGTGCACGGCACCACGGTCCGCGCCCTCGGCTGGGACAAGACCAAGCAGGACGGCTCGTTCACCGGTGACTTCGAAGACACCACCAAGGGTCTCGCGCTCACGCAGGGCTTCATCGACCAGGGCGCCGATGTCATCCTGCCCGTGGCGGGTCAGGTCGGCGAGGGCGCTGCGGCAGCGGCGCTCGAGGCGGGCAACGTCTCGATCATCTGGGTCGACTCCGACGGCTACGACACCCTCGCCGCCGAGTACCGGCCCATTCTGCTCACCTCGGTTCTGAAGAACACCTCGGATGCCGTGGTCACCATCGCGGGCGAGGCCAAGAAGAAGACCTTCACCAACACCCCCTACGTGGGCACCCTGGAGAACGACGGCGTCGGCATCGCGCCGTACCACGACCTGGCGTCGTCGGTGAGCGGCGAACTGGCTGCGGAGGTCGATGACCTGAAGGCGAAGATCATCTCCGGCGACGTCGCGGTCACCTCGCCGAGCTCGCCCAAGAAGTAGCCATCACCGAGGGTTCCGGAACCCGAATATTTCTGCCACATTTCCCTACCGTCGCAACTTGGTAACCATTGCTCTCCGTGGCGTGAACTGGGCCGGGCGGCGGAAGTAACATTCGGTAACCTGTGATCACCATCGCCGTGCGCTGTGCCCGGCAGCACCTTGGAGGACAACTTGAGAATCACCACTCGTCGGGCCGTGTTCAGCGGCCTCGCCATGGTCGGCGTCGCCGCCGTGCTCGCCGGCTGCGCATCGGCACCGGCCAAGTCGGGCGACTCCGCCTCCGGCTCCAAATTCCTGCCGTGCATGGTCTCCGACGCCGGCGGATTCGACGACAAGTCGTTCAACCAGCTCGGCCTCCAGGGGCTCGAGAAGGCCGCCAAGGAGCTCGGCTCCAAGGAGAAGCACGTGCAGTCGGACTCTGACACCGACTACGCCCCCAACATCGACAGCCTGGTCTCGGCCGGCTGCAACCTGATCGTCACGGTCGGCTTCAACCTCTCGGCGGCGACCATCACCGCGGCGAAGGCCAACCCCACCGTGCAGTTCGCCATCATCGATGACGCTGCAGACAACACCGGCGCCAAGGACAAGGACGGCAAAGACATCGGCGACGGCGTGACCGACGCTCCGAACATCAAGCCGATCCTGTTCGACACTGCGCAGGCCGCGTACCTCGCGGGCTACGCCTCGGCGAGCTACTCGAAGACCGGCGTCGTCGGCACCTTCGGCGGTCTGCAGTACCCGACCGTCACCATCTTCATGGACGGCTTCGCCGACGGCGTTGCGGGCTTCAACAAGGACAAGGGCAAGGACGTCAAGGTCGTCGGCTGGGATGTCGCGACGCAGAAGGGCGCCTTCACCGGCGGCTTCGACGCCAACGACACCGCCAAGGGCACCGCCCAGAACCTGATCGACCAGAACGCCGACGTCCTGTTCCCCGTCGGTGGACCGATCTTCCAGAGCGCGGGCGCGGCCATCACCGACTCGGGCAAGGACATCGCCCTGATCGGTGCGGACGCAGACGTGTTCGAGACCTTCCCGACCTACGACAAGCTCTACCTGACCTCGGTGCTCAAGGGCATCGCGCAGGCGACCGACGCGGTCGTGCTGGCGACGGAGAAGCAGAAGAAGGGCGAGTTCGATGATGTCGCCTATGTCGGCAACCTGAAGAACGACGGCGTCGGAATCGCGCCGTTCCACGACTTCGAAGACAAGGTCAGCCCCGACCTGCAGGGTGAGATCGAGAAGCTGAAGGCCGGCATCATCGACGGCTCGATCCCGGTCAAGTCGTACCTGTCGAGCAAATAGTCGTACTCTGATTCATCGGGTCGGGGGGACCAGCACTGCTGGTCTCCCCGACCTTCTTCACGCTCGCCCTGCTACCACCCCTGTATACAAACGGCTCGGTCGATGACGCCCGACGCCGATTAGATTGGTTCCCATGAAGCTTGAACTCCGAGGCATCACGAAGCGGTTCGGCGCACTCACCGCGAACGATCACATCGATCTGGTGGTCGAGGCAGGCGAGATCCACTGTCTTCTCGGCGAGAACGGCGCCGGCAAGTCCACGTTGATGAACGTGCTCTACGGCCTGTACCAGGCCGAGGAGGGTGACATCCTGTTGAACGACGAGGTTCAACATTTCGCCGGTCCCGGCGATGCGATGGCCGCCGGTATCGGCATGGTGCATCAGCACTTCATGCTCATCCCCGTATTCACCGTCGCCGAGAACGTCATGCTCGGACACGAGCAGACGAAATTCGGCGGGCGACTCGATCTCAACGCCGCGCGCGCTCAGGTGCGCGAGATCTCGGCGCGATTCGGTTTCGACATCGACCCGGATGCCCTGGTCGACGATCTTCCCGTGGGAGTCCAGCAGCGGGTCGAGATCATCAAGGCGCTCTCCCGCGACGCGAAGGTGCTCGTCTTCGACGAGCCGACCGCCGTGCTCACCCCGCAGGAGACCGACGAGCTGATGGTCATCATGCGGCAGCTCAAGACGGCCGGTACCTCCATCGTCTTCATCACGCACAAGTTGCGCGAGGTGCGCGAGGTGGCCGACCGCATCACGGTCATCCGCCTCGGCAAGGTCGTGGGCGAGGCCTCGCCCACCGCCACCAACACCGAACTCGCCTCCTTGATGGTCGGTCGCGCTGTGGAGTTGACGGTGCACAAGGAGCAGGCGACGCCCGGCGCTGCGGCCCTCATGGTGAAAGACCTGACGGTGATCGATGCCCACAACCAGGTCGTCGTCGACAACATCAACTTCGAGGTGCGCGCGGGGGAGATCCTCGCGATCGCCGGCGTGCAGGGCAACGGCCAGACCGAGCTCACCGAGGCGATCATGGGTCTGCAGCCTCGGGTCACCGGGTCGATCATGCTCGATGGCAATGAGTTGCGCCGGGCATCCGTTCGTACGGTCCTCGATGCCGGCGTCGGATTTGTTCCCGAAGACCGCGGCCACGATGGGCTCATCGCAGAATTCACCATCGCCGAGAACCTCATGCTCGACCGTTCGGACGGCGCACCCTTCGTGAAGGCAGGCACCCTGCAGCTCGGAACCCTCGCGGAGTTCGCCGAGGAGAAGATCGTCGAATTCGACATCCGCGCTCAGGGCGTCGGAACCCACGCCGGTCGGCTCTCCGGCGGTAACCAGCAGAAGGTGGTGCTGGCCCGCGAGCTCTCGCGGGAGCTGCGCTTGTTCATCGCCGCGCAGCCCACCCGTGGTCTCGATGTGGGATCGATCGAGTTCGTGCACACCCGCATCGTGCGCGAGCGCGACAAGGGCATTCCCGTCATCGTCGTCTCCACCGAGCTCGACGAGGTGGTCGCACTGGCCGACCGCATCGCGGTGATGTACCGGGGCGGCATCGTCGGGATCGTTCCCGGCAACACTCCCCGCGACGTGCTTGGCCTCATGATGGCCGGCGAAACCCCGAAAGAAACAGAGACAGCAGCATGAGCGACCCGCAGAGCGGCGTTCCGGTCCCGGGCTCTGAGGAGATTCCCGACCCCGCCCGGGTGCCCGCCCAAGACCAGGTGTTGGAGCCCGGCCAGATCCCGGCAGAGCAGACGCTTCCGCCGGCCCCGCCCTCACGATTCAGCGGTGTGCTGCGCGAGATCATGAGCGGCAGCGTGGTGATCTCGGTCCTCGCCGTCGTGTTGGCGCTGGTCGTCGGTGCGATTCTGATCGCGGCGACAGATGAGGGGGTGAAGGAGGCTTCCGGCTACTTCTTCTCCCGCCCGGCCGATACCTTCCAGGCCATCTGGAGCGCGGTCTCCGGTGCCTATTCCTCGCTGTTCCAGGGCTCGATCTACGCGGTCAACCGCCCCGGATTCGCGGCGGGCATCAAGCCGTTCACCGACACCCTCACGTTCGCGACGCCGCTGATCGCCGCGGGCCTGGGTGTCGCGGTCTCGTTCCGCATCGGGCTGTTCAACATCGGCGGTCGCGGGCAGATGCTCATGGCCGCTGCCGCGGCGGGCTGGATCGGATTCGCCTTCGACATGCCGTTCCCCCTGCACCTGATCGTTGCTCTGGCCGCGGGCATCGTCGCGAGCGCGATCTGGGCGGGGATCGTCGGCGCCCTCAAGGCCTTCACCGGGGCACACGAGGTGATCGTCACGATCATGCTCAACTACGTGGCCTTCTACCTGATCTCGTACCTGCTGCGCACGCCCGGACTTCTGCAGGCGCCGGGATCGAACAACCCGAAGTCCCCTCCGGAGAAGGCGACCGCGATCTTCCCGCACATCCTTGGCCCCGGCTACAACCTCACGATCGGGTTCATTTTCGCGGTCGTTGCGACCATCGCCGTCTGGTACCTGCTCAACCGTTCCAGCCTCGGGTTCAAGTTCCGCGCCCTCGGTGAGAACCCCTCGGCCACCCGCGTCGCCGGCATCAACGTCAAGGCGATGTACATCGTGGGCATGTTGATCTCCGGCGCGCTCATCGGTCTCGCCGGCGCCAATCAGGTACAGGGCTCGATCACCACGGGCTTCGGCTCCGGCATCGACGCGGGAATCGGCTTCGACGCGATCACGGTCGCGCTGCTCGGCCGCTCGCGTCCGTTCGGCGTCTTCATCGCGGGCATCCTGTTCGGTGCATTCAAGGCCGGTGGCTTCGCGATGCAGGCGATCGAGGGCGTGCCGATCGACATCGTGCTCGTGCTCCAGTCGCTCATCGTGCTGTTCATCGCCGCGCCGCCGCTGGTGCGAGCCGTGTTCCGGCTCCCCTCACCCAACCTTCAGGCACGCGTCAAGCGATCTACCGTGTCCGGACGAAAGGCGGTGGTGACCAAGTGAGCGTCCTGGCCAGCAACCTTCCCACGCCCAAGATGCCCGCGGTGCTGGTGCCCGCTGTGGCGATCGTGCGCAGTTGGAAGACGCCCATCGTGCTCGGGTTCTTCGCCCTGCTCGCCGTGGTGCTCTTCCTGATCTTCGGGCGCAACGGGGTCTCGCGGCTCCAACTCTCCACCTCGAGCGATTTCTTCCAGATCCCCGTCATCCCGGTCGACACCCGGGTCGCCGGTGTCATCGTGCCGCTGCTCCTGGTGGCGATCGCTGTCTGGGCGGCGGTGCTGGTGTTCCGGGCCAAGAAGGTGCCGCTCTGGCTCCTCGCCGTGTTCGCGGTGCTCTTCCTCTTCGTCTTCCTCGTCTGGTCGTCCGCGGGGCAGACCATCCCGATAGCGGGCCTCCTCGTCGGCGCGGTCGGCGTCAGCGTCCCGCTGATCTTCGGTGCCCTCGGTGGGGTCATCTCCGAGCGCGTCGGCGTGGTCAACGTGGCGATCGAGGGTCAGCTGCTCGCCGGCGCCTTCGTCTCGGCGCTCGTCGCCTCGATCACCCGCCAACCGCTGCTCGGGCTTCTCGCGGCGATGGTGGCCGGTGTGCTCGTGTCCTTCGTGCTGGCGGCGTTCTCGATCAAGTACCTCGTCGACCAGGTGATCGTCGGTGTCGTGCTCAACGTCCTCGTCACGGGCCTCACGTCGTTCCTGTACTCCACGCTGCTGTCGCCCAACACGGAGGCGCTCAACTCCCCGCCACGTTTCCAGCGCATCGAGATCCCGCTGCTGTCGGAGATACCCGTCATCGGTCCGGTGCTGTTCCGGCAGACGATCATCGTGTACCTGATGTACATCGCGGTATTCCTGGTCTGGTACGGACTGTTCCACACGCGTTGGGGACTGCGTCTGCGGTCGTCGGGCGAGCATCCGCAGGCCGCAGACACGGTGGGCATCAACGTCAACCGCACCCGGTTCTGGAACGTCTCCCTGGCCGGCGCGATCGCCGGTCTCGGCGGCGCGTACTTCACCCTCGGTTCGGTCGGTGGGTTCACCAAGGAGATGACGGCCGGCGCCGGCTTCATCGCCCTGGCCGCCGTCATCTTCGGACGCTGGGATCCGATCCGGGCCACGCTCGCTGCGCTGTTGTTCGGCTTCGCCACCAACCTGCAGAGCGTGCTCGGCATCATCGGTTCACCGATTCCGTCCGAATTCCTGCTCATGCTGCCGTACCTGATCACCATCTTCGCCGTCGCCGGTCTGGGCGGTCGAGTGCGGCCGCCGGCCGCCTCCGGAAAGGCCTACGAGAAGTCATGAGCGACACCGTGAGCAGTGACACCGTGAACACACCCGCAGTCGACTGGGACGCCCTGCGTGCGGTCGCCAACGAGGCGAAGAAGCACGCCTACGTGCCGTACTCGAAGTTCCCCGTCGGGGTGGCCGCGATCGTCGATGACGGCCGCATCATCTCCGGCGCGAACGTCGAGAACGCCTCATACGGCCTCACTCTCTGCGCCGAGTGCGCGCTGGTCTCCAGCCTGCACATGACCGGCGGCGGTCGACTGGTCGCCTTCACCTGCGTCGACGGTCACGGTGATGTGCTCATGCCCTGCGGTCGCTGCCGCCAACTGCTCTACGAACACTCCGCCCCGGGCATGCTGCTCGAGACGGTGTCGGGCGTGAAGACGATCGACGAGGTCATCCCGGATGCTTTCGGCCCCCGTCACCTCGAGGACTACCGCGCGGAGTAGCCGGGGCTCCCGACTCCCGCGACAACACAAGGAGCACCACCACATGGCCATCGAACCATTCGACGTCGTCGACCTGATCCGCACCAAGCGCGACCACGGCATCCTGAGCACCGCCCAGATCGACTGGCTGATCGACGCGTACACCCGCGGCTACGTGGCGAGCGAGCAGATGTCGGCCATGACCATGGCGATCTTCCTCAACGGCATGGAGCGCCGCGAGATCCGCGATCTCACCCTGGCCATGATCGCCAGCGGCAAGACCATGAACTTCTCGTCGCTCTCGAAGCCCACCACCGACAAGCACTCCACCGGCGGCGTCGGCGACAAGATCACCCTGCCGCTCGCCCCGCTGGTCGCCTCCTTCGGCGTCGCTGTGCCGCAGCTCTCCGGCCGCGGCCTCGGCCACACTGGCGGCACACTCGACAAGCTGGAGAGCATTCCGGGCTGGCGTGCGAACCTCAGCAACGAGGAATTCTTCTCCCAGCTCGAGAACGTGGGCGCCGTCATCTCGGCCGCCGGTTCGGGGCTCGCCCCCGCCGACGGAAAGCTCTACGCACTGCGCGACATCACCGGCACCGTTGAGGCGATTCCACTGATCGCCTCGTCGATCATGAGCAAGAAGATCGCCGAGGGCACCGCGGCCCTGGTGCTCGACGTCAAGTTCGGCTCCGGTGCCTTCCTCAAAGACATCGACCAGTCGCGCGAACTCGCGCGCACCATGGTCGCACTCGGAGAAGACGCGGGCGTGGCGACATCCGCTCTCCTTACCAACATGAATGTGCCCCTCGGCTTCGCCATCGGCAACGCCAACGAGGTGCGCGAATCGGTCGAGGTGCTCGCGGGCGGTGGACCGGCGGATGTCGTCGCCCTCACCATCGCGCTGGCCCGGGAGATGCTGGCTCTCGCCGGCCAGCCCGACGCCGACGTCGAGGCGGCCATCGCCGACGGCCGTGCGATGGATACCTGGCGAGCCATGATCGCCGCCCAGGGCGGCGACCCCGATGCCGCGCTGCCGGTGGCGAAGGAGACCCTCGTCGTCACCGCCGACCGGGACGGTGTGCTGGTGGAGCAGCAGGCGCTGCCCTTCGGTATCGCTGCCTGGCGGCTCGGAGCGGGTCGCGCCCGCGCCCAGGATCCCGTGCAGCACGCGGCGGGGATCGACCTGCACGCCAAGCCTGGTGACGCGGTCAGCGCGGGGCAGCCGCTGTTCACCCTCAGCGCCGACGAGCCCGAGCGCTTCGAGCGGGCGCTGGAGGCGCTCGACGGGGCGTACCGCATCGGCGATGCCGGTGACCCTGTGCTCGACGGCGGCCCGCTGATCGCGGAACGGATCGGCGCGTGACCAGCGGCTTCGACTGGATGTTCCGCAACCGGCAGACCGGCCGGATCACCATCGGCCAGCCGGCGAACCTGTCGCAGAAGCTGTTTCAGGGCATCACCCTGGTCGGCATCCTGCTGCCCCGCGGGCCCGTGCGCACCGCGGCGGCGGTCGGCGCGGTCTCCGCCCTCGGCTGGTGGGCCGTGGACGAATTGGCGCGCGGGGTCAACCCGTTCCGACGACTCTCCGGTGCCGTGACCCTCGGCGGGATCGTCTACCTGGCTCTCAGGAAGACAGGGACGTCTGCAGGCGCCAGCCGATAGATTTGGAGGCATGACTTCCGTTCCGCAGGACTACCGCCTGCCCGGTGGGGGCGCGGAGATCAGCGCCCTGCCGAAGATCTCGCTCCACGACCACCTCGACGGCGGACTGCGCACCGAGACGATCGTCGAGTTGGGGCTCGCGGCCGGCCTCGACGTGCCGGAGCTCGACCCGGCGCAACTGCGGAGCTGGTTCAAGCAGCAGGCCAATTCCGACTCGCTCGTCGAGTACCTGAAGACCTTCGAGCTCACCATCTCGGTGATGCAGACCGCCGACAATCTCAGCCGCGTCGCTCGCGAGTTCGTGCAGGATCTCGGCCGGGACGGCGTCATCTGGGGCGAGGTGCGCTGGGCTCCCGAGCAGCACCTGCGGGCCGGCCTGACCCTCGATCAGGCGGTCGAGGCCGTGCAGGCGGGCATCGAAGACGGCATCGACGAGGTACGTCACAGCACCGGCCACCGCATCCGGGTCGGTCAGCTGCTGAGCGCCATGCGCCAGAGCACCGACGGCCTGGAGATCGCCGAGCTGGCCGTACGGCACCGCAACCGCGGCGTCGTCGGGTTCGACATCGCCGGACCCGAGGCGGGATTCCCGGCGAAGAACCTGCAGCCGGCCTTCGACTACCTTGCGCAGCACTTCATGCCGCGCACCGTGCACGCCGGCGAGGCGGACGGGCTCGACAGCATCCGTGGCGCCCTGTTCGATGGTCGCGCCCTGCGCCTCGGGCACGGCGTGCGTATCGCGGAAGACATCGTCGTCGATCGAGAGGATGCCGAGAGCACCTATGTCGCGCTCGGGCGTCTCTCACAGTGGGTGAAGGATCGGGAGATCGCGCTGGAACTCAGCCCGACCTCCAACCTCGACACCAACGCCATCGCGCAGTGGGGCGACGAGCTGGTCGACCACCCGTTCGACCTGCTCTACCAGCTCGGCTTCCGGGTCACGGTCAACACCGACAACCGGCTGATGAGCGGCACCACGCTCAGCCGCGAACTGTTCCTGCTGGCCGAGACCTTCGATTACGACCTCGGTGATCTGGAGACGTTCCAGCTGAATGCCGCAGCGGCAAGCTTCCTGCCGCTCGAAGACCGGGAAGAGTTGGTCGACCTCATCGTCGACGGCTTCGAGAGGGCCTGACCGTGCCGGTACCTCCGATCTCCGACGACGGAATCATCCTGGGCGCTGAACCCGTCGACTGGCAGGCCGCCGTGCGCCTCGCCGGGCAGGCGTTGACTGCTGCTGGTGCCGCGAAGCCCGGATACGCCGACGAGATGGTGCGGATGATCGACGAGCACGGCCCCTACGTGGTGATAGCGCCGGGGCTGGCCCTCGCCCACGCGCGGCCCGGGCCCGAGGTGCTGGCAGACGGTCTCGCGGTCGTGACGCTGGCCACTCCGGTGGCCTTCGGGCATCCGCACAACGACCCGGTGCGGGTCGTGCTGGGTCTCGCCATCGAGACGACGGCGGGGCACCTCGCCTCGATCGCGTCGCTCGCCAACGTCTTCAACGACTCCGACGCCATCGAGCGGTTGGCCGCCGCCACCTCGGCCGCCGAGGTGCTCGAGATCATGGGAGCCCCTATCGCGACGGAGGATCAGCAGTGAAGATCGTCGCCATCTGCGGGGCCGGAATCGGCAGCTCCGGCATCCTCAAGGTCAACGCGGAGCGCGTGCTCGCCCGACTCGGACTGGAAGCGGATGTCACGGCCGCGGACATCGCGTCGCTGACGACCACCGCCTCCGACGCTCAGATCATCCTCACGTCGCCCGAGTTCGTGGAGGCCATCGGCAAGACCTTCGCCGACGTGATCGTGATCGAGAACTACTTCGACACCGACGAGCTCGCGCGCAAGCTCGACGAGGCGCTCGGCTAACACCCGATCCCGCCACTGTTCGGTATTCAGGAGCGTTCGCCTGCCCCGCCACTGTTCGTTATTCAGGATGTCGTGGTGCGCGAGTGTCGGGTGATGCCTGTGTGGGCGACATCCGTCCCACCCGCCTCAGCAGCACCACATCATCCTGAATAACGGATGATGCTGATCTCCTGAATGTCGCGCGCGCGGAGTAAGGCGAGCAGCCGTCGCGGGCGCAGAGTCAGGCGAGCAGTTCGCGCATCGCGGCCTCGAGCGCCACGACCTTCGCCTGCGCTGACGCGAGCCGGGCATCCGCGCTGCCCTCGGTGCTGGACGCGTCGAGGTAGACCTTCACCTTGGGTTCGGTGCCGCTCGGCCGCACGATGACGCGCGACCCGTCCGCCAGCCAGAAGCGCAGGATGTCGCCAGCCGGGAACTGCTCGAAGCCGTCCGCGAAGTCGTCGACCCGGGCAACCTGGGTCTCGCCGATGGTCTGCGGCAGGTCGGCGCGCAGCCGCTGCATGATCTGGGTGATCTGCCCGAGGTCGGAGACGCGGATCGAGACCTGGCCGGAGGCGAAGCCGCCGAACGTGTCGGCGAAAGCGAGGCGGTGCTCGTGCAGGGTGCTGCCGGCGGCCCGAAGCTCGGTCGCGAGGGCGAGGAAGTCGACGGCGGCGGAGATGCCGTCTTTGTCGCGGATCTTGCCGGGATCGACCAGGTACCCGAGCGCCTCCTCGTAGCCGAACGACAGGTCGGGTACGCGGGAGACCCACTTGAAGCCGGTGAGGGTGTCGGCGTAGGTGAGGCCGTAATGCTGGGCGACGGCCGACAGGGCCGGGCTGCTCACGATGGAGGCGGCGAGCACGCCTGCACCGGGTCCGTCGGTCGCGGCGAGACGCTCGGCGGCGCGCCACCCGAGCAGTGCGCCGACCTCGTTGCCGCTGAGACGTTCCCACCCGTTCGGGGACGGCACGCCGATCGCCAGTCGATCGGCGTCGGGGTCATTCGCGATCACCAGGTCCGCGTTCTCGGCGGTGCCGAGGGCGAAAGCGAGGTCCATCGCGCCGGGCTCCTCCGGGTTCGGAAACGACACCGTGGGGAACGCGGCGTCCGGCTCGATCTGCTGCCGCACGATGATCGGCTCGGCGAAGCCCGCCTCCCGGAACACGCGATGCGCGGTCTCCCAGCCGACGCCGTGCAGGGCCGTGTAGACGTAGCGCAGCACGGGTGTGCCGGTGGCGAGGGCAGCGGTGCGACGCACGTACTCGTCGAGCACCTCCTCGCCCGCGGTGTCGAAGATCGGCGAGCGCGGCAGCTCGAGCACGTTGGCGGTCGCGGCCACCCGCAGAATCTCGGCGGCGATCTCGCCGTCCGACGGCGGCACGATCTGCGAGCCCTCGTCGTCGCCGCCGAGGTAGACCTTGTAGCCGTTGTCCTGCGGCGGGTTGTGGCTTGCGGTGACCATCACGCCGGCACTCACGCCCAGGTGACGCACGGCGAAGGCGAGCACCGGGGTCGGCAGCTCCCGCGGCAGAATGACGGCGCGCACGCCGGCACCGGCCATCAGCTCGGCAGTGTCGGTGGCGAACACCTGCGAGTTCTTACGGCCGTCGTAGCCGATGACGATCGACGGATGCTCCTCCCGCGCCAGAAGGAAGGCCGCGAGTCCCGCGGCGGCCTGCGCCACCAGCACGCGGTTCATGCGGTTTGATCCTGCCTCGATGCGGCCGCGGAGTCCCGCGGTGCCGAACTCGAGCCGGGTGTCGAAGCGGTCGTGCAGTTGGGCGACCGCGTCGTCATCGCCGGCCCCGGCATCCGCGATCAGACCGTCGAGCTCGGCGCGGGTCTCGTCGTCGGGATCCTGGTCGCGCCAGGCCTTCGCGGTGTCGAGGAGGGTCACTTCAGCTCCTCCACGATCTTGGCGAGCAGGGCTCCGATCACCGGTTCGGCCTCGCGGCCGGCCTCGAGCACCTCGGCGTGACTCAACGGTGTCTTCTGAATGCCGGCGGCGAGATTGGTGATGAGGGAGAGCCCGAGCACCTCCATGCCGGCCTGCCGGGCGGCGATGGCCTCGAGCGCCGTCGACATTCCCACGATCTGTCCGCCGATGGTCTTCGCCATCTGTACTTCGGCCGGGGTCTCGTAGTGCGGTCCACGGAACTGCACGTAGACGCCCTCATCGAGGTCGGGGCCGACGGACTTCGCGATTTCGCGCAGTCTCGCCGAGTAGAGGTCGGTGAGGTCGATGAACGTCGCACCCTCGAGCGGCGAGTCCGCGGTGAGGTTGATGTGGTCGCTGATCAGCACCGGGGTGCCGGGCTTCCAGGTCTCACGGATGCCGCCGGCACCGTTCGTGAGGATCATCGTCTTCGCCCCCGTGGCGGCGGCGGTGCGCACCGAGTGCACCACGCGGCGCACGCCGTGGCCCTCGTAGTAGTGCGTGCGCGCGCCGATCACCAGTGCGCGACGGCCGTCGGCGAGCAGCACGGAGCGCAGGGTTCCGACGTGGCCTTCGAGCGCGGGCTTGCTGAAACCGGTGATCTCGTCGGCGGGGATCGTGGCGGTGGTCTCGCCGATGAGGTCGGCCGCCTTGCCCCAACCGCTGCCGAGCGTGAGGGCCAGATCGTGATGGGCGACACCCGTGCGTTCGGCGATCTCCGCGGCCGCCATGGAGGCCGTCTCGAAGGGATCGGTGGTGGGGTCATCGAGGGGATTGGACATCCGTCCACTCTATTGCCGACGGCCGTTCACCGGAGGGTTTGGTCGGGTATCTTCGGCTACGCGAGAATGAGGGCATGGCCTATGAATTCGAGCGCAAGCAACGCATCGCCATCGTGGGCGGTGGCCCCGGTGGTTACGAGGCGGCGCTCGCCGGAGCCCAGCTCGGGGCGGACGTCACGCTCGTCGAGCGGGTCGGGGTCGGAGGTTCGGCCGTGCTCACCGACGTCGTGCCGTCGAAGACTCTGATCGCCACCGCGGAGGCCGCCAACGCCATCGGCGAAGCAGCGGATCTGGGCGTGCAGTTCTTCACCCGCGGCGACAACGGACGACCGGTGCGCCCGGAGGTCGCGGTCAACCTCGGTGCGGTCAACCAGCGTCTGCTGCGGCTTGCGCGCCAGCAGTCCGAAGACATGAAGTCGCAGCTGATCAAGTCCGGCGTGACCGTGGTGCAGGGCGAGGGGCGCCTCGACGGCCCCAACCGGGTGATCGTCTCCACCGGCAAGGGCCGCACCGGTACCGATTTCGACGAACTGGATGCCGACACCATCGTCGTCTCCGTGGGGGCCAGCCCGCGCATCCTGCCGAGCGCGAAGCCCGACGGCGAGCGCATCTTCACCTGGACGCAGCTCTACACGATGCAGGAGGTTCCCGAGCACCTGATCGTCGTGGGTTCCGGTGTGACCGGTGCCGAGTTCGCCTCGGCCTTCACGGCACTCGGCTCGAAGGTGACGCTCATCTCCTCGCGCGACCAGGTGCTGCCGGGCGAGGATGCCGACGCGGCCAGGGTGATCGAAGACGTGTTCCGTCGCAACGGCATGACCGTGCTCTCCAAGTCGCGTGCCGACTCGGTGGAGCGCACGGAGGACGGCGTCGTCGCGACTCTCTCCGACGGCACCAAGGTCGCGGGGAGTCACTGTCTGATGGCGGTCGGCTCGATACCCAACACCGCCGGGATCGGCCTGGAGGAGGCCGGGGTGCAGCTCACCGCCTCGGGGCACATCCGGGTCAACCGGGTGGCACGCACGTCGATGCCCTCCATCTACGCGGCCGGCGACTGCTCAGACTTCCTGCCGCTGGCATCCGTCGCGTCCATGCAGGGGCGCACTGCGATCTTCCACGCGATGGGGGATGCGGTGAACCCGACCGAGCTGCGCAACGTCACCTCCAACATCTTCACCCAGCCCGAGATCGCGACCGTCGGCTGGACGCAGAAGCAGATCGAAGACGGCGTCGCCCAGGGCGAGATCTACAAGCTGCCGCTCGCCTCCAACCCGCGCGCGAAGATGATGGGGCTCAAAGACGGTTTCGTGAAGCTGTTCGCCCGCACCGGCAGCGGCACGGTCATCGGTGGCGTGATCGTTGCGCCGCGGGCATCCGAGCTCATCCTGCCCATCTCGATGGCGGTCGAGCACCGGCTCACGGTCGACGAGGTCGCGCGGGCGTTTGCCGTCTACCCCTCGCTCTCCGACAGCATCACGGATGCCGCGCGGGCGATGCACATCGTCAACTAGGCCGGCCGACTCGCCTTTTTCGTCTCCGCAACACCCCCCTCATCATTCAGGAGGTCCCGTGACGGTTGTGGCAGAAGTGGTTGACGGGGTTTACTTCGTGCTCCTGAGTCCCTTCCCTCACATGCGCTCCTGAATTCGGGTTCTCCCGAAAGGTGGCATCGCCCCGCGAACGGTGCGATCGACAGCATCACGCTGTCCGGATGTCTACTCCGAACCGAGCACTCCAGGTACGCACCGAGATCGACCGCCGCGGAGGCATCGCGACCCGACAGCAGCTGATCGCCGCAGGCGTGAGCGGGTACGACGTCACGGCTGCCGTCCGAAACGGCATGGTCCGCCGAATTCGGCAGGCTCGTTACGCGACAACGCTCGCCACCGAACCGGCGCTGGTGGCCGTTCGGGTCGGTGGGATGCTGGCCGGCCTGAGTGCGGCACGCTCGTACGGATTATGGTCGGGCTTCGATCATCGAGTCCACATCTCGGTAGGGAACAACTCGTCGCGGTTGCGCACCAACATCCCTCCCAGATTCTCCAGTGCGGCGCAACCGCTGAGCCCGGACATCGCCAGCGACGAGATCGTGCTCCATTGGTTGCGGGGAGGGGCGACCCCTGAGGGACCTGAATGCTGGCGGGTGCCGATCGAACGCTCGTTGAGGCAGGTCGTGCGCTGGAGCGACGAAGAGACCGCCATCGCGTGCCTCGACACGGCGCGCACCGCTTTCCACTACGACTCCGACGACTACGCCGTCCTGTTCGGCGATGCGCCGGCGCGCGATCGCGTCGTCGCGTCACGGAGCAGGGCGGGCAGCGAGTCCGGTCCGGAATCGCTCGTGCGGCAGCGACTCGACGCCCTCGGCGTGGCGTATCGCCAGCAAGTAGCGATGGCGGGGATCGGTCGCGTCGACTTCGGTTTGGTCGGCACGACGATCGTGATCGAGGTGGATAGTCGCAGGTTCCACGACCACGACGTCGCCTTCGAGCGCGATCGTTGGCGCGATGGTGAGCTCGGGGCGCGCGGGTACACCGACCTCCGCCTGAGTTACCAGCGCGTCACGCTGGACTGGCCGTGGTGCGAGCGGATGATTCTGGCCGCGATCGCCCAGCATCGCCTCGGTCGACATCTCCCGTATTCAGGACCTAGCAACCCGCACAAGGCGGTATTCAGGACTCCGCCCGACATCACCTGATGCAAGATTCAGGAGGGTGTGAGACTCACGTGGTCAGAGTTGCTGGAGTGTCCAACATCCGCCACCGTGGCCACGTGTGTCACAAGACCTCCTGAATAACGAAGCTCCGCACACGGGCGCGGGAAGGCTGCGGGACAGCGGATGTGGCCCGCGCAGCTAGCTCGCGATGTCGAGCAGCACCGTGCCGGAGGCGACCGTCGTGCCCACCGCCGCCGCGATGTTGCCGATCGTGCCGTCTTTGTGGGCGGTGATCGGCTGCTCCATCTTCATCGCCTCGAGCACGAGGATGAGGTCGCCCTTGACCACCGCATCGCCGTCTGCGACCGCGAGTTTCACGACGGTCGCCTGCATCGGCGCCTTCACGGAGTCTCCGGTGGCGGTGGAGACCGCTCCGGCTCCAGCGTGGCGCTTGGGGGCTGCCACCGCGGCAGGGGTGCCGCCGGCGACCGCTCCGAGGCGGGCAGGCAGGGAGACCTCGATGCGCTTGCCGTCTACCTCGACGACGATGCTCTGGCGGGCGGCGGGAGCGGCGGCATCCGGCAGCGACCCGCTCCACGGCTCGATGTCGTTCTCGAACTCGGTCTCGATCCAGCGGGTGTAGACCCGGAACGGCGAGTCGATGAAGGCCGGGTCGCGCACGATCTTGCGGTGGAACGGCAGCACGGTCGGCAGGCCGGCGACCTCGAACTCGTCGAGGGCGCGGCGGGCACGCTCGAGGGCGTCCTCCCGACTGGTTCCGGTGACGATGAGCTTGGCGAGCAGTGAGTCGAACGCTCCGCTGATCACGTCGCCCGTGGTGACGCCGCTGTCGACGCGCACTCCGGGGCCGCCGGGGAAGCGCAGGGTCTGCACCGGGCCGGGGGAGGGGAGGAAGTTGAGTCCCGGGTCTTCACCGTTGATGCGGAACTCGAACGAGTGACCCTCGGGCTTCGGGTCGTCGTAGTCGAGCACGCCACCC
>Ga0247732_10000357_pt1 | contig 23638 bp, 13 predicted proteins | sample UWRJL163409C2_FD_180940 | JGI IMG/M metagenome (GOLD analysis project Ga0247732, IMG submission 180940) | Plant litter microbial communities from Arlington Agricultural Research Station in Wisconsin, United States - UWRJ-L163-409C-2 | ecosystem: Environmental > Terrestrial > Plant litter >...
AACCTGACGCCTGCTGCTGATGAAGAAGCGAGATACATGTCGAACCACCCAGAAAGACGGAGTTGCTTCGATCAATAGAATCCCGCGTGCCTAATCTGCAACACGGTCCCAGGCTTTTCAGCCCACAGTCTGCGAGACGACGTATCGCCCGATTCGGCAGCTTTCAGCTAGGTTCGCTCGGCAGTTTGCTTCGCCCAATTCGGGTCGACCTCCGACCGCTCTGCTTCTTCGATGTGGTGTGCCAGGACCGGCAAGTGGAACACCAGTGGATAGCGGCGAGCTGTGGATATCCATGCCGACGCAGAATCGCGAGCGCTCTGAGCGCCTCACTCGGGTGGGCGTAAGGCTTTTTCGTACAAGTAGGCATAACAGTGCATCCCTTTCCAATTTGGGTTGGGCCTGCACTGCAATGGCCAGATCTCACGGTTCTTCGTTGGACCGCCGTCGAGAAGAAGCTATCAGACAGGTTCCGTCTTGGCGTGTTTGATCTCCTCGCGGCTGTAAAACTCAGCCTCGGCCTGACGTCGCCTTGCGACGTCGTCAGTGACATATTCCACGAAGTCCTCGTCGCGATCGCTGACTACTGCGTCGTCGACTGAATCGGCGTTGGGCTCGCCGGGCCAAGCTGTCTGGCGCGTCGGACGGTCGCGATCCAGTCGCGTACCGGAGGTTGCAATCCAGTCGCGAAGGCGTTGGCGAGCGTCCGCGAAGTCCCGGTGCCAGCCGAATGGGGCAGACCCGTGCTGGTCGGGGTTGTAGGCGCATAGCCAGTGCAGGTGCAGGGCCGACAACTCCCAGACGAGTTCCGGATGACGGTGCCAGAACGGCGGCACGACGGACGCCGGGAGTCCGTACGTCCGTCGCAGCCAGTTCACCCAGCGGTTCAGCTCCACCCATTCGTGTTCGGCTTGATCGGCGGTGAGGAGGTTCCAATTGATGGGATGCGGCGGCTCCGCCAGGAGCGGACCGTCGAGGTCATCGAACGAGTCGTCGTCGAAGGGTGTCCCGTTGTCGTCGGGCTCCCAATCGATCAATTGCTCCGACATCGCCGCCCTCACATCGCCAGTGCGCCGGTGGCGGCTCGTGCGGGGCCGGCATCCTGCGATATGCCTTTCCCGAGTTCCGGCGCATCCCGCTCGGCGGCAGGTGCGCGTCGACCTCGGTCCACCTCGTAGTTGGTGCGGGCGAGGTCGTGGCCGATCTTCTTGGCGACGAACTCTTCGCGCTCGACGACTTCGCCGTCGCGCTCGACCCGGAAAGTGCGCACGTAGCCTTCGGCCACGAAGCTGTCGCCCTTTGCGAAGCGGGCGAGCGCTCGGTCGGCGGTGGCGCGGTAGGTGACGAGGTCGTGGAAGCTGGGGTCGAGTTCGCTGAAGCCGCCGTTGTCTTCGCGGCGAAAGTGGGGCTGGCCGACGCGCACGTAGAAGCGGGTGTCGCCGTTCTCGGTGACCGACTGCTGCGGCTCCGAGGCGATGAAGCCGGAGAGCGACTGCTGGGTGTGAAGTGCCATTGGACTGTACCTCCTGTGATCAGCGGATCGGGCTGATCCGCGTTCGCTATGAGGTGCACCGGGTCACACCCGCTGTCACTCCTCGGGGGCGGCTGGCCCTTCCGCAGGCATGGTGCGGGCCGGCACTCGCATGAGTGCTTCGATCTCGGCGCGGTGTGACCGCAGCTCGATGGCGTCGGGGCGTGTGGTCCACATGCGCAGCCTCGCCACGACAGGTGGCGCCGCGCGAAGCAGGATCAGTCCGGTGCCGAACGGCAGAGTGCGGATTTTTTCGGGCGGCATGATCGCCACACGGCGGACCGAGCGTTGTGACGAGCGGGAGCCGCGATCGCCGACGGTAGTGGAGTCGGTTGCATCGTCCCGTTCTCCGATGAGGGTCGAGAGGTCCTGTAGGTCTCGAGAGTTGGATGCCCCGCCGAGAACGATCTTGACGATGGACGAGTCCCAGATGGAGGCTGCGGCGTTGTCGCTCCATTTCGTTCGTGCCTGGGCGAGGGATTGCAGCACAGGCATTGTCGTGATGCCGGTGCCGCCGCCCTCAGCCATGAGTGTCGGAAGCGACGGCAGGGGAGCGAGGTTGCCAATCTCGTCAAGCGCGAGCAGCATTGGCGGGTCCAACCTCGCACCTGGGCTGCGGGCCGCGATGCGGCGCGCCGTCTCCACGAGGTCCTCGACGAGCGCCGACACCAGAGCAGCGGAATTGTTCGAACCGGCTCCGGTCGCCAACAGGTACAGCGTGCCGTTGCTGCGGATGAATCCCTCCGGGTCGAAGCTCTCGCCTTCGCTCGGCGAGACGGCGTCGAGGACGCGGGGGTCGGCGAGTGCGCCGAGCGAGAGGGAGACGCCCTGCCAGATCGAGTCGCGTGTGCGCGGGTCCGACTCGAGCATGGCCTGCAGCGAATCGCCCCAGCCGGTCGCGGCGGCCGGGCTGCTGAGCAGGATCGAGACGGCGTCGTGCGCGGCGGCCGGGTCGAGTGTCCAGCGGAACAGCTCGGCAGGAGACCGCCGATCGAGCGCCGCCGCGTGCAATAGCGCCTGTAACGCTGTGCGGGTCTTCGCTTCCCAGAAGCCGCCACCCTCAACACCGCCGGCCGCGAGCCCGGTCCCCGCGGCCAGTCCCGTCGCGCGGATCATCGCAGTCAGCGGGTCCTCGCAGCCGCGGATCGGAGACCAGCGCAGCCCGGCGGGCACGTCCTCCGCGAGCTGTTGCGGATCGAAAACGGCGACAGGTCCGATCCGCTGGCGAGCACGCAAAGTCGCCGTGAGATTGTCGGGCCGCGTGGATGTCGCCACCACTGATCCCGGCGCGTCGAGGATCGCGTTGATCACAATGTGAGCGCCCTTGCCCGATCTCGGGGGACCGATGACGAGAGTCGAATCCTCGACGCTCGCCCACACGTCCGCGCCACGGGAGCGCCCGATTCGGTATCCCACGTCCGTGGGTCCGGCCTTGCTGAGCGACGGACGAAGATGGATTGCCCGCCGCATCAGCGCCTTTGTGGATGCCGCCCGCAGCACGTCGGATCGCGTCGCAATGCCCTGAATCCGATACGGGTCCGAGTCGGCGCCGTGGCCGAGAATGCGCAGCCACCGCCACAGGGCAAATCCCGCGGCTCCCAGAATGCCGAACAGCAGAATCGCGGCGGCCCAATACGCGACGGGGTTCAAGCCCGGGGCGTGCAGGGCCGCCGACGGATTACCCGGGTTGGACAGCACCGCGATTCCAGCTTCAGGTCCACCGGCCGGCTGAGCGATACCCGTCGCCCAAGCAGCGACAGCACCCGCGCCCCGCAGGAGCAGGGCGAGCACCGCAGCACTGATGAGAATCCCGATCCCGATGTTGGCGAACTCATCACCGGGCGTGGACTGCGGCCGTTGTGACGTCATCGTCGTCTCAGAACCGCAGCTCGGGGCCGGGCCGGCTGAACCGTCTGACGGGGGAGTAGGCGAAGGTGCGGTCGCCGGAGAACCCCGCGGTCGAGTCCAGGAGATCCGTGACATCCTGAGCATCGATGACGAGACTCGCAATTCCCTCCTGAATGAGCCGATGGCATCCCGCGCTCGCCGCACTGGTGACCGGGCCGGGGATAGCGCCGACCGGGCGGCCGAGCGAGTGGGCTTGGCCGGCGATGTCGAGTGATCCGGAGCGGTAATCGGCCTCGACGACGACTGTGGCGCCGGAGAGGGCTGCGAGGATCCGGTTGCGTTGCAGGAACCGCCACCGCGTGGGGGCCGAGCCGGGAGGAAGCTCGCTCACGAGCAGGCCGCCGCTCTGTTCGATGCGTTCGAACAGCTGCTCGTTGCCGGCCGGATGCACCCGGTCGAGTCCGCTGGCCAGTACCGCGATCGTCGAGCTGGGCTGGGCGACTGCGGCGGCACGGTGCACGGACACGTCAATTCCATAGGCGCCGCCCGAGAGAATCACCCGTCCCTGGTAGGCCAGTTCCGAGGCGAGTTCGGTGGCGACCTGGCTGCCGTATGCGGTTGCGGCGCGGGCGCCGACGATGGTGACGCGGCCGGGGAGTGGGGTCGATAGGCCAGTGCGGTCGCCTTTGAGCCAGAGAGCGATTGGGGCGCTCGCGCCGAGCTGTTGGAGCTCGCCCGGCCAGTCGACATCCTCGGGGGTCAGTAGCTGCAGCGATGACCTTCGATAGCAGCCTCAGGCATTGTTCAGTCAGGACGACCTGGACCTCCCGATGCAAGAATTGTATTCGCCCGAGACGGTAAGAAGTCTTTCACGGCTGCCAAAATGAGGAGTAGAAAAATCCCGTTCGAGATGAGGGATAAACGATGAAGCTTTCGCAGACAACTCGAGCCGGGGAGTGGCTCAAGCAATTCGACGAAGATGATCAGGGCGCGGCCGGTGCACTACTTGATTCGGTTCGATTCCTGCGGGGAGGCGAAGTGATCGCGGGCGTCCGACGCTCAATAGAGCATCTCCTAGCGGATGATCCGCTGCGAAATCCGATAACTCTGGTTCCTGTGCTTTCAGGGGAAGACATGCGGGACTCGAATGGTCTCAAGATTCACGAAGCCTCTCTCGCGACCGTATTCGCAGAGTTCGACCCCTCGCAGCCATTGGCCAGCGATCCTGGGAGTGAAGCTCTGATGGCACAACTGATTCGAGAGATGCGTCGGGCTGCGATTCCGGGTCTCATAACCCCGCCACCAATCACTCTCAAGGTGATGGAGAGCGAACACGTTCGAACACTAGTTTGTGTGACTGATTACATAGGCTCTGGCAAACAAGTCCTCGAGTACGTCGAGGCGTGGCACCGTCACACCACTATCAGGAGTTGGCGGTCGTTTGGATTGTTGAGAATTCAGGTGGTGGCGTACGCCGCCACCTCGGCCGGCAAGAGAGCGGTCGAAGCCAGCCCCCACGTAGATGGCCTCAAGATTGTAGAGATTGCTCCTGGGCTCAGAGACCTCGGCAACCCTTTGTTGGAAGAAAAATTGAGTGAAGTCTGTCGAATTTACGCGAAACGTGCGAAATTGTGGCCTGCTCTGGGGTTTCGCGACAGCGCTGGACTGTTCGCAAGTTCGTTCTCAGTTCCGAACAACCTTCCGGCAATCCTCATCCGGCGATCAAAACAATGGATTCCTTTCTTCGATGGCCGATCGACGACCGCTGCGCTTGCTGACGAGATCGGAAACCAATTACCGGAGACTGACGTCGGTCAACAACTTCGCAAGTCCGGCCAGGTTAGGCTCGCCGCCCGGCACGAGGACGGAGATCTCGAGGGCCATTGGCAAACGCACCTAGTAGTACTCGGTCTCATTCCCCGCGCAAGAGTCGAACTAGCTGTCGCAGTCGGCCTGACTATGGCCGGCGTTGACGAGATTGTGGCATCACTCGAGCACCTCGGTTTGATGGATGAGGCAGGTAGACCTACACCCGCGGGCCTCAGGGCGTTGAAGCGTCACCGCAGGAAGCCTCGTCTCATTTCCGCGTCGCTGGTTCCAGACCCTTCGGCCTACTATCCTCGGTACAAGAGGTGAGGGGGGATTGCTCGCTTAGTGATGAAGCTGCCGCATAGTGGCAGCTCGCTGGAGTACGGCTCTTTGGTTGTGCTCGATGATTGCGGCTGACTGCGATCGGAGGACGATGTGAGGCTACGCGTAGGACTGGATGGAGAATGCCTGTCCTCGTGAGCCTCGGGGATTCTCCATCCAGTGCTGCGGACCCTATCGGGTCGAAAGGTAAGCAATAGTGATCTCTCCCCACCTCTATTTTCAGAACGGCATCGACCTCGGTCTGGATTCGGCCGCCTTGCGCAGAGCGGCCGCAGAACGAGCGAGACTACACGCACAAGGCGCGTACCCAGTTCTGTCGCTTGGCCATCTCGCCCGCGAATCGGGTGCAACCTACACCTACCTGCGCGAGGTTGTCAGCCGTTCTCGAGACCCTTACCGCTCGATTGCGATTCCGAAGGCCACAGGTGGCTCGCGCCCCATCTCCGCGCCAGATCCTATTCTTATGGACGTCCAGCGGTGGTTGCTTGACAACGTCCTCGACAAAATACCCCGACATCCAGCTAGCTACGCCTACAGCCCAAACGTCTCAATTGTTGAGTGCGCGTCACAGCACGTCGGCGCGAGATGGATGGTCAAAATGGACTTGCATGATTTCTTCGGGACGGTCACTGAAGCAGCGGTATACCGCGTTTTCCGGAGGTTGGGCTACGGCAAACTAGTCGCTTTCGAACTCGCCCGAATTACGACTCGGGCAAAGGGGGCACATTTCTCGTCCTGGCGTGCCGCGAACACTGTGATCGCCAGTTACGCCGTATCCGATGTCGGAGTTCTCCCTCAAGGCAGTCCGACAAGCGGATCACTCGCAAACGCAGCCGCCGCCCGACTCGACAAGTTTCTACAAGAGTTTGCGCTCGGTCGCGGGTTAACCTATACGAGATATTCTGATGATCTGGTTTTCTCAAGTCACGAGCCATTTCACCGCCCTACGGCAGAGGCAGTGATCGGTGAAGTTTCAGGTCTTATTCGGACTTCCGGTTTTGTGGTTCATCGGACCAAGACACGGATCGTGCCACCTGGTTCTCGCAAGGTGGTCCTTGGCCTGTTGCTCGATAATTCCGTCCGACTTATGCCAGAGCATCGGCGACGGATTGAGGTACACCTCCGCGGTTGCGAGAAATTCGGACTAGCGCAACATTCGGCCCATCGCGGTTTCGATTCGGTATTCGCGTTCGTCGATCACCTTTCTGGTTGGATAGCGTTTGCTCTCGGAGTTGAACGGGAGCGTGCATCGATCTGGCGTGCTCGCCTCCATCAGATTCTCGAAAATGAAGGTTTAGCTCCGGTGCTTCCGAAGTAATCACTCCATCAGGTCGCCGCGATATCGGATCTCGACCAGAAGCGCCTAGCGAAGTTGCAACTTTCCAAGAGGGCTATGGGTGAAGCCAGTTCAGTGACTGGAACTGGAAGTCGTTCGAAGACTTAACTCCACCCGTCGGGATACTGTGATTCGATGATTAAAGGTATTCAGGGTCCGGTTTCACTGGTTGAGACTATAGAAAATGCAAGTATTGCGATCGAAAAAAGACGTGTGCACCTTCTTGGCGAAATCGGGCTATCGGCTGATACCAAGCTTGTTCTCACTCAGGCTCGGATTGATCCCGGATCTACTCCAGCGCGCCTCGCACGCGGAACGAGATTTCCCGCCAAACGTATCGAACAACTAACCGCGGAACTTCTAACAGCTGGGCTGCTAGAACGGCGAAATCATCCAACTCGCCCCGGAATATACGAACTCCACGTGAACTCGCTCGGTGTTTCAGCCCTTGAGTCCGCTGAACTGGTTGAGGTCCAGCTCGAATTATGGGTCAAATCTCGCCTGGACGATCCAAGCGTGATTTCAGCGCTGTCGCAGATCTTTCGTTGAGTCACACCTCGTTAGTCCGCCTCGGGGTCTTGCCCGTTTGTGGCTTCCGCGAGGCGCTCGAAGTACGCTTTGAACTCCATCTTGACTGGCACTGAATTCTGCTTGTTGTGAAGGATGCAGGTCAGCGGGGCTAGCGAGCGCACAAGAGCGGAAAGTGCGTCGGCGTCAGTTCCGCTGGTCCGGCCGAGAACGGTTCGTTGAATCTCTCGGATCTGTTCTGCCTGACTCTGGCTGAAATACAGGCGCGTCGCAGTTGAACCGCGAATCTCTTCTGGTAGATCGCGAGGGAATTGCGTAGCGATCGCCACGCCGAGCCCAAAAGCACGTCCTTCTCTCATGAGCGGAATCAAGAATGGCGACTCGACAAGGCGCCAAGCTTCATCCAAAATCATTAGACGCTGCAGGCGGTGCGATTGTGGTTCCCTGATGAGGTGGTTGTACACGGCCATCAGGAAGAACTCAGCGACCGCGTTCTTCACTTCGTCTCCAGGCAGTTGCGAGAGCCTGATGACGGACGGTGTCCCTAGGAATGTTGCAAGATCGCCCGACTCTTCGGAAGTTGCAAATAACCCCAGATCAAAGATGGGGGAGAGGCGTCCGAGGAGTGCATCATTGGACTTGTCCTGGGCGAGAATGCGCTGAAGCGATTCGAACGATGGAAGTGTCCAATTGGGATCGAAGGTTGACGCGTTCCAAGGAACGCCCACCTCTTGGTAGGCAACTTTTAGCCCCTCGCGGAGGCGGTAAGCCTGCTGGTCACCCAACTTGTAGATGCGCTTCAAGATCTCACTGATCTGGTGAACGTAGTGCGCTACGTTCGTGCGCCCGCTGACCGGATCGCTCGGCGGCTGAAGCGGATTGAATGGAAGTCCTTCGTAACTGGCGTCGTACAGCCGGAAACCTTCGTCCGTCACAAATGGCTCGGTGGAGTAGTCGTCTTTGAAGTCGAAGACAAGAGACGGGATTCCTTGTCGTCCGAGTTCGGAAATAAGCGATTTTGTCGCTTGTGTCTTTCCCGACCCTGTTTCCCCTGTGATTGAAAGATGCGGGTTGGGAAGCGGATCTGAAGGTAGAGCTGGGTCGTACCACGCTTCGAGCTCAGCCCCATACGTTCCGCGGGAAGTCCCCAGGAACACCCGCGGACGTGCCTGTGCAGCCTCGGCGGTCGGTGGGAGCGTGGTAGGCATCGTGTTGACCGCATTCCCGGAATGTCGGCTAACCGAGTTCGGTAGGACTTCGGTCTGAAGAGCCGAGCGCACGTCAGACGCGGCCGTCCCCTCGGAAATACTTAAAGCGGCAATGCCATCTTCATTGAGTTGAGTAAGCAGGATCCCGGGAGCCTCTTGGCCGGGACCCGTTGCGTAGTGCCCGCTCGATAACGTCGATGTCTGGGCGCCGATCTGGACGTCAACCAGACGACACCTAAAACGGACTGCCAATTCCCCTTCGAGCGCCTGTTGGATACGGCCCGCCCACAGTTGACGGGATGACGCATCGTATGCTGGCTTGCTCAACTCGCGGAACAAGTGCTCGCGGAGGATTTCACGTCTAGCCGGAGTGGTCATCAGTTCATCTGTCCGGTCGCCATCAAAGACCGGACTCAACAGGCCGTGAGTCGCTAGCAACTGCTCCACGGCAGATCCCGAGATGTTCCCACCCTGGATCTTGTATTCACCAGCGCTTTGGTCCACGGCCTTAACCTCGATGACGTCGACGAATAACTCGTCGTTTTCCCAACTCATGCCGAGAAGATCGGCGCGGTGTGAGTCGTCGGCGCGAAGCATCCATCTGCGTGCGTCCTCCCCATCCAAGCTTGCCAAGATGCGGTCCGCCCCAGGAACTTCCCGGTACCACTTTGCCGCGATCAAGGTGCCAAGCAGCCCCTTGGTGCGAGAGCGAGAGTCGATTCCCGCAGTTTCGCTGAGAAGGGTAGAAAGACCGCTGTCGAGCAGAATGCTCAACTGCGCGAGTAAGTCGTCGAGTTGGTCTTCGTTCACGTATGCGTTGTACTGCCGTACGACGTCTCGAAGTGGCCGGCGAAACGCATCGGCGGAACGAGCAAAAACAGCTAAATCGCGCTGTCCGTAGCGTCGACTTAGGACCCGAGTGGCACCCAGTTGGAGGTCTCTGTCGATGGAACGGTCCATCAACGAGACCCAGGACGAGCCTGCCATAAATGATGCCAGCTGATCGCGGAGAACTGTCTGTTGATGGACTTCCAAGTAAGAAGGGCGCGTTCCCGAGGACGCGCGTTGTGCCAGGGCGTCGTACGACGCAAACACGCCACCTGGGGTTGGTTCCAATTCGACAGTCTCAGTCGATACCTTGAACCTTAACCGGCGCGGCAGAGTCAACGGTTGAATTGGCTGCTGTGTACGTGTCACCCCCTTTTGGCTGACACCGCTCCGATCGAAGACGACGCTTAGGTGGAAGGACTCGGTGTCCGGAAGTTCGCCGGGTTCGAGCTCAACCGTCTCAAAAGCGAAGCGGCGAGATTTGCTTAGAGCGCTGAACAACTGTGAAACTCTGTCTTCATCATCCTCGGGGAGAGCGAGGTTGATGCCGCCTTCGTGGGCGCTTCGATAGTAAAGTACATGGGCACCGAGGAGGATCCCGGATTCGTTGAGATCTACGATTTCACGAAGATGTTCGCCGATGCTCGGGTCGTCGATCAAAGCAATCCTGAGCGAACTGGCTGCATGGGGCTCAAAGGCAAGAAATGTTCGGATTAGATCGCTGATTGCGGTACCAGTCGCGTTCTCGACTGCAGCGTCAGCGGAGTGCATTGCGTAGACCGGTAGCGACGCTACCTTCCCAATGGCATTCAGATTGTGGGCTGCGCCGAGCGCCACCTGAGGGATGAATAATGAACCCACAAAATTGGGCAGGTTCGGAGCCACTTCTGCGACCAGGTCCAGGTCGTCGTCCGAAAGTCGATCGCGCTGTTCGTTCACATTGCGGGCGAAGGTGGCATACGGCCAGAGATAGAGAGGGTGTAGCGGCGAAAGAATGGCGATGGGCTGAGACGGCGTTTCCAACAAGATGATATCCAAGAGAAGGACCTGTGAAGAGAGATCTTCCATTTCGCTGCCTAAGACCTCGTAGAAGCTCGCGTAGCCCTGATCGATGGCGTTGACAAAACTTTCGTAGGCAGCGATGAGTGCTTCGCTCCGCTCACGAATAGTGGCGTCTGTCATAGCTAGCAGAGGTTCAGAAGTGAGAACCCCGATTTGTGGCAACAGATCTGCTCGGATGGCGGTGTAGCTCTCAAACAACGGACGCAGGTTGAGGCCGACAGAGTTCCGCTCGAGCGCAGCTATGTACTTCTCGATGGCCGTTTCGTCCCAATGTCGGACGATGTCGTCGTTCGGATTGAACTTCCGCAGCAAGCTTTGGATGTCGTCGGCATCGACACTTGCGAAGCCGCCGAGATTGGTAGCCGTGAGGAACTTTCCCACGACGCTAACGACGTCCGTTCTGTATTCGGATACGACTTCGACCGCGCCGTCAGCTACTCTGACTCGAGCACGTTCGACCTTCAAAGACCCGTTATCGCCACTAGCTTCGATCGACGAACGGAGTTGCTCGAGAGTGGCGAGGGCTTCCTCTTTGTCCGTCTCGGAGTCGGACACCAGTGCTTCCGCAGCCTTTGTGTCAGCACGGATGGTTCGCTTCCTGGGCGGAGTTCCTCCGGATGTCGTGGATTTTGTACTCTTGGCCTTGAGTAGTTTTTCTGCGTCTTCAAGCCCAATCTCGAGGTCACCGTTCGTGCTCCATCGAGATTTGAGCAAGATCTGTAGCGTCGCTTGAAGCGACTTCTGCTTAGCCTCATCCTTCTCTGCGTCGATGGAGTTCTTGATCAGAACTCTGTCAGATGGGCTCAGCGCGCGCACACGAGTGCGTACGTCTCTGTGTCGGTCAACCCTCGATTTCAGCGCGGAGGGCGAGACTGAAGCAAAAAAGTCTGGATCACTCAGAAGCCCAAGGTTTGGCAGCCGACCCACTGTTGCGAATTTGAGATCTGCGCCCTCTAATCCCTCCAGATCCTTGAAGTAGAAAAGCATGTCGACAAGGCTGAAGCCCGGATCTTTGCCGATTACCGTCCACCACGCCCCTTGGACCTCATTAAGTGGCGCAAACATCGATTGCGCCTTGCGCACGAGATCAGCCTTGAGGTCTTTCGGAGTTACCGATGCAAACTCCTCGAGGGACGAGAGCTTCGGTTCATCTCCGTGTGCGATCACGACAATGAGACCGTCCAGATCGCGCTCGTTGCGCCATCGTTCTGCGGCTTCAACGTCGAACACCAAGTCGACATTGGGAGGAACGTCTAGTTCTTCGGCCGGGCGGTCGAGCAAGTAGGAAATATGCACTGTGGCTCCGCTTGCCGCCAGAGCGTCGAGCAAGGATTGCAGGCGCGGGGTGGGAATATCGCGGACGATTACTCCGATCGCGCTTTTCGCGTCTGCAACCGAGCCAGCAATTAGCGAGCTGATCAGGTCGGAAGTTTCTGTTGGCAATGTGTTCCTAGCTTGTTGCGCTGACAACGGTCCGGCCGTCAGCGTAGGTCTGTGCGAGGCCGGCTTCTTGGAGAGACTCTCGTAGAAGGTCAGTGTTCGCCCGAAGGTCCTCCTCGTTGATTGGAGTTGAGGTTCCGAACTGCGTTGCGTTCAAATTGTTCGAACGAATGAGAACTTCGTCAGCCTGGGTGCCAATGACAATTCCGAAGGTCGTTCGCAACTCGTCTAGGAAGTCGGGGAACTCGAGCGGGGAACCGGGCTCAACCGTTGCTGACACCAGAGTTTCCAAGAACTCCGCCGTAGCTGAATAACGTTTGGTTAACTTGCCGCCACGCCCGTTGTTCGACCAAGGAGTCAAGTATCCCGCGCGGCGACCAAGTTCAACGAACGCACCAATCGGGTGTTCTCGCCCGATTCCGATGTCGAAATATGCTTGCGCGAGAGCGTTCGTAGGAGCTAAACCGGCCGGAAGATAGCTTGAATAAGACCTCAAAAGAGGCTCGGGTAGCCCAGATTTCCAAGAGTCGGAAGCGCTTAGTACGGAATCCGTGTAGCCCAGTTCCTGGATCTGCTCTCGAAGCGTTTCCAGGACGAGCCCCTCTATGGAGTCGCCGGCAGAGCGGAGCGATGCCCGACTAGCATCGCGAATACTCAAATTTGCGCCATCGAACATATCGAGAAAAATCGGTGGTCGCGGACATTCAGGATTTTTCTCGCTCCAACGACCAATCGCGTGAACGTGCAATGCGAAGCACCCGAATAGAACAAGTCGCCGGAGCGAATTCAGTTTCGACGCGTTCGTGGCCTCATATCGGGCGAGCCTGTTCATGGCAACACGCAATTTTGAAAGGGAAGGCGAAACGAAGTGTCCGTGATCCACCGCGAACAGGGCGTCCGCAGACGCTCCTCGTTTTAGCGACTCTGACTCAGTTGGATTATCACGTTTTGTGGCGAGTTCGAGAAGCGGTAACCCTAAGGTGGTCCATGCATCGGTTTCGTCCATGAGCAGTTCCCGGATGAGGTCTGCCGCCTCACTCGTGCCAGCCTCGGATGTCGCTAGCAGCTTGCTGAGAAACGACCCCATTCTGTTGTCGGAGGGATCGCGCGTAACGAATTTCTCGTTCGAGAGCGTGAAGGAACTCATGTCAGCCGAATCGTAGACTGCCCCGTCGGCCCCAAGAGCATCCTTCATGAGCACGCGGAGACTATTTAGCTTAGAAGCGCTGGGCTGCTTGCCGTCCGTCACAAACGCAGACGCATATTTCTCAACGATGGACTCATTGGAATGACGTTCTTCGTCGACACCCAATTTCTGATTTCGAACCCAGCGACGAAGGGTCTCGGCTAGAGCGGTGCTGTCGTAGGTAGCACCTAGCAGGTCGCGCCCGAGGCCGTTCGCGACGTGAACCGGCTTCACCGACATATTCGTAGGCCGAAAACCTAATTCATGATCGTAGACATCGCCGAGGAAGTCCTTGGGGTCAATTGGAAGCGTCAATTTAGCTCAAACCTCATCTGCGAGCGGTTCACGACAACCGTGCTTTCCAGGTTGGTGTCAACATTTCGAATACGGACATCTTCGATGTCCTGTTTGGAACTGAGCTGACGATCAAGGCTGTCGATCAACCGGGTAAGACGACGGGCTGATGTTCGGAGCCAACTCGCCTTTCCTAAGCCTCGGTGCGCTTCCTGAAGCGTCAGATACAAATCACGATCAATCTCGACGCTGGCGAAAAAGCCGTTCGGGTCGCTGTAAACCAGGGCGAAGGTCTTGACCAGCCTCTGATCTGATGGGAGCCAGTCATCGACCCAAGATGCGAACTGTTGTTGCTGAACTTCGAACTGCTCCCGTTCTGCATCACGGACAGAAATGAACGCGGAGGGTGCGCGAACGTCATAGCGGTGGCTCTGCCACAGATGCAGCCGATCCATGCTCGCATCAGCGAAATCCGGCTCATAGAAACGGTTGATGGAACCGATGAACAGCCTCACGGTTGCAGCGCCGTCATCGTCCACGTCTCGCAGTATCTTCGCAAAACGTCGGTCGTCCGACGGGCGGAGTTCAAGAAGCGCTCGGCCGTCTGGATGCTCAAAGTAGAATTGGCGCTTCTGCGCAGCAAAAGCCGCAGCTCGCTCCGCCTCCACGGCAATTGCCGCTGGCGCTGGTGGATTGCCAGACGGCCAGTCGGTCGCGGTGTATGCGCCTCGCCAAAGTCGGTCGTCCCAATCGGGGTGAGCGCAATTTGCAGGATCAAAGCCCTCGCGGAGCGCGTCAAACAACGGGCCTTCACCGCCCTCGAACGCGAGATTCCAGTAGGACATTCCGGCCGTGTCCTGTCCAGCTTTCAGCCGCTCGGAAGCAGTCCGCCCACCAGTAATCAAGTAGGACACGAAACCCATCAGTTGACGCATCGTGATGTGTCCTCGACGGACAGCGACTCCGTCAAGAAGTTCTATAAGACGCGACCGTACTGACGCTTGAAGAAGCGCGTCGCGATTTCTTAGTGCGGGGTCGGCCTGATTGAAGGACGTGTAAAACTCCTCCTCCGTTAAACGAAGGATCACGGAATCGACCACTTTGGCTGAGAGCAGATTCCGAAGCCCAAGATCCACGGTGACTATCCCGTCTTTCGGTTCTTCGGGCACTTCCGTTTCAGCGAAGTATCTGGCCAGCTTTACTTGACGAAGTGCTTCACCAACGAAATGTAGATCTCGAGCCTGCGCGTGACGATGCAAGACATATAAGGGCCACTCGTTAATTGCGATGATCAGAGTCTTCTTGGCTTCGCGGGCAGACACCCAAAGCTCCAGCAGCGCATCATCAGACAACGCGTTCGCATCGGTAATGACGACTGCTCCGACGCCCTCGAGTTCGGGGCGCATGCGCTCGATAAGGTGAGTCTTGCCATCCCCTGGATTGCCTGTAACAACTATTTGCGATCCTTTTTGGGCATGTAGGCGAATGTACGCTTCGACCCCAAGGTCAACGTTTACGGCGTTTATCTCGTCTGTGGTCAGTCTGTCGGCATAGCTGTTTGCGCCGCGATAGAGGCGTTCAATGAACGTAGAAGGGTCTGCCGATGCTTTCGGGGTCGAGGTAGTTTCAACCTCAACCCGAGCCGGCTGAAGACCCATCCGTCCGATCTCGGCCCCCAACAAGAAATCGGCACGGAGCTCTTCCGACAGGGCCATCCCGTTGCTGATGCGATCGACGCGCGGTCCGAACCATCTGTCCCGCCAGTGCTCGATAATAAGAGCGGTAGAAGTGTCCGCGTTTTCCATCAGAAATTCGGGCTCGGTTGCGGGGTCGAGGAGCACCTCACGATAGTTCGAGCACAGCGGCACGGCGTATAGAACACGAGGTGAGTGGTGCCGAAGAAATACATCGGATCTGAGACCGAGCGCGTCAAGTCCACTTCGAACGGTTCGCATTTTCGCGGACGTTCCCTCGCCGAACAGATTGTTGCTGCGCGACAGCTTTCTTCCACGAAGCGCGGCCAACTGAGTCAGTTCCTGAGTGGTATCGGCGGCGAAGTGCACGGTTCCGAAACTGTCCGTCATGCCGACGCGGACGTACTTGACGGCACCGTTTTTTGCGGGAATTGAGATTCTGTTGTATTGAGCACTGCCGATGGCATAAAGGCTTGACGTCGTGATCATCGCGAGCCGCGCAGGCCTGACAATGCGGCGCCCAGCGAGCGACGAACTGATGATACTTGTCTGGTTCTGATATCGCCGCGCATGGTCAGCGACGACTTGACGACTGGTCATCAACATTGCTACCAGTTTGCCGCCCAGAACATCGCGGTAAGGCGGAAGAGCGCCACAAGTGATCAACTCCATTACTGAACTAGCCATGACGTCTTGCTTCACTCGGCGGAGGGCAGTTTCAATTGCCCGGATCAGATGTTCCGAGGGCTTGGCGAGTAGTCCACTGAGTTCCGTGCTGCCGGCGGCGAACTGTAGTTCTGCCCGCGCCTTCATCAGTGCGGAAACGGCCGACGCTCGCTTCGAGGTATAAAGACTGGTCTTTGCAAGCGCGACCCAATCTATCGAGCCCTCGTCCGGAGTACCCACTAGGTTTTGGGCTTCACGAATGGCGTGGTATTCAGCGCTCCTATTGCCACTGGAGTTTTCGTGATCTTCGAGTTGAGAAGTGGAGTGCTTGGTCTCAATTGCCAAAAGGAGCTCGACATCGGACTCCCAATCTTCCTCAGATTGGCTGATGCCCAAATCATCAGAATAGATAGAGCGAATAGCCTCGCTGGAAGATTCGGCAAGACCCATAAGCATCGTTCGCTGCTCGTCTTCAGTCCCGGAAAGGATCCTTTGGCGAAATGCCTTCGACGTCCATCCCGCAAAATCGTCGCGCTTTGCGAGCCCGAGTACCGGGTTACCGAGGGCTGCAATGCCAATTATCGGTCGCGCCGCTACCGCCTCATCGCGGATCAGGTAAAACATGTTTCGACCGGGGGTGCTCTGGTAGGGAATCGACCAGTAGAGACGCGAGTAACGCCAAATATCCTGAAGAAGGATTCCAGTGGGCTCGTCGCGAGCACCAGGTTCGATGAGCGTGAGCGAAGGGCTAATGGCGTTCTTACCCAAACTCACGATGCGTCTATGCAGATCGGGACCATCTTCGAATATCGCCCCGATTCCCTGCCGCTCCATCTTTTGAATGAAGCTTGCGGTGGCTGGCTCGGTAAACTGCTGCTGCCGGGCAAATTCGAACGATTTTCGAACCGCCCGCTTAGCCTCTTCTGGGTTCTCGAGGTTCCCTCGTGCGCGGCCGGGGGAACGAAGCAGCATGCCATCGTCATCAGGAACGAAGCTCCACCCTTGTGAGCAAAGGTCTCGCAGAACCTGTAGAGCCGCTATCCACGCAGATGTCGGCTCGAGATCCTCAACGCTCATCCCGAAGCTGCGAAGCTCTTCTCGATGATCGCGCGCTTCAAGCAATTCCAGCTTAATCATCTGCATCGCAGCGTCCGGTCTGGATGTACATACGAGCCTATTGAGCGAATGGAGCCGAGCTCCATAACCGAGCGCAAGCGTAGGCTGAAAACGCCGAAATTCCTCGCCAGTGGTGCCGGACGTCTGAGTGCGAGCGATACTTGTCAATTCGGTTTCCGGCATATTTGCAATAGTACGCGAGCGCGGTTTTCATGAGAAAACATTGTGTCGTGTCGCGCCGAGATTATTGCGCGTTGGTAGAAGTTCATGTTTAGGTCGTTCTCGCTAGGGGAGCAGGCGGCGCTCCCAAAATTGCTCCGCACGCTTGTGATGCGAATGTAGAGCACCCCTCCGACACTGAGTGGGCTGTCGAGACCTTGTCGAAAAAGATCCCGCGACATTTGCAATTGAGATTCCTTCGCGGCGATTAAACGCTGAACCCCTAATACTTCGTGTGTCATTTCACGACGGCAAACTTACGTCATTTGTGGCAAGCCGACGCGCGCTACGCCGCGCCCCTGACGATCTGCTCCTGGACGACGAGATAGTAGCGCAATAGGGTGAGCGATTCTGCCGCGGTCGCGGGGCTTGGGTGGGATACATGCTCGAAGTCGTGTGAGTTGGCCCTAGCAAGTTTTTGTGTGTAGTCGCGCACGAGCCGAACTAATGCGGTGGACTGTTCAACCGAGAACTCAATGGAGAGGGCGCCCGTCAGAAACGCATTCTGAAGAGCGTCTAGATCCGAAAGTAGACGGCTCAAGACCTCTGCTCTGATGCTGCCGCTGCGGATGGCAGTTAGGTAGTCAGCGAGAGATGCGCTGTAAGTTTCTACAATTTCAGGAGTTGGCAGTTTTCTGTCGTGCATTTTCTTTACCGAGACCGCAGCAATCGCCACTCCGCCGACAAGGGCGAGTCCAAGTCCGACCAGAAGCATGACCTTCGGATCCTTGATACCCGCCGCAAAGCGAGTGATATCGAAACTCCGACTTTCTGCGGGTATTGGTGCGTCCTTCAGGTGGGCAATGATTCTCGACCCATCGCGAACGACGCTTCCGAATAGCGTATATGCGCCACTTTCGATCCCGGCGAGGATCTCGGGCGGAAACTCCAGAGATACCTGTTTCACAACCATATTCATTTCCCCCACCGGCTCGGATTCAGGCGATCCGATTGGCTTGACTCTAGCGCGCCAGCAACGAGCGGACTGTCGCGCGCTCGGCCAGCGTCGATAGGCGCTCAGACGCCGTCGAAAGCCTCGCTGTCTTACATGCAACTCTCCAAACCGACCACGCCGTCGCAAGTCACCGTTATCGAAATCTGCTGTAGAAGACTGTGCAAGAGGCGATTTTGTCCGGAAACGCGCATCGGCAGGCTGGGCGGAAAGCTCTGCTCTCGGGGTGCGTCGATGATGAACAGTAAGCGGATGGTCGTCCAGACCCATCGCTGCCCCACGTTAATTGCCATGCCTCGCGTAGATCGAGGCGGCGCCCCTCTCCTGTGATGACGAAGGCGGACGCCGTGACGGTGTCGATGCGGGTTAGGAGCGCCGGGGACGGATACAAGTACCTTCCCCGCACAAACGGACGACCTGAGGCCCTGTGCGTCAGACGAGAGCGGAAGCTGGGACATGGGAGGGCGGCTACATGCCGTGCCGTGCCGTGATCTCAACTACTAAGTTGGCCGATCAGGACGGAATGTTCTTCGTCACAAACGAGTGGGAAAGCAATCTCGCATCGCCTAAGACTTAAGTTGGCGGCGCGAGATTTAGAGCGGGTCCCAGTGGTCGGTCAATCGGTGTCGTTGGCGAAACTATGCGATCGCCTCCGTGTCGACTTCCTGAGCTGCCCGGCGGATCGCGTCTACATCGGATGTCGCGGCCAGATGATCAATGATCGAGACGTAGTGATTACGTTGTTCTCGTGCGAATCGGATTCCGAGGGAGGACACACCCCAATCGCGTCGAACGTACCTCGACAGCCCGACTACTGCAGTGTTTAAGGCACCTGCTTCCAACCGGGCTCGAATATCAGAATCGGTGATGTCTGCGGACAAAATCCGAGGCATGCGCGACAAGTACCTGCGACCGAGCTCGACTCGCCGGGCCCACCCGTCGTCGTCGAGTGCGAGCAGCGGGAGATCATCCAGCAGTGTGGCAAGCTCCAACAGCATGGGCCGGCTTGTCTTCCCCTCGACGTCGAAGAGGACCAGCCCTCCGGAAGCCGCAGACCAGATCCAGTTCCCCGCATGGGCATCCTTTTTCGCAAGGTAGGGACCGTTGGCTGTGATCTCTGAGATCATGGCCGCAGCGCGCGTCGCTGCGGCCGAACTCGTGAGCGCTTCAGCCGCACGTAGATAGCCGGCCTCCACGTCTTCTTTGCGAGCATGCAGATCAAAGTCAGTCATAGCCGTGTGGAAGTCTGCCAGCGCGCTAACCGCCTCCTCGAACATACGCAGCGGGTGTTCTGCTCGACCGTCGAAATGCTGCATTGCGTGATGGGCCAGTGTATGGCCGGATATTCGCCGCATGATGAAGATGCCGTCGCCTGACAGATCGATGACGCCTAATGGTGTTGGTATTCGCCAACTCGGTGAAACCGCAGAAGATTCCAGCCAAGCCTCCAAGTGGCGGAACGCATTGAACTCGTGATGCGCGGATTCGGGGCTGACCCTTTTCAACACAACAACCTGGCCCGCCAGCCCATGCGGCTCGCTGAGCGTCGTGACTCCGCGCTGCCCGCCGCGACGTTTTCCTCCCAGGTCTCGGGAGGAGTCGGTTGCGAGCGCGAAAAAGCGGTCAGCCGACACTTGGCGTATTCGCGTTCGTTCCGAGCCCACGGACTTTTCAGCTTCCTGAAGCGACCGCCAAGCGTCGTGGACTGGCGCCGCTGAAGATGCCGAAGTCAAACCAATCTCGCTCAATACGCCTTGAGGCATCGATGCTCTGCGATTTTTCTTCTTCGATTGCTCGCCCGTCAGCGAAGCTCTTGCTTGCGCGAGTCGCGGATCCGGACCTTCGACTAGGGTAGCGGCGAGTTCGAGAGCCTCGCTTGCCGATGATGCTGGCGAGTGCTCACCAGTCAAATCCCTTAACATTGCTGCCGCTCGAACCACGCGAACCGCGCAGGCAACTACGTCGAACCGTGACTCGACGCTGGTGCGCACGGTCCTTTCCGTTTCTAGTGCCGCCACACTCCAAAGCATGGAATCAGTCCACGCCCCCAAAGTGTCTTCGCTGGCAGCTTCCTCGCTAGCAGCGAGTTCGGTGGCCAACGCGAATGCGACCGACGCGGCACCATCTAGCGCTCTCGCTGACACCGGTCTCGCAAGTCCGATTTGAAGGCGGGAGACGTCGACCGCGCGGGTTAGTCCTGCGATGTTGCCGGTGCCTCGTGAATACAACTGTCGGGCAAGTTGCCCAGCATGTGAAGCTACGTACCCCCGTGCGGAGTCACTTAGGGCAGGGTGATCAACGTCCTCTTCGATTCGGCCCAGGACACTTACGGCTAGCGGTTCCCAGTCGACTCGATCCCAACGATTACGTAGCCATTCGATTGCTTTTGTCATGGACCCAGCCGGAACTGGGACTGACAGATCGAGTTCCACGGTCTGTGCAAGCAATGCCCCCACATTCGTGGTGCTATTTGCATCCATCGCGGAATTCAACTCGATATCGAATCTCTGACTTCGCAGAACCACTTCTGTACGGTGGTGGGGATCCGTCTGGAGCAGTCGATCGGCATGCAGTATGTCGACTTCGGCGGCGTCTCGGTCGGACCTAGCAAGCGCGAGCCGAGAACGTGCTAGGTGGAGCCTCGCAACCTCTCTGTCGTGCCGATGAGGTGCAGTGGTGGGGTCAGTCCAGTCACGTAGAGCGAATACAAGCTCTTGGTTGTCCCGGCGCCCAAAGGCCCCACCGCCACGCTCGTAGAGAAGCGCGTGCGCCCGACCCCGTTTCGCCAGAAGGTATCCCAAGTCGACCTTCGAACTATCCGCTGGCAACGCCAGCGCCACGTCGTAGTGCCCGATTGCTTGAGATAGCAAAGGCACCGCGTGGCTTGCATCGCCATTCGCGAGTAGCGTGGACGCACGTGCTGCAGCCACGTCACCTAGCAGACCGCGAAGTTGGACTGACTTTTTGAATCGCGATCGGCCAAGCGCGCTACTTATTCGGTCTAGCGAATCGCCGGAATCGAGCTCGTAGAGCTTAAGCGCGAGCTCGATCTGATAGCCGTCCTGATCAGAATTTGGATGATCGAGCAGTTCGGCAGCAAGTGAATATTCGAGACCCAGCAGCAAGATCGTTTTGCGGTCCGAGTCGTCCCTACTAACGCGAGCAAGATGCGCGGAAGCTGTTGCAACCTGAGTGCTGTACATCAGTCTGGCTCGACCCGACGCACGTTCGTCCTTACTAACGAAATTGACGATGAGTTTCACACACCGCTCGAGGAGCCATGCGCCGCTTGCTTCTGTCAATTCATTTGAAACAAGTTGGCGCCCCTCGTGAAAATAGTTCGATGCCAGCTTGCTAGCGATCACAGTTCGCGAAGTGAATTGATTCTTGCCTGCTCGCGCGAACGAAGGTTTCAGTTTGGACCCCCCTCGACTGAAGAGGTCCATCATCGACTGGTATCGGAGTATCGACGTAACGTTGTCTAGGACTGCGTTCATGGCCGAGAAGTGAGCCTGGACCAACTGGTCCCCGTGATCCTCATCCAATTCGTTCAACCGGTGCGGCGCGAACGCGCGAGTCAGCGCTTCGTGCCAGCCCTCCGGAACGACCACGTCATGTCGTCGGAGTTCCTGTTCGACGCGCGAAATGGCGGCGTCGAGTGATTCACTCAAAGTATTTTCGTCTTTGATGCGATGTCGCGTCGTGCCTCGTCGACGAATGCTTTGACTTTGTCGCGGGATTCGTCCGCGAGACTTGCCAGTTCTTCCCGGGAGACTGCATTCTTGATCGAAGAGGTTGTCTCGACTGCCTCGCGTGCCAACGTCGACAGTGTGTCCCGGCGCGCTAACAGTTGAACTTCGAAAAGTGCCGCCCACGCGGCGGAGCGCGTTTTGTAGACGCTATCTCCGTCGGTTGCAACGGCTGTGCCAGACTGCGTGAATCGGCGGTCCATTGTGGCGCGACGGTACTCCATGATTGATGTTGCAAACTTGGCGTACGCGAGAATCCGCGAATCATGAATTGCCTTTGAAACCTGATTGCGGCGGGTGAAAACGAACGTCAGCATTCCTCCGACGATTACACCCAGTACCGTCCCCAGCACGCCGATCCAAGCATCCGCCATGAGTGAAACCTACATGGTGACATCGCATTTATCGCTTAAGGGGATCTACCTCGACTCAAGTCAAGAAATTAGAAGTTTCGGTTTTCAATCCCAGGCGCGACTTTCGTGCCAAAGACTTAGTGGCAGCGCAGATCATTGGCCCGATTTAACGGCTCGTGACTTTGCCTCCCCTTGCTCCTGAGCCGGTCCCGAGCGAACGCGCAAGCCCTCTCGAAGCTTCACCGTGGCAGTCGAGAATAATAAGCCGCTCGCCTGAGAAAGCGTGCCGACACTTTACCCACATCTCAATTGATCGAGGAAGGGGCAACCCGGTCACTCGATCCAGTCGGCAATTGGGCGGACTGGCCCGTCCTGCCGATGCGGAGCACAAGCGCCGGGTTCAAAATTGCTCCGTCTCGTATTAAAGCGGAGCTAGCGTTTTTGGCCGGAGTTCGCAGAGCGGGATCGCCAAAATCTAGGATGGAAGCGTTGTTTCGAGGATCGTGAGCGGTCGCCTCAGACCTGTGGTCGGTCCGCGGACTTGCGGTCCTAGAGCCGTTGGAAACGCACGGACGTTTCATTAAACCGGGTCTCCGACGGCCCGTTTCGGAACATCTAGCACCCAGAATCTGGTCGCGGAGCGGGCGGATTTCGGATTCAAGTCGACTCTCTCTCACCGGATGACCACGGGCCAGGCTATCCGGCGAGTCCGCAGCGGCGCGCGCGGCATTGAACTCTCCGTTATTCGGCCGTCTATGGCCTGGAATTGTGGCGTCGAGAAAGATAAAACCGCCCTCCGTGTAACCAATTCGCCCCATTGCCGTTTGGAACGCAGCAAATTCTCGACGCTTAGGGCATCGCTGGTGGTCCGGTAGACGCTTTCGGTGGGACGCTTTCGCCGACTGCTCCGCCCAAGTCGGCGGCAGATCACTTGCGGCCGCAAATGGGGAGGTTTGACCTGGCGCGACATAGGGCCGAAAGCGGTTCAAATGCCCATCATTTACCCATCAAAAACAACCGTGACCGACTCGACGCGACCGCGTACTATTGGAGGCAGCGAACCGCCCGGTTCCCTGTAAACATAAGGGAATCCGAGGGTTTTCGGAGACATTCGGTAACGACCAAAAATAGGTCTTGCACCCTCCAGGGGGTCGCAGGTTCGAATCCTGTCAGCCCGACGAACGACAAACACGAGACCCTCACCTTCGGGAGGGCGTCTCGTCGTCAAGTCGATGCCTGTGGCGTGGCGCGGTGACCTGTCCCGGAGCGGAGGAACTGTCAGGTGAAGGCGTTGCTCTCCGCGCTGGCCGACGCCGCGATCCTTCTTCTAGAACGGTGGCTCTTCGTCCGGGTTGGCGGGGGTGTTCCAAGCGTCGGTAGTCGGCGGGGTCGGGTCGGCTTTGTCGGGTTCATCTCTTAGTGCTTCGACGAAGGCGGGGGAGAGTCGGTTGTGGGGTGGGACGCGGTGGATGCGTCCGCT
>Ga0247732_10000359_pt1 | contig 23394 bp, 19 predicted proteins | sample UWRJL163409C2_FD_180940 | JGI IMG/M metagenome (GOLD analysis project Ga0247732, IMG submission 180940) | Plant litter microbial communities from Arlington Agricultural Research Station in Wisconsin, United States - UWRJ-L163-409C-2 | ecosystem: Environmental > Terrestrial > Plant litter >...
GTCCCGACGAGACCTACGCCTCCTGGGACGCAGCCCTCTCGCTTCCCGGTGTCCGCGGCCTCGTCGTCGGTCGCACACTGCTCTACCCGCCCGACGGCGATGTCGCGTCCGCTGTCGACACCGCCGCCGCACTCGTTCACGCGACCCCCGCCTGAACTCGCCATCCGCGCCCCCCGCACACGCCATCAGAACAGACCAGAAAGCACGACTATGAGCAATGACTCTCTTCCCCTCGTCCAGCACTTCATCGGCGGATCACAGGTTACGAGCACCAGTGGACGCACCTCACCCGTCTTCGACCCGGCACTCGGCGTCGCGACCAAGAACGTGGTCCTGGCGGACCAGGCAGAGGTGGATGCCGCTGTCGCGTCCGCCGCGGCCGCGTTCCCGAAGTGGCGCGACCTGTCGATCACCAAGCGCCAGCAGATCATCTTCAAGTTCCGCGAGCTGCTCAATGAGCGCAAGGGAGAGCTCGCCGAGATCCTGACGAGCGAACACGGCAAGGTCCTGTCCGACGCGCTGGGCGAGATCACCCGCGGCCTCGAGGTCGTCGAGCTGGCCACCGGGTTCCCGCACCTCATCAAGGGGGAGTACTCGGAGAACGTTTCGACCGGTGTCGATGTCTACTCGACGAAGAGCCCACTCGGCGTCGTGGGAATCATCAGCCCGTTCAACTTCCCCGCCATGGTTCCGATGTGGTTCTTCCCCATCGCCATCGCGGCCGGCAACACCGTTGTGCTCAAGCCGAGCGAGAAGGACCCGTCGAGCGCCAACTGGCTCGCGGAACTCTTCACCGAGGCGGGTCTGCCCGACGGAGTGTTCAACGTGCTCCACGGTGACAAGGTGGCCGTCGATGGCCTGCTCGAGCACCGCGACGTGAAGAGCATCTCGTTCGTGGGTTCGACCCCGATCGCCCAGTACATCTACGAGACGGCCGCGAAGAACGGCAAGCGCGTGCAGGCCCTCGGTGGTGCGAAGAACCACATGCTGGTTCTGCCCGACGCCGATCTGAATCTCACAGCGGATGCGGCGATCAACGCCGGCTTCGGTTCCGCAGGCGAGCGCTGCATGGCCATCTCGGTCGTCGTCGCCGTGGAGCCCGTCGCCGACGAACTCATCGAACTCATCACCCAGCGCATGTCCACCCTCAAGATCGGCGACGGACGCCGCAACTGCGACATGGGGCCGCTCGTCACCGAGCAGCACCGGGACAAGGTCGCGTCGTATATCGACATCGCGGCGTCAGACGGCGCCACCGTCGTGGTCGACGGCCGCGGCATCGAGGTCGACGGCGCGGCAGACGGCTTCTGGCTCGGACCGACCCTCCTCGATCACGTGCCGACCACGTCGAAGGCCTACGTCGACGAGATCTTCGGCCCCGTCCTGTCGATCGTGCGCGTGAAGAGCTACGAAGACGGCGTGAAGCTCATCAACGACGGTGCGTACGGCAACGGAACCGCGATCTTCACCAACGACGGAGGAGCCGCCCGACGCTTCCAGAACGAGATCGAGGTGGGCATGATCGGTATCAACGTTCCCATCCCCGTGCCTGTCGCGTACTACTCGTTCGGTGGCTTCAAGGACTCCGTCTTCGGGTCCAACAAGGCCTACGGAATCCACGGATTCGATTTCTTCACGCGGGAGAAGGCGATCACCAGCCGTTGGCTCGACCCGAGCCACGGCGGCATCAACCTCGGATTCCCGCAGAACTAGTTCGTCTCTCCGGACGCGGCACCGCACCGGTGCCGGGTTCGGACGGGAATGACCGACCAGAAAGACGCAACATGCAACGACGCAATGAGTGGTTCTTCACCCGAGGGGACCTGTCCCGGGACGGGTGGCAGACGGTCGTCGACGAGACCACGCCGGGCTGGAAGCACACGGGCCTCCGGGTCGCCGAGCTCGACGGCGACCGCCGGCTCGACCTTCCGGCGGCGGCCGTCGAGCGCATCATCGTTCCGCTGGCCGGATCCTTCACGGTGACCCATGGCCAGGGCGGCGCATTCACGACGACCGCACTCGAGGGCCGCGCATCGGTCTTCGACGGTCCGACCGACGTGCTCTACGTCGCCAGCGCCGAATCCGCCACGATCGGGGGAACCGGCCGAGTCGCGGTCGCCGAGGCGCCGTCGACCACCGAGTATCCCACCGTTCACATCCCCCGATCCGGCGTCCCCGTCGAACTCCGTGGGGCCGGCCGGTCGAGCCGTCAGGTGCACAACTTCGGCACCCCGGGGGCGCTGAACGCCGACAAGCTCATCGTCTGCGAGGTCATCACTCCGGCCGAGAACTGGTCGAGCTATCCTCCCCACAAGCACGACGAGAACGTGCCGGGCCATGAATCGCAGCTCGAGGAGATCTACTACTTCGAATCCGCCGTCTCCCGCGGGGTCACGGCGCCGCGGTCGGCAGACCCGTTCGGCTACATGCGCACCTACTCGTCGGAGGCCGGCGACATCGACATCCTGGCCGAGGTGCGCACGGGAGACGTCGGACTCGTGCCGCACGGCTGGCACGGACCCTGCGTAGCGGCCCCGGGCTACGACCTCTACTACCTCAACGTGATGGCAGGGCCGGGCGATGTCCGCGAGTGGCTGATCAGTGATGATCCCGCCCACGGTTGGATTCGGGAGACCTGGGAGGGTCAGGCCTTCGACGCCCGGCTGCCCTATGGAACAGATTCGAAAGGAACCGCCGCATGACCACGCGCAGAATGACGGTCGCCCAAGCACTCGTCGAGTTTCTCGGCAACCAGTGGACCGTGGACGGTGACATCAGGGAACGCACGATTCCGGGCATGTTCGGCATCTTCGGGCACGGCAATGTCGCAGGCATCGGACAGGCTCTCAAGCAGGCGAACGTCGACGATCCCGACCTCATGCCCTACTACCAGGCCCGCAACGAGCAGGCGATGGTGCACCAGTCGGTCGCATTCGCCCGCATGCGGCGTCGCCGAGCCACCTACGCGAGCGCCGCATCCGTCGGGCCCGGCGCCGCGAACATGCTGACCGGAGCCGCTCTCGCTACGACGAATCGCATTCCGGCGCTTCTGCTTCCGAGCGACACGTTTGCGACCCGGGTGTCCGACCCTGTTCTCCAGCAGATCGAGATGCCTCATGACACCGGCATCTCGGTCAACGACGCCTTCCGGCCGCTCAGCCGCTTCTACGACAAGGTGCAGCGCCCCGAGCAGCTGTTCTCCATCGCCCTCGCCGCCATGCGCGTGCTCACCGACCCCGCCGAGACGGGTGCCGTCACCATCTCCCTCCCCGAAGACGTGCAGGCCGAGCTCATCGACGTGCCGGAGGAGTTCCTGGCAGTGCGGGAGTGGCACATCCGGCGCCCTGTTCCGGAGCAGGGCCCCCTGGCCCGTGCGATCGAGGCCATCCGTGCCGCCGATCGTCCCGTCATCATCGCGGGCGGGGGAGTGATCTATTCGGGAGCAGAGGATGTGCTGCGTGCACTCGTCGAATCGACGGGAATGCCCGTGGGCACGACGCAGGCCGGCGGCGGATCTCTCGTCTGGGATCACCCGCAGTACCTCGGCGGTGTCGGAGCAACAGGAACCACCGCGGCCAACCGCGTCACCGCCGAGGCCGATCTCGTGATCGGCATCGGCACCCGCTACAGCGACTTCACGACCGCCAGCCGCACCGTGTTCCAGAACCCCGACGTGCAGTTCGTCAACATCAACGTCGCCTCGTTCGACGCGTACAAGCACGGCAGCACCCTGCCCGTCATCGCGGATGCCCGCGAAGCGCTCACCGCGCTGCACTCGGCGCTGGCGGGCGAGTATGCGGTCGGTCCCGAGTACGCCGCCCGTATCGCCGAGGAGAAGGCGAGTTGGGATGCGCGGGTCGATACGGCATTCGAGCCGAGCAGTCTCGCTCTGCCGGGTCAGACCGAGATCATCGGGGCCGTCCAGGCGGCGAGCGACCCGACCGACGTCATCATCCAGGCCGCCGGTTCTCTGCCCGGTGACCTGCACAAGCTGTGGCGGGTGCGCGACGCGCTCGGATACCACGTCGAGTACGCGTTCTCCTGCATGGGATACGAGATCGCCGCGGGCCTCGGGGTGCGGCGTGCTGCGCCGGATCGCGACGCAATCGTCATGGTCGGCGACGGTTCCTACCTGATGCTGCACACCGAACTCGTCACGGCGGTCGCCGAGGGCATCAAGATCATCGTGGTCCTCATCCAGAACCACGGGTACGCATCCATCGGCCACCTGTCCGAAACTGTCGGAAGCGAGCGGTTCGGCACCTGGTACCGCAGCCGCGACGATGTCGCCCAGAACTTCCAGGGCGAGCAGGTGCTTCCGGTCGACCTGGCCGCGAACGCCCGCAGCTACGGGGTCGATGTCATCGAGATCGAGCCGGGCTCCGATGCGATCGAGCGTCTGTCGTCCGCAATGGCGGAGGCCAAGGCATCCGAGACGTCCACTCTTATCCACATCAACAGCGACCCGCTGCTCTACGCCCCCGATGGAGGCGGCTGGTGGGACGTGCCCGTCGCGGCGGTCTCCACTCTGCCGAGCACCCAGCGGGCGTACGAGGACTATCTCGTGCAGCAGGCCAAACAGAAGCCGCTCCTCGGCTGACCCCCATCGTGCACACCTCACACCAGACCCCAAAGGACCAAGCCATGACCGAACAGAACACCGACGCCATCCGCATCGGCACCGCGCCTGACTCGTGGGGCGTATGGTTCCCGAACGACCCGGGCCAGATCCCGTGGGACCGTTTTCTCGACGAAGTGCAGGCGGCCGGCTATTCATGGATCGAACTCGGCCCCTACGGATACATGCCGACCGATCCGCACGAGCTCGAAGACGAGCTGGCCAAGCGCGACCTCAAGCTCTCCGCCGGCACCGTGTTCACAGGCTTCCACAAAGGCGAGGACCAATGGAAGCGCGCCTGGGACCAGGCTCTGGAGGTCGCCGGTCTCGTGACGAAGCTCGGCGCAGAGCACCTCGTCGTCATCCCTGATCTGTGGCGCAGTGACGCGACCAGCGAAGTGCTCGAGTCGCGCACACTCGACGACGAGCACTGGGCGAAGCTCGCGGCAGGGCACGACAAACTCGGCAAGGCCCTGCTCGAGGAGTTCGGTGTCAAGCAGCAGTTCCACTCGCACGCCGACAGCCATGTCGGCACGTACAGAGAGGTGGAGCGGTTCCTGCAGGAGACCGATGGCGCCTACACGAACCTGTGCCTCGACACCGGACACTTCTCGTACTACGGCGGCGACAACCTCAAACTCATCGCTGCCTACCCCGAGCGCATCGGCTACCTGCACCTCAAGCAGGTCGATACGAACCTCCTCTTCGATGTTCTGAAGAACGACGTGCCGTTCGCCGAGGCCGTCACCCAGGGCATCATGTGCGAGCCGCCGGCCGGAGTACCCGAGCTCGGACCGATCATCGACGCCGTCGCGGCGCTCGACCCGAATATCTTCGGCATCGTCGAGCAGGACATGTACGGCACCGACATCCAGCTTCCCCTCGGCATCGCCACGAGAACCCGGGAGCACATCTTCGGCTGCACCTCGCACGCCCGCATCCGCTGACCCGCACACCCGACAACCAGGAGTCTCCCTTGAGCACGAACAACCTCCGCGTCGCCGTCGTCGGCGCGGGCATGATGGGCGCCGACCACATCGCGCGCTTCAGCAGTACGATAAACGGCGCCGACGTCGTCGCCGTCGTCGAACCGGATGCCGCCAGGGCGGCCGCCGCGGTGTCCGGCCTTCCCGGCGCCACCACTCGCAGCCGCATCGAGGATGCCCTCGCGCACGATGAACTGGACGCCGTGCTGATCGCGACTCCGGGCCCGTTCCACGAGGCCGTCCTCCTCCCTGCGCTCGAGGCAGGAGTGAACATCCTGTGCGAGAAGCCCCTCACGCCCGACTCGGAGTCGAGCCTGCGCATCCTCGAAGCCGAGCAGAAGCTCGCCAGGCCGCACATCCAGCTCGGTTTTATGCGACGTTTCGACGCCGAGTACATCGCCCTTCGCGAGCTGATCGCGTCTGGTGATGCGGGCGGGCTCATGATGCTGCACTGCGCACATCGCAACCCCGCCACGGGCGAGGGCTACACCGATCCCATGCTCATCACGGACTCCGTGGTTCACGAGATCGACACCATTCCGTGGCTGGTGGGCGAGCCCATCGCCTCGGTGGAGGTCAGGAAGGGTCGACGCAACTCGCTGGCACCGGCCTGGCTGCACGACCCCCAGCTCGTTCTCTTCGAAATGGAGACTGGTGTGCTCGCGGATGTCGAGATCAACGTCAATGTGCAGTTCGGCTACCAGGTCACGACGGAGGCGGTGTTCGAGCGCGGCATCGCCGAGATCGGCAAGACGGCCGGGCTCATCCGGTGGCAGGATGCGAGGTGGGGCGGCACCGAGCACGTCACGTTCAAGACACGCTTCGCCGCAGCGTACGACGCGCAGGTGCAGCGCTGGGTCGACGCCGCTCGCGCCGGCACCATCGACGGGCCGAGCGCCTGGGACGGATACCTCGCCGCGTCGGTGAGCGAGGCCGCCGTCGAAGCCCAGTCGACCGGGCAGCGGGTCGATGTGAACTACGCCACGGCAAAGCCGGCCTTCTACAACTGATTCCGCCTCGATCCCCTTTGGAGACCGCCATGAAGATCGCCCTGGACCCCACGCCGTTCCATCACAGTCATGCCCTGCTCGACTTCCCGCAGGTGGTCGCCGACCTGGGCTACGGGTGGATGCAGCTCACCCCGCATGTCGACTTCGCGCCGTTCTTCTCGCATCCGCGGGCCGACGATGCCCTCGTCGCGCAGCTGCGCACCGCGCTTGACCGGGCCGGCGTCGGCATCCCCGCCCTGCTTCCCGTTCAGCGTCTGTCGAGCCCCGATGAACTGCCCCGGCTTGCGGCGGTCAAGAACTTCACCCGCATCATCCAACTGGCCGTCGAGCTGGACGTCCCTGTGATCAACACGGAGTTCTCCGGCCGGCCGGAACGAGCGGAAGAGAGCGAAGCCGGTTTCTACAGGTCCATGGAGACGCTGCTTCCACTGGTCGAGAAGGAGGGGATCTCGCTCAGGTTCGATCCGCATCCCGATGATTTCGTCGAGGACGGCCTCGAGGCACTCCGGATCATCCGCGGCTTGAACTCGTCGTCGGTGGGCTTCGTCTACGTCGGCTCCCACACTTTTCACTACGGCAACGACCCGGAAGGAATCATGACCGCGGCGGGGGAGAAGCTTGGAACGGCTTATGTCGCAGACACCTTCGACCACACTCGGTCGCACGGGCTCCGCTACATCTCCAACCCGCCCGGCAACGCGGCCCGTGTTCACCAGCACCTCAAGCTCGGTGACGGCGATGTGAATTGGACGCAGTTCTTCGCCGGGCTGGCGGCCAACGGGTTCCTCTCACGCGACGACTCAGTGCTCGTGTCCAACGTCTTCGCCGAAGACGAAGATGCCGAGGCCGTGTCCCGCTTCCAGCTCGCGGAGATCCAGCGCTACATCGCAGAAACGAAGGAGTAGATCATGCCACTCGTGCGAATCGACGTCACCGAGGGTCGAAGCGCCGCCGAGTTGCGTGCGGTCGCCGACGCGATCCACAACGCCATCGTCGACACCTACGGAATACCCGTGAGGGATCGCTTCCAGATCGTCACCGAGCATCCGGCGGCTCGCATTATCGCCGAGGATGCCGGTCTCGGCTTCGAGCGGACCTCCGGGGTCGTGATGGTCCAGGTCTTCACGCAGCGTGGACGTTCGGACGAGACGAAGCAGCGCCTCTACGCGGCCATCACCGCTGCGCTCGCCGAGGTCGGCGTCGCGGGCGAGGATGTCTTCATCGGCTACGTGGAGAACGGTCCCCAGGACTGGTCGTTCGGCTACGGACGAGCCCAGTACATGACGGGTGAGCTCGGAGTTCCTGCCAGCTAGAGGGTCCCTCTACTTGTCGACGAGGGTGACCTCGAACGAGTAGAGGTCGGGCCTGTAGCAGTGCTGACCGTACTCGACCGCGCGTCCGGAGTTGTCGTAGGCCGTGCGTTCCGCGGTCAGAAGCGGCCCGCCCTTGTCGACATCGAGCAAATGGGCCTCATCCGCCGTTGCTCTGCGGGCACCGATCTTCTGACGCGCGACGCGCATCGACGCGCTGCGTGCGCGCATCAGCTGGTACAGCCCGTGCTCCTCGAGCTGCGCGCGGTCGAGGTCGAGGAATTCGGGAGGGAGGTAGTTCTCCAGAATCGCCACGGGCACCTTGTCCGCCAGGCGCACACGCCGAAGATGCAGCACGTCCGTTCCCTTGTCGACTCCGAGCGCCAGAGCGATCTGGGTGTCGGCCTTGATCGTCTCGTATTGCAGGACCGAGCTCGTGGGATGTTGTCCGCTGCTCGAGAGGTCTTCGTACAAGCTGGTAAGGGCCACCTTGCGCGTGACCTGGCCGTGCACAACCTGAGTGCCGATGCCTCGACGGCGCACCAGCAGTCCCTTATCGACCAGATCCTGGATCGCTCGTCGGATCGTGGGCCTGGAGATGCCGAGCCTCTTGCTCAGATTGACTTCGTTCTCGAGCCTTGAGCCGGATGGAAGGTCTCCGGCGAGGATCGCCTTCTCCAAGCGGGTGGAGATCTGGAAGTACAACGGGATCGGTCCTGAACGATCCACATCCATGAACAGGCTGTCGGACAGGATGCTTTCCTGTTGGATCACTGCGACTACTCCGACCGGTCTCTGGTGCCTTTTGTAGTGACAATATCATCACCGGACTTGAATGCAGGAGCTTGGTCCTTCACTCGCTCATGTACTAATGTAATGACATGGGCGGCGATATGACTTTCTACACACGCAAATGGGTGCGCCCCCAGGATCTCAACGCGAACGGAACCCTGTTCGGCGGCAGCCTGATGCGGTGGATCGACGAGGAAGCCGTCGTCTACTCGGTCCTTCAGTTGGGCAATGGGCGAGTCGTGACGAAGTACATCTCGGAGATCAACTTCCGCAGTTCTGCCGCCCAGGGCGACCTGATCGAGATCGGTCTCGTCGCTGTTGCGTTCGGCCGAACCTCGCTGACGATGCGTGCCGAGGTTCGCAACATGATCACGCGCAAGACGATCCTCACGATCGACAAGATGGTCTTCGTCAACCTGGGCGACACCGGCGAACCCGAACCCCACGGGTTCACCGAGATCACGTACGCCCGGGATCGCATCCCGAAGCCGATCAGCTAGCTCGCATTTCATCCCGGGCGTCTCGGACATGATGTCTATCGCAGTTCATGCAATGAGCACGGCGGCCTCGAGCCAAACGCGTTCAACGTCGGGCCCACCGTTCGTTTGACCGATAAAGGATGTTATTTCGCCAGTTGATCGACTGCACTCTTACGGACTCGGTGTTCCGTGCCGCAACAATCGCCGTCTCGATGGTGCCTCAGGACAGCGCTGGCGCCGGCAACTCGTAGACCCCGTCGACGCGGCGCGGGATGCCCAGCGGGTTCGACTCCTTCAGGGCGTCGGGCAGCGCGCGTTCCGGGGCGTCCTGGTAGGCGACCGGGCGCAGCCAGCGGCGAACCGCCGTGGCACCGACCGAGGTGAACAGCGACGAGGTCGTCGACGGCCACGGGCCTCCGTGCTGCTGCGACCACGTGACTCCGACGCCCGTCGGCCAGCCCGAGAACAGCACCCGCCCGGCGATCGCCTCGAGCGCCGAGACGAGCGGTCCGACTTCTTCAGACGAACCGGAGTGCAGCGTCGCGGTCAGCGTTCCCTCGACCGCGCCGACCGCGGCCAGCGCCTCCTCGGGCGAGGAGTAGGACACGAGCAGCGTCGTCGGACCGAAGTGCTCCTCGAGCAGCGCCGAGGGGTCGGCGAGCACGGCGGCCGCGGTCGTGCGCAGCACGGTGGTCGATCCCGAACCCGACGACGCCGACGCCGGAGCGGCGGCCAGCACCTCCACGTCATCCCGGCTCGCCAGCGACGAGATACCCGAGGCGAACGCATCCGCCATGCCCTGCGTGAGCATCACGCCCGACGAAGGTGTGCCGACGGCGGCGACGAGCGCCGAGTCGAACGTGCCATCAGCGGGTACGAACACCACGCCGGGCTTGGTGCAGAACTGCCCGACGCCCATCGTGAACGACGAGGCGAGGCCGGCGGCGAGCGAATCGCCCCGCTCTGACACGGCAGAAGCCGTGATCACCACGGGGTTGATACTGCCCAGCTCGCCGTAGAACGGGATGGGCGACGACCGGTTGACGGCCAGGTCGTAGAGCGCCCGCCCGCCGCGCACCGAGCCGGTGAAGCCGACGGCGGTGATCGCCGGGTGCACCACGAGGGCGAGACCTTCCTCGAATCCCTCGATGAGCGCGAACGTACCGGCGGGAGCTCCCGCGTCGCCCAAGGCGGACACCACGAGCGACGCCGTGAGGCGCGACAGCTTCGGATGCCCCGGGTGCGCCTTCACGATCACCGGGCAGCCCACGGCGAGGGCCGAGGCGGTATCGCCGCCGGCCACCGAGAACGCGAACGGAAAGTTCGACGCCGCGAACACGGCCACCGGCCCGAGCGGGCGCAGCAGGCGCCGGATGTCTGCGTGCGGCGGGGTCGCGGATGCGTCGGCATGGTCGATGGTCGCCTCGAGATAGGCGCCCTCGCGCACGACCATGGAGAATAGCCGCAGCTGTGCGGTCGTGCGGGCCAGCTCTCCGGTGAGGCGCGGGGTGCCGAGGTGGCTCTCCTCGTCGGCCAGCGCGATCAGCTCGGCGGAGTTCGCGTCGAGTCGGTCGGCGACGGCCTCGAGCCAGGCGGCGCGCTGCTCGCCCGATGTCGCGGAGAGCACGGGCGCGGCGGAAACTGCTGCTGCGGCGAGGCCATCGAGAGGGCTCGACGAGGTCGACGAGGTCGAGGCGGGAGCAGTGGTGGTCATGATTCCTCCGAGATAAGAGAAGCAGAAGTGGTCGGGCTGATGCCGGTGGATACGAAGTCGAGGCCGAGACCGGGCCGCGCGTTCTCGCGCAACCCGGCCCGGGCATCCACGATCTCGACGGGCGACGGCGAGGTGATGAGTCCGAGAGACTCGAAGGACGCCTCCTCGACGTCTTCGACGGCGGTCTCGGCGCCCACGGCGAGGGCGAGCTGGCCCGACAGGTCGATGAGCAGGTGCGGCGCGAGCGACGCAGAACTCTCGGTAGAGATGAACGAGGCGATCTCGAGAAACGGAGTGATGCCGCCCACCCGGATGACGTTGGGCTGCAGCACGTCGGCGTAGCCCGCGTCGACGATGTCCTGGAACCGCTGCAGCGTGTGGATGTTCTCGCCCAGCGCGATCGGCACGCCGGTGCGCTCGCGGAGGGCGCGGTAGCCGCGGGTGTCCTCGGCGCGCAGCGGCTCCTCGATCCAGCCGAGGTCGAAGCGGCTCAGCGCGTCGAGGGCGGTGCTCGCCTGCTCGAGCGTCCAGCGCTGGTTGGCATCGATCAGCAGGGTGCGGTCGGGGCCGATCGCGTCACGCACCGCGCCGACCCGCTCGACGTCGACGGCGAGCGACGGCCCGCCGACCTTGATCTTCACCGTGTCGTAGCCGGAAGCGACCCACCGCGAAGCCTGCGCCACGAGCTCGTCGATCGAATAATGCAGGTTCACGCCGCTGCCATAGACGGGCACGGATGCGCGCCGCGCCCCGAGCAGGGACGCGAGGGGCAGGGCGGCGCGCTGTCCCGCGAGATCCCAGAGCGCGGTGTCGAGTCCGGCGAGCGCGATCGTGGTGATTCCGGCGCCGCCCGCCTCGTGCAGGCGCAGCCACAGGGCGGGCCACAGCGCCTGCGGATCGGTCGTGCGGCCGAGCGCGAAGGGCGCGATCTCGGTGTCGATCATCGCCTGCACGGCGGCGGCGCCGATCGTCGGTGTCCACGAGAAGCCGGTGCCGACGAGGCCGTCCGAGTCCTCGACCTCGACGATCACGAGGTGCAGGTGCGGTTCGTCGGGAACCCAGGGCCGCGGCATCCGGGCACTGAGCCGGCGCGTGCGCACGGCCGCGATGGAGGCTGTCACGCGACCAGCGACGGCGCGTACTCGGCGGCGAGCGAGTCGCCCACGGCGAGGATGCGCTCGAGCTCGGCGAGCTGCGCCGGATTCGGGTCGACGAGAGGCGCGCGCACCGAACCGACGGGCAGGCCGCGCTGGCGGATGCCGGCCTTGATCAGCGAGACGCCGAAGCCCGGAACCTGGTCGCGCAGTCGCACGAGGGGAACGTAGAACTCCCGCAGCAGTCGCAGTCGGGTCTGCTCGTCGCCCGAGACGTAGGCGCGGTAGTGAGCGGTGGCCAGCTCGGGGATCATGGCGAACGCGGCCGACGAGTAGAGCGGAATTCCGAGGCCGCGGTATGCGCCCTGAGTGAGCTCGGCGGTCAGCAGCCCGTTGAAGAACTGGAAGTCGCTGCGGCCGGACTCCCCGACCGCGAGCACGATCTCCTGCGCGAGGCCGACGTCGCCGATGCCGTCCTTGAAGCCGATCACCTTCGGGTTCGGGGCCAGCCGGCGCATGGCGGCCGGAGTGAAGCGAGCCGTGCCGCGGTGGTACACGATCACGGGCAGGCTGCTGGCGGCGGCGACCTGCTCGACATACGAGATGAGGCCCTCGACGGGTCCGCCCACGAGGTAGGGAGGAAGCACGAGCAGGGCGTCGGCTCCGGCCGCCTCGGCGCGGCGGGCGAGCTCGATGGCCTGGCCGAGCGGTCCGCCGGTACCGGAGATCACGGGCACGCGGCCACCGACGACCTCGACCGTGGCCGAGACGACGGCCGAGATCTCGTCGCCGGTCAGGGCGTGGAACTCTCCCGTGCCGCACGCCGGGAACACGCCGCCGGGGGAGTGCTCGAGCCGCGACGAGACGTGCTCGCGCAGCAGTCCGAGCTCGACCTGTCCGGCCTCATCGAACGGGGTGACGGGAAAGAACAGCACGCCGTCGAAGGCGATGGGGGCGGTGGTCATGACACTCTCACTTCGGTCGGGAGGGATGAGGGATCGGGTTCAGCTCGCGCTTCAGGCGCCTCCTGCACGAGCTCGGTGCGCCAGCTGTAGCGCGGCTCCCAGCCGAGCAGCTCGCGCGCCTTGGCCGACGAGAACGCGGGGCTCGAGCCGGTGAGCCCGGCCGCGAGACCGGATGCCTGGGGCAGGTACCGCGGGATCAGCTCGGCGAGCGGCTCCCGGGCCAGCGCGTCGGCCGCGCCGACGAAGAAGACCGAGCCGTTGGGGGCGAACTCCGCGCGCTCGAGCCAGACGCGCACGAACTCGGCGGCATCCCGCGCGTCGAGGTAGTTGAACAGCGAGACGGCGGCGAGCGACGGGTCGTCGAGCCGGTCGGCCACGGTGTGTCCCTGCTGCGTCGGTGCGCCCGCCCACTCCTCGGGCGGAATGACGAAGCACGGCCGGAAGACTCCGAAGGTGACGTGATCGCTGTTGCGCACGAAGCGCTCGACGACGTTCTCGATGACCTGCTTCGAGAGGGCGTAGGCGTTCCAGGGCTCCACCGGATGTGTCTCGTCGAGCGGCAGGAAACGCGGCGCCCAGCCCTGCGGGTTGCCGTAGCCGAGCACGGTGGGGCTCGAGGCGGCGAGCACCAGACGGGCACCGGATGCGACGGCCGCGTCGACCACGGAGAACGCGAGCGCCGTGTTGACGTTCAGGATGGTGGCCTCGGGGGCGCTGAACGGAACCGAGATCGCGGCGAGGTGCACGACCGCCTCGGGGGCGATCGCGATGAACAGGGTGCGGGTCGCCTCGGCGTCGGTGAGGTCGGCCTGCAGCTGCGTTCCCGGCAGACCGGCCACGCCTTCGCGGTCGATCGAGGTCACGTCGTGACCGGCCTCGCAGAGTCCGCGAACCACGCTCTGGCCGAGCCGGCCGGAACCGCCCGTGACGACGACTCTCATTTCGAGACCTCGCCATCGGCGGCAGAATCTGCTGCGGTGGTGTCTTCTGCGAATTCCGCCAGTTTGGCGAACATGTCCTCGAGCAGAAAACGGGTGTCGACGGTCTCGAGCACCAGGATGTCGCCGCCCCGGCCCTCGACGTAGGAGCCGTCGGGGGCGAAGCGCACGGGCGTCTGCCGGCGGAAGACGCCGCTCCACGGTTCGAGCATCAGGCCGATCGCGGGGGAGTCGCCCAGCGAGCGGCTCTCGATCGGAACCTTGTGGTGCGCGTCGTTGAACTCCACGATCTGCTGCACGAGGTAGCGGCCGAGCTCACCGTGCGGCTCGACCTTGCGGCGCAGCTCGGCGTAGCCCACGCTCAGCAGGCGGTAGATCGTCGACGGAACCTGCCACACGGTGATGCCCGAATCGAAGACCACGTTGGCCGCGGCGATGTCGTTCTTGAGGTTGAACTCGGGCGACGATCCGAGCGGAACCACGTCGGGGTCGTACGCGCCACCTCCGATCCAGATGACGACCACGTCGCGATCGACGATCGAGGGCTCGAGCAGGATGGCCGAGGCCATGTCGGTGAGGGGGCCGAGGAAGCCGATGAAGAGCGGCCCGTCGCCGTCGGCCAGTGCCTCCGAGACGATGAGCCGGGCGCCGTCGGAGTTGACGGGAGTCCGCTCGTCGGGCAGAGCGTGAGCGCCGCCGTTCGCGACCGTCACCCGGCCCTCCTGGCCGAGCATTCCGACCAGCAGGTCGATCTCATCGCGCGACTCCAGCATGCTCGTCTGCGTGCGCTGCGTGCCGAAATGCGCCGCGATCAGGCCGCGCACATCCAGCGTCGGCGACAGCAGCGCGTGCACGATCGCGAACTGGTCGTCGGCCTCGTTGCGGGCATCGGTGTCGACGATCACTCGCCGCTGCCGGGAGAGTTTCGAGGCCGTGCGTTCGGGGGGAGTCATACGATTCCTTCAGTCACGAGAGGGGAGGCGAGCGGGGAGCGGGGAGAGACAGGGGCCGCGGGCTCATACGGACACACGAAGTCGTAGCTGCCCGAGACGATGCGCACGAGCACGCCGTCGCCGGTCTCGCCGAGCAGCTCGACGCCGGGCGCATCCGACGCCGGCTCGCCGCCCTCGCTGACGCCCGACGCGAGCCGCGTCGGCAACGAGACCTGGGCGGTGGAGCCGGGCGGAACGGTCAGCTCGAGCCGGAAGACCCCGGCCTCGTCGAGCATCCAGGCGCTGCGGGTGACCCCGCGGGCCGTCTGCTGCGACGCGGCCGCCCAGCGCATCGCGCGGCTCGGGCGGGGCCGGATGGCGAGCCGCTCGTAGGCGACCGACCCGGGTGCCTGGTCGATGCCGCCGACGGTTCCGTAGAGCCATTCGCCGACGGCGCCGAGGCTGTAGTGGTTGAACGAGTTCATGTTCGCGCTCTGGAATCCGCCCTCGGGGGTCCAGCCGTCCCAGCGCTCCCAGATCGTGGTGGCTCCGGCTTCGACCGAGAACAGCCAGCTGGGGTACTCGGTCTGCATCAGCAGCGCGTGCGCGATGTCGTCGTAACCCCACCGGCTCAGCACCGGGCACAGCTTCGAGACGCCGATGAACCCCGTCGAGAGGCGCATGCCGTTCTCGCGAACCAGCTCGGCGAGGCGCGCCGCGGCAACGGTTTCGAGCGAGGCCGGCAGCAGAGCGTAGTCGAGCGCGAGCAGGTAGCCGGTCTGGGTGTCTCCCGCGATGCGGCCGTCGGCCGTCACGAATTCGCGCTGAAAGACATGCCGGATGTCGTCGGCCAGGCCGTCGAAGCGCGTCGCGTCTGCGTCATGGCCGAGCAGTGCGGCCGCGCGCGAGACGAGTCGCGCCGAGTTGGCGAAATACGCGGTGGCGACGAGGTCCTTCGGGGTCTCGGGCCCGGCCTGCAGCCAGTCGCCGTAGTTGCGGCCCACGCGGTTGCGCCACAGCAGCGACGGGTTCTCGCGCAGCACGTGCTCGATCCAGCGCACCATCGGCCGGTATGCCGTCTCGACCACACGCAGGTCGCCGTAGATGTCGTAGAGCGCAAGGGGAATGATCACTCCACCGTCTCCCCACGCGGGAGCACCGTCACCCGACCAGCTCGCCACGGGGGCGATGTCGGGGAAGGCGCCGTCGGCGTTCTGGCCCACGATCACGTCGTCCATCCAGCTGGCGAAGAACGTGCCGACGGTGGCATTGCGCGCCGCGGTCGGCAGGAAGACCTGCGCATCGGCGAGCCAGCCGAGGCGCTCGTCGCGCTGCGGGCAGTCCGTGGGAACCGAGAGGAAGTTGCTGCGCTGGCTCCACCGGATGTTGGATTCGAGCTGCATCACGGCGGGATCGCCGCAGTCGAAGCTGCCCGACTCCTCGAGGTCGCTCGACACGACCCGGGCGGTCAGGTCGTCGACGGTGAGGCCAGCGCGCAGGCCGGCCACGCGAACGTAACGGAAGCCGTGGAAAGTGAAGTCGGGCTCGAAGATGTCGTCGTCGATGCCGGCCGGGTAGAAGATGTCGCGCGCCTCGGCACGGCGCAGGTTATCGAGGTAGAGCTCGCCGGCGTCGTCGAGGGTCTCGGCGTGCAGCAGTTCGACGAGGTCGCCGGCAGAGGCGCCGCGCACCCTCAGCCGCACGTGGCCCACGAGATTCTGGCCGAAGTCGACGATGTATGCCCCGTCGGGCATGGAGGTGACCGACCGCGGGGGAACGGTGCGAACGATCCGCATCGGCGGCGAGACGGCGGCTGTCAGGAGAGAGGTGTCGCGCCCGAGAACGCGCGCGGCGATCCAGCGCGAGTCGTCGAACGCCGGCTCGGTCCAGCCCGCGACCGCGGTGCGCGCATCCTGGCCCTCGCCCATCAGCAGGTCTGCGTAGAGCCAGCGCCCTCGCGACTCGCGCCACGTCTCGTCGGTGGCGATGACCTCGGTCGAGCCGTCGTCGTAGCTGAGATGCAGCTCGGCGAGCAACGCGGGGGCGTTGCCGTAGAGCTTGCCGGCGCGGCGCGGGTCGTACCCTACAAAGCCGCTCCACCAGCCGTCGGCGAGCGTGAAGGCGAGAGCATTGCCGCCCCGGCGCAGCAGCTCGGTCACATCGTGGCTCTGGTAGAGGATGCGACTGGTGTAGTCGGTCCAACCCGGCGCGAGCTGCTCGTCGCTGACCTGCTCGCCGTTGATCCAGGCGCGGTACAGGCCCTGCGCGGTCACGTGCAGGCGCGCACGCAGCAGCGTCTTTTCGATGCGCAGCTCTCGACGCAGCAGCGACGGCGGCTGCAGCATGCGCGAGTTGAGGGTGAAGTCGTCGTTCGCCGGAGGAAGCAGCGCGGGGCGGTCGCGCGTGTCGCGTCCGATCCACACACCGCGCCAGCTCGACGGGTCGACCAGGCCGGTCTCGAAGAAGGCGTGCGCCGCCGCCGACTCGCGCCCGTCTTCATCGGTGACCGTGAGCATCCATTCGTAGCGCGTGGTGCGCTCGAGCGCTTCGCCGGCGTACACGACGCCCAGCTGGGCGGTGGATGCGACGGTTCCCGTCGACCAGACCCGTCGCCTGGCGCCGTCGGGCGCCACGGCATCGACCTCGATGCGGTACGCCGTCTGCGCGGCGCCGCGCCGGGTCGACGCGAGCCGCCACGAGAAGCGGGGCGAATCCAGTTCGATGCCGAGCGGCGAGTCGAGGTACTCGGTCTGCAGATCGTAGGGGTCGAGGGGCATGGAGCTAATCCTGTCGCGCGGCGGGCGTGCGGCCGAGCCTCGTGTCGATCGCCACGGCGCCGAGCACGAGCGGGCCGAGGCAGACGATGGTGAGCATGGGGGTGAAGAGCGCCAGGGCGATCGAGGTTCCGAGAGCGCCGGCGAGCAGCAGGCTGCCACCGAGGTCTTCGCCGAGGGCCGCGAAGGAGCGCTGCACGGTCGGGATCCAGCGCAGGCCGGGGCGCCAGGCGGCGGCGGTTCGGATGCCGAGCACGGCGACCACGGCCGAGACGACGCCGAGGGCGATCCACATCACGGGGTTCTCGCCGAGACCCGCGTAGAGAGCGAACAGGTCGACGACGAGCACGAGGCCCAGGGCGGCGGGGATCAGGATGACGCCGACCGACGAGCGCACGGCCGTGCGGAACTCGCGCCAGAACGCGGCGGGAGTGATCTTTCCCTCGCCTCGGGTGCGGGCACGCAGGATCGCGCATCCGGCCACGAAACCGGCGAACCCGGTGACGAGCGGGATGAACGACAGCAGCACCATGATGCCCACGACGAGGCAGTCGGCCAGCGACGAGATCGGGCCCTCGTAGCGCTGGAGGAAGGCCTGCTTGCGCCCCGGCTCGGTGCGGTTCTTCTCTGCGGTGCTCATGATCCGCCCCGCCCTAGCCCTTGAGCCCCGAGGTCGCGACGCCGTCGACGAGGTAGCGCTGGAACACCGCGAAGAAGATCACCACGGGCAGGATGGCGAGCACACTCATCGCGAACATGGGGCCGAAGCTCGACGCGGATGTCTGGTCGACGAAGAGGCGCAGGCCGAGCTGCAGCGTGTAGGTGTCGGGGTTGTTGAGGTAGATGAGCTGGCTGAAGAAGTCGTCCCAGCTCCAGATGAACGAGAAGATCGTGGTCGTGATCAGCGCCGGGGTGAGCAGCGGGAAGATCACGTAGCCGAAGGTGCGGTACGGGCCGGCTCCATCGATGGTGGCCGCTTCGTCGAGCTCGCGGGGGATCCCCTTGATGAACTGCACGATGAGGAAGACGAAGAACGCCTCGGTGGCGAGGAACTTCGGCAGCACCAGCGGAAGGAAGGTTCCGATCATGCCGAGCTGCTGGAAGATGATGAACTGCGGAATGAGCACCACGTGCATGGGCAGCATGATCGTCACGAGCATGAAGGCGAAGAACGGGGCCCGCATCCTGAAGCGCAGGCGGGCGAAGGCGTAAGCGGCGAGCGTGCACGAGAACACGTTGCCGACCACGGCGAGCGTCGAGATGAGCAGCGAGTTGCCGAGCATGGTCCAGAAGCTCAGACCGCCCACGCCCTCGAAGACCGTGGCGTAGTTGTCGAAGGTGAACGCATCGGGCAGCACGTTCATGTTCGTGAGGATCTCGGTTCCCGGCTTGAACGACGAGCCGAGCAGCCAGGCGACGGGGTAGAGCAGCAGCGCCAGAAGGGCCAGGCAGAAGACGTGCCAGACGATGGATGCGACGCGCGAGCGGCCGGTCTTGGCGCGCTGGGCGGCGCGCGGCGGGCGCCTCTCGATGATCGTGGCCATTATTTCTCCTCCCCGGAGTAGAAGACCCACGCCCTCGAGCTGCGGAAGATCAGCGCGGTGACGATGCCGATGGCGACGAGCAGCACCCAGGCCATGGCCGAGGCGTAGCCCATGTCGAAGGCGGTGAAGGCCCGGTCGTAGAGATAGAGCGTGAAGAACAGGGTCGAGTCGATCGGGCCGCCGCGGCCGCCCGAGATGATGTACGAGGCGGTGAACGCCTGGAAGGCGTTGATGACCTCGAGCACCAGGTTGAAGAAGATGACCGGCGAGAGCATCGGAACCGTGACCGACCAGAAGGTGCGCAGCTTGCCCGCGCCGTCGACGGCGGACGCGTCGTAGAGGTCCTGAGGAATCTGCTTGAGCCCGGCGAGGAAGATCACCATGGGAGCTCCGAACTGCCAGATGGCGAGGATCACGAGCACATAGAGCGAGAGCTTGGGGTTGGAGATCCAGCCGCCGCCGTCGATGCCGACGGTGGAGAGGCCGTTGTCGACCACGCCGTCGTTGGCGAAGAGCGTGCGCCAGACGAGGGCCACGGCCACGCTCGCGCCGAGCAGTGAGGGCGCATAGAACGCCGAACGGTAGAAGCCCTGGCCGCGCCGCGCCTTGTTGAGCAGCAGGGCGATGGCGAGAGCCGCCAGCAGCTTGAGCGGAGCCGCGACCAGAACATAGTTCAGGGTCACCCCGACAGCACTCCAGAACCGCGGGTCCTCGACCATGCGCTGGTAGTTCGCGATGCCGATGAACTCGGGTGCCGAGAACAGGTCGTAGTCGGTGAACGAGAGATAGAGGGAGGCGATCATCGGCCCGACCGTGAGGAGGGCGGCGCCGATGAGCCAGGGGGTCAGGAAGACGTAGGCCGCGCCGTTCTTGCCCGTGCGCCCGGTGCGGGGTCTGCGCCGGGGTGCTTTCGCCGGGGGTTGGGCGGGGGCAGTGAGCGCACTGTCCGTCGGTCGATCGACTGCAACGGTCATGGATGTGGCCTACGTCTTCCTGTGTTCGCGGGTTCGGTGGTGCCTAGGAGATGGCCGACGTGATCGAGGCGACCGTGGCCTTCGCCGCGTCCTTCAACTCCGTCTGGCCGAAGATGATCTGCTCGTAGGCGAGAGTGAAGTCGGCCGGGATGGTGCTGGCACCGGCCGGCGCGAGCGGCGCGGGCGGCTGGAACGTGTCCTGGTACTCGGAGACGAAGTCGCTCACGGTCTTGTTGCCGCCCTCGAGCGTCGGCGAGATCGCCTCGTAGGTGGCCGAGTTGGTCGGGATTCCGCGCGACAGGCCGAGGATCTTGCCGGCCTCCTCGTCGTTGATGATGAAGTCGAGCAGCTTCGCAGCCGCCTCCGGGTGCTTGGACTTCGACGAGACCGCGGCGACGTTCGTGCCGTTGAGCGTCATGCCCGACTCGTCGGTGTCGGTCGGGAACGGCGCGATGGCGATGTTCTCGGCGCCGAGCGTGTCGGAGTACGCGCCGGTCAGCGACGCGGCCGAGAACTCGGCGGCGCTGATTCCGCGGGCGAGGCCCGAGTTCTGCATGCTCTGGTCGATGGTCGAGGTGGTCTCGGCGTCGGTCGTCGTTCCGTCTTCGCGCAGTTCGCCGGCGAGGGTCCACCAGTCGGCGAGGTCCTTCTCGGTGAAGCCGACCTCTCCGTCTTCGGTGAAGAGGTGCTTGCCGTTCTGCAGCAGGTACATCTCGAAGTAGGCGATCTGTCCACCGGGGTCGCTGAGGGCCGCGGTCTTGCCGTCCGACGCCGCGCGGATCTTCTCGCCGGCCGCCTTGAGGTCGTCCCAGGTGAAGCCGGCACCGGGAGCCTCCGCTCCGGCCGCAGCCCAGACCGTCGGGTTGTAGACCATCGCGTTGTTCGCGAGGCCGAGGGTGAGGCCCATGACGGTGTCGTCGATGGTGCCGACCTTCAGAGCCTCCTCGGTGATGTCCTCGGTGCGGATGGTGCCGTCGTCGATGTAGTCGGTGAGCGGGGTGAGCGCGTTCTTCGACGAGTACTCGCGCACGCTCTCCATGGGAATGAGGAAGAGGTCGGGCGCTCCACCTCCGGCGATCTGCGTAGCGAGCTTGGGGATGTACGCGTCGATCGTGGAGAACGACGACTTCACGGTGATGTCCGGGTTGGCCTCTTCGAACAGGTCGATGGCCTGCTCCGTGAGCGCGGCACGCTCGTCGTTGCCCCACCAGGTGAAGCTGATGGTGACGGGGCCGGACTCTTCTGCGTCTTCTGTGGATCCCGAGCTGCAGGCGGTTGCGCCCACCAGTGTCAGGGCCGCGATCCCGGCGAGTGCGATGACTCCCGGTCGTGTGCGTCGTGGCATGGGTTTCTCCTCTTTGAGTCTCCGGTCACACGCGGCGCCGGTGCCTGGGTTGTGGTCGGTACACTCTGTCACAAGAAACCGGTTTCTCGCAATAACCGATTACTCCAGACTGTTTCGCGGCGACTGTGGCCTGCATTAGAGCCGATCCAGCAGCATTGCGTGACCTGGCGACTTCCGTCGTCTGCTGAATCCGCTATACAGTGAGGAACCGGTTTCTACCTCCGACCGTCCGCAGACTCATGCAGAAGGAGCGAGCAATGTCGCTCACGCCCCGCCCCGCCGATGCCCTCGGCTACGCCAATCCGATGCTCGACGCCGACTGGCCCGACCCCGATGTCACCCGTGTCGACGAGCGGTACGTGCTCGTCGCATCCAGCTTCAATCGCTCGCCCGGCCTGCCCGTTCTCGTCTCCGACGACCTCGTGCACTGGAGCATCGCCTCGCACGCCCTCGACCGCATCCACCCGGTGGAGCATTTCGAACTACCGCGGCACGGGCAGGGGGTGTGGGCGCCGTCGATCCGTTTCCACGATGGCCTGCTGCGCATCTACTACCCCGACCCCGATCGCGGCATCTTCGTGGTGACGGCGCCCGGTCCCGAGGGGCCCTGGAGCGAGCCGGTCGCCGTGCTCGAGGGCCTCGGCCTGATCGACCCCTGCCCGCTGTTCGACGGCGAGCACGTCTACCTCGTGCACGGCTGGGCCGCATCCCGCAGCGGTCGCTCGAACGAGCTGACCGTGGTCGAGCTCGACGCCTCGGGAACCCGGCCCATCGGCATCCCGCGCACGGTGATCGACGGCGACGAGGTGCCGGGCTGCACCACCCTCGAGGGCCCGAAGTTCTACCGCCGCGGTGAGCACTACTACGTCTTCGCGCCGGCCGGCGGCGTGGCCACGGGGTGGCAGATGGCCTTCCGTTCGACGTCTCCGTGGGGTCCATACGAGTCGCGGATCGTGCTTGAACAGGGCGAGACCGCCGTCAACGGCCCGCACCAGGGAGGCTGGGTCACGGCGAACGACGGCAGCGACTGGTTCGTTCACTTTCAGGACACCGGGGCCTTCGGACGAGTGGTGCACCTGCAGCCCATGACCTGGCACGACGAATGGCCGGTCATGGGCGAGCCGCGCGAGGGCCTGCCGGGTCAGCCCGTGACTGGGATGCGCTGGTCGAGTGGCCGCGCGACGGCAGAGCCGGCGTCTCGAGATCACCACCGCTCCGCCCCACCCGCGGCGGGCGTTCCGGCTCGTAGCGACGACTTCGCTGGAACCTCCCTCTCTCCGCAATGGCACTGGCAGGCCAATCCACGCCCCGGCCAGGTGACGCTTCGGGGGGATAGAACGCTCGTGTTGCCGCTTCGGAGCAACGATTCCGGCAACATCCGCACGCTGCCCCAGGTTCTCTCGCAGCAGCTGCCGCAGTCGCCGACCACGGTGACGACCTCGCTGCATCTCGACAGCGGAGCAGAAGGAGCCCGCGCGGGCCTCACCGTGCTCGGAACCGAGTACGCGTGGATCGGCCTCACCGTCTCCGGCGGTCGAGTGCACGTCACCGGCGGGGTCGGTCCCGGCCATCGCGGCGACCGGGCGTTCGTCGAAATGGCGCCCGTCGCATCCGATCTGCCCGTCGAGCTGAGGCTGCGCTCGTCGAGCGATGCCCGCGTCGACTTCGCGTGGCGGCAGGGAGACGGGGAGTGGACCGAGGCGATCATGCCGTTCCGGGCGAGGCAGGGAACGTGGATCGGCGCCGAGATCGGGTTGTTCTCGGCGGCCCCGTACGGCGCCGTCGACACCGGTGAGGCCGTGTTCGGACCTGTGGAGGTGGCCCCCGCCGCAACTCAGGAAGAACCGCACCGCCGAGGACGAGAAGCAGCCGTATCGTCGAAACTTCCTGAGGTAGAGCAGCCCCACGAAGGGAACCTC
>Ga0247732_10000361_pt1 | contig 23281 bp, 20 predicted proteins | sample UWRJL163409C2_FD_180940 | JGI IMG/M metagenome (GOLD analysis project Ga0247732, IMG submission 180940) | Plant litter microbial communities from Arlington Agricultural Research Station in Wisconsin, United States - UWRJ-L163-409C-2 | ecosystem: Environmental > Terrestrial > Plant litter >...
CAGGATCGCGGTGTAGCCGTGGCGCTGGGCCAGGCTGACGGCGTCGAGCGTCTCGGTGAGCGTGCCGATCTGGTTGACCTTCACCAGGATCGAGTTGCCGGCTCCGAGGTCGAGGCCCTTCTGCAGGCGAACGGGGTTCGTGACGAACAGGTCGTCTCCGACGATCTGCAGCTTCGATCCGAGCTCGGCGGTGAAGTGCTGGTAGCCCTCCCAGTCGTCCTCCTGCAGCGGGTCTTCGATCGAGACCAGGGGGTAGTTTGCGGCCAGGTCGGCGAAGTACGCCGTGAGCTCGAGCGCCGAGAGCTGCTTGCCCTCGAAGTGGTACGAGCCGTCTTTGTAGAACTCGCTCGCGGCCACGTCGGTGGCGAGCGCGATGTCGCTTCCGAGCGTGAAGCCGGCATTCTGGATCGCCTGGGCGATGAGGTCGAGAGCCTCGCGGTTGCTCGACAGGTTGGGGGCGAATCCGCCCTCGTCGCCGAGGCCGGTGCTCAGACCCTTGGAGTGCAGCAGCGACTTGAGCGAGTGGTAGGTCTCGACGCCCCAGCGCAGAGCCTCGGAGAACGACTCCGCGCCCAGGGGAACGATCATGAACTCCTGCACGTCGATGTCGTTGTCGGCGTGCGATCCGCCGTTGATGATGTTGAGCAGCGGAACGGGCAGCGTGTGCGCGTTCGGCCCTCCCACGTAGCGGAACAGGGGCAGGTCGGCCGAGTCGGCGGCAGCCTTCGCCACGGCGAGCGAGACGCCGAGGATGGCGTTGGCGCCCACGCGCTTCTTGTTCTCGGTGCCGTCGACGTTGATGAGTTCGGCGTCGATCAGGCGCTGGTCGGTGGCGTCGAGTCCTTCGATCGCCGGGCCGAGCTCGTCGATGACGGCGGCGACGGCCTTCTGCACGCCCTTGCCGAGGTAACGGCTCTTGTCGCCGTCGCGCAGTTCGTATGCCTCGAAGGCACCGGTGGAGGCTCCCGAGGGAACGGCCGCGCGCGAGACGATGCCGTCTTCGAGCAGCACCTCTACCTCAACGGTCGGGTTTCCCCGGGAATCAAGAATCTCGCGAGCGCCTACGGCTTCGATCAATGCCACTGGTGTATCTCCTCTATCAGAGCAAGGTGGTTTGCATGGAGAGCGCCTTCCGCTGTCCGATCGCAAGTCTAACGACCCGCCGGATGCGCGTGGCTGAGTCAGGCCCTCGGGTCGCTGGCGTTGAAGCGGGCGAGAAGTGCCGAGAAGGTCGCGAGGTCGTCGGAGGTCCATTCGCCGAGTCTGTCGCGGTAGTCGTTCTTGACCCGCTGCCGCAGGATCTCCATGCGCTCCTCCGCCAGCGGCGTGGGAACGAGGAAGCTCGATCGCCCGTCGTGCGGATCCGGCTGGGTGTCGACCAGGCCGAGGTCGCGCAGCACCTTGATCTGCCTGCTGACGGCGCTCTTGTCGAGCCCCATCTGCTGGATGATCGTGCTCGCCTGTGCCGGAGCGCACGTGAAGATCATGCGCAGGATGTTGAAGCCGGTGGGCTGCAGATCGGGGTGGAACCCCTTGGCGTAGTCCCGCAGGGCCGACCGGCCGGAACGGAAGAGCTGCACGATGCCGGCCTCGATTCCGAGCATCAGCTCCTGCTCTGACATCGTCGGGTCGGTCACAGCCACCAGATTACCGTTCTCTCACCGTAGGCATCGAGCCGGTTCGGGGCGTCGCGCCGACCTCGTCGGCGCTCACGGCCACAAGAGTGTCGGCCGGAGTGTCCGTCATCTGCTCGAGAGCGGTCTTCGTGCCGAGCGGCTTGGCGGGCAGCAGGGCGATGGCGATGACCGTGATCACGGCCAGCGGAATCGCGAGCATGAACACGTCTCCGATCGCGTGGCCGTAGGCGGCCTCGACGATCACGCGCACCGGCGCCGGCAGCGTGCTCAGATCGGGGATCGCTCCCCCGCTCAGCCCCTGGGCGGCCTGCGCTCCTGCCGCGCCGAGCGACGTCAATCCGTCTTTCACGAACTGCGCCACCTGCGTGCCGAGCACGGCTCCCATGACAGAGACTCCGATCGTTCCGCCGAGGCTTCGGAAGAAGGCCACCGACGCACTGGCCACACCGAGCTGGCGGGGGTCGACGGAGTTCTGCACGACGAGCACGAGGTTCTGCATGACCATTCCCACGCCGGATCCCATGACGAACATGAAGACAGCGACGAGAACGTAGCTCGTGTCGTAGCGCAGCGTCGACATCAGCGAGACGCCGATGGTGAGCAGGATGGACCCGGCGACCATGTAGCGCTTCCACTTTCCGGTGCGGCTGATCAGCTGTCCGACGATGGTCGATGAGACGAGCACGCCACCGATCATCGGGATGGTCAACAGGCCGGACTCGGTCGGTGTCGCGCCGCGGGCAAGCTGCATGTACTGGCCGAGGAAGACGCTGGTGCCGAACATGGCGACACCGACGGAGATGCTGGCGACGACCGCGAGGGTGAAGGTGCGGTTCGTGAACAGCGTCATCGGGATGATGGGCTCCTTGACCGTGAGCTCGACCCACACCGCGAGGCCGAGCAGCACGATGCTGCCGCCCACCATGAGGTAGGTCTGCCACGAGTTCCACTCGAAGTTGTTGCCCGCAAGCGTGACCCAGATGAGCAGAAGGGAGACGCCGGCCGCGATCAGCACCGCGCCCAGGTAGTCGATGGTGACCTTCTTGCGGATCTTCGGCAGCTTCAGCGTGAACTGGAGCAGGATGATCGCGGCGACGGCGAACGGAACCGCGATGTAGAAGTTCCAGCGCCATCCGATCGAGTCGGTGACGATGCCGCCGACCAGCGGCCCGCCGACGGTGGCGACGGCCATGACCGCGCCCAGCAGTCCCATGTACTTGCCGCGCTCACGAGGGCTGATGATGTCGGCCATTACGACCTGCACGAGCGCCGTGAGCCCGCCGGCACCGAGACCCTGCAGAACGCGGAACAGGATCAGCGTTCCCGTGTCCTGCGAGAAGCCCGCGAGCATCGATCCGAGCGTGAAGATGACCAGCGAGATCTGAATGAGCAGCTTGCGGTTCGTGAGGTCGGCGAGCTTGCCCCAGATGGGCGTCGACACGGTCGTGGCGAGCAGGGTGGCCGTGACCACCCAGGTGAAGGCGGCCTGGTTGCCGTTGAGGTCGCCGATGATCTTCGGCAGCGAGCTCGAGACGACGGTCGAGGCGAGGAGGGCGACGAACATGCCGAGCAGCAGACCGGACAGCGCCTGAAGGGTCTGGCGCTGGGTCATGCCGGTCGACGCGGTGCCGGGTTGCGATTCGGCGATGGAACGAGTGGACACGGAACTCCCAAAAGAAAACTCCCCACCGCTCATCGATGAGGAGAAAGTTGACTTGCATCAACTATAGCGAAGTAGTTGATAAACCGCAACGACCCGCGGATTTCTCCGGGGGTCGTGAGGCGTGGGGCCGTGCGGCCGCGAATCAGGTCAGGCGGCGATGACCTCGCCGCGCACGGCGATGCTGCACTCGAGCAGGTCGACGGTGCGCTGCAGCACGGCGACGTCGTCGGGGTCGAGTTCATCGAAGAGCGGTTCGAGCGCTTCGCCGAGACGATCGCGCCAATCGGCGAGGGCGCGCTGGCCCTTCGGCGCGATGGCGATCTGCCAGGCGCGCGCATCGGTGCTGTCGGCGATGCGCTTGATCCACTCGACCTCATTGAGGTTGGCGACGATCTTGGTCATGGTGGGCTGGCTGACCCGGCTGTGCTTGGCGAGTTCGCCGAGACGCATGGGGCCGAAGGAGGTGAGCACGCTGAGCGTGCGCCACGTGGCAGGTGACGTCGAATCGCCGGTGGCCTGCGCAGCGAGGCGGGTGAGACGGTGGGTGACCGATACGAGGTCGCCGAGAATGGTGCTGAGTTCGCTGTTCACTTGATTCAGTGTATAGCCTGGCTATGGTCTACTGCCCCAAGGCGCGGAATCTCAGGTCGTCGACGCCTTCATCGCCGTTCTGAACAGTGGCCACGCGCGTGAAGCCCGCATCGGCGAGCCGTTCGAGCTGCAGCTTGGCGTTCTTGGCCTTGCGCTCGAGCCGCACCCGCGATCCGGATGCGATCAGCTCGGTCTTCAGGGACTGCAGCAGCACCGCAGAGGTCGAGTTCTCGTGCAGCAGGGCCACTGCCTCCGTCGCCTTCTGGTCGGGGAGGTCGACGAGGTCGACGATGCGTTCGAATCCGATGGAGAAGCCGACGGCGGGAACGTCTGTTCCCAGGAACCGACCGATCATGCCGTCGTAGCGCCCACCACCCCCGAGCGAGAACGAGAAATCAGGGTGGGCGATCTCGAAGATGGTTCCCGTGTAGTAGCCCATGCCTCGCACGAGGAACGGGTCGAAGCGGATGCGGTCGGCGTCGAGCGCATCGCCGATCGAGGCGAGCTCGGCGACGAGCGCGGCGTCGATGCCCTCGGGCAGAGCGTGCGCGATGGCGTCGTGGCCGAACGGGCGCATCGTGCGGTCCTGCGGGCGCAGGAAGAACGCCTCGAGCGCATCCGCGGCATCGGCCAGCTCGGGAGCCTTGGCGCGCAGCTCGTCGACCACACCCGCTGTGCCGACCTTGTCGATCTTGTCGATCACGATCAGAACCGCCTCGTGACTCTCGGTCGGAAAGCCGAACAGCTCGAGCATGCCGATGAGCAGCCGACGGTCGTTGATGCGCACCGTGCACCCCTGCAGGCCGAGCGCATCCAACGTCGAGAGCGTCGCCGAGATCAACTCGACCTCGGCGAGCTCGGAGGCGTCTCCGATGATGTCGATGTCGCACTGCATGAACTGCCGGTAGCGACCCTTCTGCGGCCGCTCCGCCCTCCACACGGGGGCGATCTGCACGCTGCGGAATACGGCGGGAAGCTCCGCCCTGTGCGTGGCGTAGAACCGTGCGAGAGGAACGGTGAGGTCGAAGCGCAGCCCGAGGTCGGCGAGAGCCTGCGCGTCGTCGGCGTCGACCGCAGCCTCGAGGTCGGACTTGTCTATGCCGCGCTTCAGCACGCTGAACGACAGCTTCTCGTTGTCGCCGCCGAGGCCCGAGTGCAGGCGCTGGATGTCCTCCATCACCGGCGTCTCGATCTCATCGAAGCCGTGCGCCGAGTAGCTGCGACGGATCACGGCGAGGGCGTGCTCCCTCGCGGCCTTCTCTCGAGGAAGGAAATCGCGCATGCCACGGGGAGGGGTTACTGCAGAAGCCATTGTTCGATTCTATTGATCGTCGGCATTGGCGACGTCGGCCTCGGACTCGCGGATCTCGCTCTGCAGCCCGCGCAGCGCCCCGCGCAGGGCACGTTCGGCGTCGAGTCCCTGGGCCTTGGCAGACGTCACGACCGCCAGAAGAAGTGCGCCGAGCTCGTCTTCGGAGTGCATGGGCATGGAAGCCCCGGCGTCTTTGTCGAGCACGCCGACCTTCTGCGCGCGCCCGATGACCTTATCGGCCAGGGCGAGGGCGGGCATGCCCTGGGGGATGCCGTCGAGCACGCTCGTGCGCCCCGGCTTCTCGACCGCCTTCAGGTCGTCCCAGACGGCCACGACATCGTCGGCCGTGTGGGCCACCGCGTCGCCGAAGACATGCGGATGCCGACCGACCATCTTGGCCGTCATGCGCTCCGCGACGACCTCGATGTCGAACTCCTCGCCGGGAGTGTGCGCGGCCAGATCGGCGTGAAACAGCACCTGGTAGAGCACGTCGCCCAGCTCTTCGATGACGTCGTCACGTGTTCCCGACTCGAGCGCCTCCACGAGCTCGTAGCTCTCTTCGACGAGGTACTGTACGAGGGACTCGTGGGTCTGATCCGCGTCCCAGGCACAGCCGCCCGGGCCGCGCAGCCGGGCGACCGTGCGAACGAGCTCGTCGAGCCTCGGGTAGGTCACGACTGCTTCTCCTTCTCTGCCACCACCGGCGCAGGGAAGAGCGCCGTGAGCACGCTCTTCGTCCAATCGATGAGAGCGGCGTCCTCCAGAACCTTGCCGTCGACGACGGGCAGCGGAATGGAGACGGCCGCCGCCTGGGCGAAGTACTTCGCGTCGGGGTACATGCGGCGCATGCGCACCTGGATGGAGTCGGGAAGGTCGGCCGGGGCCAGACGCAGGTTCGACCCCATGGTCACGACCTCGCCGAGACCGGACTTCTGGGCCTGGCGACGCAGGCGCGACACCGCCACGAGGTTCGCGACCTGCGCCGGAGGCTGGCCGTAGCGATCGGTGAGCTCGTCGATGACGAGGTCGATCTGCTCGTCGTTCGATGTGGGCGAGCTGGCGGTCGACAGCTTCTGGTAGGCCTCCAGGCGCAGCCGTTCACTGTCGACGTAGTCGTCGGGGATGTGGGCGTCGACCGGAAGCTCGAGCCGCAGCTCGGTCTGGCCCTCGGCCACGTCTCCCCGGAAGGTCGACACGGCCTCGCCGATCATGCGCAGGTAGAGGTCGAAGCCGACGCCCGCGATGTGGCCCGACTGCTCGCCGCCGAGCAGGTTTCCGGCACCGCGGATCTCGAGGTCCTTCAGCGCCACCTGGATGCCCGAGCCGAGCTCGTTGTTGGCCGCCAGGGTGGTGAGCCTGTCGTTCGCGAGCTCGGTGAGCGGCTTGTGCTCGTCGTAGAGCAGGTAGGCGTACGCCCGCTCCCGGCCTCGGCCCACTCGCCCTCGCAGCTGATGCAGCTGGCTGAGGCCGTATTTGTCGGCCCGGTCGACGATGAGCGTGTTGGCGTTGGCGATGTCGAGGCCCGTCTCGATGATGGTCGTCGACACGAGCACGTCGAACTTGCGCTCCCAGAAGTCGACGATCACCTGTTCGAGCTGGTGCTCGCCGAGCTGCCCGTGCGCCACGCCGATGCGCGCCTCGGGAACGAGCTCGGCGAGCTGCGCGGCGACCTTGTTGATGCTCGAGACGCGGTTGTGCACGAAGAAGACCTGGCCCTCGCGCAGCAGTTCACGCCGGATGGCGGCCCCGACCTGCTTGTCGGAGTAGGGACCGACGAAGGTGAGGATCGGGTGCCGGTCTTCGGGCGGGGTGGCGAGCGTCGACATCTCACGGATGCCGGTGACCGCCATCTCGAGCGTGCGGGGAATCGGGGTGGCACTCATCGAGAGGATGTCGACGTTGGTCTTGAGCTTCTTCAGCGCGTCTTTGTGCTCGACGCCGAAGCGCTGCTCCTCGTCGATGATCATGAGACCGAGGTCTTTGAAGCCGATGTTCTCGGAGAGCAGCCGGTGCGTGGCGATGACCACGTCGACGGTGCCGTCCTTCATTCCGGCGATCGTCTCCTTCGACTCCTTCTCGGTCTGGAACCTGCTCAACGGGCGGAGGTGCACCGGGAATCCGGCGAAACGCTCCTGGAAGGTCTCGAGGTGCTGCCGCACGAGCAGCGTGGTGGGAACGAGCACGGCCACCTGCTTGCCGTCTTGCACCGCCTTGAAGGCGGCACGCACGGCGACCTCGGTCTTGCCGAAGCCGACGTCGCCCGACAGCAGGCGATCCATGGGAATGGGCCGCTCCATGTCGGCCTTCACCTCGTCGATCACGGTGAGCTGGTCGGGCGTCTCGGCGAAGGGGAACGCCTCTTCGAGCTCGCGCTGCCAGGGGGTGTCCGGACCGAAGGCGTGGCCCTTCGACGCCATGCGCGCCGAGTAGAGCTTCACGAGTTCGACCGCGATGTCGCGCACGGCCTTGCGAGCCTTGCCCTTGGCCGCGGACCAGTCGCTGCCGCCCATCTTCGACAGCCCCGGCGCCTCGCCGCCGACGTAGCGCGACAGCAGATCGAGCTGATCTGTGGGCACGTAGAGCTTGTCGCCGGGATATCCGCGCTTCGATGGCGCGTACTCGATCACGAGGTATTCGCGGGTGGTCTTGATGGGGTTGCGCCCGCCCGACTTGACCTCGCGCTGCGTCAATTCGATGAACTTGCCGATGCCATGCGTCGTGTGAACGACGTAGTCGCCCTGCTTGAGCTGCAGGGGGTCGACGACGTTGCGCCGCCGCGAGGCCAGCTTCTTGACCTGGCGGGAGTCGTAGCCCACCGTGCGCCCGTAGAACTCGGACTCCGCGATGAGAGCCAGCTTGATCTCGGGCAGCTGGAAACCGTGATCGACCGTGGCCTTCAGCAGGTAGGCGATGCCCGCCTCGGCGTCGTCGGGGAAGAGGTCGACGACGCGCGCGGCGATCTCGTTCTCGGCCAGAACATCGGCAGCCCGCTCGACGAGGCCGGCGCCCTGCGCGACCACCGCCACCGTCCAGCCGTCGGCGACGAGGCCGCGCACATGCTCGATCGCGCCGTCGACATTGCCCTGGAAGCTCGGCACCGGATCGGCGTCGATGCGCACCGTGAGGTGCTCCTCGATGTCGCGATGCTCGGGCAGCACCTCGATGAGACCGTCGGCCGCGCCCGGCGCCGACTGGAACGTGGACAAGGTCCACCACGCGCGATCGGGGCCGGCAGCGGCCCGCAGATCGTTGAGCGTGATGAACTCGCCGCTGGTGAGGTCGATGGGCGCCTCGGCGCCCGCCGTCGCAGCCGTCCAGGCCGCGGCGAGGAACTCCCGGTTCGTCTCGGCGAGACTGACGGCGCGGCTCGCGACCTTCTCGGGTGAGAGAACAGCGATGGCCGCGCCTTCGGGCAGGTAGTGGGCGACGGTGACCAGCCTGTCGAGCAGGGCCGGGGCCAGCGACTCCATGCCCTCGACCGGGATGCCCTCCGCGATCTTGGCCAGCAGACCGGCAATGCTCGGGAACTCGTGCTGCATCTCGCGGGCGCGCTGGCGCACCGCGTCGGAGAGCAGCAGCTCGCGGCTGGGCGGCAGGTCGACGCTCGGCACAGCCGTGTCGAGCGACCGCTGGTCGGCCACGGAGAATGCACGGATGGACTCGACCTCGTCGCCGAAGAAGTCGACGCGATACGGGTGCTCGGCCACGGGAGGGAACACGTCGAGGATTCCGCCGCGCACCGCGTACTCGCCTCGGCGCGTGACCATGTCGACGCGCGAGTACGCCAGGTTCACCAGGTCGAGCGAGAGTCGGGCGAGGTCGTACCCCCGGCCGCCCGTGACCAGGTGGATCGGCTCGAGGTCGGCCAGATTGTCGGCGAGGGGCTGCAGAGCCGCGCGCACGGAGGCCACGACGACGATCGGCTTCTCGCCGTTCCATGTGGCGAGCCGGCGCAGCGCGTCGATGCGCTTGCCGACGATCTCGGCGCTCGGGCTGAGGCGCTCGTGCGGCAGGGTCTCCCACGCCGGGAACTCGACGATCTCGGCGTCGGGGCTCATTGATGCGAGGGTGCCGCGGAGCATCTCGGACTCGCGGCCGGTGGCGGTCACGACCAGCAGCGCCTGCGGGAGATCGTTCGCGCCGCGCTGGTCGAGGAGACCGGCGAGAAGCGGTGCCCGCAGGCCTTCCGTGAGCGAGAAGTCCACAGCGCGTGCCGCGTACGCGAGGGCGTTGTCGAACGTGGAGGCGCGCGAAAGCGCACGAGTCAAGCCCTGGAGGATCACCGTTCAAGCTTACGCGGGCACACCGACACGCACCCCCGGGCGCGGGTAGAGTTCAGTGAATGTCCCATGTTCCCCCGATCGAGCCGTCCGAGCCGGTCCGCGACGAGCGGCCCCGGCCGCGCTTCGGCGAGTACGCCCCCGAGTCGCAGAAGCAGCCGCCCGCGCCGCACACACCTGCGGCGCCCGCGCAACAGAGTCCGTTCGCCGCGTCGAGCCACGTCCCGTCGGCCGCGGTGTTCCACAACGCGCCCCCGGCGCTGCCGAAGACCCTCGGCGTGGTCGCCTTCATCGCGGCCCTCGTGGTGCTCGTGTTCGCTCTCGTGCTCTCGGTCGTCGCCGGGCTCGCCTTCGCGCCCCTCGCCGGACAGATGATCACCGACGGCGGCACGATCGACCAGTCGGCCGTCTCAGCAGACGATCCCGGTGTCGCTGCCTTCGGCGTGCTGAGCATGGCGTACTTCGTCGGCGGAACCCTGCTGGGCCTGTGGGCCCTCGTGCAGGGCCTGATCGCCACGATCAAGAAGCGCGGCCGGGGGTTCGGAATCGTGGCCATGGCCCTGGCCGTGGCGACGCCCGTGATCTCGTTCGTCGTGTTCTACGGCGTGACCTTCGCCTCGGCTCCGGAGATCTTCAGCTCCGTCGGCTGACTCGAAGCGTGTCGCCTTACGCGGGCGAATGGAACTGCTGCTGGGCGGCTGTGAGCCCGTCGTCGGCGATCTTCTCGACCGCGTCCGCGGCATCCACCAGGAGATTCGGCAGGGCCTGCCGCTCGGTGCCGGAGAAGTCGCGCAGCACGAAATCCGCCGCATCCATACGACCCGGCGGGCGGCCCACCCCCACGCGCACGCGGATGAAGTCGGGCGTGCCCGCGGCGCTGATGATGTCGCGGATGCCGTTGTGGCCGCCTGGGCCTCCCCCGGACTTCAACCGGACGGTGTCGAAGGGGATGTCGAGCTCGTCGTGCACCACGATCAGGCGCGACGGCTCGAGGCTGTAGAAGTTGAGAAGCTGCGAGACCGGGCCGCCCGAGTTGTTCATGTAGGAGTTGGGCTTGGCCAGGATCAGTTTCGGGCCGCCGGGGCGGAGAAAGCCCTCCGCCACGGTCGAGTTCGTCTTGTGTCTGCCGAATTTCGAGCCGATGCGCGAGGCGAGCTCGTCGAGCACCATCTGGCCCACATTGTGCCTGTTGCCGGCGTAGCCGGGCCCGGGATTCCCGAGCCCGGCTACGAGCCAGACGTTGTCAGACAGTGAACTACTCGGCCGTCTCGGGCGTGCCCGTGGCCTCGTCACCGGCGCTCAGCGAGTCGCCGAGGTCGGCCTCTTCCGGAACGGTGACGTTGATGACGAGAAGCTCGGGGTCGCTGACCAGCGTCGCGCCCTCGGGCAGCACGACGTCTTTCGCGAAGATCTGGGTGCCTTCGACGGCGCCCTCGATGTCGACGGTGATGCGCTCGGGGATGCTGATGGCCAGCACCTCGACGAGCAGCGTGTTCTCGTCGAGCGACGCCAGCGTGCCGGCGAAGGACTCACCCTCGACGTGGATCGGGACCTCGACCTGGACCTTCTCGCCCTTGCGCAGCACGATGAGGTCGATGTGCTCGATGATCTGCAGCACGGGGTCCTTCTGAACGTCCTTGACCAGCGCGGCCTGCTCGGTGCCCTCGATGTCGAGGTCGAGAACGGCGTTCGCCTTGCGCAGGATGAGCGCGACCTGGTGGCCGGGCAGCGTGATGTGCACCGGCTCGGTTCCGTGGCCGTAGAGAACGGCGGGGATCTTGCCGATCGCGCGGATCTTGCGGGCCGCGCCCTTGCCGAACGAGGTGCGGACCTCCGCGGAAACGCGGTTTTCGGTCTGGGTGTTCTTGTCAGCCATGAGAATGTGCTCCTTGGCGAGCCGTGAGGCCCGCATCGTTAGTGTCAATGATTCAACTCGACCGCGTGTAGCGAGAGGAAAGACAGGGGTGTTGCGTGCCTCATCCACCGCGTCGATAACGGATGCGCCCGGGCACGTGATCGCACGCCGAACGGCATCCCTCGCCGAAGTTCAGTAGCCAGTGTACACGGCCGGGTCAGCGCCGGATGCGTCGCGCCCTGGCACCCGAGGCCGCCGATCCGAGGAACTCGATGCCCAGCACGGCGATGAATCCCAGGGCGACGGCGGAGCCGAGTCCGCTCGCCCCGTCGCTGCCCAGTGGCCCCGACGCCGTAGTGAAGATCCAGACGACCGCGGCCGGCACCACGGCGAGGAGGCCGAGGAGCAGCGAGAGGATTCCCGCCACCGAGACGCCGACGGAGCTCCACCCCGAGGTCAGCGCGACCCCGGCGAGCACGACGGCCCCGGCGAGCAGCAGGCCGAGAGTGCTCGGCACCGGAGAGGTCGACTCGGCGACGGTGCCGAACGACCGGAGGAGGCCGCTCGACCCGAAGGCGACCAGAACGATGCCGAGGGGGGTCGCGACCAGACCGACGACGAGGGAGACGACGGCCTTCACCCCTCCTCCGCCACCACTGCGCGTGCGGGCTGCGATCGCCCGACCGAGCGCCGCCCCGAGGAACACGATTCCGGTCGCGAGCAGGAGCCCGGACTGGCACCAGAACACGAGAAGACTCAGCGGGCTCACACCCATGGCCGGCAGGCTCCCCGCGACCGTGCTCGACAGTGTCGGGATCGCCAGGAACGCGATGCCGAGGCCCGTTGCGACGAGGCCGGCGATGAGCGGCCCGAGGGAGGAGAAGAGCCCGGTCAACGAGACGATGAGCACGAGCACGAGTCCCGCGGAGAGCAGCAGGATCGCGGCCGGCACGGGCTCGGTGTTCAGGCGCTGGAGAGTCTCGGAGTAGGAACGCGCCCCACCGGCCATCACGAGCAGCAGCGCCGGAGCCGTGATGAGCAGCGCGACGAGGGCACTGACGACACGCCCCGCGACCGACCCTCCCCCTGATCGGCCGTTCGATCGTCCGCCGCGAGCGGGCGGATCCTGGAAGTCTGATGCGGAGAAGATGCGCTGGGACATGCAGCGATCCTGTCAGCCCGCGGCCGCCACCGCCACACGACGACGTCGGGTGCTCGCGAAGAGCACGCCGCCCACGACGAAGATTCCGGCGATCAGTTCGACCTGGTCGATCACCTCGCCGAAGGCCAACCATGAAGCGAGCACGCCCACGACCGGAACCAGCATCGAGAACGGAGCGACGACGCTCGACGGATTCCGCTTGAGCAGGCCGCCCCAGATTCCATAGCCCACGAGTGTGGCGATGAGCACGATATAGAGGAGTCCGAGAACGGCCGGGAGGGCGTCGAGAGTGAAGCTCGTTGCGAGACTGTCGCCGATCCGCTCCGGGCCCTCGACCAGCAGGGCCAACGCGAGCATCGGCACCGGCGGCACCACCGACATCCAGAGCGTGAGACGGAATGGATTCGGCGCCTCGGCCTTGCGCGTCGAGATGTTGCCGATCGCCCAGCCGAGCGCTCCGCACAGGGTCAGGATGACGGGCAGCAGGGCGGCCACCTGGGCGCGGTGCACGGCGATCGCGGCGAGCCCCAGAACGGCGATCGCAATGCCGGCGGCCTGGCGCGGCGTGATCCTCTCGCGCAACCAGATGCCCGCGATCAGCACGGTGAAGGGCGCGGATGCCTGCAGCACGAGCGAGGCGAGCCCGCTCGGCATCCCGGCGGCCATGCCGGCGTAGAGGAAGGCGAACTGCAGGAGGCCGATGCCGAGGCCCGCTCCGAGCAGCCAACGAAACTCGATCTGCGGGCGGGGCACGAACAGCACCGTCGGAATCGCGATCAGGGCGAACCGCAGGGCCACCATGAAGAACGGGGGGAAGTGATCGAGGGCGAGCGCGGTGGCCGGGAAGTTGAGCCCCCAGCACACGGCGACGAGCACGGCGAGGAGTCGATCGCGAGGAGACATGTGCCCATCGTGTCCGAGATGTCACTGAAGGACAATTGCATCAGACGTCATCGATTTTGTAGCCTTCCTTCATGGATCTGAATCACCTGGCCCTGCTTCGGGAGCTGGCGGAGCGCGGGAGCGTGACCGAGGTGGCCGATGCCCTGGGCAAGACGCCGAGCGCCGTGTCGCAGCAGCTGCGCACGCTGCAGAGGCAAATGGGCACGCCACTCGTGGAACGCGTCGGACGCGGGGTGCGTCTCACCGACGCCGGGCACGCGCTGGCGGAGAGCTCGGTGCGCCTGGCGACCGCTATGGCCGAAGCGGAGGCGACCTGGAGCGCCTTCCAGGGCGGAGCATCCGGCACCGTGCGCCTCGCGATCTTCTACTCGGCTGCCGAGCTTCTGGTGCCCGGCCTGCTCACGCGCATGCACGCGCATCCCGGCATCACGCTGGAGATCTCGGATCGCGACGTCTCGCAGGACGACTTCGCCGCGCTCACGAGCGACTTCGACATCGTCGTGGCGCACCGCTCCGACGACGTGCTGCCGCCCGACCGCGACCGCCTGAGCGTGGTTCCCCTGCTGAGGGAGCCGCTCGACGTGGCGTTGCCCATCGGCCACCCCCTCGCCGCACACCGGAAGGTCTCCCCCGCCGACGTCATCCACGAGGACTGGATCGGCGTTCCGGTGGACTTTCCGCTCGACCGGGTGCTCCAGGCGATGTCGGCCCAGGTGGGTGCCCCCGCCAGGGTCGTGCACCGGACCACCCACCTGCCCCTCACCGAGAAGCTGGTCGCCGCGGGCCACGGAGTCGCACTGCTGCCCCGCAACACCTCTCTGGAGCGGGCGCCGGGACGGTACGTGCTGCTCCCCCTCACCGATCTGCGGGCCGGACGGCGCATCGAGGTTCTGATGCGCCCGGATCGTGCGGCCAGGCGGGCCGTGGGCCTCGTTCTCGACGAGCTCGTGGCGGAGGCGGCCATCAGCGCCTGAGTGCCGTCAGAACGTCAGCAGCACTTTTCCCGATACCGCCGAGTCCCGTGCGACCTCGAAGGCCCGCAGGGAGTCCTCGACCGCGAACTCGTGGGTCACGACGGGGCCCACCTGCAGTGAGCCGTCCGCGAGCGCGGCGATCACGTCGTCGATCTCGTCGTTGAATCGGAACGACCCGACGACCTCCAGCTCCCTCGTGATCGCGATCGAGATCAGCGCCGGCTGTTCGCCCGATGGCAGCAGTCCGACCATCACGACGCGTCCGCCCCGGGTGACTCCGCGCACGGCGGAGGCGAGACCGCGGTGGCTGCCGGACGATTCGAGGGCGATGTCGGCGTCGACCGCGGCGATCGCGTCGGCATCCGTCGCCAGGATCGTCCTACCGGCTCCCACTGCGGAGGCAACGGCCAGCGGGCCGTCAAACATGTCGGTCGCGATGATCTCGGCGGCACCGGCACGTTTCAGGACCGCGACGATGAGGGTTCCGATCGGACCGCTTCCGATGACGAGCACCCGTTTGCCCCGAACGTCACCCGCTCGCGACACGGCGTGCCAGGCCACGCTGGCGGGCTCGATCAGGGCCGCGTCGCGCAGCGACAGGCCCTCGGGAAGCGCGCGGAGCATCCGGCTGTCGAGCACGACGCGCGAGGCGAAGGCGCCATCTGTATGCGGATCTCTCGCCGCGCTGCCGAGGTAGGTGCATCCCGGCGAGAGGTTGGGACGGTCTTCCGGATAGCGCGAGCCATCGCCTGCACCGGGCGTGGCCGGATGCACGGCCACGGGAGTTCCTGCCGCGGGACCGCTGCCGTCTGCGGCGGCGATGCGCACCGTACCCACGACCTCGTGCCCCAACAGCATGGGGCGCCTGAGGATCGACTCTCCGGCTGCGCCGTGCAGCCAGTAGTGCAGATCTGATCCGCAGATGCCCCCGTAGGCGATGTCGACGACGGCCTGGTCTGCTCGGGGTGTCGGCACCACGACGTTCTCGACGCGAAGGTCGTCCTTCGCGTGCGCCACGACCCCGATCGCGGTCGAGTCATCGACCTCACGTGCTCCACTGACGGAATTCATCGGCCGCGCCTCCTAGACGATCGTGCAGCTGAGGGTTCCGATGCCCCCGAGGCTGATGTCGACCCGGTCGCCGGGCACGACGGGAAGGAATGTTCGCGGAGCGCCCGTCATGATGACGTCGCCCGCCTCGAGGTCGAGCCAGCTGGTCACGTAGACGAGGGTCTGCACCACGGTCGAACCGAGGTTGAATGAGCCCGACTCGGCCAGCACGACACCGTTGACGGCCACCTCGGTGGGCACGGACTCGGGGTCGGCGATCTCCGTCTCAATCCACGGACCTAGAGGGGTGTAGTTCGCCCCGCTCTTGCTCTGGAAGTTCTTCTCGTCGATCGGAACCTGGTCGACATTGGTCACGTCGTTGGCGATCGTGTAGCCGAGAACCGCATCGAGGGCGTTCTCCTCGGTGAGCTTCGACGCGTGACGACCGATCACCACGGCCAGCTCCCCCTCGATGTTGACCGTGCCGACGTCGCGCACGATCGCGACGCGGGCTTCAGGGCCGGTGACGCTGTGCGGCGACTTGTACCAGGCCTGAATGGGCAGCACGTGGTCGTTGTTGCCTTTGTTCTGCGCGATGCCGAGCAGAACGCGTGGATCGGCCGGGGCGAGCAGCACGGCGTCGTCGAAGGCCGTCGATGCGCCGGTGTACTGCAATCGGTCGGCGAACGGGTCGACGATGTGCTGCCAGCCCGCCGCATCGGCCACGGCGTAGGTGGGACCGGTGGATGTCTCGAGTCGCGCGATTCGCATCAGACGACCGCCGTCATTCCGCCGTCGACGTAGACGACCTGGCCGTTGACGAAGTCCGACGCGCGCGACGAGAGGAACACGAGCGCGCCCACAAGGTCTTGGGTGTCACCCCACCGACCGGCCGGGGTGCGTGTCTTCACCCACGCACTGAACGCTTCGTCGTCGACGAGCGCCTGTGTGAGCTCCGTCGCGAAGTAACCGGGCGCCAGCGCGTTGACCTGGACGCCGCTGGGGCCGAGATCGGCGCACATGCCCTTGGTCAGCATGGCGATGCCGCCCTTGGTCGCCGCGTAGGCGGCGATGCCGGGACGGCCGAGCTGCGATTGCACCGAGCCGATGTTCACGATCTTTCCGGATCCGCGGCGCACCATGCCCCGTGCAACACGCTGTCCGACAAAGAACGCGCTCGACAGGTTGGTGGCGACCAGATCGTTCCAGTCGGCGACGCTGAACTCGGTGAAGGACGCGCGGCGCTGGATACCGGCGTTGTTGACGAGGATGTCGATGTCGCCCACCTCCTCCTCGATGCGCGAGATGCCCGAGTCGACGGCGTCGGGATCGGTGACGTCGAATGCGGCTGTGCCGATCTCGGCCTCGGTGGCGTCCAGCACCGATCGTCGGGCCGCGTCGAGCGTCTTCTGGTCGCGACCGTGCAGCACGATCCGCGCACCCGCGGCCGCCAGCCCGCTGGCAAGCGTGAGGCCGATTCCGCGGCTCGAGCCGGTGACGAGGGCGGTGCGCCCCGTGAGCTCGAAGAGGTCTGTCATCGGGCGTCCTTTGCGAAAGGGGCGAGCCGGTCGACGATCGAGGTGACCATCGCATCCGGGGTAAGAGTGACGTCGGCCACGAGATGGGCCTCGTCGTCTCTGAGCGGTTCGAGTGCGTCGACCTGAGACGCGAGCAGCGTGACGGGCATGAACTCGTGCGACCGGGCATCCAGTCTCGAGGCGATGACATCGCGTTCGCCCTGCAGGTGCACGATCACGAGATCTCCCGCCTTTCGGCGCAGGGCGTCGCGATAGCGGCGCTTGAGCGCCGAACACGCCACCACCACGTCGACGCCGTCGCGCCGGGCTTCGGCGATGGTCTCGCCGATCCGATCGAGCCACGGCGCCCTGTCGTCGTCGTCGAGCGGGATGCCGGTGCGCATCTTCTCGCGATTGGCCTCGGGATGCAGGTCGTCGCCGTCGATGAAGGGCACGCCGAGCCTCTCGGCCAGAAGCGCGCCGATCGTGGATTTTCCCGACCCGGTCACGCCCATCATCACGATGGGAGCGACCGCGACCGCGAGCGCGACGGCCGACTCAGCGCGAGGCGCGGGCAAGGTATTCCTTCCGCGAGACGATGGCGGTGGGGCGGGTGCGCACGTCCTCGTCCGTGTCGAGCGACGCATCCTGCAGCGAGGTCAGATCGCGACCGCGGGTCTCCGGCACGATGAATGTGGTGGCGAACGTGATCGCGGCGAGCACGAAAACGTAGGTCGCCAGGGGCCACCATGCGCCGCCCGAGATTCCGATGAACCATGCGCCGAGAACGGGGGCCAGCCCTCCTGCGAGGACGGCGCTCAGTTCGCGCGACGTGGCGACGCCGATGTACCGGTGCCGGTTGCCGAACAATTCGGGCAGCAGCGCACACTGCGATCCGAGCATCGTGTTCACACCGAAGCCGATGGCCACGGCGATCACCACGATCACGATCACGGGGTTGCCGAGCGAGAGCAGCCACCAGCCGGGGAAGGCGAGCACCAGAAGGAACAGCGCGCCGAACCGGTAGACAGGCAGTCGACCGAATCGGTCGGAGAGGTGACCGGCGAACGGCACCGACACGATTCCGACGAGCGATCCCACGGCGACGGCCAGCGGACCGATCCACGCGCCGACGCCGATGGTGCCGACGACGAAGCTCACAGCCAGCGTGTTGAAGAGGTAGGAGCCACCGTTCTCGGCCATGCGCAGTCCGATGCCGCGAAGCACGTTGGGGAACGAGCTCGTGAAGATCTCCTTGAGCGGGCTGTCCGCGACCTGGTCCTGCTTCTCGAGCTGCACGAACGTCGGGCTCTCGCGCAGGCGGAGCCGGATGAACAGCGCGACGCCGATGAGCACGATCGATGCCAGGAACGGGATGCGCCATACGCCGGCGAGCAGCACCTCGGTGGGCAGGGTGCCGAGGTACACGAAGACGCCCGCCGCGAGCAGCGTGCCCGCCTGGATGCCGATGAACGGCAGAGCGGCGAAGAATCCGCGTCGACGCACGGGTGCGTACTCGGCCATCAGCACGGTTGCTCCTGCCTGCTCGGCGCCGGCGCCGAATCCCTGCAGCAGGCGCATGAGCACGAGCAGGGCCGGGGCCCAGAGCCCGATCTGGTCGTAAGTCGGCAGCGCACCCACCAGCGTGGATGCCCCGCCCATCAGCGCGATGGTGACCAGCAGCACCCACTTGCGGCCGAGCCTGTCACCGATGGTTCCGAAGAAGATGCCTCCGAGCGGACGGGCGATGAAGCCGACTCCGAATGTGGCGAAGCTGGCCACCAGACCGGCAGCCGGATCGAGGTCGGTGAAGAAGACCTTCGAGAAGATGAGCGCCGAGGCCAGGCCGTACAGCGCGAAGTCGTAGTACTCGAGAGCACTCCCGACGCTGGAGGCCAAGGTGGCCCGCCGGAGATTCGCCGCGTAGTCCGGGTCGTCTGATGCCCTGGCGGGTGTGGATGGTTGGTTCGTCGTCACTGTCGTTCCCCTTGCCCGGGCTGCTCTGCCCGACGAGACCGACGCTAACACCATGCTGAACGGAGTTCAACATTCTGAACAAATTAAGTTCGGGTCATTTTCTCGTGCCTATCACGCGACGAGAAGCGGCCTCGTCAACTCGTCTGCGGCGGCCCGCAGGGCATCCAGAACATCGGCGCGCAACTCGTCGGTGTCTCCCGGATGCACGAGCGAGGCGCCGATGCTGAACGACGGCTCACCCACCCGACTCGACGGTATGAGCACGGCCAATCCGAGCACGCTGAGGTGCACCTCGCCGTCGTCGACCGCGTATCCCCGCGCGCGGGTCTCTTCGAGCTTCGCCTGAAGGGATGCCAGGTCGGCCGTCGAGCGGTTCGTGAGCGTCACGAGATGGCTCGGCTCACGGAAGAGCGCCTCGATGCGCGCAGGATCGAGCTCGGCGAGCAGGGCCGTGCCGACGGCGGTCGCCGAGGCGGGATAGCGGTCTCCCACACTGGCCGACAGGGGGAAACGCTCGCGCCCCTCGTAGACCGCGAGATACAACACCCTTGCCCCGTCGAGCATCGCTATCTGCACGAGCTGGGTGCGAAGCACCTCGGATTCCTCGCAGATGCGATAGAACTCTCGAATCTGGTCGAAGCCGGCGAGATATGCGCTACCCAACTCGACCGTGCGTCGCCCGAGCAGAAAACCCCCCTCGGTGCGGCGCACCAGGCCGCCCTCCTCGAGAGAGGCGCACAGGTTGGAGGTCGACGACTTGGCGATGCCGAGCTCCCGCGCGATGTCACTGAGGGCTCGCGCACGCCCCGGGGTCTCGGCCAACAGATCGAGGATCTTGACGGCTTTCACGACCGCGGGGGCGAGCGCACCCTTGTCGGCGTCGATGTCTGGAATCGCCATCGTCTCCCTCTCGGCTCGGACCCGTTGCCCGTCGGTTAGTAGAACTCGACCGTATCAACCCGGTTGATGAGTTCCTCACCGTCGAGGTACCGTCGCGCGTTCTCGGCGAAGAGCTCGGCAATCAGCCTGTCCTCCTCCGAATTGAGGGCCGCAGTGTGCGGACTCACGAGCACATTCGGCGAATCCCAGAGCGGACTCTGAGCAGAGAGCGGCTCGGACGCGAACACATCGAGAGCGGCGAAGCCGATACGGCCGTCGTCGAGGGCGACGACAAGCGCCTCCTCGTCGATGACCGTTCCTCGACCCACGTTCACCAGCGTCGTTCCCGGAACGACGTTCGCCAGAACGCGCGCGTCGATCATCTTCTCCGTGGCCGCCGTGCCCGGCAGAGTCACGACGATCCCGTCGACCCGTGCCACGACATCGACGAGGTCGTCGGTGCTAACAAGCTCGTCGACGTTCTCCACGGGTGTGCTGTGCCTGCTGGTTCCGATGACGGTGGCGCCGAGCGCTTTCAGTTTGCGGGCGGTCTCGCGGCCGATGCTTCCGAGCCCCACGACGAGGATCGTCTGCTGGCTGAGGTGCTTCATGTTCCACCGGCCGGTCCAGCGGTGCTCGCGCTGCTGCTGCTGCAGGCGCGGAAGCGTCTTGGCCCCGGCGAGCAGTCCGAACAGGGCGAACTCGGCGAGGGGCCCGACGTGCACCCCGGCCGATGAGGTGACGGCCACGCGCTCGAGCTGCTCCTCCGTCAAGCCTGCCTTCTTCACCTGGCCGCCGACACCGGCGGGCATCCCCTGCACCCAGCGCAGCCCGGGATTCGAGTCGGCCGCTCGCTTGAGCGCCGTAGCCGACTCGTCGGGCAGCCCGTAGAGCACCTCGGCGCTGTCGATCAGCTCCTCGAACCGTGCCTGCTGGTCGGGGGTGCGCTCGAACGCGGGGTCGCCCGAATGGTCTCCGGCGAAGCGCATCGGAGGCAGCAGGGTCTGGTCGCGGATGAAATCGATGCGTGGTTCTCGCGAAACGACCATCTCGATGAGCTCTTCGCTGATCGGGGTCGCCGCCACCACGCGGAGTCGTTGGTCTTCTCGGGTCACGTCGTCGTCCTTAGAAATCCGTAGGCTGGGATAAATCAGTCTACCCGGCTATTCACTCCAGTGAACAGTGTTCTATATGCTGGTCGCATGTCAATGGCGCATGAGGTTGCTTCCTCCACCCAATCCTCTCCGGGCATGATCGGGCTCGGCAACATGGGAACGCCCATGGCCCTGAACCTCATCGCAGCCTTCCCCGACCGGGTCTCCGTGACCGGCCGTTCGAAGCATCGGGTCGCCGACGTTCTCGCCGCCGGCGCGACCTGGGCCGACACTCCCGCCGAACTGGCCGCTACGAGCGACGTCGTCATCCTGATGGTCCCCGATCTCCCGCAGGTCGACGAGCTTCTGTTCGGCGACAACGGCATCGCCACGGCCGACACGGAGTGCGTGGTCGTCGTCTGCTCCTCGGTCTCGCCCACGGGCATCCGCTCGACCGACGAACGGCTGCGCGACCAGACCGACGGTCGGATGCGCGTCGTCGATGCTCCCGTCTCCGGCGGCACAGAGGGAGCATCCGCGGCAACCCTCTCGATCATGGTCGGCGGCGCCGACAGCGATGTCGCGATCGCCCTGCCCGTTCTCGCAGCCTGCGGCACTCCTGTGCACCTCGGCCCCCTCGGCTCGGGCGAGATCGCCAAGGCCTGCAACCAGCTCATCGTGGCCGCGACGATGGCCGCCGTCAGCGAGGCCAGCGTCATCGCCGAACGATCGGGCCTCGATCTCGACACCCTCCTGACGCTCCTGCAGGGCGGCTACGCGGGCAGTCGCGTCCTCGAGACCAAGAAAGACCGGCTCGTCGCCCGCGTCTACTCGCCCTCCGGCGTCGCCCGCTTCATGGTGAAAGACCTGTCATTCGCCCACGCCGCGGCCGTCGAGACGGCCACCGCGACGCCGATTCTGGATGCGCTCCGCTCCCAGTTCGACGGCCTCGTCGCAGCGGGTCTCGGCGACGACGACCTCGCCGTCATTCACCGCTACATCGAAGACCTCGACCACCCTCGTTAGCTACTCTGTAGACGACAGACCAACACCTAGGAGACCAGACAGTGTCAGACACTTCAAGTTCGACGGCCACCGCCAACATCGGCGTGGTCGGACTCGCCGTGATGGGGTCCAACCTCGCCCGCAACCTCGCCAGCCGCGAGGGAAACACGGTTGCCGTGTACAACCGCTCCCCCGAACGCACCGACCTCCTCACCTCCGAGCACCCCGAGGCGGAGTTCGTGGCGTCGAAGACGATCGAGGAGTTCGTGGCCTCACTGCAGAAGCCGCGCACCGCGATCATCATGGTGCAGGCAGGCAAGGGCACCGACGCCGTCATCAGCCAGCTCTCCGACCTCTTCGAAGAGGGCGACATCATCGTCGACGGCGGAAACGCGCTCTTCACCGACACCATCCGCCGCGAGAAGGCGGCCCGCGAACGCGGCCTGAACTTCGTCGGCGCCGGAATCTCCGGTGGCGAGGAGGGTGCTCTGAACGGACCGAGCATCATGCCCGGCGGATCCGCCGAGGCGTATGAGACGCTCGGCCCGATCCTCGCGTCGATCGCGGCCGTCGCCGAGGGCGCGCCGTGCGTCACCCACGTCGGAACCGACGGCGCGGGCCACTTCGTCAAGATGATCCACAACGGCATCGAGTACGCCGACATGCAGCTCATCGCCGAGGCCTACGACCTGATCCGCCGCGGAACGGGCTACACCCCCGCCCAGATCGCCGACGTCTTCGCCGAGTGGAACACCGGCGAGCTCGAGAGCTACCTCATCGAGATCACCGCCGAGGTGCTGCGACAGGTCGACGCCGAGACGGGCCGCCCGCTCGTCGACGTGATCCTCGACCAGGCCGGCTCGAAGGGAACCGGGGTCTGGACCGTGCAGACCGCGCTCGACCTCGGAATCCCCGTATCGGGCATCGCCGAAGCCGTCTTCGCCCGGGCCCTGTCGTCCAAGCCCGCCCAGCGCGCCGCATCCAGCGACCTGCCCGGCCCGAGCGAGACGGTCGCCGTCGACGACCCGGCCGCCTTCATCGAAGACGTGCGCAAGGCGCTCTACGCGTCGAAGATCATCGCCTACTCGCAGGGCTTCGACGCCATCGTCGCCGGCGCCGAGCACTACGGCTGGGACATCAAGAAGGGCGAGATCGCCAAGATCTGGCGCGGCGGCTGCATCATCCGCGCCCGCTTCCTCAACCGCATCACCGAGGCGTACGCCGAGAACCCGGGCCTGGTCGCCCTGGTCACCGCGCCGTACTTCACCGAGGCGATCGCCGGCACGCAGGATGCCTGGCGCCGGGTCGTCGTGAGCGCCGTGCAGGCCGGAATCCCGACCCCCGCGTTCTCGTCGTCGCTCGCGTACTACGACGGGCTGCGC
>Ga0247732_10000362_pt1 | contig 23225 bp, 20 predicted proteins | sample UWRJL163409C2_FD_180940 | JGI IMG/M metagenome (GOLD analysis project Ga0247732, IMG submission 180940) | Plant litter microbial communities from Arlington Agricultural Research Station in Wisconsin, United States - UWRJ-L163-409C-2 | ecosystem: Environmental > Terrestrial > Plant litter >...
GAGAACTCATCCCAGTCGCCCGGCTGCGGCAACCAGCTGGCCGTCGTGGGACCGAAGCCGTAACTGGGCTTGCCGGCCTCCCAGGGAATCGGCACGCGGCATCCATCGCGCCCGTAGCGCTGGCCCTTGGTGCGGAACCAGGTCGGGTCCTGGCGCGCGTCGTCGGGCAGGTAGATGGCCTCGGGCAGCCCCAGTTCCTCGCCCTGGTAGACGTAGGAGCTGCCGGGAAGGGCGAGCATCAACGCTGTGGCGGCGCGGGCGCGGCGCAGTCCGAGCACCGGGTCGGGAAGGCCGGGGGATGCGGGGCCGATGCCGTCGCCCTGCAGGTTGTCGGCGCCGAGAGCCAGGCGGCTGGCGTGACGCACCACGTCGTGGTTGGACAGCACCCAGGTGGAGGGAGCTCCGACCGTGCCGAACGCGTGGATCGACGTGTCGATGACGGTGCGCAGCTCGGGGGCGTTCCACGACGCCGAGAGGTAGGTGAAGTTGAACGCCTGCTGCATCTCGTCGGGGCGCACCCAACGGGCGAGCTTGGTGAGCGGCTCGACCCAGGCCTCGGCGCAGAGCACCCGGTCGCCCTCGTACTCGTCGAGCACCTCGTGCCACGACCGGTAGATCTCGTGCACGCCGTCCTGCGCCCAGTAGGGCGGGGTCTCGGGCTCGTCGGCGTCGATGCCCGGCTCGAGCGGCGGCAACCCGCCGCCCATGCTGCCGGCGTCGGCGGGAGGCGTGTAGTCGGGAAGCCCGGCCTCCTTGATCAGGCCGTGCGCGACATCCACCCGGAAGCCGTCGACGCCGCGATCGAGCCAGAAGCGCAGAACGCCGAGCATCTGCTCGCGCACCCACGGGTTCTCCCAGTTGAGGTCGGGCTGGCTCACGTCGAAGATGTGCAGGTACCACTGCCCGGGGGTGCCGTCGGGGTTGGTCGTGCGCTCCCACATGGGGCCGCCGAACACGGACTGCCAGTTGTTGGGGGCGATCTCGCCGTTCTCGCCGAGGCCGTCGCGGAACATGTAGCGGTCGCGCTCGGGGCTTCCTTCGGGTGCGGCGAGGGCGGCCTTGAACCACTCGTGATCCCACGAGGTGTGATTGGGAACGAGGTCGACGATCACCCTGAGGCCGAGTTCGTGCGCGCGCGCGAGCATCGTGTCGAAATCGGACAGGGTGCCGAACAGGGGATCGACATCGACGTAGTCGGCCACGTCGTAGCCCGCGTCATGCTGGGGAGACGTGAAGAAGGGCGAGAGCCAGATGGCGTCGACGCCCAGGTCGGCGAGCGAGTCGAGGCGGCTCGTGATTCCGGGCAGATCGCCGATGCCGTCGCCGTCGCTGTCGGCGAACGACCGGGGGTAGATCTGGTAGATCACGGCGGAGCGCCACCACTCGGTGCCGCTGCCGATCGCGATCAGGGATGCCTGCGACGACGATTCGGGCGCGTCGGAAGTCTCGGTGAGTTCGACTGTCATGCCGAACACTCTAGCCTCGAATCGTTTCGACCCCAGACAGCGGTTCGGAGCGGCCGTGTTGTGATGCTATTCTCTACAGGTGCCAAAACGCGCGGCTTCATCGTCATGCGCTGGCTACGCCCCCTTAGCTCATTGGTAGAGCACTTCCTTGGTAAGGAAGAGGTAGTGGGTCCGATTCCCACAGGGGGCTCCGTCCTCCACAGGCAGGCAGCGCGAGCTGCCCGCCGACCGGACGGCACCCGGCGGGGTAGCTCAGGTGGTTAGAGCACACGGCTCATAATCGTGGTGTCGCGGGTTCGAGTCCCGCTCCCGCTACGAAACCCCCAAGATCTCGCCATCTTGGGGGTTTTTGCTGTGCCAGGGCTGGCCCTTCGACAGGCTCAGGGAACGGACGGGGCTCAGGGAGCGGACGGGTCTTCCGGCTGGTCGGCGTCGTGGGGCTGGATTCCGTCTGTCAGGTCGGCGATCTCTGCCCAGAGGCTCTCCGGCACGGAAGCCGCCGCGGTCGCGTCGTCGATCGCCCTGACCCAGCTGCTCATCGAGGATGCGCCGACGATCGTGGTGTGCACCCGCGGGTCGCGCAGACTGAAGCCGAGCGCCACCGCGCTCAGGGCGACGCCGTGACGGTCGCAGATGGCGCGGAGGCGCTCCAGTGCCGCCGCCATGTCGGGCCTGATCGGTCGGTAGCCGTAGGTCCCCGCCGACTCCGGGCGCCCGGTCAGCGCGCCGCCGCCGTAGGGAGCCGCGTTCGAAACGCCCACGGTGCGCGCGGTCGCCGCATCCAGCAGCGCCTCCGCCGAGCGGTCGAGCACGGTGAAGCGGTTGTGGGTGACCAGCGCGTCGAAGAGGTCGGTCTCGACGAAGCGTTGCAGCATGCCCACCGGTCCTCCCGAGATGCCGATCGAGGTCGTGAGGCCCTGCTCCTTCATCGCCACCAGCGCCTCGACCGCTCCACCGGGAGCCATCACCGCGTCGAAGCCGACGACCTCGGGGTCGTGCAGGTAGAGCACGTCGACTCGGTCGATTCCGAGACGGGAGAGCGACTCCTCGAGCGATCGGCGCATGCGGTCACCGCTGAAGTCGTCGTTGGCCACGTCGCGGTCGAGCTTGGTCTGAATGACGAGACCGGATGCCGCACGCGCGCCCCCGGCATCCGCGCCTGCCGTCTGCGCCAGGGCCCGCCCCACGAAGAGCTCCGACAGGTGCCCGGCGTCCGTCGGTCCGTACATGTTCGAGGTGTCGAGCAGGTTGGTCTCGAGCGTCCCTGCGAAGAAGGCATCGGCAACCTCGAGGATGCGTGCGTCGCGCTCGTCGCCCGACTCGCCTTCGCGCAGCCGACCCCACGACGAGGTGCCGAGAGCGAGCGGAGTGACGTCGAATCCGGTGCGGCCGAACGGCGTTGTCTGGCGGAGATCGGTCATGGGGCCAACGCTAGCGGGCTGCGCGGGCATCGCTCGGGCGCATCACTCGTCGAGGCGCGTCACGGAGGCGCCGGGGATCAGGTGCGCGTCGAGGTATTCGATCTTCGGCTCGGGTCGATCGCTCGGCGACTCGATGTGATCGGCGATGAGGCGGGCCGCGTGCCTGGCGATCTTGCGGGTCGGCTGCACGATGACGGTGAGTTTCGGCACGAGCGCCTGGGCGAGCTCGCGGCTGTCGAACCCGACCACGGAGATGTCGCGACCGATGCGCAGCCCGGAATCGTTCACGGCGGTCACGGCGCCGAGGGTGAGCTCGTAGTTCGCGGTGAACAGGCCGGTGGGGCGAGGCCGGAGAGCGAGGAGCTCCTGCGTGGCGCGGTAGCCGGCGTCGATCGTCAGTGGTTCGAAGCGCTCCAACGCCGGGTCCACCTCCACGCCGTCGGAGGCCAGCGCGCGCTCGAATCCTTCGGTGCGCAGGCGCATCGAGGAGACGATCGGTTCGCCGCCGACGAATCCGATACGACGGTGACCATGGTCGAGGAGGTGTCGGGCGCCAAGAGCTCCCGCGGCCACGTTGTCGAGGAAGACGCCGTCGGCGTACAGATCGTCGATGTACCAGTCGACCATCACGACAGGCACTCGCGCGGCCGCGGCGCTCAGTGCGCGCACGTCGTGCGGCGAGGTGATCGCGATGATCCCGTCCACCATGCGGTCCATCAGCAGGTTGACGGGGTCGTCGCTCGGGTCGGGACTGGCTGCCACGATGACGCTGATTCCACGCGGGCGGAGCGCTTCCTCGACACCGGCGACGATGGTCAGGTGGAAGTCGTTGTCGAGCGCCGGCAGCAGCACCCCGACCGTCCGTGACCGTCGCGACCGCAGCATCCGAGCGTGCTGATTGGGGCGGAAGTCGAGGTCGCGGGCCGCCGACTCGATGGCTTCGCGATTGGCTGCCAGAACGTTTCGCCCGTTGAAGTACTTGGAGATCGTGGCGAGTGACAGTCCGGTGGCCCGCTGGATGTCCTTGTATGTCGTCACAGCCCCGTCTTTCCTGTTGTCGGCACCGCGGCCCCTCCGGTTGCCGATGTCCGAGGGTCGCCTGCGCTCAGCATAATCCAGCGCCGGAGCTGTACGAATCGTTTCGACCGAGAGTGTCCCGATGTCGATCCCGCTCGTCTCAACCGAGTCGGACGGGCGGAACCCCGTCGCCCAGACGGCCGGCCTGCCGGAGCCATTCCACCGACTCCGCCACGGCTGCGATCGACGAGTGCGCCGGCGCGTAACCCAGCAGCCGGCGCCCCTTCTCGATGCTCATCGAATGGCTGCGGGCGATGTGCTCGTAGGCGGCGTCGCGGTGCTCCTCGTCGAGGGAGGCGCTGAACTCCTCGAACGGCACGAAGCGCAGCCGTGCCTCCAGGCCGAACCACCCGGCCGCCGCCTCCGCGAATCCGCGCAGCGTGAGGGCGCGCTCGGAGACGGCGTGGAATGCCTGCCCGTTCGCTTCGCGAGGGTGTTCGAGGCAGAGCCGGATGAGCTGGGCGACGTCGTCGGCGTGCACGTGATGCACGGTCTCGAGCCCGAAGCCCGGCAGCAGCAGCTCGCCCCCGCTCGCGAGCGTGCGCCAGACCTCGAGGTCGACGGTTCCCTGCGGCGTGATGACGGGCCAGCCGGGTCCGGAGATGTGCCCAGGATGCACGATCGCCACCGGGAGGCCGTTTTCGCTTCGCGACTCGGCCAGCAGCAGACGTTCTATCGCCTCCTTCTGGATGCCGTACTCGCCCCAGGGCTGTTTGGCCGCGTCCTCGGGGGCGGGAACCTCCGTGAGGGTTCCGTGTGTCCAGATCGTGCCGACATGCACCAGCTGCCGCACGCGTCCGCGAAGGGCGTCGGCGAGCTGCCGCGCGGAATCCGGTGTGAAGCAGATGAGGTCCACGACCACGTCCGCTTCGAGCGCGGCGATGCGGGACGCGAAGGTGCCCGCGGCATCCTCCGCCTCCCGGTCGGCGATCACGCGTTCGACGCTCTGCCAGGCCGGGTCGTCGCGATACGGAACCGACGTCCCGCGGGTGATCGCGACCACGTCGTGCCCGTCCCCCACGAGGCGTGGCACGAGATAGCCGCCGACGTGCCCGGTTGCTCCGATGATGACGATGCGCATGTCTGCTCTCTCTTCTGCTGGTCGCCGGCGTTGCCGCGATGAGACCATCCTTGCGCACGACCACCGGGGGTGGGCGAGGTAAACGAAACGTTTAGTGCATGACGAAAACTCTTGACTTCGATTTTCCATCCTCTTAGCATTCGTTGGAGACGTAACGTTTCGCTCAAATACTCAAGGAGGAGTTTATGAAGGCACAGTGGAAGTTCACGAGGAGCCGGAAACGCGCTGGTGTTTCCGTCGTCGTCGTGGGAGTACTCGCCCTCGGTCTCGCCGCATGTTCGGGAGGCGGCAGCGAGACCTCCGGCCTCGACGGCGACACCCTGAAGATGTACACCTGGATCGGCGGCAAGGCCGACAAGAAGCAGTGGGCCGACTACGTCGCCGGAGGGGTGCACGCCGACCCGGAGATGAAGGTGAGCTTCACGGGGCCGCCGATCGGCGACTACTACACCAAGCTGCCCACCGTCATGAGGAGCAGCAGTGCGCCCTGCCTGGTCACGTTCCAGAACGGTCGGGTCAACCAGTACGTCGAGGGTCTGGAGCCGCTGGACGACCTGGCGAAGGAGAACAACCTCGACCTGTCGGCCTACAGCTCGGCGATGCTCGAGCAGCTCAGCGTCGACGGCAAGCTCTACTCCATCCCGTTCAACACCGGACCCACCGTGGTGCTCTACAACAAGCAGATGTTCAAGGACGCCGGCGTGGCCGAACCGACCAACGACTGGACGACCGACGACTTCATCGCGGCGGCGAAGGCGACCACGAAGGACGGCGTGTACGGGTTCGCGATTCCTCAGGCGTCGAACCCCATCGCCACCCTGATGGCTGCCGATGGACACCCGTGGGCCGACGAGGACGGTCCCCTGCTCGACGACCCGAACTTCAAGGACGCGCTGCAGCTGCTCGTCGACCTGTCGAACAAGTACAAGGTCGCGAAGCCGCTCGAGGCGGCCGCGGGCGGAACCTTCCCCGACATCGACGCATTCAACACGGGCCAGGCGGCCATGGAGATGCAGGGGCTGTGGGACCTGCAGCACGCGCAGGAGTCCCTCGGCAAGGACAACGTCGGCATCGCCGTCATCCCGAGCAAGAACGGCGCCTCCAAGGGGTTCATCGGCGGATCGGGCTTCGGCATCACGAAGACCTGCGGTGACAAGCAGAAGGCGTTCGAGGCCATCGAGGCGATGACGAGCAAGAGCGGACTCGAGTTCGTCACGAAGTCGCAAGCCTCCGTGCCGGCGCGGCTCGACGCTCTGGATGCCTGGTCGGAGAACGCCGGATCGCCCGAGTTCGCCACGGTCATCGAACAGATGACCGGAGATGCGACGCCCTCGCCGGTACCGGCGAACCAGGCCGAGCTCGACACGCTCCTGACGCAGTACGAGGTCGACGCCTTCTCGGGTAAGAGCACGGTCGATGAAGTGCTGCAGCAGGTGAAGGCCGGCCTCGCGCAATGACCTTCGTGCGTCTGGACCGCCCGGAGGAAGAGGTCGCCGACGCGTCCGTCGCCCCACCGGGTCGCCCGAAGGGCCGGCTTCGCCGCCGGCCCCTCGGGGGCCCCCGATGGGTCGGGTGGGCCTTCGTCCTCCCCGGCCTCATCGGGCTCGCGGTGTTCATCGTCATACCGCAGGTCGCGTCGCTGATCCTCGGATTCTCCGACTCGACCCTGCTGGGAGGCACCCGGTTCACCGGCGGGGAGAACTTCGCACGATTGCTGCGCGACCCGCAGTTCATCAACAGCGTCATCGTGACGTCGATCTTCGTGCTCGTCTACGTGCCGGCGAACATCGCGATCTCCATGGCTATGGCGATGTGGCTGAAGACGCGCATCGCCGGCCGCAACTGGATCCGCGTGATCTTCCTGATCCCGGCCCTCTCGCCGATGGTGGCGAACGCCGCGGTCTTCCGGTTGCTCTTTCAGCAGGACGGGGTCGTCAACCAGGCTCTGGCAGCCATCGGGCTGGAGCCGATTCCCTGGCTCAGCGACGGCAACTGGGCTCTGGCCGTCGTGATCGGCGTCTCGGTCTGGCAGTCGTTCGGCTACAACATGATCGTGCTCGGCGCAGGCCTCGACTCGATCAGCCCCGACGTCATCGCGGCGTCACGGATCGACGGCGCCGGCCCCATACGCCGCTTCGTCTCGATCACGCTGCCTCTGGTCAGTCCGGCCCTGTTCTTCACCACGGTGCTGACCGTGATCGGTGCATGGCAGACCTTCGCCCAGGCCTATGTGATCACGGGCGGCGGCCCGGGCAACAGCACGATGACGATCATGCTCTACCTCTATCAGACCGCTTTCACGAACAATCAGCTCGGCTACGCGTCGGCCATCGCCACCGTGCTCTTCGTGATCATCGCGATCTTCACGCTGTTCCAACTCTGGGGACAGAGGAAGTGGGTCCACTATGACTGATCAGCAGCTCCAGACCTCGGGTCTCTCGTGGCGTCGCCGGGGACGGGCCATCGGGTTCGCCGCGAACACCACCGCGGCGTGGCTGGTCGCGCTCGTATTCTCCTTCCCTCTGATCTGGACGTTCTTCACCGCCCTCAAGCCGGGCAACGAGGTGTTCGGAGCCAAGATCAGTTTCATCGGCTCCGAGGTGCTCTGGTCGAACTTCGCGGATGCGTGGACAGAGGTCGACTTCGGCCGCCTGCTTCTGAACAGCCTCGTCGTCGCCGCGATCTCGACCGCGCTGACGCTGGTCATCGCGACCCTGACCGCGTTCGCTTTCGCGCGGTTGCGATTCCCCGGACGAAGCGCGATCTTCCTCTTGTTCGTCATCACGCTCACGCTGCCGAGCGAGGTCGCCGTCGTGCCGCTGTTCCTCGGTTTCGACCAGGCCAGGCTCGCCGACACCTGGTTCGCACTCATCATTCCCGGCCTCTTCGGCGCGTTCGGAGCATTCCTGCTCCGGCAGTTCATGCTCCAGATCCCGGGAGAGCTCGAGGAGGCCGCTCGTCTCGACGGAGCCTCCACGTGGCGCCTCCTCATCAGCGTCATCGTGCCGCTGGTGCGACCGGCGCTGTCGGTTCTGGCGATCTTCGCCTTCCTGGGCAGCTGGAACAGCTTCCTGTGGCCGCTGATCATCCTCAACAGCTCCGACAAATGGACGATCCCCATCGGGATCGCCGGATTCACGACGCAGACGGGCACGCAGTGGGAGCTGCTGATGGCGGCATGCATGATGACGATCGCCCCCGTGGTGGTCGTGGTCGCCATCGCCCAGAGACAACTGGTGGCCGCGATCGGCGCGGGCGCCTTCGGCGGCCGGTGATCCGGTGAGCCGCTATGAACGGAGACGTGTGAACCTCGAACCCCTTGACCCCACGACCCTGCCGGCGCCGGTCGACGTGTCGGACAACCGTGCGGCGCTCGCGGTGGTGGATGCCGTCATCGAAGCCGGACCGTACGACGCCACCTGGGAGTCGCTGTCCCGCTATCACGCCCCGCAGTGGTACCGCGACGCCAAGTTCGGCATCTTCCTGCACTGGGGAGCCTTCTCGGTGCCGGCGTTCGGAAACGAGTGGTACCCCCGCACGATGTACCGTCGCGGCACGCCCGCGTTCGAGCATCACGTGGCGACCTACGGACCGCACGATCGGTTCGGCTACAAGGATTTACTTCCGCACTTCCGTATGGAGCGCTTCGACCCGGAGGAGTGGGTCGCGCTGTTCAAGCGCGCGGGCGCGCAGTTCGTGGTGCCGGTCGCCGAGCATCACGACGGCTACGCGATGTACGACACCGCGCGCTCGCGATGGAAGGTGACCACGGTGGGGCCGGAGCGCGACGTTATGGGAGACCTCCTGACCGCGGTCGACCAGGCCTGGCTGATCACCGGCGCGTCGACCCACAGGGCCGAGCACTGGTTTTTCATGAACGGGGGAGCGGAGTTCGACTCCGACGTGCGCGATCCCGCCTACGCCGACCTGTACGGCCCCGCGCTGCGCAAGGAGATGAACCCCACCGAGCGGTTCCTGGAGGACTGGCTGCTTCGCACGGTCGAGATCATCGACTCCTACCGGCCGCAGATCCTGTACTTCGACACCGGAATCGAGGAGCCCTCGTTCGATCCTTACGTTCGGAGGCTTGCCGCGTACTACTACAACCGGGCGGCCGAGTGGGGGCGCGAGGTCGTCATCAACTACAAATGGGAGTCGTTCGCGCCGGGGTCCGCCATTCTGGACATCGAGCGCGGCACGATGGGCGGCATCCGGCCCGACGTCTGGCAGAACGACACGTCGGTGTCTCGCACGTCGTGGAGCTGGGTGGAGGGGCACGACTACAAAGATGCGTCCGAGCTCATCCAGGAGCTCGTCGATGTGGTCGCGAAGAACGGGAACCTGCTGCTGAACGTCGGTCCGCGCCCCGACGGGACCATCCCGGACGAGGAGGCCGCGTTGCTGGAGGCGGTCGGCGACTGGCTGGCCGTGCACGGCGAGGCGATCTACGGTTCCAGCCCATGGGTCGTGTTCGGCGAGGGCCCCACGGCTCCCGCGGCCGGATCGTTCACCGACGCCGCGGCGGCGGTGTACACCGCAGAGGACATCCGCTTCACGACGATGACCGAGGTCGGTCACGACTACGTCTACGGCATCGGGCTCGTCCGTCCGGCTGACGGCCGGATGCGCATCCGCGGCTTCGGCTCCGACAGCCGGTTCCTCGAGCGTCCGATCGTCGATGTGCGGGTCCTGGGCTCGCGAGATGAGCCGGAGTGGACCCGCTCGGGCGAATACCTGGAGGTCGTGCTGCCCGAATCCGAGACGGCAGGCCCCGGCGGTGCCGTCGTGCGCATCGAACTCGCGGCACAGGCGGCCGAGACGCGCATCGACTTCTTCCACGGTCTGAACCTCTGACGGCGATGCGGATCGCCCCCTTGAACCGAACGAAATGGAGATGACAGACATGGTCACAATCGACAGCGTGCCCACCCGGCGCCTCGCGAGCGGGGCGGTGATGCCGGCAATCGGCATGGGGACCTTCGGGTCCGACCGCTACGGGGCGCGAGAAGTGGCGGCCGCGGTGGGCGGTGCGATCCGGGCGGGCTACCGCCTCATCGACTGCGCATCCGTCTACGGCAATGAGGCCGAGGTCGGTGCCGTGCTTCGGGAGGCCATCGCCGGCGGGGTGCCCCGCGACGAGCTCTTCGTCATGTCGAAGGTCTGGAACGACGCGCACGAACCGGATGCGGCGGTCGCCTCGGTGCGGAAGTCGCTGCGCGACCTCGGACTGGACATGCTCGACGCGGTGTTCGTGCACTGGCCGTTCCCGAACCACCACGCACCGTTCGCCGACGCGGTCGACCGTGACCCGGATGCGCGTCCGTACATCCACGAGGAGTACATGGCGCTCTGGCACGCGCTGGAGGGCCTCGTCGACGAGGGGGTCGTGCGGCACCTCGGCACCTCGAACGTCACCATCCCCAAGCTGACGGCGATCCTCGCCGATGCCCGGATCCGCCCTGCCCTGAGCGAGATGGAACTGCACCCGTGCTTCCAGCAGCCCGAGCTCTTCCGGTTCTGTCTCGATCACGGCATCCAGCCGGTGGGCTACTCGCCCCTGGGCTCGCCGTCCCGACCCGAGCGCGACCGCATCGTCTCCGATGTCTCGGACATTGAGCATCCCGTCGTGGTGTCGATCGCCCAGGCGCACAACGTGCATCCGGCGCTGATCTGTCTGAAGTGGGCCGTGCAGCGCGGCCAGATCCCGATTCCGTTCTCGGTCAAGGAATCGCAGTTCGTCGCCAACCTGCGGGCAGTGACGGAGGATCCGCTGACTCCCGCCGAACTCGAGGAGCTGCGATCCGCGGAACAGAACAACCGCCTCATCAAGGGCCAGGTGTTCCTGTGGCCGGGCGCCGACAGCTGGCTCGAGCTGTGGGATGTCGACGGCACGATTCCCGGGTGGGACGGCTATGCCGCCGATCGCGCGGCCGGTCGTGTCGAAGCGGACGTGACCGCATGATCACCGGCCCGCTCATCCATCCTCCGCTGCTTGAGGCGCTCGCCTCGTCGGGCCACGGCTCCGGGGTGCTCATCGCCGACGGCAACTACCCGTACCTGACCGCCATCGGACCGGGCGTGCGCCTGATCCATCTCAACCTGCGTCCCGGCATGCTCGACGTGGCGACGGTGCTCGACGCGGTGCTCACCGTCGTCAACGTCGAATCGGCGACCGTCATGCAGACCCCGCCCGAGGTCTCCGCCCCGGCGCAGGACGACTACGCACGCAGGCTGGGCGACGCCGTGCCCATGGAGAAGGTAGACCGGTTCGTGTTCTACGACCGGGTGCGCTCTCCCGACGTCGGCGTCGTCATCGCCACCGGCGACGAACGCCTCTACGGCAACCTGCTGCTCACGGTCGGTCTGCGCTGAGAAGCGGCTCGAGCAGCCACACCCGAACACGTGAACGGATCTGAGGAGACAATGAACACGACGCCCGAGTGGAACGACCCTGCCGTCTACGAGTGGGGAAGCGAGCCCGCTCACGCCACTCTCGTGACCTACGACACACTGGCGCAGGCGAAGCGGGCCGATCGCTCGGCATCGGTCTTCCGGGCCAGCCTCGACGGGGACTGGAGATTCCGCTGGTCGCCGAATCCGGAATCCCGGCAGCCGGACTTCGCGGGCGAAGACGCGGATGACTCGGGCTGGGACCTCATGCCGGTTCCGTCGAGCTGGCAGCTGCACGGGTACGACTACCCCATCGGGGTCAACACGGTACTGCCCTGGACCGGCGAGAACGGCCTCAATGAACAGCCCGCGCCCACCGGCGACTACCCCCACGCCCCGACGAGGTACAACCCTGTCGGACAGTATCGGACCACTTTCGACCTCCCCGACGGCTGGGCCGGCCGGCATACGTTCGTTCAGTTCGAGGGCGTGGAATCGGCATACTACGTCTGGATCAACGGACAGCGCATCGGGTACCGAGGAGACAGCTACACCCGGGGCGAGTTCGACCTGACGCCGCATCTGCACAGCGGGCGCAACGTGCTGGCCGTCGAGGTGTACCGGTGGTCCACAGGCTCGTATCTCGAGAACCAGGACAACGTGAGGCTCTCGGGCATCTTCCGCAGTGTGCTTCTGCTCTCTCGCCCGCCCGTCTTCATCCGGGACTTCACCGTCAGGACGCCGCTCGCCGACGACTTCTCCGAGGCGGCCCTCGAGTTGAGCGTCGAGGTGCGCGAGAACACCGGCACCAGCACGGGGGAGGAGCTCCAGGTGCGGGCCACGCTCTTCGACGGAACGGATGCGGAGGCCGTCGAGGTCTGGTCACGATCCGCGCCGGTCGCGCCGGTCGCGCCGGTGGCTCCCGCACGAGACGCATTCGCGGCCCTTGTGGAGCCTGTGCTGTCGCCCCGACTCTGGTCGGCCGAGCACCCGGAACTGTACACACTGGTCGTCGAGCTCTGCGACGCGAACGGCTCGGTCGTGGACCGCGTCTCCACCCGCGTCGGCTTCCGCCGGGTCGGGATCGTCGACGGCGTCTACCGCATCAATGGGCAGGCGCTCTCTCTTCGAGGGGTCAACCGACACGAGTGGAGTCCGCGAACCGGGCGCACCCTCGGCTCGGCCGACATGATCGCCGACATCGTTCTGATGAAGCAGAACAACATCAACGCCGTTCGCACCTCGCACTATCCGAACGACCCGCGGTGGTACGAGCTGGCCGACGAGTACGGGCTGTACGTGTTCGACGAGGCGAACAACGAGACCCACATCAACCGCATCGATGCCGACGGGCGGCCGAACATCCCGGGCGATCGCCCTGAGCTGCGGGCACCCCTGCTATGGCGTATGCGCAACGTGGTCGACCGCGACAAGAACCACGCCTGCGTGATCGCATGGTCGATCGGCAACGAGTCGGGAGTCGGCTCGAACCTCACGGCCATGTACGACTGGGCCAAAGAGCACGACCCGACCCGCCCGGTGAGCTATCAGGATGCGACCGGCTCGGGTTCGATGGTCGTCCCGTCGGACACGTCCGATTTCGACGGCGACTTCTACCCTCCCGTGTCTGAGCTCATCACCCGCGCCGGCCGTGATCCGAGGCCCTATCTGCTCGTCGAGTACGCGTTCAGCCAGGGCAATACGTCCGGCTACCTGGACGAGCATTGGGCGGCCATCAGAGAGAATCCCGGCCGCGTACTGGGCGGCTTCCTCTGGGACTGGGCTGACAAAGGGCTGTGGTGGGATGTCCCGGGTCGGCCGGGTGAGCAATTCCTCGCCTATGGCGGCGATTGGGGCGACGATCCCAACGAGGACAGCGCACACATGAGCGGCCTGGTGCTCGCCGACCGCACGCCGACACCGAAGCTGGAGGAGGCCAGACTGGCCTACCAGCCCGTGAGCATCGCGCTTGCCGACCTGGACCCCCGCACCATCAGGATCACGAACGAATACCTGTTCACCAATCTCGACGAGCACAGGCTGCACTGGGCGGTCACCGAGGACGGAATCGAGATCAGTCGCGGAACGATTCCGGGCGACCAGCTCTCGATAGAGCCCCAGCACAGCGCAGACATCGTGCTCCCGTACTCGTTGCCCGAGCAGCCGCAGCGCGGTTCCGAATACAGACTGGAGCTCTCGCTCGTTCTCGAGGCTCCGACGTCGTGGGCGGATGCCGGGCACGTCGTGGCCAGGGCGCAACACGCTCTCCCCGTCGCCGCCCCGGCCCGCGCGATCACTCCGTCGGCCGAACCGGCCTCGCCGCAGGTGCGAGAGACCGGGCAGGTGATCGACGTCGACGGAGAAGGCTTCGCGGTCAGCATCGACCGTTCGACCGGGCGGCTGACATCTCTGCGCTACGACGGCCGTGACATGCTGGCGAGCGACCTGATGCCCAACTACTGGCGTACCCCGAACGATCCCGAACTGTCGATCCCCGAATTCAGGGAGACCCTGCCCGAGCCGTCTGGGCCGTGGCGTGGCGTCGGCGAGGACTGGACCATCAGCGAGATCGAATCGTCGACCGTCCCGGGTGCGGTTCGCGTGGCCGTGCACGGAAGCGTCACCACCACGATGCCGTTCCGCCCCGACAACCGCATCACGACATCGCCCCAGTCCATCGTGTACACGATCCACGGCACCGGGCAGGTGGACGTGCGGTCGACCTTCGAGCCGGTGCCGGGAACGCCCAACCCGCAGGTGGTGGGCACGACGTTCGGCCTCCGGCCCGAGTTCGCAAGAATCGAGTGGTACGGCCGCGGCCCATGGGAGTCGACGGCCGACCGGAAGAGTTCGGCGTTCTTCGGTCGCTACTCGGGAGCTGTCGCCGATCAGGTCACCCGCTACAGCCGACCGCAGGACAGCGGGAACAAGGCCGACACTCGCTGGGCTGCTCTCACCGACGACGACGGCAGGGGAGTGCTGCTGGTCGCGGAGGAAGGCATGTACCTCAACGTGCAGCCGAACAGTCCGGCTGAATTGGCCGGTCACCGCCACTGGCACGAGGTGCCGGAGTCGTGGCGGACCGTCGTGCGCGTGGACGCCGCCCAGGAAGGCGTCCAAGGCGGCAACTGGGACCAGTTGAGGCGCCCGGAGAAGTACAGCAACACACCGAGCAAGGGCCCGTACAGCGTGCTCTATCGCATACTTCCTGTTCGCGAAGGGCAGGATCCATCAGCGTTGGCAACGCACTACGTAGAGACCGTGGAGGCACCATGACCCGAGCACACCTGACCCTCGACCCGCATTTCGTCGTCGGCCGCATCGACCGCCGCATGTTCGGCAGCTTCGTCGAACACCTCGGGCGGTGCGTGTACGACGGCATCTACGAACCCGGCCACCCCTCATCCGGAGACGACGGATTCCGCACCGATGTGATGGAGCTGGTTCGGGAACTCGGGGTCTCGACCATCCGCTATCCCGGCGGCAACTTCGTCTCCGGCTACCGGTGGGAGGACGGGGTGGGTCCGCGCGAGAAGCGGCCTCGCCGCCTCGACCTCGCCTGGCACTCCGTCGAGACGAACGAGATCGGACTCGACGAGTTCGCTCGTTGGTCCGAAGCGGTGGGCAGCGAAATCATGTACGCCGTGAACCTCGGCACCCGCGGTGTGCAGGAGGCGCTCGACGTGCTCGAGTACGCGAACATCCGCTCCGGTACGGCGCTGTCGGACCAGCGGATCGCCAACGGCACGACCGAGCCGCACAACATCCGCATCTGGTGTCTCGGCAACGAGATGGACGGACCATGGCAGCTGGGTCACGGCACGGCCGAGGATTACGGCCAGCTGGCCGGCAAGACCGCGCGGGCGATGCGGCAGATCGATCCCGATCTCGAGCTCGTGGTGTGCGGCAGCGCCGGGGCAGGCATGCCGACGTTCGGCCAATGGGATCGGGCCGTGCTGGAGGCGACCTACGACGACGTCGACTTCATCTCCTGCCACGCCTACTACGAACCGATCGACGGAGATCTGTCGAGCTTCCTCGCATCGGCAGTGAACATGGACCGCTTCATCGAGTCGGTCGTCGCCACGGCCGATCACGTCAAGGCCGTCCGTCGCAGCGAGAAGACGATCAATCTGTCGTTCGACGAGTGGAATGTCTGGTACCTGTCACGCTACGACAATGTCGACAAGATCACCGACGTCGCCAGCTGGCCCAAGGCTCCACGCATCCTCGAAGACTCGTACACCGCGCTCGATGCTGTGGTCTTCGGAGGCCTGATGATCTCGCTCCTCCGCCACGCCGACCGGGTGACGGCGGCGAGCCTCGCCCAGCTCGTGAACGTCATCGCCCCGATCATGACCGAGCCCGGCGGCCCGGCCTGGCGCCAGACCACGTTCCACCCGTTCGCGATCACCTCGCGGCTGGCGCAGGGCGTGAGCCTCGAGCTGAAACTGGAATCGCCCACCACACCCACAGCGCTCTACGGCGACGTGCCGGTGGTGGACGCGGTCGCGACGTACGACGAGAGCGCCGGCGCGGCATCCGTCTTTCTGGTGAACCGCAGTCTCACCGAGGAGGTCACCATCGAGATCGACGCGAGTCGACTGGGGATGTCGGAGCTGAGTGCCCAGACACTGCACGACGACGACATCCACGCGCGCAACACGGTCGACGACCCCGACCGGGTCGTGCCCGCACCCAACACCACCGCGCGAGTGCATGACGGCATCGTGTCTATCACCCTGCCCGCCGTCTCGTGGACGGCGGTCTCGCTGAGCTGACGCTCGACGAAACTCGCAGGATCGCGCACGGCGCCGACCGCGTTCCGACGCTTCTCTCGAGCTCCGGTGCGGTGGCACCATGGATCCATGGCCATCGAAGTCCGCGCCGCCACGTCGTTCGCCGACGTGAAGACCATGGTGGGGCCCAAACGGCCCGACGCGACCGTGTGCTGGTGCCTGAGCTATCGCATCCCGTCTGCGCAGAACCGCGAGCTCTCGGCAACAGCCCGTGGCGAGCTGGTCGAGAAGCTCGTGCGGCAGAAGCCCGCGCCAGGGGTGCTCGCCTACGACGGCGACGAGGTCGTCGGCTGGGCCGGGGTCCATCCGCGCGCCGACACCACGTTCGCGCGCAACCGCAGGATTCCGCACGTCGACGACCTCGACGTCTGGTCGGTCTGGTGCATCCGGGTGCGACCCGGGCACCGCGGCTCGGGCCTGTCGCATGCTCTTCTGGAGGGCGCGGTGAGATTCGCCCGCGAGAACGGCGCCCCCGCCATCGAGGGCTATCCGGTCGACAATGCGGGCGAGAAGGTCGACCTGACGATGGCGTACGTGGGAACGAGGGCGCTCTTCGAGAAGGCCGGATTCGAGAAGGCGAGCGGCACGGATTCGGTGCTCAACGGATTTCAGCGGGTGCTCATGAGACTCGACCTGCGCTGAGCGGCTGCGCGGGCCGCCACCGGTTACCCTCAGAGGGTGGACACCTCGACAGCGCACCCGGAGCGCGAGCGGATTCTGAACGTGCCGAACACGATCACGTTCGCCCGTCTCATCCTGTTCATGCCCCTGTTCGTTCTGCTCGTTCTGGTGTGGCACGAGAACTTCTGGGCGTTCATCGTTCTCGTGGCCCTGGGCGCCACGGACTGGATCGACGGTTTCGCCGCTCGAAAGCTCGGCCAGGTGACGCACTTCGGTGCGGTGCTCGACCCCGTGGCCGACCGGGCCAGCCAGGTGGTCGTGTGCGTGACCCTGGTGATCAGCGGCATCCTTCCGCTCTGGATCCTCATCGCCATCGCCGCGACGGACCTGATCCTGGGGCTGATCATCCTTGCCTACAAGCGCCAGGGGTCGATGACGATCACCTACATCTCGAAGGTCCGCACGACCTTCCTGATGCTCGGGTTGCCGCTGCTGCTGCTCGCGCATTCCGACTTCCCGGGGCACGAGGTGCTCGCGGTCGTCGCGTTCTACGGCGTGGTCATCGGATGCCTGCTGCACGTCTTCGTGGGCGCCCAGTACGCGGCGATCGTCATCCGCGAGGGCCGCGCACATTCGCGCCCACTCGGCGCATCCGCTGCTGGCCGTCCAGACGCGGACGCGCCGAATCGGCGCGGATAGCGGCAGCGCAGTGCCTGTCGTCGCCGTCGAGAGCCTCGGCGATCCGAGGCTCAGCGACTACGCCCACCTCACCGACGTCGCCCTCAAGAAGGCCCGCGGCACCGAGCACGGCCTCTACCTCGCCGAGTCGCTGCTCGTGTTCGAGCGCGCGCTCCGGGCGGGGCACACACCCCGGTCGGTTCTGGCCCTCGGAACCTCCACGGAGGAGGCCGAGGCGGTGCTCGCCGAACACGGCTTCGCCGACATCCCGATCTTCACCGGACCGGGCGAGCTGCTCGCCGAGCTCACCGGCTACATCCTGCACCGCGGGCTCATCGCCTCGATGAATCGCCCGGCGCTCGCGAGTCCGGCGGAGCTCATCCGGAACGCCCGTCGCATCGTCGTTCTCGAGAACGTGGTCGACCCCACCAATGTGGGCGCGATCTTCCGCTCGGCGGGAGCGATCGGCGCGGACGCCGTTTTCGTCACGCCACGCTGCTCCGACCCGTTCTACCGCAGGGCCATCCGCGTGAGCATGGGAACCGTGCTGCAGGTTCCGTGGACCAGGGTCGGCGAGTGGTCCGAGACCCGCGAGCTGCTCGTCGCTGCGGGCTTCCATGTCGCCGCGCTGGCTCTGACACCGGATGCCGTCAGCCTGCGCGACTTCGAGGCTCGGCTTCCCGAGAAGCTCGCCCTGGTGCTGGGCGCAGAGGGCGACGGCCTGACGCCCGAGGCGATCGCGGCGGCCGACACGGTGGTGCAGATCCCGATGAAGCACGGAATCGATTCCCTCAACGTCGCCGCCGCCAGTGCGGTCGCCATGTGGGCGGTCTCCGGCTGACTTGTGCACCGTGGGCTTGCTCCTCGTCGAATAGCGACGAGGTGGGTGCTGAAACTGCACAAGTCTGCGGCCGCTACTCCGAGAGGGTGACGACTCCGAGCCCCGAGTCGGCCTTCTTCACCGCGTCCCACGCGCTCGACGACGGGCACGCCACGCCGAGCGACACGAAGATGTCTGCGTCGCCGAATGCGCGCACGGCCAGGTAGTTGCTGTTCGACGCGCCCCAGAGCAGATCGACGAAGTCGACCTTGGCCGCCGAGAACCCGCCGGTGAACGTGTGCATGGCGAACTCGTCGTCGGGAATCTGCTCGTCGCGGATGAACGAGGCTGCATTGCGCGACGTCGCCTTCTCGTCGCCGGCGACCACGTCGATGCCGTCGAGCGACGACTGCCAGATGCGCAGGCGGCACCCTGTCGACGCGCTGATGTAGCTCATCGTGTCGGCGTCGTCCGAGGCGTCCGGGTCGGGCGCCCAGTCGGTGTCCGACGGCGGGCGGAACGTGAGGGAGGCGAGGCTGCCCGCCGGCAGCGTGTACGAGGAATCGAAGGTGAGGTCGCCGTAGTCGACGTCTCCGGGGGTGTCACTGGATGGCGCCGGGTCGGGCTGCGGTGCGGCCGTTCCCGCGCCGCGCGTCGCACCGGCGAGCAGCGCGAAGACCGCCACGGCGGCCACGATCGTCGCGATCAACGCCAGTCCGCCGCCGAGCCCGAGGGCGAGCAGGAGAGTGCGGTTCGACGCCGTCCGCGGTTTCGGCGTGGGGGGAGTGCTCATCGCTCATCAGTCTAGGCAGACGAGTCCGCGCAGGAGCCGCAGAGCAGAGGTCGCCGGGGCGTTCGTAGAATGGACGGGTGCCAGTGAACCCCGAACTCGTCGGCCGCGTCTTCGCGCCGACCCCCGCCTATCTCGTCGGGCGAGAGAAGGTGCGCGAATTCTCTGCGGCCGTCTTCGCCACCAGCCCCCTCAACACCGACGTCGAGGCCGCCCGCGCGGCAGGCTACGCCGACGTCGTGGCGCCGCCGACCTTCGCGGTCGTGGTGCAGGAGCACACGCTGAAGCAGCTGCTGAGCGAGCCCGACGCCGGCATCGACTTCTCACGGGTCGTCCACGGCGACCAGCGCTTCACCTTCACCCGTCCGATCGTGGCCGGCGACGAGCTCACCGCCACACTGAACGTGGCGAGCATCAAGTCGCTCGGGGGCCACTCGATGGTCACGGCCGAATCGACCATCGTCGACGCGACGGGCGCGCACGTCGTGACCGCGACATCCACCCTCGTCGTCAGGGGAGACGAATGACCGCCGGAATCACCATCGCAGCCGACGACCTGACCGCCGGCGATGTCGTCGCGGGAGGCCACTTTCCGCTGACCCGCGATTCGCTCGTGCGCTACGCCGGGGCCTCCGGAGACTTCAACGCGATCCACTACCGCGACGACGTCGCGGCATCCGTGGGCCTGCCCGGCGTTCTCGCCCACGGCATGCTCACCATGGGTCTCGCGGTGCAGCCCGTCGTCGACTGGATCGGCGACCCGGGGCGCGTGCTCGACTACCAGGTGCGCTTCACCCGGCCGGTGCTGGTCGACCCCGTCGCGGGCGCCGAACTCGCGGTGACCGCGAAGGTCGGCAAGGTCGACGCCGAGGCCGGCACGGTGCGCATCGACCTGACGGTCACGTTCAACGGCGACACGGTGCTCGGCAAGGCGCAGGCCGTCGTCTCCCTGGCCCCCGTCCCGTCGGCCGTATGACCGGTCGGCACGGTCGCCCCGAACCGCACGCCGGTGAGCCCACGGGCGGCCGCATCGAGGGCTCGGATGTTCCGCTCGGCCCCCTGACGACACTCCGGGTCGGTGGGCCGGCCGCGCGCATCATCGAGCCGCACGACGAACCGCAGCTGCTGCAGAGTGTGCTCGAGGTGTGGGACTCGGGCGACGACTGGCTCGTGCTCGGCGGAGGATCGAATGTCGTCATCTCCGACGACGGCTTCGACGGCACCGTGATCCGCGTCGCGACCCGCGGGGTGGCCCGCATCGTCGCGCCCAGCGGCACCGTGCGGCTGCGCGTGCAGGCGGGCGAGCCGTGGGACGAGCTCGTGGCCTACACGGTCGAGCAGGGCTGGTCGGGGCTCGAGGCGCTCTCCGGCATCCCCGGCTCCACGGGCGCGTCGCCCATCCAGAACATCGGGGCCTACGGGCAGGAGGCCGGCGACTCGATCGTCTCGGTCGACTTCCTCGACTACGGCACCGGCCGCGTCGAACGCATAGCGCGCGACGAGCTCGAACTCGGCTACCGCACGAGCGTCTTCAAACGCGGCAGGCGAGGGGTCGTGCTCTCGGTGACGTTCTCGCTCACCGACTCGTCGGCGCAGGCGGAAGCATCGGGCGCTTCAAGCGACACGGGCACCGACGCGCCCGACGCACTCGGCCCTCTCGCGCTCGGTGATCCCGTCGCCTACCCGCAGCTGGCGACGGCTCTGGGAGTCGCCGTGGGCGACCGGGTCGCGCTGGGCGGCGTGCGGGCGGCCGTGCTGCGGCTGCGCGCGTCGAAGGGCATGGTTCTGGATGCGACGGATCCCGATTCCGTCAGCGCCGGGTCGTTCTTCACCAACCCGATCGTGTCGGAGAATTTCGCCCGCGGGCTGCCGGTCGACGCGCCCCGCTGGCTCGTCGAGCCGGAGGCCGAGCCCACCGTCGTGGCGCTGCCCGACCCCGCCTCGGGGCTGACGGTCGACCTGTCCGGGCCGCTCGAGGCATCCGGCGAACCGGCGGAGCCCCAGGTCAAGCTGAGCGCCGCCTGGCTGATCGAGCGCGCGGGAATCGGCAGGGGGTTCGCACTGCCCGGCTCGCGGGTCGCGATCTCGTCGAAGCACACCCTGGCGATCGTGAACACGGGAGGCGCGACCGCCTCGGACATCTCGGAACTATCGCGGTACATCCAGAACCGGGTGTCGTCGGAGTTCGGGGTGCGGCTGCACCCGGAGCCGGTCTTCGTCGGTCTCTCCTAGCGGCTTCGAGCGATCGACGCGTGAGCCTGCGAGGCGGCGCGGGAGTGCTCGTGCACCTGTTCGCCGATGTCAATGGTGAGCACTGCCCATGCCCGCGCCCCCGCCCGTATCCGCGCGGCTGCTAGGGTTTTGAGACCACGCACCCCCCTAAAAGGAGTACAGAATCATGCGAATCTCGCGCACCAAGACCACATCGCTGATCGGCGCGCTCGCCATCACCGGACTCCTGCTCACCGGCTGCGCAGGCGGCCAGAGCAAGGCCGACGCCTGCAAGGTTCTCGAGTCGGGCCTCACCGATCTGCAGAGCGAGCTCACCAGCAGCCTCTCCGACGCGGCCACCGACCCCGAGGGTGCCTCTGAGGCCCTGCAGACCGTGTCCGACAAGTTCTCCGACAACGTCTCGAAGGTCTCGAACGACGAGGTCAAGGACGTCGCCGACGACGCGGACGAGGCGCTCAGCACGCTCGTCAGCGAGTTCAAGACCTACGCGTCAGACCCGACGAACGCCGACACGACGGCACTGACCGACGCGTCGACCGATGTTCAGGAGACGTTCACCGAGCTCTCGACCGTCTGCAACTGACGAGCTCGAACCACGTCGGCCCGGGGCATTTCGCCCCGGGCCGGCAGTTTTTAAGCCTCTTCGGATGCCTCCGGCCGGCCCGAGCGGCGTCTCACGTCGTAACGTGAGAGTTCGTCACGTTGCGCTCGCGGCCAGATGTCTTTAGCTTGAACTAATAGGCAGAGGCCGACAGGGATGTGGGGATCTGGTCCGGGGGGACCGGTCGGCCTCTGCCACACATCTCTCGATGCGGTCGGTCGGGCTAGACGACGACCGCGTTGAGCACCTCGTCGAGCAGCAGCGACGCATCTTCGTCGCTGACGCTGCGAGCGAGTGCGAGCTCTGAGATGAGCACCTGTCGCGCCTTGAGCAGCAGGCGCTTCTCGCCGGCCGAGACGCCCTGCGCCTGCTCGCGGCGCCACAGGTCGCGAACGACCTCGGCGACGCGGTGCACGCTGCCCGACGCCATCTTCTCCTGGTTGGCCTTGTACCGGCGCGACCAGTTGCCCGGCTCCTCGACGAAGTCGTTCTGCAGCACGGCGAACACCTCGCCCACTCCGGCCGCGTCGATCACGTCGCGAACGCCCACGAGCTCGACGTTGTCGATGGGAAGCTTGATGATGAGATCGCTCGTGTGCACTCGGAGCGTCATGTAGCGCTTGTCCTCGCCCTTGACCGTCTTGGTCTCGAGCTCCGTGATGGTGACCGCTCCGTGGTGCGGGTAGACGAGGGTTTCTCCGATATCGAATTTCACGGCTGGCTTCTCTTTTCTGTGTGGCGTCGTGTGCGGCTGATAGATCTGGTGTGAAGGGTCAACTGAGCCGCGAGGGGAGCAGGGCGATGAGGTCATCGACCAGCTGGTCTGCGCTGATGTCGCGGTGGTCGGCGATCCAGGCGCTGAGCAGGCTCACGGTGCCGCCCGCCACATAGGTCGCCGCAAGGCGGTTCCGGATGGCGTCGGCCTCGGAGTCGGTCGGCTCGAATGACGCGAGCACCTGCTCGGCATAGGCCGCGATGACGTCGTCGAACGCGCGGCGCGACAGGGGCAGGCCCAGGGCGTAGGAGTAGATGGATTCGCGCTGCGAGAAGTGCTGCACGAGCTGCGAATAGCTCTCGCGAAGCCCGGACACGGGGTCTGCGTCGTGCGAGCTCGGCACGCTGATCGACGCGAACTCCTGACGGAGCAGGGCGACCGCGAGATCGTCGAGGCTCGAGAAGTGGGCGTAGAAGGAGCTTCGGCTGATCTTGGCTTCGCGCACGATGTCGGTGACCGAGATGTCGCCGGAGT
>Ga0247732_10000363_pt1 | contig 23163 bp, 23 predicted proteins | sample UWRJL163409C2_FD_180940 | JGI IMG/M metagenome (GOLD analysis project Ga0247732, IMG submission 180940) | Plant litter microbial communities from Arlington Agricultural Research Station in Wisconsin, United States - UWRJ-L163-409C-2 | ecosystem: Environmental > Terrestrial > Plant litter >...
GCCAAGGGCGACCGCGACGAACTCGCCGTTCAGGCGGCGACGGAGCTCGGCGTCTCGGGCGTCATACCCTGGGCCGCGGAGCGCTCCATCTCGAAGTGGTCGGGCGCGAAGATCGCCAAGGGCATGGAGCGCTGGGGCGCGATCGTGCGCGAGGCGGCGAAGCAGTCGATCCGGTCATGGGTGCCGGCCGTCGAGCAGCACATGACCACGAAGCAGCTCGCCCGGCTGGCCGGCGACGCCACCGTGCTCGTGCTCGACCCCACGGCCGAGGCCCGCCTGTCCGACGTCGTGCTGCCGCCGGATGCGCGCATCCTCGTTCTCGTGGTCGGTCCCGAGGGCGGCATCGCCCCCCACGAGCTCGACCTCTTCGAGCGCGAGGGCGCCGTTCGGGTGCGTCTCGGCGACGAGATCCTGCGCACCTCGACGGCCGGCCCATCCGCGCTCGCCGTGCTCAACGTGAGACTGAAGCGCTGGTGACCGGCCTGCCGGTGAACTGTGCCGAGAGCGAACGTGTCGGTCGGCACCCGCGACGGCGGCCTCCGCGCTCTTAAGATAGAGGCATGTCACCCACAGACGACTCGCCCTCGATCTTCTCGCGCATCGTCGCGCGCGAGATCCCTGCCACCATCGTGGCCGAGACCGACACCGTGATCGCGTTCGAAGACATCGCCCCGAAGGCGCCCGTGCACGTTCTCGTGGTTCCGAAGACCGAGGCCTACCGCGACGTCGTCGAACTGGCGGAGGGCGACCCGGCCCTGCTGGCCGAGGTCGTGGCGCTCGCATCCCGCATCGCCGACGAGAGGGCCGGCGGCGAATTCAGGCTGGTCTTCAACACCGGTGAGAACGCGGGTCAGACCGTGTTCCATGTGCACGCGCACGTTCTCGCCGGAGGACTCGGAGAGGATTCCCTTGCCGACGGCTGAGAATTCCACACCGGGCGAAGCCAGGCTCTTCATCGACGGCATCGCCATGGTGCGCCTGCTCGGCCCCCAGGACAGACTCCTGTCGACCATCGAGAAGCAGTATCCGGGCGTCGACGTGCACGTGCGCGGCAACGAGGTCACCCTCACCGGCGATGACGCAGACGAGGTCGAGTCCGCCCGACGGCTCGTCGACGAACTCCTCGTGATGATCAAGAACGGACAAGATTTGACCTCCACCGAAGTGACGTCGAGCGCAGCGATCCTCGACGCCGACAAGACCGCGAGCCCTGTCGACCTGCTCGGCCAGGCCATCCTCTCGACGCGGGGCAAGAGCATCCGACCCAAGACCGCCGGCCAGAAGGCCTACGTCGACGCGATCGACCTCAACACCATCGTCTTCGGCATCGGCCCGGCCGGAACGGGCAAGACCTACCTGGCCATGGCCAAGGCCGTTCAGGCCCTGCAGCGCAAAGAGGTCAATCGCATCATCCTCACGCGACCGGCCGTCGAGGCGGGGGAGCGCCTCGGCTACCTGCCCGGAACGCTCACCGACAAGATCGATCCGTACCTGCGTCCGCTCTACGACGCTCTGAACGAGATGCTCGATCCCGAGGTCGTTCCCAAGCTCCTGGCCGCCGGCACGATCGAGGTCGCACCCCTCGCCTACATGCGCGGCCGAACGCTGAACGACTCGTTCATCGTGCTCGACGAGGCGCAGAACACGAGTCCCGAGCAGATGAAGATGTTCCTCACGCGACTCGGGTTCGGGTCGCGCATGGTGATCACCGGCGACATCACCCAGGTCGACCTCCCGGTCGGAACAAGCGGGCTCCAGCTCGTCACGCGGGTTCTTTCGGGCATTGACGACATCCATTTCGCCACCATGACGAGCGCCGACGTCGTGCGACACACCCTCGTGGGTCAGATCGTCGACGCCTACACGAAGTACGACCAGATCCAGATGGCGCGGAAGGCGGGCGAGAAGATCGGCGCCTCCGAGCGAGACCAAAGGTATAAGAGGCAGCGATGACCATCGAGATCAACAACGAGTCCGCGATCGAAGTCGATGAGACGGCGATCCTGAGGCTCGCGACCTATGCACTCGACCAGCTGCATGTGCACCCCGATGCCGAACTGGCGATCGTGCTCGTCGACGAGGCCGCCATGGAGCAGCTCCACGTGCAGTGGATGGACGAGCCGGGTCCGACCGATGTCCTGAGCTTCCCCATGGACGAGCTGCGCCCGGGAACCGAAGACGCCCCGACGCCTCCCGGTCTGCTCGGCGATATCGTGCTGTGCCCCCAGGTGGCCGAGGCGCAGGCGGTGGGCGCGGGTCACTCCACCCTCGACGAGCTGCAACTCCTGACCGCCCACGGTGTTCTCCACCTCCTCGGCTTCGACCACGCCGAACCCGACGAGGAGAAGGAGATGTTCGGTCTGCAGCGGGACATCCTCACCGGTTTCGCGGCCACTGAGCGCCGCCGCCGTACATGATCACAGCACTCTTCCTGGTCGCGGCATTCCTGCTCGTGGCCTTGGGCGGGCTGTTCGCCGCGACGGACGCGGCCCTGGTGGTGCTGTCGCGCGCCGACATCGCCGAACTCGCCGAGAAGTATCGCGCGAAGAGGTCGCTCCGCGCGATCGCATCAGACCCCAGCCCCCACATGAACGTGGTCAACTTCGCCCGCGTCGTGTCGGAGACGACCGCCGCGGTGCTGGTAACCATCGTGCTGTCGGTGTGGATCGAAGGCCCGTGGCTCGTTCTGCTGTTCGCCGCGCTCATCATGACGGTCGTGTCCTTCGTTCTCGTGGGATCGAGCCCGCGCAGCGTGGGACGCGCGCACCCCCAGGCGGTCGTGGGACTCACGGCGCTGCTCGTGCACAGCCTGCGGGTCGTGCTCGGGCCCATCGCGGGCGCGCTCGTGGCGTTCGGCAATCGCGTCACTCCCGGGCGCCCGCGTTCCGCCGCGTTCACCTCGGAGCAGCAGCTTCTCAGCATGGTCGACGAGGCGACCGAGCTCGACGTGCTCGAAGAGGAGGACAGGGAGCTCATCCATTCGATCATCGACTTCAGCGACACCGTGGTGCGCGAGGTCATGATTCCGCGCACCGACATGGTGACGGTCGACGCCACGGCCACCGTGGGCCAGGGCATGGGACTCTTCCTCAGCACCGGCGTCTCCCGCATGCCCGTCGTCGCCGATGACGTCGACGAGATCGTCGGCATCCTGTATCTGCGCGATGTCGCCCGTCTCGCCTACGAGAAGCCGGCCGCGCTCGACAAGCGCACCGTGGGCAAGCTCGCGCGCCCCGCCCTCTTCGTTCCCGAGTCGAAAAAAGTTGACGACACGCTGCGGCAGATGCAGCTCGACTCCAATCACCTCGCCATGGTTGTGGATGAGTACGGCGGAATCGCCGGTCTCGTGACCCTCGAGGACCTGATCGAGGAATTGGTCGGAGACATCTCCGACGAGTACGACCGTGAGATCGTGGAGGTGGAGAACGTGGCGGAAGGCGTCTATCGCGTCAGCGCGCGTCTTCCCGTCGACGAACTGGGCGAACTCTTCGACCTCGAGCTCGACGATGACGACGTCGACTCCGTGGGAGGGCTCCTGTCCAAGGAGCTCGGACGCCTGCCCTCGAGCGGCTCCCAGGTCACGACATCGGGCCTCGTGCTCACCGCCGAACGCACCGAAGGCCGCCGCAAACGAATCAGCACCGTCCTGGTGCAACGAGACCAGTCGGCGCAGCCGCTCGTCTCAGAGAGAGGACCCGAGTGACCGACCCCGGCACCGACAGCCCGACACACGACTTCCGGGCGGGATTCGTCTCGTTCGTCGGTCGTCCCAACGTGGGAAAGTCGACCCTGACGAACGCCCTCGTGGGCGAGAAGGTGGCGATCACGTCCTCCAAGCCGCAGACGACGCGCCGCGCCATCCGTGGCATCGTGCACCGCGCAGACGGGCAGCTGATCCTGGTCGACACCCCGGGCATGCACCGGCCGCGCACCCTCCTGGGCGAGCGACTCAACGCGATCGTGCAGACCACACTGGGCGACGTCGACGTCATCGGCTTCTGCATTCCGGCGAACGAGAAGCTCGGCCCGGGCGACCGCTTCATCAACGAGCAGCTCGACAGTTTTCCCAAGGCGAAGAAGGTCGCGATCGTCACGAAGATCGATGCGGCTTCGCGACCCGCGGTGGCCGAACAGCTTCTCGCCGTGTCGGAGCTGCGCGACTGGGAGGCCGTGGTTCCCCTGTCGGCCCAGAGCCGCATCCAGCTCGACACCCTGTCGACCGAGCTCATCCGCCTCCTTCCCGTCTCTCCCCAGCTGTACCCGGCCGAGCAGACCACAGACGAAGGGCTCGAAGCGCGCATCTCCGAACTCATCCGCGAGGCGGCGCTCGAGGGCGTGCACGACGAACTGCCGCACTCGCTCGCCGTCACCATCGACGACATCATCGAGCGCGACGACCGCGAGCTGGTCGAGATCTATGCCAACGTGTTCGTCGAACGCGACAGCCAGAAGGCCATCATCATCGGCAAGGGCGGGTCGCGGCTCGGTGCGGTGGGCGCCACGGCCCGCGAGCAGATCGAGCCGCTCATCGGCAAGCAGGTCTTCCTCAGCCTGCGCGTCAAGGTCGCCAAAGACTGGCAGCGCGATCCGAAGCAGCTCGGACGGCTCGGATTCTGAGCACTCTCTGTCGGCGCGCATACCGACGCGACCGGTAGCCTGTAACCCGTGATAACGAAAGAGAATCCGTTCGGCCAGGTGCTCGTGGCCCTCGTCACCCCGTTCACCGCCGACGGCGAGGTCGACTGGCCCAGCGTCGAGAAGCACATCGACAACGTCATCAGCCATGGAGCCGACGGCATCGTGGTGTCGGGAACGACGGGGGAGACCTCGACCCTCACCGACGCCGAGAAGCTGCAGCTCGTTCAGGTCGCCAAGTCGGTCTCGGCCGGTCGCGCGAAGGTGCTGACCGGCGGCGGATCGAACGAGACGGCCCACGCCATGCAGCTCGCCCGCCAGAGCGAGAAGGCCGGCGCCGACGGCAACCTCGTCGTCACCCCCTACTACAACAAGCCCACCCAGGCCGGGCTCCTCACCCACTTCCGCATGATCGCGGACTCGACCGACCTCCCGGTCATCCTCTACGACATTCCTGGCCGCACCGGCGTGCCGATCAAGTACGAGACCATCCTCCGCCTGGCGAAGCACCCGAACATCCTCGCCATCAAAGACGCCAAGGGCGACTTCAGCGAGGTGAGCAGGGTCATCAACCAGACCGACCTCATGTACTTCTCCGGCGACGACGCCAACGTGCTTCCGCACCTCTCCATCGGCGCGACCGGGCTCATCGGGGTCACGAACAACATCGCCTCGGGTCCATACCGGGTCATGGTCGACGCGGTCAACGCGGGCGACCTCGCTACGGCGACAGCGGCGCATCAGGCGCTCGAGCCGCTCGTGCGCGCCGTGATGACCCACGTTCCGGGCACCGTCGCGGCCAAGTACATCCTTCACGGCCTCGGCCGCATCTCGAGCCCCCGGGTGCGCCTGCCGCTCGTCGGCCCCGAGGAGTGGGAAGCCGCGCAGATCGAAAACGAGATCGACCTGGTCAAGGGAATCCCCTCGATCGACTTCACCAACTTCCGCCCCGACCGCAACGCCGCCGCCGGCGGCGCTCTGCCGAAGGTCGCGGGCACAACACGCTAGCCCTTCGGGTCGGCACCACGAGCTAGGAGGGCACATGCCCAACATCGCATACGAACCGCGCGCCCTCGCCCCTGACACCCTCCGGATCATTCCGGTCGGTGGCCTCGGCGAGATCGGCCGCAACATGACCGTCTTCGAGATCAACGGCAAGCTGCTGATCGTCGACTGCGGCGTGCTCTTCCCCGAAGAGCACCAGCCCGGGGTCGACCTGATCCTCCCCGACTTCTCGATCGTGCGCGATCGACTCGACGACGTTCTCGGCATCGTGCTGACGCACGGTCACGAAGACCACATCGGCGCCGTGCCCTATCTGCTGCGCCTGAAGCGCGACATCCCCCTCATCGGCTCCGGCCTCACGCTCGCACTCATCGAGGCGAAGCTCAAAGAGCACCGCATCAAGCCCTACACGCTGACCGTGGCCGAGGGCCAGATCGAGCAGTTCGGGCCGTTCGAGCTCGAGTTCGTCGCCGTCAACCACTCCATCCCCGACGCCCTCGCCGTCGCGATCAAGACGGTCGCCGGCACCGTGCTGCACACGGGCGACTTCAAGATGGACCAGCTTCCCCTCGACAACCGGCTCACCGACCTCCGTGCATTCGCGCGTCTCGGTGAAGAGGGCGTCGACCTATTCCTGGTCGACTCGACCAACGCCGACGTTCCAGGATTCACGGCGCTCGAGCGCTCGATCGGTCCCGTCCTCGACGACGTCATCCGTCGCGCTCCCCGCCGCGTCGTCGTGGCCAGCTTCTCCTCGCACGTGCACCGTGTGCAGCAGGTTCTGGATGCCGCGCACAACAACGGCCGTCGGGTCGCCCTCCTAGGCCGGTCGATGGTGCGCAACATGCAGATCGCGGCCGAGCTCGGATACCTGCGGGTGCCCGAGAACGTGCTCATCGACTTCAAGAAGGCGGGGGACATCCCCGACAACAAGATCGTGTACATGTCCACCGGCTCGCAGGGCGAGCCGATGGCCGTGCTCAGCCGCATGGCGAACGGCGAGCACCAGGTCGAGATCGGTGAGAACGACACCGTCATCCTCGCCTCGAGCCTGATCCCCGGCAACGAGAACGCCGTCTACCGCATCATCAACGGACTCATGAAGCTCGGCGCCAACGTGGTGCACAAGGGCAATGCGAAGGTGCACGTCTCCGGTCACGCGGCCGCCGGCGAGCTGCTCTACTGCTACAACATCCTGAAGCCCAAGAACGTGCTGCCCGTGCACGGCGAGCAGCGTCACCTCGTGGCGAACGCGAAGCTGGCGCAGCAGACCGGCGTCCCCGAAGAGAACACGATCATCGCGGAAGACGGTACGGTCATCGACCTCAAAGACGGCGTCGCCTCCGTCGTCGGCCAGTACGACCTGGGCTTCGTCTACGTCGACGGCTCGAGTGTCGGCGAGATCACGGACGCCGATCTCAAGGACCGTCGCATCCTCGGCGAGGAGGGCTTCATCTCGATCATCGTGGTGATCGAGGCGCAGACCGGTCGCGTCGTGGTCGGCCCCGAGATCCACGCGAAGGGCTTCGCCGAAGACGAGTCCGTCTTCGACGATGTGAAGCCGAAGATCGTCGCGGCCCTGGCCGAGGCATCCAAGAACGGCATGCACGACCAGCACGCGATGCAGCAGGTCGTGCGCCGCACGGTCGGTCGCTGGGTCAACACGTCGTACCGCCGTCGCCCGATGATCGTTCCGCTCGTCATCGAGGCGTAGAGCGCCGCTTCACTGTGGGCCCGGCGATCGTCGCCGGGCCCTCGTCGTTTCCGGCGTATCGGCGGCGTGTCTCATGGGTGCGACCTCGACGGCGAGTGCCACGAGCCCTGCGGCGAGCAGAAGCATGGCCAGGGTTCCGAGACCCGGGTAGATGTGGCCGGGCTGCACGAGCACGGAGCCCGCGACGGCGAGGACGCCGCCGGGAAGTGCGCGCAGCCGTCGATGCACGAAGACCGCGACCGTCGCCGCGAGGCAGGCGATCACGAGCGAGACGACGCCGATGAGGCCGACCTCGCGGGCGATCTCGTAGACCGGAGCCTTGCCTTCCGTCACGCCGGCCAGCTGGAGCGTGCCGGCCGCGACGCCGGCCAGGAGATCGAGCGACGTGTAGAACGTGGCGAACCCATAGCCGGCCACGGCGGCGACGATGCCCAGCGCCCTGCTCGTGCGACGCGCGATCAGCCACGGGGCGAAGCCGATCAGCGGAAAGACGGGGATGAGCACCAGGTGCATCAGCTGCCAGCGCGCCGCCGTGTCGGCCGTCAGATGGTGCGGATGCAGCAGGCCGATGAGCGCGCACGCCAGGGCCGGAATCGAGACGAGCAGCACGAGACGGAGGCGTGGCGACATGGCATGAGGGTACGCCGAAATCAGACACCCGGCCCGCGCAACCGGCGATCGTCGGCACCCCCGGGTAGCGTGACACCATGGCTACGAGTACCAAGTCGACCTCCCGCGCACGCGGTGCATCCTCCGGTCGCGCGGGTGCGTCCACGGGCGCACGAAAGACGCCCACGCGCGCTGCGGCGACCCAGAAGACCGTGCGCCTGAACCCCGCGGCGAAAGACGATCACGGCCCCGGTCTTGTGACCCGTGCCTGGCTGGGCATGGCCCACGTCGTCGGCGGCGCGTTCCGTGCGTTCTCGCCGGCAGAACTCGACAAGGCGGAACGGCGCGACGGACTGCCGTTCCTGCTCGTGCTGCTGGCTATCGCCGGTGCGGTCGTCGAGTGGTTCCTGGTCTCCAACACCGTCGCCGTCGCCGTCGAGGCGTGGACATTCGGCCTGCTGTTCGGACGGGTGGCCTACGCCCTGCCCGTGGTGCTGCTCCTGCTCGCGGCCTGGTTGTTCCGGCATCCGAGTTCGGTGCACAACAACGGCCGTATCGGAATCGGGCTCGGTCTGATGCTCATCACGGTGTCGTCGCTCTGCCACATCTACGGCGGGCAGCCCAATCCATCGGGCGGGCAGCTGGCCACGGGAGGCGGCATTCTGGGCTGGGTCCTTGCGGCGCCACTGGTCGCACTGATCACCCCCATCGGGGCGACCATCGTCGTGTCTGCCCTCCTGCTCCTGAGCGTCTTCATCCTCACCAAGACGCCGCCGAACCGCATCGGGTCGCGGCTGCGCGAGCTCTACGCCTACCTGTTCGGAGCAGCGTTCCCCGACGAGGCGGAGCACCGCGAGGCGAAGAGGGCCGCGAAGGCCGAAAAGGCGTCGAAGGCCGCCGAGGCCGACGTGCTGACGACCGAACAGATCGATCTCGCCGCCCGGGAGGTCGGCTCGGACGGCCTCCCCTGGTGGAGGCGCAACTCCTCCCAACGCGAAGAAGACCCGGAGTTCGACGCACCGGCGATGGCGCCCCGTGTCGAAGACCGCACTCCCGCGTCGGACGAGCCGTTCGCCAGCGCCGCCAGCGTGGCCGACCCCGACGATGACGAGGCGGCCCAGTCCGGCCTTCTGAACGACATGAAGGCGGCCGAACGCGCCGTCCGACGGTTCACCGGCGAGGTACGACCGGGTGCCGCTCCGCAGACAAGCCTCCTCGACGACGCCGCCACCGAGTCGTCGTCGGCGTATCCGCCGCCGCCGGTGCGCGTCGTGCAGCCGGAACTCGAACTCGACGACGATTCCGTCGGATCCGGCATCGAGATCGACACGCCCGCCGCCGACTACAGGCTTCCCGCTGCGGCCAGCCTCAAGGTGGGTGGCCCGTCGCTTGCACGTTCAGCCGCGAACGACGAGATCGTCGCAGCGATCACCGAGGTGCTGAAGCAGTTCTCCGTCGACGCGACCGTCACCGGCTTCTCACGTGGCCCCACGGTCACCCGCTACGAGATCGAACTGGGCCCGGGCGTCAAGGTCGAGCGGGTCACGGCCCTGTCGAAGAACCTGTCGTACGCGGTGGCGAGCAACGAGGTGCGCATCCTCTCGCCCATCCCGGGCAAGAGCGCCATCGGCGTCGAGATCCCCAACACAGACCGGGAGATCGTCTCGCTGGGCGATGTGCTGCGCTCGTCGAAGGCCGCGTCCGACAACCACCCCATGACCATCGGTGTCGGAAAGGACGTCGAAGGAAAGTTCGTCATGGCGAACCTGGCCAAGATGCCCCACCTCCTCGTGGCCGGCTCGACAGGTTCGGGAAAGTCGAGTTTCGTCAACTCGATGGTCACGTCGATCCTGATGCGAGCGAAGCCCAGCGAGGTGCGCATGGTGCTCATCGACCCCAAGCGCGTCGAGCTCACCGCATACCAGGGCGTGCCCCACCTCATCACGCCCATCATCACGAACCCCAAGAAGGCGGCCGAAGCGCTGGCCTGGGTGGTCAAAGAGATGGACATGAGGTACGACGACCTCGAGAGCTTCGGCTTCCGGCACATCGACGACTTCAACAAGGCCGTCATCAACAACGAGATCATCCTTCCCCCGGGCAGTCTCCGGCAGCTGAAGCCCTACCCCTACCTGCTCATCGTCGTCGACGAGCTCGCCGACCTGATGATGGTGGCTCCCCGCGACGTCGAGGATTCCATCGTGCGGATCACGCAGCTGGCGCGCGCCTCGGGCATCCACCTCGTGCTCGCCACGCAGCGGCCGAGCGTCGACGTCGTCACCGGCCTGATCAAGGCGAACGTGCCGAGCCGTCTCGCCTTCGCGGTGACGAGCGTCACCGACTCCCGGGTCATCCTCGACCAGCCCGGCGCCGACAAGCTCATCGGCCAGGGCGACGGGCTCTTCCTCCCCATGGGCTCGTCCAAGGCCATCCGGGTGCAGGGCGCGTGGGTGAGCGAGGCCGAGATCGCGACCGTCGTTCAGCACGTCACGCACCAGGCCCGACCGGAGTACCGTGACGACGTGGCGGTCGAGGCCGTCAAGAAGAACATCGACGCCGATATCGGCGACGACCTCGAGATCCTTCTGGCCGCTGCCGAACTCGTCGTGAACACCCAGTTCGGATCCACCTCCATGCTGCAGCGCAAGCTCAAGGTCGGCTTCGCGAAGGCCGGGCGCCTGATGGACCTGATGGAGTCGCGCGAGATCGTCGGCCCGTCCGAGGGCTCGAAGGCCCGTGACGTGCTGGTGACCGCCGAGCAGCTGCCCGAGATCCTCGCGATGCTCCGTGGTGCACCCGCGTCGGCAGCGCCCGCCTCGCCGGCGTCCGTCGCCCCATCGGCTCCGGCGGGAGTCGCGGCCGACGACCCCTACGCCGACGACCCCGTGGCGAGAGGCTTGGAACGGTACCCTGAGGAGGAGGGCGATTCAGACGAGGATGCCTGGGGCCTGACCGGCAGAGAGTAGACGAACGTGACCGAGGCCGCTCCGCGGGTGAGCAACTGGAATCTCCCGAACATCATCACGGTCGTCCGCATCCTGCTGGCGCCGGTGTTCTTCTGGATGCTGCTGGCCGACGGCGGCGCCGACACACCCCTGCGCTACGCCGCGGCGGCCCTGTTCATCGTGGCGATCGCGACCGACGGCATCGATGGACACATCGCCCGCTCCCGCAACCAGGTCACCGACCTGGGCAAGCTCCTCGACCCGATCGCCGACAAGGTGCTCACGGGCGCCGCTCTCGTCGGACTGTCCATCCTGGCTGAGCTTCCGTGGTGGGTCACGGCGATCATCCTGGTGCGCGAGGTGGGCATCACCGTGTTCCGGTTCGCCGTCCTCAGCGATCGGGTGATCCCTGCATCGCGCGGCGGAAAGCTCAAGACCCTTGCCCAGTCCATCGCCATCTCGCTCGCTCTCGTGCCGTTCCCTTCGCTGCTCGGCAGCTGGTTCGACTGGGTCAACATCATCACGATGTCGATCGCGTTCGTGCTCACGGTCATCACGGGAATCGACTACCTCGTGCAGGCGCGCCGCCTCAGCAGATCGGCCAGAGCAGCGTCGTGACCGACTCCGCACGACCCGACGAGACCCGCACACTGATCGAGGAGCTCCGTGCGCGGCGGCTCACGGTGGCGGTGGCCGAGTCGTTGACCGGCGGTCTCCTGGTGGCGGAGCTCATCCGCATTCCGGGGGCGTCGCACGTGGTCCGCGGGGGAGTCGTCGCCTACGCCACCGACCTCAAGAGCGCTCTGCTCGGTGTCGACGCCCGTCTCCTCGCCACCCGCGGGCCGGTCGATCCCGATGTGGCCGTGCAGATGGCATCCGGAGTGCGGGATCGCCTCGGAGGGGAGCAGCCCGCCGACTGGGGGCTGTCGACCACGGGAGTGGCGGGTCCCGGCGCCCAGGACGGCCATGAGGCGGGCACGGTGTTCATCGGCCTGGCCGCCCACGGTGTGGAGTCCTCCCACAGGCTGCAGCTTCGAGGCGACCGTGACGCCGTCCGACAGCAGACTGTCACCGCGGCCGTGCGTCTGCTGCTCGATGCGGTGCGCGCGACGTCCTCCGATGAAGCATGATCGAATGGCGTTCGTCCAATCCGTCTGGCCGACCGCCTCGAATACCCGATGACAACTATCCGGAAGCGGCATTCGTCGGAGTCGGGAATGAACGGCATTTCCATCTCGTTACAACTGATGTCATTCACAGAAAAGACGGTTCAGTGTCGTTTAGAGTTTCAGACAGTACCGGTCGGGCTTTGTCCGATCGGTCGCATCGTATTGACGCAAGACAAACAGCAAGGAGGGGTCCAGTGATTTTAGTTCGCCAAGAAATCGGCGACGTGCTGCGAGACTTTCGTCTCCAGAAGGGTCGCACCCTTCGGCAGGTGGCCAGCAAGGCGAGTGTCGCCCTGGGGTACCTCAGCGAAGTCGAGCGTGGACAGAAAGAGGCGTCGAGCGAGATCCTCGCGTCGGTGGCCGAGGCCCTCGACACGCCGATCTCCGTCATCATGCGCGAGGTCGGAGATCGACTCGCCGTGATCGAGGGAATCGACACGATTCCCGACACCGTCCCCGACGAGTTCGTCGCGGGTTACGATTCCAAACTTCTCGCCCGGTAGTCCGACTCCGGCACGAGATCGACCATGCGAGGGCCTCGTCACGACTGAAGTGACGAGGCCCTTCGCTATGCCCGTGGGTTCAGCCGGGCAGTGAGGACCTCATGAGACTGAGCGAATTCCGACAGGCCGTCGCCGACGAGTTCGGTGTGGCATACGGCCGGGTGGTCACGGGCGACCTCGTCATCGCCGAGCTCTCCGACAGAACAGCCGACGATGCGCTGAAGCAGGGTGTTCCAGTGCGGCAGGTCTGGCTTGCTCTCTGCCGCGCCAGCGGAGTGCCCGAATCACGCTGGCACGGTGTCGGCCTGCCCGCCCCGCGCTCCTGATTCCTCATCGATTCGCGGCGACACGCCCCGCGCCGCTCGAATATATGTTCTAGACCTGTGTAGTCTCCTTCACAGCAGACCTGTTGGGCGTGTTGTCCACTGTCAGGCCCCGCCCCGACCCCGTGTCGGTGGTCGTGTCTACAGTCGGATCACACGCACACCACGATGCGAACGCCTTGTCGATACCCGGTCCGCCGGCGCGACAGCCTATAGGCGAAAAACTCACGCGACGGATTCCGCGCACGACAGAAGGAGACAGCAATGCCATCAGATGCCACACGAGAAAAGGCACTCGAAACCGCACTTGCACAGATCGACCGACAGTTCGGCAAGGGGTCCGTCATGCGCCTCGGCAGCGACGATCGTGCGCCGGTCGAGGTCATCCCTACGGGGTCCATCGCGCTCGACGTCGCACTGGGAGTCGGAGGACTCCCCAGGGGTCGTATCGTCGAGATCTACGGGCCGGAATCGTCGGGAAAGACCACGCTCACGCTCCACGCGATCGCCAATGCCCAGAAGGCCGGTGGAATCGCCGCATTCATCGACGCGGAGCACGCGCTCGACCCGGCCTACGCACAGAAGCTCGGTGTCGACATCGACGCGCTTCTCGTGTCTCAGCCCGACACCGGTGAGCAGGCGCTCGAGATCGCCGACATGCTCGTGCGAAGCGGCTCGATCGATCTCATCGTCATCGACTCCGTCGCAGCCCTCGTTCCGCGTGCAGAGATCGAAGGAGAGATGGGTGACTCCCACGTCGGACTGCAGGCACGACTGATGTCCCAGGCTCTCCGCAAGCTCACGGGTGGCCTCAGCACAACGAACACCACCATGATCTTCATCAACCAGCTGCGTGAGAAGATCGGTGTCTTCTTCGGCAGTCCCGAGACCACCGCGGGTGGTAAGGCGCTCAAGTTCTACGCGTCCGTCCGCCTCGACATCCGGCGTATCGAGACCCTGAAAGAGGGAACAGACGCGGTCGGCAACCGCACCCGGGTGAAGGTCGTCAAGAACAAGATGGCGCCGCCCTTCAAGCAGGCGGAATTCGACATCCTCTACGGCATCGGCATCTCCCGCGAGGGCAGCCTCATCGACTTCGGTGTCGAGCACGAGATCGTTCGCAAGTCCGGTGCCTGGTACACCTACGAGGGCGAACAGCTGGGCCAGGGCAAAGAGAACTCTCGTCGATTCCTCACCGAAAATCCCGAGGTCGCTGCCGAGATCGAGACGAAGATTCTCACCAAGCTCGGAATCGGCGCCGAGAAGGCTGCCGCCGCTCCGGCGGCGCCCGTGGCCCTGGCGTCGAAGACGCCGGCGCGCAAGGGCGCCTGACCCTTCGTCGTTCATCGAACCGAACAGAAAGGCTGCGATCGTGGTCAGATTCACCCCACCCTCCGACGAGACAGTCGATGGCCCCGAGCGCGACGTCCCAGAGAAGACGATGGCTCCGGTCGCCTTTCTGTTCGGTTCGCCCGACGAACAGCCCCAGACCGGTCGTCACCCTTCCGGCCCGGTCGCCGTGCCTGTTCTCGACACTGCCGGGCTCACGCCCGAGCAGGTCGACGAGCAGGAGATGCAGCTCGCAGATCTCGAGAATCTCGTTGTGCGGGCCCTGGCGCGAAAAGACTTGTCCGAGTGGCAGGTCACCGAGATCCTCGCGGCGAACGGAGTGCACCCCTCTGCATTCGAGGGATTCCTCACGATCTATCGGTCGAAGGGGTACGTCGACGACTACGCGTTCGCAGAACGCGAGATCGAGCGCCTTCATCGGCGCAAAGGGTTCGGTCGCAGCCAGATCCAGCGTGAACTCGGCGCCAAGCGCATCAGCCAGGAGATCGTCTCCGATCTGCTGACCGCCCTCGATGACGACGACGAACTCGCCCGGGCCCTCGAGCTCGCAGAGAAGAAGGCTCCCAGCCTTCTGCGTCTCGACCGGGCGACGGCGGAGCGCCGTCTCAGCAGCTTCCTGCAGCGCAAGGGATATCCGTCCAGCGTTGTTCGTGATGCCGTCTCCAAGACACTGGTGGCCGGCACGAGCACCGTTCGCTTCCGCTGACACGGTCCGGGGCCTGTCACGCCCCGCGTCGAACGTAAACTGACACCATGAGCAGCGTCACCGCACCGCCCCGCACACGAACCTACGAGGTTCGAACCTTCGGGTGCCAGATGAACGTCCACGACTCCGAGAGGCTGTCGGGGTCGCTCGAGGCGGCGGGCTACGTGAAGGCCGATCCAGGAACCGAGGCCGACACCGTCGTCATCAACACGTGCGCCGTGCGCGAGAACGCCGACAACAAGCTCTACGGCAATCTCGGCTACCTCGCCAGCGTGAAGCGCCGCCACGACGGCATGCAGATCGCCGTCGGCGGGTGCCTTGCCCAGAAAGACAAGAACACCATCCTCGCCAAGGCCCCTTGGGTCGACGTCGTCTTCGGCACGCACAACATGGGGTCTCTCCCCAGCCTGCTCGAGCGCGCCCGGCACAACGGTGAGGCGCAGATCGAGATCCTCGATTCGCTCGAGACCTTCCCCTCGACCCTGCCGACAAAGCGTGAGTCGACCTACAGCGGCTGGGTGTCGATCTCCGTCGGCTGCAACAACACCTGCACGTTCTGCATCGTGCCTGCGCTTCGAGGCAAAGAGAAAGACAGGCGGCCTGGAGACGTGCTCGCCGAGATCCAGGCTCTCGTCGACGACGGCGCCATCGAGGTGACCCTGCTCGGGCAGAACGTCAACTCCTACGGTGTCGAGTTCGGCGACAGATTCGCCTTCTCCAAGCTTCTGCGGGCGGCAGGGGCGATTCCCGGCCTCGAGCGCATCCGCTTCACCAGCCCGCATCCCGCGGCGTTCACCGACGACGTGATCGACGCGATGGCCGAGACTCCGTCGGTCATGCCCCAGCTTCACATGCCCCTGCAGTCCGGTTCGGATCGCATCCTCAAAGCGATGAGGCGTTCGTATCGCTCGGCCAAGTTCCTGGGCATTCTCGACCGGGTCAGGCAGCAGATTCCGCACGCGGCCATCAGCACCGACATCATCGTCGGGTTCCCCGGTGAAACCGAAGAGGACTTCTCAGAGACCCTGAGGGTCGTCGAAGAGGCGCGATTCGCCACGGCCTTCACATTCCAGTACTCGGTGCGCGCCGGAACACCTGCGGCGACCATGCCCGACCAGGTTCCGAAGGCGGTCGTGCAGGAGCGCTACGAGAGGCTGGCGGCCCTGCAGGATCGCATCTCCTGGGAGGAGAACCAGCGAGTCATCGGCCGGGAGGTCGAGGTGCTCGTCGCAAACGGCGAGGGTCGCAAGGACTCCGACACGCATCGTCTCAGCGGCAGGGCCGAGGACTCCCGACTCGTGCACTTCGAAGTCACGGCCGAATCGGCGGTTCCCCGGCCCGGAGACGTCGTGACCGTCGTGGTGACGGAGGCGGCGCCGTTCCACCTCATCGCCGACTCCGACGGCCGGCCGCTCCGGGTGCGCCGCACGAGGTCGGGTGACGCGTGGGATCGCGCGGCGGCAGAGTCCTGCGGAGTCCCGGCGCAGCCAAGCGCATCGGCGTCAGCCGGGCCGCGGCCCGTGTCGCTCGGTCTTCCGACGCTGCGCGTGGGCACTGTCCCCATCTACGACCTCGCCGACGGTGAGCGGTAGCCGCCCGAGCGGTGACGCGACCGTCGCAGACGTGATCGCGGTCGTCGGGGCGACGGGCACCGGAAAATCGGCACTCGCACTCGACCTCGCCGAGGGTCTCGCGCGTCGTGGACTGACGGCCGAGGTCGTCAATGCCGATGCGATGCAGTTGTATCGCGGCATGGACATCGGAACAGCGAAGCTGTCGGTCGACGAGCGCAGAGGCATTCCGCACCACCTGCTCGATGTGCTCGATGTCACCGCCGAGAACTCGGTCGCCGACTATCAGACCTCCGCTCGCATCGCGATCGACGCGATCCTCACGAGGGGTCACGTTCCGATCCTGGTCGGCGGGTCGGGCCTCTACGTCTCGAGCGTCATCTTCGACTTCACCTTTCCAGGCACAGATGCTGTCATCCGGGCGCGTCTCGAGGCGGAGCTCGTCTCCGCCGGGCCGGGAACGCTCTACAGGCGCCTCGCGGACCGCGACCGGGCTGCGGCCGAGGCCATCGGCTCGCAGAACGGTCGCCGCCTTGTCCGAGCGCTCGAGGTGCTCGAGATGACGGGAAGCACGCTGACGGGAACGCTTCCCGAGGCTCCCGTTCCCTGGCGCAGCTCCACCATCATCGCGCTCGAGATGCCGCGCCCTGAGCTGGTCGAGCGCCTCGACGAGCGGGTGCAGGGCATGTGGCGAGACGGAATAGTCGAGGAAGCGCGCCAGCTGCGCTCGGCGGGCCTCGACGCCCGAACCACCGCCGGCAAGGCGATCGGATACGCCCAGGCTCTTGCCCAGCTCGCCGGAGACCTCACGGTCGACGAGGCCATCGAGTCGACGCAGGCGCTCACGCGGCGATACGCGCGCCGGCAAGTGGGCTGGTTCCGGCGGTACGACACCGCGCTGACACTGGATGCCCGCGACCCGGCCGCGTCGGCCCGTGCGCTCGGCGAGACCCTAGGCTTGCATGATGGCGACTGAACTCCACTTCACCAAAGGGCACGGCACCGGCAACGACTTCGTGCTCTACACCGACGCAGACGGCACCAACGACCTGACGCCCGCGCAGGTCGCGGCCATCTGCGATCGACACTTCGGCGTCGGCGCCGACGGGGTGATCCGGGCTGTCCGATCACGCAACATCGTCGACGGTGAGGCCGCACTCGCCGAGGAGCCCGCGGCCGAGTGGTTCATGGACTACCGCAACGCCGATGGCTCGATCGCCGAGATGTGCGGCAACGGCATCAGGGTCTACGCCCGCTACCTCATCGACAACGGGCTCGTCGAGCTGAAGACGGGCGACACGCTCGCGATCGGCACGCGGGCGGGAGTCCGAGACGTGCAGCGCAGCACCACCGGTTTCCAGGTCGACCTGGGGCGGTGGCGACTCGAACAGGGTGAGCCTCTCGTGCGCGCCCGCAACCTGGCCGTGGCCCGGCCGGGGCAGGGAATCAACGTGGGCAACCCCCACATCGTGGTCGCCCTCGCCGACGCCGACGAACTCGCGTCGGCCGACCTGACCTACATTCCGCAGGTCGATCCGGAGCCCGCTGACGGTGCGAACATCGAGTTCGTCGTTCCCCACGAGCCTCTGATCGCCGACGGCGTCGGGCGCATCACCATGCGTGTGCACGAACGCGGCAGTGGAGAGACCCTCTCCTGCGGCACGGGGATCGCGGCGGCCGCCCTCGCCACGAGGCACTGGGCCGGCCGCGGAGCGCCCAGCATCTGGCGAGTCGACGTTCCGGGTGGAACGGTGGGCGTTCGCATGTTCGCCGCGGAAGACGGCGAGCACGTCTCGCTGTCGGGTCCGGCGGAGCTCGTCTTCGAGGGCGACCTGTCGTTGGCCTGATGCGCGGTCAGGACGACGCGCGAGCTCGAAGGACCCGGTAGCCCTTGTTCGTGGCGGCCCTGGTCACCTGAAGCTCGTCGGGGAACTCCGCCTGAAGCCAGCGCTGCAGCGAATCGGAGCCGAGGTTGCGCTGCACGACGAGCCAGGCATCCGACCCTGCCTCGAGCCGGGGGAGCCACGTCTTCATGATGCTGTGCAGCTCGGCCTTGCCGACGCGGATCGGCGGATTCGACCAGATCGTCATGAACTGCACGTCGGCGGGAACATCCGATGCAAGAACGGCGTTGACATTGGTGAGGCCGAGGCGCTCGGCATTCGTGCGCACCAGATCGAGAGCCCGCTCGTTCACGTCGACAGCCCAGACCTGTGCTCGAGGCGACAGCAGGGCGAGGGTCAAGGCGATGGGTCCCCATCCGCACCCGAGATCGAGCAGATTGCCACCGGGCGGGGGAGCGGGGGTGTTGGCGAGCAGCACCTGGGTGCCCGTATCGATGCGGTCGGGGCTGAAGACGCCACCGGCGGTGACGAGCGAGTGATCCGAATCGGCGAGTCGAACCGAGATCTCTCGCGGGATGAGCGGACTCCCCGGGGTGGCCGAGAAATAGTGCTCATTCGTCATAGAGGGACAGTAGCAAACCGGGAGGGATATCCTTGAGTCAGATGACCGAAAACACTGAAGCAACAACAGAGGCTCGCGACACCGACGACGTGGTCGCGAGAGTGCTCGCCAGGGCGGAGACGCGGGCGGCCGGCTATTCACTGTTCACTAACTCCGCCGCCCAGGCCTTGCAGCGCGACACCACGGGCCGCGAGTCCGGATTCGACGGAGACCAGAGCGAGCGCGAGGACCGACAGGCACTTCGTCGTGTCGTTGGTCTCTCGACAGAGCTCGAAGACGTCACAGAGGTCGAGTACAGACAGCTCCGCATCGAGAACGTCATTCTCATCGGGGTGTACACCCAGGGCAGCCTGACCGACGCCGAGAACTCCATGCACGAACTGGCCGCGCTGGCCGAGACCGCCGGCGCCGTCGTGCTCGAGGGTCTGCTGCAGCGCCGTCCGACACCCGACCCCAGCACCTACTTCGGCAAGGGCAAGGCGCAGGAGCTGCGTGACCTCGTGCAGTCGCTCGGTGCCGACACCGTGATCGCCGACAGCGAGCTCGCCCCCAGCCAGAGGCGTGCGCTCGAGGACGTGGTCAAGGTGAAGGTCATCGACCGCACGGCCGTGATCCTCGATATCTTCAGCCAGCATGCCAAGAGCCGCGAGGGCAAGGCGCAGGTCGAACTCGCGCAGCTCGAGTACCTGCTTCCGAGACTGCGAGGCTGGGGCGACTCCATGTCCCGCCAGGCCGGTGGCCAGGTGGGCGGCGCGGGCGCCGGAATGGGGTCCCGCGGACCGGGTGAGACGAAGATCGAGCTCGATCGGCGCCGCATCCACACGCGCATGTCGAGGCTGCGCAAGCAGATCGTCGAGATGAAGCCGGCGCGCGACGCGAAGCGGGCGAACCGCAAGCGCAACGCCGTGCCGTCGGTGGCGATCGCGGGATACACCAATGCGGGCAAATCGTCGCTGCTCAACAGGGTGACCCGCGCCGGTGTCCTCGTGGAGAACGCCCTGTTCGCGACGCTCGATTCGACCGTGCGCAAGACGACGGCGAAAGACGGGCGGCAGTACACCTTCGCCGACACGGTGGGTTTCGTTCGCAACCTGCCCCACCAGCTCGTCGAGGCCTTCCGGTCGACCCTCGAGGAGGTCGCCGACGCCGACGTCATCATCCACGTCGTCGACGGTGCGCATCCAGACCCCGCGAGCCAGCTCGCGACCGTGCGCGATGTGATCGGCGAGGTCGGCGCGCGGGGCATCCCCGAGATCGTGGCCTTCAACAAGAGCGACCTGATCTCCGACAGCGACCGCATCGTGCTTCGCGGCCTCGAGCCCCGCAGCGTGTTCGTGTCCGCACGCACCGGCGAGGGCATCTCCGAGCTGCTCGAGATGGTCGAGCAGGCCCTGCCGCGACCGACCATCACCGTCGACGTGCTGCTTCCATACGAGCGCGGCGACCTGGTCGCGCTGCTGCACGACCACAACACTGTGCTGAGCACCGACTACGAAGAGGGCGGAACCCGCGTGCGCGCGCTCGTCAACCCGGAATACGAGCAGGCCCTCGAGGAGTTCGCGGTCGCCCGCTGACTCGCAGTATCCACGAGGTGTGCCTCTTTCTCGACAAGGGCCCCGGGCGAATGATCGCCCGGGGCCCTTGGTCTGTGATCGCGGAGTCGCGTCTGCGTGTGCCTCAGCGAACGGATCGAAGAACCGACACGACCTTGCCGAGCACCTGCGCGTGGTCGCCCACGATCGGCTCGAAGTTCGAGTTGCGGGGCAGGAGCCACGTGTGGCCGTCGCGCTGCCTGAACACCTTCACGGTCGCCTCACCGTCGAGCATGGCCGCGACGATGTCGCCGTTCTCAGCCGTCTGCTGTGACCGGACCACGACGAAGTCGCCGTCGCAGATGGCCGCGTCGATCATGGACTCTCCCACGACCTTCAGCATGAAGAGGTCGCCGCTGCCCACGAGCTGACGGGGGAGAGGGAACACCTCCTCGACCTGCTGCTCCGCCGTGATCGGAACACCGGCGGCGATCCGACCCACCAGGGGCACGAGGGCCGCGTCGCCCATCGGCGCCGAGGACTCGGACGGTTCGCTCGTCTCGGTGGTCGAATCCGGCGTCGGGATGTCGATCAGCACCTCCATGGCGCGTGGCCTGTTCGGGTCGCGCCGGAGGTAGCCGCTTAGTTCGAGCTGGTTGAGCTGGTGCGTGACGCTCGACAGCGAGGCAAGGCCGACCGCGTCTCCGATCTCCCGCATGCTCGGCGGGTAGCCGCGCTGGCTGACGGAGCGCTGGACGACCCCGAGGATGGCCAGCTGCTTCTCCGAGAGACTCTTGCGTCGTCTCGTTCCACGTTCCGTGGTCATTTCTCCTGCTTTCCGGCTGGGTCGTATGCGGGTGTGCTGGTCGCCATCGACGACCGATGTCGGTGGCTGCTGATGCACTGTCGGTGGCTGGTGATGCAATTCGTATCGACAGTCGAAACTGTATCCAACTCAGGGTGCAAACAAAACACATGTTCGAGTGTGTCGCGATATTTCTCGGCTTTCGAACTTGATCTATCGAATATTCGAAGCTATATTCGGAACACAGCTTCGTATCCGGTGCTCCCGGCCGAGCACCGGATACGAATTTCTCCTGGAGGTTGCCATGACCGCTCTACCCGCTCCCACGACGAACGCCGTCCACCTGCGCATCACGCGCCGTGGCCGTATCGTGCTTGCGGCGCTGGCGTCGCTTCCCCTCGTGGCCGCCCTGATCGCCCTGGCCGTGTTCGGCGCGAACAGCGCTGTGGCGAACGGTGCAGAGACGTCCGCCGCCTCGCAGTCGTTCGACTACGTCACGGTGCAGGCGGGCGAGACTCTCTGGGGTATCGCAGAAGAGATGGCACCTACGGCCGACCCGCGCGATGTCATCGCAGATATCGTGAGCCTGAACCAACTGCCGTCCTCCGAAGTCCAGCCCGGCCAGCGCCTGGCTGTTCCCGGCAAGTACTGATCCCGATCGGCGCCGAGGCGCATCGCAGGGCGCCGTCGTCGCACTAAAATCGTGGGGTGACCTCTCTCGAAGACCTCCCGATCCGTGACGACCTCCGGGGAAAATCGCCCTATGGCGCGCCGCAGAAGCACGTGCGCATCGAGCTGAACGTCAATGAGAACACGCACCCGATTCCCGAACCGGTCGCCCGAGACATCATCGAGTCTCTGGCCCGTGCGATCCTGACGATCAATCGCTACCCCGATCGCGAGTTCTCCCAACTTCGAGACGGCCTTGCCGATTATCTCGGTCACGGCCTGACCCGAGACAACATCTGGGCGGCCAACGGGTCCAATGAGATCCTGCAGCAGATCATGCAGGCCTTCGGCGGTCCGGGTAGGTCGATACTCGGCTTCCCGCCCACCTACTCGATGCACTCCATCATCGCCTCGGGAACGGGGACGGCGTGGATCAGTGCCGAGAGGGATGCCGACTTCGAGATCTCCCCGAGCACGGCGGTCGCGGCGATTCGTGAACACGACCCCGACATCGTGATCTTCTGCTCGCCGAACAACCCCACGGGCACGCCGCTGTCGCTCGAGACCATCGAGGCCGCCTACGACGCTACAGACAAGATCGTCATCGTCGATGAGGCCTACGCCGAGTTCGCGCCCGCCGGCGCTCCGTCGGCGCTCACGCTGCTGCCGGGTCGTCCGCGATTGATCGTCTCCCGAACGATGAGCAAGGCATTCGCGTTCGCAGGTGCGCGACTCGGCTATCTGGCCGCCGACCCCACGATCGCCGACGCGCTGCGCCTCGTTCGGCTTCCGTATCACCTGTCGTCCCTGACGCAGGCGGCGGCGGTGGCGGCATTGCAGCACTCCGCCGAGATGCTCGCCATGGTCGACGACATCGCGCGCGAGCGCGATCGAATCGTCGATCGACTCACCGAGCTCGGCTACCACCCATGGCCCACGTGGTCGAACTTCGTGCTGTTCGGGGGCGTCGAGAATCCGTCGGAGGTCTTCGAGACCCTGCTCGAGCAGGGCATCATCATCCGCGACCTGGGCATCCCCGGTCACCTTCGGGTGAGTGCGGGCACGCACGCCGAGACCACGGCGTTCCTCGAGGCCATGGCCGCGCTGTCCTGACGCAGGGCTCCGTCTGTCGGCAAGATCGACAAGAACGCCGAGAAAGGC
>Ga0247732_10000366_pt1 | contig 23040 bp, 28 predicted proteins | sample UWRJL163409C2_FD_180940 | JGI IMG/M metagenome (GOLD analysis project Ga0247732, IMG submission 180940) | Plant litter microbial communities from Arlington Agricultural Research Station in Wisconsin, United States - UWRJ-L163-409C-2 | ecosystem: Environmental > Terrestrial > Plant litter >...
TCGGTCGGGTCCGTCGGATCGGTCGGGTCGGTCGGGTCCGTCGGGTTGACCGTCGGGTCGCCGATCACGGTGATGGCGTTGCCGTCGAGGTCGATCGGAAGGTTGATCACCGGAATGATCTGGGTGCCTCCTCCGATGCTGCCCTCACCGTCGGTCGTGTTCTCCGTGGATCCGCCGGTGGTGCCGCCGGTGACGGTCGATCCCGATGTCGTCGGGTCTCCGATCACGGTGATGGCGTTGCCGCCGGCCGTGATGGGGGCTCCGATGACGGGAACGATCTGGGTTCCGCCGAGGATTCCGTCTTCACCTGAGGTGGATGCGCCGGTGCCGGTCGTTCCGGTTCCGGTTCCGCCGGTGGTTCCACCGGTGGTGCTGGAGTCGGTGGACTCGGCGTCGCCGATCACGGTGATGGCGTTGCCGCCGACGGTGATGGGGGCTCCGATGACGGGAACGATCTGCGTTCCGCCGAGGATCCCGTCTTCACCCGAGGTGGATGCGCCGGTGCCGGTCGTTCCGGTTCCGCCGGTGGTTCCACCGGTGGTGCTGGAGTCGGTGGACTCGGCGTCGCCGATCACCGTGATGGCGTTGCCGCCGACGGTGACGGGGGCTCCGATGACGGGAACGATCTGGGTTCCGCCGAGGATTCCGTCCTCGCCTGAGGTGGATGCGCCGGTGCCGGTCGTTCCGGTTCCGGTGCCGCCGGTGGTTCCGCCGGTGGTGCTGGAATCGGTGGACTCGGCGTCGCCGATCACCGTGATGGCGTTGCCGCCGACGGTGACAGGTGCTCCGATGTCGCCCACGACCTGCGTTCCGCCGAGCACCGCGTCGGTGCCGTCGGTCGTTGCGCCGGTGCCGGCCGTTCCGGTTCCGCCGGTGGTTCCGCCGGTGGTGCTGGAGTCGGTGGACTCGGCGTCTCCGATCACGGTGATGGCGTTGCCGCCGACGGTGACAGGGGCCCCGATGACGGGAACGACCTGGGTTCCGCCGAGGATTCCGTCTTCACCCGAAGTGGATGCGCCGGCGCCGGCGGGGCTGTCGGACGGCTCGGACGATTCGCCCGCGGTGCTCGTGCTGCTCGTGCTGCTCGAGTCGCCGATCACGGTGATGGCGTTGCCGCCGACGGTGATCGGGATGTCGACGTCGACCAATCCCTGCGTGCCGCCGAGAAGCGAATCGCTCCCGGTGGTGGTGGCTGCCGGAGCGGTCTGGGCCGGGGCCTCCGAAGCCGCAGGTGCGGACTCCGTGGCGCCCGACTGCTCCGAGTCGCCGACAACGCTGATCGCGTTGCCCGACACGTCGATCGGAATGTCGACGTCGACGACGGCCTGGGTGCCGGATGCGATGCCGTCTTCGCCGGAGGTCGTCGCCTCCGCGACGGGCTCTGGTGCCGGCTCAGCGGCGGGTGCCGGCTCGGCGGCGGGAGCCGCCTCGGGTGCCGTGGTCGTCGCATCCCCGAGGATGCTGATCGCGTTGCCCGAGAGGTCCACCGGAACCTCCAGGCCGATCACGGCCTGGGTTCCCGATACCAGGCCGTCTTCGCCCGATGTGGTGTCCGCAGCGTTCGCTGCGGCGACGCCGAGGCACGAGAGGCCTCCGACGAAGAGGGTGAAGTACAGCCCTCTCTGAATGAATTTCTTCATGATGGTTCAACTCCAGGAAAGATTGTTGTGACTGATGGGCTCCAGCCGCGCGATCGCGCAGGGGAGGTGGTTCGCATCGTCTGCCCCTGAACTCCAGGCAGGTGCGAACTCAGTCAGTCAGGAGTCGAACCGAGGTCGAATGTCGGCGAAGCGGGAAGAGCATCGTCGGATTCGAGTGCGCGCAGCGTGATGGCGGCATGCGCGAAGAGTGAGCCCGAGAGGGCGTCGAGCGAGGCGACCCCGCCGGAACCGGCTCCGCCGCCCGTTCCCGCGCCGCCACTGCCGGACGGAGTGGGCAAGACCACGGGAGAACCCTCAGGATGCCCCGCGGGCGCAGGGGCGCCCGGCACCGGAGGCGTTGAAGAGCTGGCGGAACCGGCCGGTCCCGGGGCGGGGAGACCAGAAGATGAAGCGGATGCGGCAGAGCCGCGCACGGTCACCGGCAGGGCGCCGTCGGACGATGCCGGAAGAACGGCGACCGCGGGGGTCGATGCCTGAAGGACATCGCCCGTGTCGGCGGGAGAAACAGCAGGGTGACCAGGAAGATCGAGGCCGGGAATCGAGGGAATGACTCCGCCGGGGCCGGTCGGTTCGGATGCTCCGGGGAGAGCGGGTGCGACCGTCACGACGGTGGTCGTCACCTGCCCGACAGTGGTGTCGGCGAGCTCGACGACCGGCGCCGTGACGCTTGCCGTCGGCGTGGATCCGAGGATGTCCCCGACCACGGGAACGGCCGCGACGACAGGGTCCACCACATCGGTGACAGGGTGCACGATCTCAGCCACGGGCGCGTCGGGCACAGCCTCGACGACGGGGATGACGACCTGGTCGACGACGGGTTCGACCACGGGCTGCACGACCTCTGCGACCGGCTCGGGGACGACCGCGGTCACATTCTCGACCACCGGAACAGCGGTGTCGACGACCGAATCGACGATCTGGGAGACCGGCTGGGTCACCCCGGACACGACGCCTCCGACGCCGTCGAGAAGGCCATCGTCTGCGTGGGCGGGTGTCGACGAGAGCATGATTCCCCCGACGACGAACCCGGCTCCGAGGAGGCCTCCGAGGAGAAGAAGCCGCAGTCGACTGACGGGTCGGTGCTCTTCGATGGCATCCACGTCAATCACCCCCAACGGCTGAGTACCCCCAACCTAGGCACGTCTGATTCACCGGGTAAAGGAGGTCGAATATTTCGGGACGGAGCGACAACGTGATGGTTCGACTCGTTTTTGCGCGCTGCTTATCACGCAATTCGTGCTGGTAAAACGCTTCACTCCTCGGATTCGCTGGGCCTTCGCTGAATGTCATCTCTTTATTTCGGGACAAGAACTATCAGCTGGAGATTTTTTCGTGTGTGGGGTGCAGACGGCTGGCCACTAGCCTGTCGCCATGCCGAAGAAGCAGCTCTCCGTCGATGATGCGCTCGACCGGCGTGCCCATCCTCTGCGCGCTCAGATCGATCGTCTGCGCGACATCACCCGTGGGATCGACCCCGCGATCGTCGAGGAATGGAAGTGGAACGCCCCGAGCTATCGGATCGCGAACGACTACCTCTACACCTTCATGCTGCGTCCCGACGAGTACCTCCACCTCGTCTTCCATCACCCGGATGCGCCGTCGATCGCCAGTGAACTGCTCGAAGGCGATTACGCCGACGGCCGTCGCATGGTCTACCTGCGCGGCGCCGACGACGTCACGGCGAAGCTGCCCGAACTCACGCGCGTGCTGAACGAACTGGTGCAGCGCTCGCGGTGATGCGCGCGGCCGGGTCGACACACCACTTCAGCAGCGACGGCCACTCCCCATAGCCGGAGTCCGGCGTGAAGTGACCCTGGCCCGGCAGGATGACGGTCGGCAGAGAGAGCGGTCGGCCGAACGAGTTCTCGGCGCCATCGGGGTTGAACGGGTCGTCGTCGCTCGCCACGAGGGTCGTGCGTGCCGCATCGAGCGGTGACACGGCGAGGGGCAGCGCGGCGAAGGCCGCGATCTCGGCGAAACCGGCTGCCACCTCCACCGAGGGCGGAGCCACGAGAAGCACCCGCGAGATCTCGACGGGCGAGTCCGGTCTCGCCCCCAGCCACAGCAGAACCGACAGGCTGTGGGCGATCACGACCACGTCGTCGACTCGGCCCGTGTCATGGAGCCGACCCAGGGCATCCAGAACCGACGCCGACCACTCGGAGACGGCCGGGGAGTGCGGCGAGGGCAGCTGCGGGTACTCCACCAGGGCGCCGCGATCGCGCAGGGCGCGCGCGGTTCGGTGCTGCCAGTGCTCGGGCGGTCGCTCGTTCTGCCACCCGTGCAGGAGGAGGAACCCGGAGCGCTGTGCGGTCATGCAGACGATTCTGGTGCCGTCTCGAGCTGCCGCACAGCGAAACATGCCGTCGTTTCTGCCGATGAACTATCGATTACCGCCAGCGCGGCCCGATAGCCTCGAAGCATGCCTTCAGCCACTCCCTTCTCTCGTCCCATCCGCGCCGGAATCATCGGATTCGGGCTCTCCGGTCGGGTGTTCCATGCGCCCTTCCTCGCCACGAATCCCGACTTCGAGGTGTCGGTGATCGTCACGTCGAACGCCGAGCGTGCCGCCGAAGCCGCCCGCCTGCATCCGGCCGCCGTCATCGTCGACAGCGTCGACGAGCTGTTCGACCGCGCGACGCGGGGGCAGCTCGACCTGGTTGTGATCGGCTCGCCGTCGGGCACGCACGCCGCTCTGGCCGACAGGGCGTTGGATGCGGGGGTCGCCGTCGTGGTCGACAAGCCGTTCGCCGTCACCAGCGCCGAGGGTCTGGCGCTCATCGAGAAGGCCGAGCGGCTCGGCCTTCCGTTCACGGTCTTCCAGAACCGCCGGTGGGACGGCGACTTCCTGACTCTGGCCTCGCTGCTCGAGGCCGGCCAGCTCGGCGAGGTGCGACGCTTCGAGTCGCGCTTCGAGTGGTGGAAGCCGGTGCAGGCGAAGTCGTGGAAGGCGGAGGCCACCGCCTCGGAGGGTGGCGGAATCCTCTACGACCTGGGCGTGCACCTGCTCGACCAGGCCCTGCAGCTCTTCGGAGACGTCGAGGAGATTCACGCCGAAGTGATCACCCGCCGAGAAGACGGCGTCGCCGACGACGACACCACGGTTCTGCTGAGGCATTCATCGGGCGTGCACACCCAGCTCTGGATGAACGGGATGGCGGCGCAGGTCGGTCCGCGGTTCCACGTGCTGGGCTCGACCTCGGCCTACACGAGCTGGGGCCTCGACCCGCAGGAGGCGCAACTGCGCGACGGCGCGCTGCCCACCGACGACGGATTCGGAGTCTATGGCGAAGACCGTTGGGGTCTTCTGGGTGTCGACGGCGATGTGGTCGCCCTGCCCACCCAGGCGGGCAAGTACGCCACCTTCTACGAACTGCTCGCCGAAGCGCTGCTGCGCGGCGGCCCGCTGCCCGTCGACCCGCGCGAGTCGCTGCGCTCGCTCGAGATCATCGAGCAGATCCACAGCGCCGCGGGCTCGTACGACACGACCGCCTGAGCCGTCCAGTCAGGTGCGTGAGCCCTCGACGGACGCTCTGGGCAGTCTGCCGGCCCTGGAGAATCCGCTCAACGTGTCACCGGTGACCGTGATCTCGAAGTCGAGATTGAGTCTCATCGGTTTGGTCACGGATTGGCTCCAGGTGACGGTCGTGGTTCCATCCGCCTGAGGGATGGTCGCGAGGTCGCGCATTGGAGCAACCGCGCCGCCGGACTCGGCGCTCCCGGTGAGACTGCCATCGGCCTCCACGAAGGTGAAGACCGCGTTGATGCTGCCGATCGGTGTCTTCATGCGTACGTTCCAGTTGCCGGTGATCGACATGTCTTCCTTCATGCTTCTCTGTGTGGACCAATGGTCGTCGTCGACGACCGTTCGGTGTGCCAGGCGGTTCCTCGGCGCTCGTACTCGAAAAGCCTCTCGACGGAGTACGCGACGTTTGGCCCGAATTCTCGGCCGGCCAGGTGCAGCCCGAGATCGAGTCCGGATGTGACGCCGCCGCTCGAGACGAGATCGCCGTCATCGACGACCCGCGCGCGAACAACAGTCACGCCGGTTGCTTCGAGCACGTCGTTCCCGAGAGTGTGGGTTACGGCGGTGCGGCCGTCGAGCAGGCCCGCCATCCCGAGGATCAGACCGCCGCCGCACTGGGTCGCGACGACGATGTCGGGGTTGTCCAGAGACTGTCGAATGAGCGGCATCAGATTGCTTGCCGCCACCCGGGCGAGAAGCACGGGAATGGTTTCGTCGCCCGCATCCGGGTCGCCGTCGACTGGACCGGATACGCCGGGGACGATGACGTATCCTGGTTTCGTCGGATCGAGGGTGGCGGTGGCGGTGAGGGCCAGGCCGCGTGTTCCGCCGACGAAGGAACGAGGCTCGCCCTCGCATACGAGCTCGATCATGGTGTCGGACTGCGCTTCGTCACATGCCGCCGCCAACACCTCGAAGGGGGCAATGACATCCAGCGGGTCGAATGCGGGGAAGAGAACGATCTGCACATGGTTCATGCTTGGCCTCCAGAGTTTCGGGCTCGGATCATGCGGGTGACTGCGAGCGCGCCGCCGACGATGGGGATGACGCCCAGGAATCGATCGAGGCGACGGAAGCCGGGGGCAAAGATCATGATGACGACGATCGTCAGATAGACCACGCCGTGGAGGGGCCCCGTCATCTGTGTGATGGGCCGCAGGTGTACCGTGAACAAATTGACGAGCAACGCCGTCAGCGACGCGAGCTCGAGCATGGCCAGGACCGCGACTACGGTCAGCAGGGATCGCGTTGGTCCGGTTGGTTGAGTGTTCATGAGACGTAGTGTGAGCCGGGCCGCACGACCATCAAGATGACCACCGCTGCCCATATGAGGTTGAAGACGCCGGCGAGCGTGCCGAGTCGGCCGAGCTGGCGACGCTCGGGAGGGCTGGCTATCGCCGCGGCTTGGGCCGGCACGATCCTGAAGGCGAGCAGACCCCCTGCAACCGCCGTGATGATCATCGCGATGATGATCCAGATCTCCCCGAACCGCCCCTGCACGAGGGAGAGAAGGATGCCGGCAATGGGCACGACGATTCCCAGCACGCCATACACGCGGGTGACACGGTGCAGGGCGAGCGCGACGCGCTCGGAGCGGTCCTCGTCTCGAGGACTCGAGACGCCCCCGTCAGTTTTAGGGACGTAGCGCGGAAAGAGAGAGCTGGCCACCGCCACCGGACCGACGAACAAAATACCTGCAACGACATGCAGGACAAGAAGAAACGCTTCCATCGACCACCTTCAGTTCACCTGAAGGGTATCAGACTTACTGAAGGTTCTGCGTTTCGCGTAGGCGGGCCGTCATCACCATTGCAAGCGCGTCGGATAGAGCGGCCATCTCCTCGCTTGAAAACAGCCGGGCATCCAGCTCGGCCAGGCTGGCGGCCACTCGCTTCAGCACGGCATTGCCCGCAGAGGTCACGGTCACCTGCGCGGCGAGCCCGCTGCCCAGCACTTCGGACTCCACATACCCCGCATCGGCGAGCGAGCGGATCAGGGTATGAACGCTCTGCACGGTGATTCCGGATCGCCGACCCAGATCACTCATCGAGAGTCCAGGAGTGGCGGCGATGTGACCCAGCACGCCGTACTTGCGAATAGTCAGACCATGAGCCTCGAGCTCCCGGCCGAACGCGAGATCCACCCCTCGTGCGACCGTCAGTACGGCTATCGTCGGACTGAACGGCGGACTCGGACGTCCTTCGGGCTTCTCCGCTGGCGGCATGCCTCATTGTAAATCTCGGACAGGCGGCGCGGGCTCGCCCCCTGATGCCCGCGTCCGGGGGCTCGCCTCTGATGCCCTTCTACTGCCCGCGGCCGGTGACCTTCTGCAGCCGATCGATGTGCTCAGACGCCTCGGCCTTCGTGAGCGTGGCCGGAAGCTCTTCGCCGGCCTCGCGGGCGAGCGTGTCGAGGTAGCTCTTCTGCGGGCCGGTCATCGGCTCGTCGCCGGTGACCCAGTCTTCGGGGTCTTTGGCGGCAGACGAGGTGTCGCCGTCGGGGCGTGGAGCGCCCAGCGTCTCTGGTTCGTTGGAGGCGGATTCGGTGGCCGCGGAGTCGTTCTGGGTGACCGACGGTGTGGCCGGTTCGACCGACGCGTCGTTGTTCTGGATGTCTGACATGCCACCCACGCTACGGCCGACGGCCGACACGACGGCGGGGGTGGCGCATCCGGTCTCGGCGGAGTAGCAGGCTTACGAGCCTGCCACCCCTGTTCGAGGGTCAGGAACAACAAGTAGTCTTGCTACTTATGTCCACCAATGAACTCGTCGACGTCGTGCCGCGCGCAGCCCTGCGCCGCAGCCCGCGCCAGGACCGCAGCACACAGCGTATCGAACTCATCCTCGATACGACTGCGTCGCTGATCGACGAGGTCGGCTACGGCAGCCTGTCGCCCACCCTCATCGCCAAGAGGGTAGGCATGTCCGGACCGGGAATCTACCGGTACTTCGACGGCATGCCGGCCATCGCCGCCGCGCTCGCGACACGCAACCTCACCCGTCTGATGCAGACGTCTCAGGCGGCGCTCGAAAGCAGGGACGCCGAGTGGCAGGAACTGCTCGGACGGGTCATCATGGCCTACTGCGGGCTCTTCCGCACCGAGCCCGGCTTCCGCTGGCTGCGCCTCGGAGACGCGATCGACCGCAACCTGATCGACAACACCGACAGCAACCGCACCGTGCTCGCCCATCAGGTGGGCGAACTCTTCTTCGAGCGCTTCGAGGTCTCGCGCGACCGCCCCGATCTGCTCAAGCACGTCGAGGTGGTGGTGGAGATCGTCGACACGCTCACCGCGAAGGCGTTCGAGACCGATCCGTCGGGCGATCAGTTCTTCATCGACGAATGCACGCGCATCGCCACCGAATACCTCGAGAACTTCCTCGAACGCACCCAGAGCTACGTCGTCGAGTAGCCGGCGGGCCGCCGGCTCCCGAGCGACCGCCGGCTCCCGAGCGACCGCCGGCTCCCGAGCGACCGCCGGCCCCCGAGCGACCGCCGGCCCCCGAGCGACCGCCTAGTCCGCTTCGGTCGACCCGGCCCCCGGTGAGCGCAGATCGAGGTCGTCGTCGCCGATGCCGTCTGTGGGCAGCTGCTCCTCGACGGTGCCGAACGAGTGCGAGACTGCCTCGGCGGCCGCGTTGCCCTCGGTCTCGACCCCGGGGATGATCTGCTCGCCCTTGTCGACCTCTTTCTCGTCGAATTCGCTCTGCTGGTCGCTCATGTTTCGTCCTGTCTCACTGCGTGGCCGGATGGCACGACAAGGCAAGCATGTCGGGCGGGAACGCGCCACCCCCTGACCATTCAGCATCGATCGCGCTTGACTGATGGCGAACACCGAAGCGAAGGAGCGACATGTCAGACAACATCCCCACCGAGGGCGAGAAGCTCGGAAAAGACGGCACCATCCCGAACTCCGACGACGGAATCGCGCTGGGACACGGCGAGGCGTCTCACTTCAACGTCGAAGAGGACGAGCACGCCGGCGACAGCGCGGAGAAGGACCTCGGCGACCCCGCGCAGAACTGACGGCGGGCCGAGGGCGGTCGGTCAGGCGGGCAGCAGAGTAAGCAGTCGATGCTGCTGCACCGCCTCGATCGACAGCACCTTGTAGCCCTCGTCGTCGAAGAACACGGTGATCCTGTCTTCTTCGACACGCATCACGACACCCTGGCCCCATTTCGCGTGGCGCACCCGGGTGTTGAGCGGATAGGCGCCCGCCCCGTCGCCGTCGTGCGGGGCCATCGTGTGCTCGCGGGCGAACTCCTCCTGGGCGCTGCCCGAGGAGCAGGTGTCGCAGTTGCCGCAGGGGGCACCCAGGTTCTCGCCGAAGTATCCGAGCAGAAAGATACGTCGGCACTCGAGGGTCTCCGCGTAGCCTCGAACCATCTGCACGCGCGACTTCTCCACGCGGTGCAGCGCCGCCGCCTTCTCTGATGCGATGCGCGCCGCCACGGTCGGCGATCGTCGGCCGATCGCGCTGAGCCCTTGTGCCGTCGAGGTCACCAGCATGGACTCCTCGAGGAGGTTGACCAGCGCTCGCGCCGACCGCGCCGAGACGTCGAGTGCGTCTGCCAGCTGCGACAGCGAGAGGCCCGGTGACGTCTTGATCGCGGCGAAGGCCAGCGAGATCGACTCGCGCGACGGAACGCCCGACGCGAAGAACGTGCGCAGCCCGAGGTCTTCGGCCCTGTAGTGCAGCGTCGCTTGCGCAGGCCCGCCGTCGCGGCCCGCGCGACCGACCTCCTGGTAGTAGCTGTCGATGGAGTCCGTGACCGCCTCGTGCACCACGAAGCGCACGTCGGGCTTGTCGATGCCCATGCCGAAGGCGCTCGTGGCCACGACGATGTCGACGCGTCCGTCGATGAACCGTTCGTGCACGTCTTCGCGGTGGGCGTCGGGCAGACCCGCGTGATACGCGGCGGCCGGGATGCCTCGGGCCTGCAGGGCGTCGGCGTAGCGTTCCGCGTCGGCGCGGGTCGCGACGTACACGAGACCGGGACCGACGGCATCCACGACCTGCTGCACGACGGCCCGCCGCTTGTCGTCGTCGCTCTCGTGCCGCACCACCTCGAGCCGGATGTTCGGCCGGTCGAAGCCGCGAGCGAGAACCAGCGCGTCGCGCAGGCCGAGCCTTTCGACGATGTCGTCGCGCACCGGGCCGGAGCCGGTAGCGGTGAGAGCGACGACGGGAGGGTGGCCGAGCCGGTCGATCACCTCGCCGAGGCCGAGATAGTCGGGTCTGAAGTCGTGGCCCCACGCTGAGACGCAGTGCGCCTCGTCGACAGTGACGAGCGAGACGCCACGGTCGATCAGTCGCGCGACGACGGACTCTTTCGCGAGCTGCTCCGGAGAGAGGAAGACGAAGCAGGGCTCGCCGCTCTCGACATCGGCCCAGGCCTGATGGTTCTCGCTATCGGACTGGGACGAGTTGATCGCGGCGGCGACGAGGCCGTGCTTCTCGCGCAGCGACCGCACCTGATCGTCTTGCAGGGCGATGAGCGGAGAGACCACGACGGTGACGCCACCACGAACCGTTCCCGCGAGTTGGTAGACGGCCGATTTGCCGTAGCCGGTGGGCATGACGGCGAGCACGTCTCTGCCGGAGACCGGGGCGCGCACCGCTTCGAGCTGGCCCTCGCGCAGGGTCGACCAGCCGAACACGTCGCGTGCGGCCAGGGCGATGGCGGCATCGCTCGTCGCGTCGGCGGGCATCGCCTTGGCCTCGGTCATCGGGCTCTCCGGATGCCTGTGGCCGGCTCCCAGGCCCAGCGGGTGCCGGAGCTGTCGGTGAGCGAGTAGCCCGTGACCTTGTGGGTCTTGGCTTCGGTGATGGGGCTGTACTCCTGGGTGTCGGACGAGACCTCGGTCAGGAAGTCCCACGAGGTCTCGTTCGAGTGCATGAAGTAGCGGCCGGGAGGGAGCATCTGCACCGTGGCCGGCTTCGGTTTCGCGCGCGACACGATGCCGAGTTCGATGTTCCAGAGAACGCGATGCCCGCTGTTGCTGACGATGAGGCCCCAGTCCTTCTTGCCGGGCGCCCCGGGCCGGGGATGCGACGCCCACCACACCGAGAAGGTCTCGACCTCCGCCCGGTCGTCTCTCTTCTGTTCGAGCCGGAACGCGCGCCAGGCCGGGTAGATGGCGAGGCCGGCAGCCACGAAGGCGAGGCTCGAGGCGACGGCCGCGATCCAGTCGGGAAGAGAGGTGAAGGAGTCGGTCACGACCTCGACGCTAGCGGCATCCACCGAGCCTGCCCAGTGAGGGATGAAAACAGACAACTGTCGGTTTGGCGGAGTACGCTGGGATCGCGGACGGTTCACCGCATTCAGGACATCTCGCCGCCCGCGGATTGGCTAGACATCATGAAGGCGCTCCAGTACACGACCATCGGCAAGGCCCCCGAGGTCGTCGACATCCCGATTCCCACGCCCGGCCCCGGTCAGGTTCTGCTGAAGGTCACGGCCGCCGGCGTCTGTCACTCAGACGAGTTCATCATGGGCCTGCCCGAAGACCAGTACATCTACGGCCTGCCGCTCACGCTCGGCCACGAGGGCGCGGGCATCGTGCACGAGCTCGGCGAGGGAGTCGAGCACCTGGCGGTGGGCGACGCCGTGGCGGTCTACGGACCATGGGGCTGCGGTCGCTGCCACAACTGCTCCCAGGGCAAAGAGAACTACTGCACCAACGCTCAGGCCGAGGGCATCATGCCTCCCGGACTCGGCTCGCCCGGTTCGATGGCCGAGTACATGCTGATCGACGACCCCCGGCACCTGGTTCCGCTCGGAGACCTCGACCCCGTGAAGAACGTCTCGCTCACCGATGCAGGTCTCACGCCGTACCACGCCATCAAGCGCTCGCTTCCGAAGCTCGGCGCCGGAACCTTCGCCGTCGTGATCGGAACCGGCGGACTCGGCCACGTCGGCATCCAGATTCTGCGAGCGCTCTCGGGAGCGACCGTCATCGCCCTCGACGTGAATGACGAGAAGCTCGCGCTGGCGAAGAAGGTCGGAGCCCACCACGTTCTGCTCAGCGACAAGAACGCGGTCGACGCGATCAAGGAGCTCACTGGCGGCCTCGGAGCCAACGCCGTCTTCGACTTCGTCGGCGTTCAGCCCACCGTCGAGATCGCGGGCGCCTCGGTTGCGATCGAGGGCGACGTCACCATCGTGGGCATCGGTGGCGGGATGCTGCCGGTCGGTTTCGGCGCGATCGCCTACGACGCCGCCGTGCGCACCCCCTACTGGGGTTCGCGCGCAGAACTGATCGAGGTGCTCGACATGGCCCGGGCGGGCCAGATCGAGGTCGAGGTCGAGACCTTCGGAATCGACGAGGGCCCTGCAGCCTACGAGCGCTTGCACTCGGGCTCGATCCGGGGTCGCGCGGTGATCTTGCCCAACGGCTGAGCCGCAGGCGCCCGTTGAGGTGCGGAGAGTGGCCGCTTCACCGTGCATCGAAGCGGCCGTTTCCTGCACCTCAGCGCTCGACGGACCTCTGACGAGTGAGGTGGCGCTCTCGGGCACAGAGGAACAGCGGGAACGCGAACGCGAGCGCCACCAGGGGAACGAGCACGATGTAGAGCACGATCCTGCGCATGCGCAGCCGCCGCGCCTCCGCCACCATCAGCACGATCGCGGCGACGGCCACGATCGCGAGGTCGACGCCGAGCGAGTTCACCGACGGGCCGCTGCCGAACCACTCGCCCAGAAAGTCTCGTTTCTCGACGATGGCCGTGACATTGAAGGTCCACGTTCCGACGAGTCCGACGACAGCCAGCACGAGGTAGAGCACGGCCGCCGTGCTCCAGTCGTGACGCAGGCGGTTCACGACTGCACCGTCTCGGCCGGGGCGTCGAGTGGGTCGATACGAGCCGGCGCGGTCAGCAGTGCGGCAGACGGCTCAGGATGCCTGGCCGCGCCGACGAGAACGGCAACGGTCGCTGCCAGGGCTGCGCCCAGAACGCTCCAGCCGGCCACGAGAATGCCGCCGTCGGGCCGCACGATCGACTGCCCCACCAGCGCCTGCGCCGTCAGCACGAGCAGCGCGGCTCCGAATGCCGACGCGGCCACGATCACCAGCCGGGTGCGCACGCGATCGTCGGCGAGCATCCGGATGCGCGGGGCCAGCAGATCGAGGGCGATCGCGAACAGCGGGATCAGCTGCAGGGCGTGCATGCCGACGAAGTGCGGAATGCGCAGGTCTCCCGCCACGGTGCTCCAGCCCAGGATGGGCAGGCCCGGGCCGCCGTCGGCGACTCCCACGGTGTGCGCTCCGACGATGCCCTGGTAGTCGTCGAGCTGCTGCGCGGTCGGCCCCGTCATGAGGAAGGCGAGTCCGAGGCCGACGAGTGCGAGAGCCGCGCCGGCGCGAACGGCCACCGTCAGCGAGACCGTGGGAAGCGGCATCCAGAACAGCATGATCGTGGTGACGAACGTGGCGACGTAGAGAACCGTGATCGACACGGCCATGATTCCCCAGAGCGCCGTCGAGACGGGGGTGGAGACGTTGAAGTGGCTCGTCGTTCCGGATGCGGCGGCCGCAACGATCGCGATCTGCTCGACGGCGAGCGCGACGGCGATCACCGTGCCCGCGGTGTGCGCCGCCTTTCGGAACCGAGGCAGATGCGCGATCAGCCAGGCCCAGGTGACCGAGTAGATGAGGATCGAGAGGGAGAACTTCAGGGGCTTGAGCCAGACCTCGGCTCCGCCCACCTGCCTCGGGTCGACGGCGGCGCCGATCAGGCACACCGTCGAGCACAGCAGCATGAGTGCGGCGACGGCCATGAGTGGCCGGTGCCAGGCGAAGGCTCGTTTCAGTGCAGGCATCACAGATTCCTCTCGGCTGTGCGGGCGGCCTGGGCGATGCGCCTCAGGCCGAGTGACAGGGCGTCGCCGAGCACCGTGCCGACGACCATGAGTTCGGTTCTCTCGGAGTCGTCGGCGATCGCACCGACGGCATCGAGGTCGGCGTCGGCCACGAGGTCGGCGGCGGCCGCGTAGCGATCGAGGTACTCGTCGGTCGGGGGATGCCCCGCCTTGGCGAACCCGTCGATGGTCTGGGCCAGGATTCGGCGACCGACGTTGTCGCCGCAGTGCAGCCATCCGGCGCGCTCGATGACGGCGTCGGCGCGCGCGACGCTCTCGGGCGACGGCTCGCTCACGCCGGCCGCGGCGTCGCGGGCGAGCGCGTTCTGCGCGACCTCGAAGGTCTCGGCAATGGGCTTCGACGTGTCATCGAGAGCGGCAAGAACGGCGGCCGTCGACGTGACCGACAGCCTGCCCACTTCGAGCATGGCCCGGATGAGCCGGAGCCGGTCGACGTGGGACTCGTCGTAGCTGGTGCGGTTCTCGCCGTGCCGCGTGCCGGCGTGCAGCAACCCGGCGCGCACGTAGTACTTGATCGTGGCGGCGGGAGTGCCGGAGAGCTGCGAGACCTGCGAGATGAGCATGCGCTGATAGTAGCACTATCGATAGTGTTGCTACCGGCAACGATGAAAAGTCATTCCGCGTAGGCTGTCCCGGTGCCCGCGCTCCCCGGATCCCTCGCTCCCCAGGCCGAAGTGACGACGCTCCAGGCGCTCCGCTCGCCCCGACTGCTCAGCCGGGAGGTGCTCGCCGGAATCGTGACGACGCTGGCCCTCATCCCCGAGGTCATCTCCTTCTCGGTGATCGCGGGTGTCGATCCCAAGGTCAGCCTCGTCGCATCCATCGTTCTCGCCATCACCATGTCGATCCTCGGCGGGCGGCCCGCGATGGTCACGGCGGCGGCCGGCTCCGTGGCGCTCGTCGTCGCACCCCTGGTCAAGGATCACGGCGTCGAGTACCTGCTGCCGGCGATCATCCTCGCCGGCATCGTGCAGATCGTGTTCGGCGCGCTCGGCCTTGCCCGGCTGATGCGGTTCATCCCCCGTTCGGTGATGATCGGATTCGTCAACGCCCTCGGCATCCTGATCTTCGTCGCCCAGGTGCCGCACCTGCTCGGCGTGCCCTGGCTCGTGTACCCGCTGTTCGCTCTCACGGTTGCGATCATCCTGATCCTGCCGCGCTTCACCACGGCCGTGCCCGCGCCTCTGGTCGCCATCGTCGTCGTCACCGCGATCGTCATGATCGCGCACCTGAGCGTTCCGAACGTCGGCGACGAGGGTGAGATCGGCGGCGCGCTGCCGGGGCTCACGCCGTTCCTCGCCCCGTTGAGCCTCGAGACGCTGCAGCTCATCTGGCCCACGGCGCTCAGCGTGGCGTTCGTCGGTCTCATGGAGACCCTGCTCACCGCGAAGCTCGTCGACGACATCACCGAGACCCGCTCGCACAAGAGCCGCGAGTCGTGGGCGCTCGGCGTGGCCAACATTCTCGCCGGCTTCTACGGCGGAATCGCGGGCTGCGCCATGATCGGCCAGACCATCGTGAACGTGAAGATGGGTCGGGCCCGAACCCGCATCTCGACGTTCGTGGCGGGCCTCGTGCTGCTGGCCCTCGTCACGCTGCTCAGCGACCTGATGGCGCAGATCCCCATGGTGGCGCTCGCGGCGGTGATGATGATCGTGGCGATCACCACCGTCGACTGGCACAGCGTGAGGCCGTCGACGCTGCGCCGCATGCCCGTGCCCGAGACCCTCGTGATGGTGATCACCGTTATTGTCGTGGTCGCGACCGGCAACCTCGCGCTCGGCGTGCTCGTGGGCGTGGTGCTCGCGATGGTGCTGTTCGCACGCAGGGTGGCCCACGTCATCCGCGTCGACCGGGTCGTCTCGGGCGACGGCGGGTCTGCGCGCTACACCGTGCACGGGCCGCTCTTCTTCGGCAGCAGCAACGACCTGGTCGAGCGCTTCTCGTATGCCGTCGACCCGCCGAACGTGGTCGTCGACTTCGGAGCCGCCCAGATCTGGGACGCATCGACCGTGGCCGCGCTCGACTCCGTCGAGAACAAGTACCGTCAGCACGGCGTGACGGTCGCCTTCGAGGGTCTGGATGGGCGCAGCCGGGCGCTTCACACGCGCCTGTCGGGCCGGCTCGGCTCGTAGGGGCCGCGGGCACCCGCGCCCGGTAGGCGCATCGGCGCACGGGCGACCGGCGGCGGATGCGCCCGGAAGGCGCGGATGCGGCGGCCACGCTCGTAGACTCGCGGCATGCGAGCGATCACTCTTCCGCGGTTCGGCGATGCGTCTGTTCTGACCCTGAGCGAGGTGGTGGAGCCTCCCGTCGGGCCGTCGGACGTGCGCATCGACGTTGTCGGCGCCGGCATCAACGGTGCCGACATCTCCCAGCGCCGAGGCAACTACCCGCCGCCCTCCGGTGCTCCGGTGTGGCCGGGACTCGAGGTGTCGGGCGTCGTCAGCGCGGTCGGCGACGACGTGTCGGAGTGGCGTGTCGGAGACGAGGTCTGCGCCCTGCTTCCGGGCGGCGGCTATGCCGAACGGGCGGTCGTCGACCAGGGTCTCGTGCTTCCCGTGCCCACTGGCGTCTCCGTGCTCGATGCGGCCGCGCTGCCCGAGGTGGCCGCGACGGTCTGGTCGAACGTGTACATGAGCGCCGGGCTGCTGCCGACCGAATCGTTCCTTGTGCACGGCGGCTCGAGCGGCATCGGCGCCATGGCCATCCAACTCGCCCACGCGCAGGGTTCGCGGGTCTTCGCGACGGCAGGCTCGGCCGAGAAGGTCGCCTTCGCCGAGTCGCTCGGCGCTGTCGGAATCAACTACCGCGAGCAGGACTTCGTGGAGGTCACCGGGCACGAGCTCGGCGGCCACGGGCTCGACGTTGTCCTCGACATGGTGGGCGGTGACTACCTGGCCCGCGACATCCGGGCCCTGGGCGTGGGCGGGCGCATCATGGTGATCGCGAACCAGAGCGGAGACACGAGCTCGTTCAATGTCGGTTCGCTCATGATGAAGCGCGGCCGCATCTGGGCGACGACGCTTCGCGCCAGGCCGCTGGCCGAGCGCATCGCGATCATCGCCTCTGTGCGGGAGTCGGTGTGGCCGCTTATCGAGCAGGGTCTCGTGCGGCCGACCGTCGACAGCGTGTTCACGCCCGACGATGCCGCCGACGCGCACCGCCGCATGGAGTCGAGCGCCCACATGGGGAAGATCCTGCTGCAGTTCGGCTAGATCTTCGGTCGGGACGAGCTAACGGAGCACGAATCGGTCGACACGCCGTCAGCCGCGCCGTGCCGAGCGGGGTGTTGTTCAAAACGTGCTCCGTTAGCCCGTTACTCGTGGTCGGTCGGGGCCGCGCGGTCGTCGACCGCGGCCATGATCGCGTCGATGCGGTCGCGAGCCTGGTCGAACTCGCGCACGGAGTCCCACACCCTCGGGTTCTCCGCACGCACCTGCTGAGGTGGCTCTCCCGCGCGAGAAACGGCCGCGAGGTCGAAGCTCACGTTCGTGCGAGCGCCCGTGATCGCGGCCCTGAGCGCGCCGAGGGCCACCACCACATCGGCGACTAGCGCTGGGTTTCCGGTGAAGGCCAGCCATTCGAGGTCGTCGATCGCATCGGATGCGTGTCGGCCGAGAATGCTCGACGCGCGGGCGGCGTCGATGGATGCCTGACGGATTGCCGCATCCCTCGTTGGCCCCTTCTCGAGGCGGTAGGCCGTGCCGAAGGCAGCCGAGGCCGTAGAGTCCTCGTCGGCGAGTCGGAGTGCGGTCTCACGCAGGGAGCGCGCCCTCGCGTGCAACTCCGCGAGGACCTCGTCGTCGCCTCCGTCTTCGTCTCCGTCGTCATGCTCGGAGTAACCCGCGACCATCGACATCAGTGACGCCGCGATGGCGAGCATCACCCCGGCACCCGCGCCACCGCCGGGCGAGCCGTTCCGCCCGGCGAGGGCTCTCGTCCAGGCGTCGACGGTCGAGGTCTGCGTGCCGATCTCGGGAGAATCCATGACTCAAGTCTGCACACCGACGGGTGGGGTCTCGACAGTCGGTTCGTTCCTCGGGCTTAGTGGGCCGAGTAGCCCCCGTCGACCAGGTGGTAGCTGCCCGAGATGAACGAGGCCTCGTCGCTCAGCAGGAACAGGGTCAGCGCGGCGACCTCCTTGTCGGTGCCGAGTCGACGCGAGGCGTGTTCCGCCTCGAGCGCCGTGAGCGCCTCAGGCGAGAGGCTGGAGCGCACGAGCGGGGTGTCGATGAATCCGGGGCCCACGGCGTTGGTGCGCACACCCTCTGACGTGTACTCGAGGGCCGCGACCTTGGTCAGGCCGATGAGCGCGTGCTTGCTGGTGACGTAGGCCGCGTTCTCGGCGATTCCGACCGATCCGAGAACCGAGGCCATGTTCACGACGGCTCCGCCGCCGGCCGCCACCATCGCGGGCAGCTGGAACTTGAGGCCGTAGAACACACCGTCGAGGTCGACGGAGCGAACCCTGTCCCAGGCGGCGATGTCGTAGTCGCCGATCTTCTGCGGCGCGGCACCGATGCCGGCGTTGTTCACGGCGAGGTGCAGGGCGCCGAACGTCGACTGGGCGAACTCGACCGCGGCCTTCGAGTCCTCCCACTTGGCGGTGTTCTGCTGGAACGCGGCTGCTGAACCTCCGGCCGCGACGATCTCGTCGACGATGCGCTGGGCTGCGTCGAGGTTGATGTCGGTGACCACGACCGAGGCGCCCTGCTCCGCGAGCTCCCGCGAGATCTCGGCTCCGATGCCGCTTCCGCCGCCGGTGACGATCGCTACCTTGTTGTCGAACCTGGCCATGAGGATCACTTTCCATTCTCTACAGACTGATGTCGCGGAGATCGGTGATCTCCATGCGCTTGCATTGAGTTCAACGCGCCGACCCGTCCAGAGTATTCCTCTTATCCGACATCTGTCGGTTTCACCTACGAGATCACGTGCCACTCACGAAAGAACTCCGTGACCGTCTTCGAGTGCAGCTCGCCGTGCACCTGCGCGAGCAGCCGACCCGCCTGCGCCTGATCGCCGGCCTCGACGCGTAGTTCGACCGCGCCGGTGTCGTGGCGCGTGACGACCAGCTCGCGCCGCCGCCGCAGCAACAGGGTGCGCACGATCTCGATGCGCGCATCCAGATGATTGGATGCCGGGTCGAACGCGTCGGATTGCATGCTCGCTGCGGGATCGATGGCCATTCATCGAGGCTAGAGGCGCCGCGAACGAGGGGACAACCCCCTGAGCTGGGCTTGAACTACAGCTCGTCGCTGCCCGACTCCTCGCCCCACGACGAGATGGCGGCCGGGATGCGCAGCTCGCCGTCGATCGCGCGGGCCACGACGTCGACATGGTTGAGTCGGCTGGCGGGAACTCCGTTGCGCGAGACGAACCATGTGCCGAGCATCAGCGACGAGCCGGGGGCCGCGACGCAGGCGCCCATTACAGTGAACGCGCCGTAGGCGAGCTCGAAGTAGCGGGCCGCGATCACGTCGCCGTGCTGCAGGGTCGGCACGACGTCGGCCGGGTCGCCGGAGGGCAGCGCCACGATCTCCTCGTCGCTGAGCGCAGCGACGCCGTCGTCGGCCAGGGCGGCCTGCGGGTCGACGATCTCGAGAAGCTGCAGCGACTTGTCGGGCTTGAGGTTCGCATCCAGGGCCCGGCCCGCGATCATGAACGAGTTCGTCGTCTTCGAGAAGTGCGCCCGACCCTCGATCGAGACGACGCCGTAGCGCGGGGTCGAGAACACGGCCTTCACGAGGTCGCCCGACTTCAGCTCGGCGATGGATGCCGTGAGTCCCTTGACGTTGCGCTTGCCGGGGATGGTCAGCTCGGAGATGGACGGCACGGGGCTTCTCTCATTCGGTGGGTGTCGACATCCATTGAAGCACCTGGGGCCTGTCAGGATGCGTCGGTGTGCGCTTCGAGGAAGGCCAGCGTGCGATTGAGTGCGGTGTGCGCATCGTCGTAGTCGAGGTGGAACTGGTACTCGTGGGGGAGGGCGGGTTCGTGATCTGCCGCCCAGAACAACTCGTCGACCTCGACGCCGGCGGACTTCAGCGCATTCGACATCGGCACCGACTCGACCCAGGTGAGGGCGTCGCCATTGCCGCCCGAGATGTAGGTCGGCGGAAACTCGGATGTGACGAAGCCCAGGCTCGACATCGTCGAGCCCGCTGAGGTGTCGGACCAGTCCTTCGTGCCGGTGTATGCCCACAGCGAGATCTTGAAGCCCCACGCCTCGATGCCGTTCAGCTCGGACATGCGCTGCAGGTCGTAGACGCCGCAGTTCAGAATCGTGCCGATGAGCTGCTTCGATGACAGGGCCGGGTGGATGCCCACGACTGTCGCATAGGAAGGATTCGTTGTGATTCCCGCGAGCTCGCTGGCGAGCTGTGCGCCCGCCGAGTCGCCGGCCAGCACGATCTGCTCGGCGTCGACGCCGAGTTCTGCGGCGTGCTCGTTGATATAGGCCAGCGCGTCGTTCAACTGAAAGATGGCCGTGGGATAGATGGACTCGGGTGCGATCGAGTAGTTGAGCCCGATCGTCGTGTACCCCTCGGCGGCGAGGATCTTCAGGTAGGGGGCGACGTTGCTCTTGTCGCCGGAGATCCACGCGCCGCCGTGGATCCAGACCACCGTCGGAAGCGGGCCGTTCGCGGATTCGGGGCGGAACGCATCCAGTGTCGTCGCGGCGCCGGCCGTGCCGTCGCCGTACTGCACGTCGAGCGTCTCGGCGATTCCGGATGGCGGAACGTAGGGCAGCATCTCGGCCACCGTGTCGCGCCCGCCCTTCTCGAAGACGGCCCGGATGAGCATGCTCGACGCCCAGGGCGAGGCCGAGGTGATGATCGAGATCACCAGCGCCACCGCGAGCACGGCGCTGAGCACCGTGATGGTTCGTCGTGCTCGTCGAGAAAGCCGACGCGGCGTGCCCCAGGTGGGCGAGTCGGTGTGCGTGTGCCTGGTCATGATCCCCCGATCCGCGATCAGTCTGACAGCACAGGCGTCGTACGACAACACAGAGTGTGTTGGATGCGCGGCATGTTGTCTGGGCGCGAGGATGCGGTGCGACCCCCGACCGGTTTACGCTCTGTTCGGGGGTAACAAGCTATGAGTGATGTCGCTGCGGGCTGGTACGACGATGGATCCGGCGGAAAGCGGTGGTGGGACGGCCGAGCGTGGACCGCTCGCCAGGCCGACATGCCGAAGCCGACCGCCTCGTACACCCCGAAGCCCAAGTGGCCCGAGGGCACCCGCTGGGCTGCCGTGGGCAATCCCATCTCGAAGGTCGGCGGAGGCCGCTACCTGCTGATCCACGACCACCTCTTCGTGCACATCGGCGACGCGGCCCGCACGCTGCACGACATCGCGGTGATCGACATCGCCGAGATCGACGTGGTGCAGAGCACTCTGCAGAAGACCCGCGGGCTCGCGACAATCAGGGTCACGGTCGGCAACGGCGACGACTCTAACCAGCTGACGCTCGACGACGTCAAGGAGTTCCGCGAGGGCGTCGCGGCCATCACCGGGGCCATCGCCGACGCGCGGCTCGCGGCCAACGGCGGGCTCGCATCCACCGAGCCCGAGCCTGTCGCCGAACAGGCTCCGGATGCCGCGGCGCAGGCTCGCGACTTCATCGCCGAGCTGGGTGCGTTGGCCGCCTACCACCGCGACGGAGTGCTCACCGACGAGGAGTTCGCGGCCGCCAAGCGCAAGCTGCTCGCGCTGTAGCGTCTGCTCCACGGCGACGAGGCATACTCGAACGATGGAGCATTTCGAGGCGGCACCCTACGACGACTGGCAGCACACGAAGGAGACGCTGCACCGCTTCGTGCAGATCGTGGGCAAGGTCAGACTCGCCGCGAGCGTTCGACGCAACCACTGGTGGAACGTGCCGTTCCACCTCACCGCGTCAGGCATCACGACTCGGCCCATGGGGTTCGACCCCACCTTCGCGATCGACTTCGACTTCATCGACCACCGGGCGATCGTGCAGAACACCGACGGCCGCAGGGCCAGCATCGCTCTCGCGGGGCAGTCGGTCGCCTCGTTCCACGGCGAGCTCCTTCAGGCGCTGCGCTTCATCGGCGCGCCGGACGCCGCCGAGAGCATCGTCGATGCGCATCCATTCGACCTGCCCGACGCGGGCCGCGCGTTCGCCGACGATACCGAGCACACCGCCTACGACCCGGTGGCGGTGTCGCGCTACTGGCGCGTGCTCAGCGACGTTAACCTGGTGCTCGAGGAGTTCAGCGGCAGGTTCTCGGGCAAGACGAGCCCGGTGCACCACTTCTGGCACACCTTCGACATCGCCGCCACGCGGTTCTCCGACGTCGTCGTGCCGCACACGGCCGAGTCCGATCCGGTGACCCGCGAGGCGTACTCGCGCGAGGTCATCAGCGTGGGCTTCTGGTTCGGCGATCCGAGCTACCCGGCCCCGGCCTGGTACGCCTACACCTCGCCGGAGCCCGAGGGGCTGGCCGACGAGCCGCTGCCCGGTTCGGCCCAGTGGCTCGACCGAGGCGCGAGCCATCTGGCCGTTCTGTCGTACGACGCCACCCGCGAGACCGGAGATCCGAGGGCTTCCGCGCTCGAGTTCTTGCAGGCCGCCTACGAGGCGGGAGCCCGGCGCGCCGGATGGGACATCGAGCGCTACGCGTGCGTCGATGGCGTCACTGCGGCCATACTCTAAGCACACGCCCCGAGAGCACAGAGGACCTGTCATGACATTCGAACCCCCGGCCGTTCCGCCGTCGTACACACCGCCGCAGTCGCCGGCTCCTCCGGCTCCCTCGTACCAGCAGCAGCAGCAGCCGAGCTATGCGCAGCAGCAGCCCCACCCTGGTTATGCGCAGCAGCAGCAGCAGCCCCACCCGGGCTACCCGCAGCAATCCGCCCAGAACCCACGGCCGCCCCGCGAGAAGAACACCCTGGGCCTCGTCTCCGCGATCCTCGGCGCGTCAGGCTTTGCACTCGG
>Ga0247732_10000367_pt1 | contig 22953 bp, 19 predicted proteins | sample UWRJL163409C2_FD_180940 | JGI IMG/M metagenome (GOLD analysis project Ga0247732, IMG submission 180940) | Plant litter microbial communities from Arlington Agricultural Research Station in Wisconsin, United States - UWRJ-L163-409C-2 | ecosystem: Environmental > Terrestrial > Plant litter >...
GCGTGGGCGAGGTTCTTCTGCGCCTCGTGGGCCGACTCGACGGTCGGGTCTGTGCGACGGGTGAGCCACCACGGTTTCGAGGCGGGGTCGTCGTCGCCGTCGCCGCTCCGTGCGGGTGCCCCGTCGAGCAGGTCGACCGATACGTCGGGCAGTGGAGGGAGGTCGCGGAGAGGCCTCTCCGTGATCGTCGGCGCGATGCCTGTCGCCGGAATCACGGCGATGGGCTCGGTGATCGCGTCGGCTTCCGACGCGGCCTCGCGTTTCGGACGACGAAGCACGGGGGGCCGACGCCGAGTGGAACGCCCGTCGTTCGAGGCGGGCGGCGTCTCGGCGGGAGGGGGCCCGGCCGGCGGCGGGGTCACGCCAGGAGGTCGTTTCATGCCGCGGGCGGCGCCGGGGTCTCGCGGGCGAGGGCCTCGAGCAGCTGCGGCACGATGAGGTTGACGTCGCCGCAGCCGAGCGTGACGACGTAGTCGCCTTCTCGCGCGATCGACGCGGTGAAATCGGCGGCCTGCTGCCAGTCGGCGATGTAGCGCACGGCGGCGGGATCCTCGAACCTCTCGGACACCAGTGCACCCGTGACTCCGGGAACGGGGTCTTCACGGGCTCCGCACACGTCGAGCACGACCGTGAAGTCGGCCGTGCGCTCGAGCGTCTCTGCGAACTCCCCCGCCATCAGCTGCGTACGCGAGTAGAGGTGCGGCTGGTGCACGGCGATGATGCGCCCGTCTCCCACCACTGTTCGCGCAGCCGTGAGAGCCGCGGCGACCTCCGTGGGGTGGTGCGCATAGTCGTCGTAGACGCTGACGCCCCGCACCGTGTCGTGCAGCTCGAACCGGCGACCGGTTCCGCCGAACCGGCCCACGGCATCCAGAATCTGGGAGGCCTCGAAGCCCATGCCGACCAGAACGGCGAAGGCACCGGCTGCGTTCAGCGCGTTGTGCCGTCCCGGCACGAGCAGCGTGCCCGCGTAGTCCTCGCCGAGATAGGTGATGTGGAACGCGACCACGTCGCCCGTCTCGACCGAGTGGAGCCTCACGTCGGCGCCGTCGCTCTCACCGAAGGTGAGCACCCGACGGGCGTCGAGCCGTTCGGAGACCCGGACGGCGCCGGCGTCGTCGGCCGAGATCACGACGAGCTCGGATGCCTCGTCGACGAACCGCACGAACGCGTCTTCAACCGCCTGCACGGAGCCGTAGTGGTCGAGGTGGTCGGGGTCGACGTTGGTGATGAGGGCGACGGCCTTGTCGTACAGCAGGAAGGAGCCGTCGGACTCGTCTGCCTCGAGCACGAAGATGTCGCCTGTTCCGCTCGCTGAGCTGGTGCCGAGCGCGGAGATCACTCCCCCGTTGACGAAGCTGGGCTTCTGGCCGAGCTCGATCAGGCCGGTCACGATCATTCCCGTCGACGTGGTTTTGCCGTGGGCCCCGGCGACGGCGACGAGGCGATGGCGACCCGCGAGCCAGGCGAGGGCCTGGGAGCGGTGCAGCACCGGAATGCCCCGCTCCTTCGCGAGGAGATACTCCGGATTGTCGGGCCAGAGGGCGCTCGTGACGACGAGCGTGTCCGCATCTCCCAGGTTCTCGGCGGCGTGCCCGATGCTGATCGCCGCGCCGAGGTCGCGGAGGGCACGCGTGCCCTTCGACTCCTTCGCGTCGGAACCAGAGACCCGGAGGCCCGCCTCGATCATCAGCCGCGCGATGCCGCTCATGCCCGACCCGCCGATTCCCACGAAGTGCACCGCGCCGAGTTCGGCGGGTATCTGCTGGCTGAGGTCTGGCTTGATCACGGTGCTGGGGCTCATCTCTTCGAACGGAACCGGACACGGCGTGCAGCCGGTTCAGAGGACAAGGTTACGCTCTTGCCAGCGCGCGACGGATCAGCTCGACCAGCCGCGCGTCGCCGTCGGCGATGCCGACGCCGCGGGCCGCGTCGGCCATCCCCGTGATCCGCGGTCGTTCGGCGAGCAGAGCGAGCAGTTCGCCGTCGACGAACTGCGGTGTGAATCGCGCGTCGTCGACCAGGATCGCCGCATGCGCCTCGACGAGATCGTGCGCATTGACCTTCTGCTCGCCGTTGCCCACGGGATAGGGCACGAGAACACTGGGCAGACCGAGCACGGCCAGCTCCGACACGGTGGCCGCCCCGGCCCTCGCCACGACCAGGTCGGCGGCGGCGAAAGCGAGGTCCATGCGGTCGGAGTACCGCACGACCCTGTACCCGTCGACACCCGGATCGACCAGATCGGGCTTGTCTCCCCAGATGTGCAGGATCTGCCACCCGGCGTCGAGGACCGAGCCGTAGGCATCCCGGATCGTGTGGTTGAGCCTCTGCGCGCCGAGCGAGCCACCGGTGACGAGGAGGACGGGCGCATCGTGTGCCAGACCGAAGGTGTCGCGCGCTGTCGCGGACATCGCGGCCCTGTCGAGCCGGGAGATCTCGCGCCGGAGCGGCAGTCCGGTGAGCGTGGCATGCGGCAGGGGTGTGCCGGCGAAGACCACACCGACATAGGGGGTGAACCGCGCGCCGAGCCTGTTCGCCAGGCCGGGCCGGGCGTTGGCCTCATGGATGACGACGGGAACGTGTGCGCGTCGGGCCGCGAGATAGGCGGGCGCCGCCGCGTAGCCGCCGAACCCGACGACCACGTCGACCGACCGCTCCACGATGAGCGAGCGCAGCTGCTCGACGACGCCGAGGAGGCGGGGGACGAAAGTCAAGGCGGCCCCGCTCGGCCGACGAGGAAACGGCAGCCGCGGGATGGTGACGAGCTCGTAGCCGCGGAGCGGCACCAGCCTCGCCTCGAGGCCTTCGGCCGTGCCCACGACGATGATGGATGCCTCCGGGTCGCGACGCCGTACCTCGTCGGCGGTGGCGAGCAGGGGGTTCACGTGACCCGCGGTGCCCCCTCCCGCAAGCAGGTAGGTGGTCATCGGGTCGCCTTCGCGGCGGGCGCCTTCGCAGTGGGGCCCTCGGCCGTCAGGTCGCGCTGACGCGCGATGGAGAGCACGAGCCCGATGCCCACGAGTGTGGTCACGAGCGCCGAGCCTCCCGAGGAGATGAGTGGCAGGGGCACGCCGAGAACGGGGATGACCTGCAGCACCACGGCGATGTTGACGAAGGCCTGCCCGATGATCCAGACCATCGCCGACCCCGTGACGACCCGCGAGAAGAGATCCGTGGAGGACCTCACGATCCGGAGGAACGAGACCGCCAGCACCACGAAGAGCGCCAGCACGACGATCGCGCCCACGAGGCCGAGCTCCTCGCCGATGATCGCGAAGATGAAGTCGTTGTCGGCGGCGGGCAGCCAGAGCCACTTGGCCTTGCTGTTGCCGAGGCCCACACCGAACACTCCGCCGGCGGCCATGGCCCAGTCGGCGTGCTGGTTCTGGTACGACAGACCCGACTGATCTCCGGACCCGATGCCGAGGAAGTTCTCGATGCGCGAGAGCCGAGACGAGCTCGACAGCGCGATGATCACCGTCAGCACGAGCCCGACGATGACGGGAATGACCAGCATGCGCAGTCTGATGCCGGCGAAGAACAGGGCCCCGAAGACGAGGGCGGTCATGATCATCACGGTTCCGAGGTCGCCGCCCAGCATCACGACGAAGATACCGAGGCCCGCGACCGGAAGCGCCGGGATGAGCACGTGCCCCCAGCGACCGAGGTACGGCTCCTTCTTCGCGAGGATCACGCCGAGCCAGGCGACGAGACCCACTTTGATGAGCTCGGACGGCTGCGCGTTGAAGCCGCCGATTCCGATCCAGTTGCGGTTGCCTCCCACCTCGATGCCGAGGGGCGTCGTGAGCACCAGCAGCTGGAGGGCGATTCCGGTGACCAGGGGAAGCCAGGCCCAGCGCCGCCAGATGCGCACGGGCAACTGCGAGATGACCAGCATCAACGGCACGCCGACGATGGCGAAGATGGCCTGGCGCCAGAAGACGCCGAAGGAGCCCTGCGATCCGGCGTACGACGAGATCGAGCTCGACGAGAGCACCATCACGAGGCCGAAGAGCAGAAGGAAGAGCGTCGTGCCGAGAAGGAGGAAGTAGCTTCGCGATTCGGGCTGGAACGCACGCCCCAGCGAGATGCGGGCGCTTCTGCCCGCGCGGGCGCGGTCAGTCGTCGAGGTCTGAACCGCCGCACTCGCGCCCGGCGTCGGGGCGCCCGTCGTCTGCGGCGGCAGCGTCTGTGGAGTCAGCGCGTGGGGCCGCACCGGCTGGGGCCGCACTGTCCGGGTCCGCACTGTCGGTCGTGTCGTCGTCAGCCGGATCGCCTCCCAGGTAATGTCGCACGGCGCGTGCAAAGCGGTCGCCACGGTCGGAGTAGTCGGTGAATTGATCCATCGACGCGGCCGCCGGTGCCAGGAGCACCACGTCACCGGGCACCGCGAGAGCGGCAGCCAGTTCGACAGCGACCGACATGACACTCCTAGTCTCTGTGCCGGTCACCTCTCGCACCGGAAGGTGTGGGGCGTGTCGCTCGAATGCCTCTCGCAGAGCGGTGCGGTCTTCGCCGAGGAGGACGACTCCGCGCAGCGCTGCGGCGCGCGCACGGACCAGCGGCTCGATGTCGACCCCCTTCAGCAGTCCTCCCGCGATCCAGACCACAGACGGGTAGGCGGAGAGCGAGGCGGCCGCGGCGTGCGGGTTCGTCGCCTTCGAGTCGTCGACCCAGGTGATCTCGTCGCGCATCCCGATCACCTCGATGCGGTGGCGGTCGAGGCGGAACGTCTCGAGTGCCGTTCTGATGGCCGGGATCGACACTCCGACGCTGCGGGCCAGCGCCGTGGCCGCGAGCACGTCGGCGACGGTGTGGGGGGCACCGAGGCCTAGCTCGGCGAGGCGGGACACCGTCGTGATCTCGAGTGCGGAGCTGTGCCTGTCGTCGTGGAAGGCACGATCGACGAGGATGCCGTCGACGATGCCGAGGTCGCTGGGCCCGGGCACGCCGAGATCGAACCCGATGGCCCGCGCACCCTCGACGACCTCCGCGTCTTCGACCATCTTGAGCGTGAGCGCGTCGGCCCGGTTGTAGACGCAGGCGGCGCGGGTGTTCGTGTAGACGCGGGCCTTCGCCGCGACGTACGCGTCCATCGAGCCGTGCCAGTCGAGATGGTCCTCCGCGACGTTGAGGCAGACGGCCGCCCATGGGGACATGCTCGATGTGGAGTGCAGCTGGTAGCTCGACAGTTCGACGACGAAGACATCGAATCCCTGCGGATCGCGGACCGCGTCGAGCACCGGAACACCGATGTTGCCGCAGGGTGCCGCCCTCAGCCCTCCGGCCGCCAGCATGGCGGCCGTCAGCTGCACGGTCGTCGTCTTTCCGTTGGTTCCGGTCACGGCGATCCACTCGGCGGGCGCACTGCCCGCACCGGATGTGCCGACCTTGTCGCGCAGGCGCCAGGCGAGTTCGACGTCGCCCCAGACGGGGATGCCCTTCTCGATCGCCCAGGCGATCACCGGATGATCCGGGTGGAATCCCGGAGACACGACCAGGAGTTCGGGATCGAGGGTCTCGAGCTCGTGCGGAACCGAGGTCAGCGGCGTCGCCTGCACCAGCTGGGCGCCGATGACGTCGAGCATGAGACGGTAGCGGTCGTCGACCTTCTCTGCGACGACGAGCACGCGCGAGCCGAGCTCAGCCAGCGTGTCGGCGACGGAGAAACCGGTGATCCCGAGTCCGAGAACACCGACCCGGAGGCCCGACCAGTCGTCGTTCCAGCTGGTGAGGCCGAGCGCCCTGCCGTCGGCGGGCTCGGTCATCGGGAGATCCACTCGAGGTAGAACGATCCCACGCCCGCGGCCACGAGGAGGCCGGCGATGATCCAGAATCTCACCACGATCGTGACCTCTGCCCATCCCTTGACCTCGAAGTGGTGGTGCAGCGGGCTCGCAAGCCAGATGCGCTTGCCCCGGGTGAGCTTGAAGTAGCTGAGCTGGATGACGACCTGCCCGGCGACGATCACGAAGATTCCGCCGATGACGATCAACAGCAGCTCGGTGCGGCTCAGGATGGCGAGGGCCGCAAGGGCTCCGCCGAGCGCGAGCGACCCGGTGTCGCCGAGGAAGATCTTCGCCGGGTTGGTGTTCCACCAGAGGAAGCCGATCAGGGCGCCGACGATGGCGGCGGCGACGATCGCCAGGTCCATCGGGTCGCGCACCTCGTAGCACTTGCCGAGCACGTCGGGGTCGAGCTGCGGGTTGAAGCAGTTCTGGCTGTCCTGCCAGAAGCCGATGAAGACGAAGGCGCCGATCGCCAGGATGCTCGACCCCGGCGCGAGGCCGTCGAGGCCGTCGGTGAGGTTGACTCCGTTCGACGTGCCCATGACGATCACGCAGACCCAGACGACGAACGCGATCACCACGATGGCGGGCACGACCAGCATCGTGAAGTTGATGTGGGTGTCGCGCACGATCGAGATCGCCGTCGAAGCCGGCGTCAGCCCGTTGCCGTCGCGGAAGTTCAGCGCGAGCAGGGCGAAGACGACTCCGACGACGATCTGGCCGACGAGCTTGGCGATGGGGCCGAGGCCCAGGCTTCGTTTGCGATGGGTCTTGATGAAGTCGTCGATGAACCCGACGATGCCGAGTCCGACCATGAGGAACAGGACGAGCAGCGCCGAGATGGAGATACCCCGGTGCGTGAACAGCAGCGCCACGAAGTATCCGAACAGCGTTGCGAGGACGATGACGATTCCGCCCATCGTGGGCGTTCCGCGCTTCACATGGTGCGACTCCGGGCCGTCCATGTTGATGAACTGGCCCCAGGCCAGGCGCTTGAAGAGTCGGATGAAGACGGGCGTCATGAAAAGCGTGAAGACCATCGACAGGGAGCCTGCGGCGAGAAGGGTGATCATGCGAACAGCTCCCCCAGACGATCGCCGAGGAACCGGAGGCCCGCGGAGTTCGACGACTTGACGAACACGATGTCGCCCGCGCGAAGATCGGGTGCGAGCACGTCGTAGGCCTCGTCGGCGGTCTCGACGAACACGGACTCGCCGTCCCACGACCCCTCGTGGGTCGCGGCGAGATGCAGAGCCCGGGCTCCCTCCCCCACGACGACCAGCTTCTCGATGCCGAGCCGCACGATCATGCGTCCGATGCGGTCGTGCTCCTCGAGCGAGAACTCGCCGAGCTCGCTCATCTCGCCGAGCACGGCGACCTTGCGCGACGACGGCGAGGCGATCTGGGCCAGCGTCTTGAGGCCAGCGACCATCGAGTCGGGACTCGCGTTGTAGGCGTCGTTGATGATCGTGACGTCGTCACGGCCCCCGAGCACCTCCATGCGCCACCGTTCGGCTCGCGTCACGGTCTGGAGCGCGTCGACGATGCGATCGATGCCGACACCGAGGCTCTCCGCCGCGGCTGCCGCCGCCAACGCGTTCATCACGTGGTGCTCGCCGAGCACGCGGAATCGCACCGGACGGCTGTCGCCGGACGCCAGCGTCAGCACGAAGTCGGTGCCGGATGCATGGGCGACCACATCGTGGGCGCGCACGGCCGCGCGCTCGTCGAGGCCGAACCACACGACGCGTGCGGCGGTCTTGTCGGCCATGCCTGCGACCCGGGGGTCGTCGATGTTCAGCACGGCGACGTCGGAGGACTCGAGGTCGGACACCATCTCTGTCTTCGTGGCCAGCGTGGTGGCGATGCCGCCGAATTCGCCGGCGTGCGCGAGTCCGACGGTCAGGACGACGCCGACGTCGGGCTTGGCCATGCGCACGAGGCGCGTGATCTCGCCCAGGCCGGATGCGCCCATCTCGGCGACGAGGTACCGGCTCGACGGCGTCAGCTTCAGCATCGTGAGCGGCGCGCCCACCTCGTTGTTGAACGAGTCGCGCGGCGCCACCGTCTCGCCCTCGGTCTCGAGGATCGAGCGGAGGAGGTTCTTCGTGGTCGTCTTGCCGTTCGACCCCGTGATGCCGACGATGCGCAGCAGACCGTGTTCGCGCACCCGTCGCACGACCTCGGTCGCGAGGGCGCCGAGGGCGAGCACGGCGTCGTCGACGATGATCTGGGCGACGGAGGCGTCTGACGGGCGCTCGGCGATCACGAGCGCGGCGCCGGCGGACACCGCCTTGTCGATGAAGAGGAACCCGTCGCTGAACTCTCCGGGCTTCGCGACGAAGATGCCGCCGTCGCGGATCTCGCGCGAGTCGGTGTCGACCGCTCCGGCGACAACCGTCTGCGGCGACGTTCCCGCCGCCACGACCGTGTCGGGAAGGACGAGCCTGCCGCCGATGATGTCGGCGATGTCGTCAAGTGTCAGTTGGAGCATGGGTCAGAGCCATCCGTATTCCTGCAGGGCGAGCCGTGCCTCGTCGCGCGCGGAGTAGGGGATCTTCTCGCCCGCGACTTCCTGGTAGTCCTCGTGCCCCGGTCCGGCGTGGAGAATCACATCGTGCTCCCCCGCCACCGACAGGGCCTTGCGGAACGCGAGCCGAGGATCGGGAACCTCGTAGAGTTCGACGTCGTCACGTGCCGCACGCGCGGCCTCGAGAAGGACGGCCCTGATCGAGGCCGGGTCTTCGGTGCGCGGGTTGTAGTCGGTGATGACCACCACATCCGCCAGGCGCGCGGCGATCGAGGCCATGTCGACCCGCTTCGTCGTGTCTCTGTCGCCGTCGGCGCCGAACACCATGATCACCCGGCCATCCGTGACCCGCCGAAGCGCGTCGAGCGTGCTCTGGAACGCATCCGGGCTGTGGCCGTAGTCGATGTACACCCGGGGGCCGGTCTCCGCAGACACCCGCTCGGCGCGACCGGGCACGAACGCATCGATTCCCCCGTCTCGCTCGAGCACGTGGGCGATCGCCTCGAGGTCGTAGCCCGACTCGACGAGCATCACGATCGCCAGGGCGGCGTTCTCGGCCATGAACCGGCCCAGGATGGGGATGCTCGTCGTGATGGACCGGTGATCGGGGCCCTCGATGGTGAACCGCGTGTGATCCACGGTCTCCTCGAGGATCTCGACCTGCCAGTCGGCCTCGATTCCGGGCCTCGTCGAGATGGTCGCGACGGGAATCCTCGACTCCTCGGCGAGACGCGCGCCCCATTCGCCGTCGACCAGCACGACTCCCCTGCGGGCGCGATCGGGCTCGAACAGTTCGCGTTTGGCCTCGAAGTAGTCGTGCATGCTGCCGTAGTCGTCGAGGTGGTCGTGGGTGAGGTTCGTGAAGCCCACCACATCGAACACGATGCCGTCGATGCGGTGGCGGGTCAGCGCCTGGGCGGAGACCTCGATGATCACGGAGCGCACCTCCGCTTCTCGCATGCGGGCGAGCAGCGCGTGCACCTCTGTCGCCTCGGGCGTGGTCAGCGTGCTGGTGATGCGAAGGTCACCGATGCCCCGCTCGGCCGTGGTGCTGAATCCGGCGACGATGCCGAGCTGGGACAGGATCGCGTCGAGGATGTAGGTGACACTCGTCTTGCCATTCGTGCCCGTGACACCGAAGAGGGTGGGCGGATCGTCGAGCGTGCGATAGATCCATGCGGACACCGCTCCGAGAGCCTCGCGCGGCTGCGGCGTGACGATCACGGGCAGACCGCTGTCTTCAGCGAGCACCGCCCCCTCGGGGTCGGTGAGCACAGCGACCGCTCCCCCCTCGGCTGCGGCCCTCGCGAACGAGGCGCCGTGCACGTTCCGCCCGGGAAGGCCCACGTAGAGATCGCCCGGCACGATGTCGGTCGACGTCAGGCTGATGCCGGTGACGGAGTCGGGTGAGAACTCCCCCCGCTGCTCGAGACCGAAGTCGACCACGAGCTGGGAGAGCGATCGTGCGATCGGGTGTTCCGGGCGCAATCCCTGCGAAACCCGATCCGGCACAGATGACTCCTTCATTCAGTAAGTGGTGGGCAGCTCGGGCGCGGGAACCGTGGACGGCTGCACCCGATAGGTCTTCAGCACCTGCGAGAGTACCTTCTGGAAGACCGGCGCTGCCGCCAGTCCAGATGTAATGGTAACGGGCTTCCTGATGGTCACCGAAACGACGTACTGCGGGTCGTCCGACGGCGCCATGCCCGCCATGGAGGTCAGATACGCGCCTCCGTAGGCTCCGGACCCGTCGCTCATCTCGGCCGTTCCCGTCTTGGCGGAGACCCGGTAGCCGGGGATCTTGATGGCATCGGCGGCGTATCCCGTGGTCGCGACGGACTCCATCATGTGCACCGTGTCCTGGGCCGCCTGGGGAGAGATGACCTGCTCCCCGGTCGATGCCGCCGGAGCGTCGGTGACCGTTCCGTCCGCGTGCCGGCATCCCTCGAAGAGCTGCACGGGCATCCTCACGCCGTTGTTCGCGATCGCCTGATAGGCGCTGGCCATCTGCACCGCCGTCACCGTGAGGCCCTGGCCGAAGGTGGTGTTGTAGATGGTCTGGTCGTCGAGCTGCGTCGGCCCGCTCACATCGCCGGGCAGGATGTCGCCGCTGTCCTCTCCGACGAACCCCACCTCTGTCTTCTGCCCCAGGTGGAACCTGTTCATGTAGTCCCAGCGCTGATCGACCGACATGTTGTTGCTCAGCATCGAGATGCCGGTGTTGGACGACTGCTCGATGACCCCGGTGAGGGTCCAGCGCATGGGGGCGTGATAGAACGAATCGTGGATGACGGCGTCGCCCGAGGTGTACTCGTAGGGCGCGAGCACCTGACTGTCGGGCGTCGCGGCTCCCGCGTCGATGAGGGATGCGGCGGTGATCGACTTGAAGGTCGAACCGGGCTCGAAGGGGTCGCTGAACACCTTGGCCCCGCGGTATGCGGGGTCGGTCGCGTCGATGTTGTTGGGGTCGACCGTGGGGTATTCCGCGGCGGTCAGGATCTTGCCGGTCTTCGCCTCGGTGACGACGACGGTGCCCGACTCGGCGCCGACCTCGGTCACCCGCTGGGCAAGCGCCTCCTGGGCGAAGTACTGGAGGTCGCTGTTGATCGTCAACTGGACGTCTCCTCCGTCGACGGCATCCGTGACGGTGACCGTCGATCCGGGGATCGCCACCCCGTCCTCTCCCGTCTCCGTGATCTCGCTGCCGTCGGATCCCGCGAGGCATGTGTCCTGCGTCAGCTCGGTGCCGGCGAGGGCGGTGCCGTCTTCGCCGACGAAGCCCACGAGGTTGCCGGCGACACTGCCGTCGGGGTAGGAGCGCGACTGATCGGCCTTGTAGTACAGCCACGGGATGTCGAGGGCCCGGATGGCGTTGTAGGTCGCCACGTCGACGGACTTCGAGATGAGCGCATAGCGCGACGAGGGATCCGCGGTGAGGATGGCGGTGATCGCGGCGGGATCGAGCCCCATCGCCGTGGCCAGCTCCGCGATCGCCTGGTCGGCCGTGATGGTGACCTCTCCGGAGCCGTCGGCCGCGGGCCGTTCGAACTCGTCGACCGCGGACGGATCGGCCTCGATGGCGTAGCGGAGGATGCTGGTGGCCAGGACGACGCCGTTCGCGTCGACGATGTCGCCGCGCGTGCCCAGCGTGACCGTGCTGTCGGAACGACTGGCGAGCGAAGCGGCGTTCAGCCCCTCGGCCTGCACGACCTGGATGTCGACGAGCCTGACCACGAACACCGAGACCACGGCCACGATGAGGAGCACCGCGATGGCGACGCGCCCTCGGGTTGTTCTGGTGGTGGTCGAGGTCACGTGCGGCCTTTCATTCGGCTGGTGAGCGGGTCACCTGTCGGTCAGTGCGTCTGAGGAGAGGGGAGCGCACCCTGCCACGGTACTGTCGGGTCGGGTGCGGCGGCCTGAGGCGCGCTCGACGCGTCGGGAACCGGCGCGGCGACGACCTGCTCGGGCTGCAGAAGCGAGTTGGGAACGAGAGCCTGGTTGGCCGCGATCGGCGCATTCGCGGCGGACGCCGGCGTGGGAGACCCCAGAACCGCACCGTCGGAGAGTCGAAGGTAGACCGTGTTGCCGTTGGAGACCATGCCGAGCGCCTGGGCGTTCTGCACGAGGTTCTGCGGCGACGAGAAGGCGGTGAGCTGTTCGGTGAGGGCCTGGTTCGTTCTGGCCAGGTCCTTCTGCTGGGACTGCAGGGAGGAGATCTGGTACGCGCCATCGGACAGGCCGATGCTCAGCAGCAGCTGGGCGAGTGCGATGACGGCGATGCCGCCGATCGCGACGGCCGCGTAGACGATGCGAGGCCGTTGGCGCGGTCGTGCCACGCGGTCGGGGGCAGGCGAGAGCCACCGGCGGCGCGGTTCCCCCGCGGGCGCCGGCGCACCGAGCCGCTCGATGGGGACGGTGGCCAGGTTGGTCATGATGCACTCCTGATGCGCTCTGCGGCTCGGAAACGGACAGGGGTGGCGCGGGGATTCTCGGCCTTCTCCTCGTCGGTCGCCAGTTCGGCGCCACGGACGAGCAAGGAGAGCTCGGGTTTGTGCTGGGGCAGTTCGACGGGCAGTCCAGGAGGAGCCGTCGACACCGTGAGCGCCTGGAGGGCGCGTTTGACGATGCGGTCTTCGAGCGACTGGTACGACATCACCACGATGCGGCCACCGACCCGAAGCGCGTCGATCGCGGCGGGGATCGCGCGTTCGAGCACGCTCAGTTCCTGGTTTACCTCGATGCGGAGCGCCTGGAACACCCGCTTGGCAGGATGGCCAGCGCGGGAGAGCGCCGCGGGTGTCGCCTGCTGCAGGAGGTCGACGAGATCGGCGGAACGCACCAGGGGCTGCTCGGCGCGTCGCTGCACGATGCGGCGGGCATAGCGATCGGCCAGTTTCTCTTCGCCGTAGTCGCGGAAGATACGCCTGAGGTCGGACTCGGAGTACTCGGCGAGGATCATCTCCGCGGTCACGGGCGCGTCCTGATCCATGCGCATGTCGAGCGGAGCGTCTTTCGAGTAGGCGAATCCGCGCTCGGCGCGATCGAGCTGCATGCTCGAAACGCCCAGGTCGAACAGCACGCCGTCGACCGACGGGATGTCGAGGCTCCGCAGGGCCTCACCGATCTCGTCGTACACGCAATGCACGAGGTGCACGCGATCGCCGAACGGCTTCAGCCGCCCCTCGGCGAGAGCGAGGGCCTGGAGGTCACGGTCGAGCCCGACCAGGGTCAGTTCGGGAAACCGCGTGAGGAAGGCCTCGGCGTGCCCGCCGAGCCCGAGCGTCGTATCGACGAGCACGGCGCCCGGACGTTCGAGCGCGGGCCCGAGAACGCTGATGCAGCGTTCGAGCATGACCGGGGTGTGGATTCGTGTGACGTCGTCCATGATGTGTCGACCTGTTCGTTCTGCCTGATCCCCATCCATTCCGACCTGGCACCGGGGAAGTGTGCCAGGGCGAGGAACGGCTGGGAGTCACGCGGAACGACTAGAAGAGGCCGGGAATCACCTCCTCGTCGGTCTCGGAGAAGGCGGCCTCCTGGGCGGCCAGATAGGTGTTCCAGGCTTCGGCGTCCCAGATCTCGGCCCGCGAGCCGGCGCCGATGACGACGAGCTCGCGCTCGAGTCCCGCGTAGCTGCGCAGGTGCGCAGGGATGCTGACGCGGTTCTGCTTGTCGGGTACCGATGCGTCGGCCCCGGAGAGGAAGACGCGCATGTAGTCGCGGGCCTGCTTGCTGGTGACTGGTGCCTGACGGATCTTGTTGTGCAGTTCTTCGAACTCGGCGGAACTGAAGACGTAGACGCAGTGCTCCTGCCCGCGGGTCAGCACGACGCCGCCCTCGAGTTCGTCGCGGAACTTCGCCGGAAGGATGATGCGCCCTTTGTCGTCGAGTTTGGGAGCGTACGTGCCAAGGAACATCGTCCTTTCTCCCCCTCGAAGCCGGCCTGGTATTGGGTGTTCCTCCACGTTACTCCACTTCACACCACCAGACAATGATTTTTCGGCGCCGTATTCCATTTTTTGTTCCCAGATCCGCACAATTACGGGCAATTTTCTGGTGGAGGAAAATGGAGGGATTTTCCGCGCACGCAATGAAGAATGGCTCAGAAACGCCAAAAAAGGGGCCGACCCGAAGGTCGGCCCCTGATGTGGAGGTGGGTGGAGGAGGGTGGGCTCTGGGCCTACTCCTCGCGATCCTGGCGCTTGTCCCAGCGCTCGTTGAGTCGGTCCATGAGGTTGGTCTTGGATGCGGCGCCGCTCGGCGATGCCGCGGTTCGCGGCCCGGAGACGGGACGGCCGACGGCCGACTTCGAGGGACGGAGCGCCAGCAGCACGCCGGCGAACATGGCGACGAAGCCGAGGAGTCCGACGATCAGAAGGTGGGTGATCACGCCCACGATGACGACGACGAGTCCGACGACCGCGAGGAGAATGCCCAGCACGAGGGCGCCGTAGTTCAGCTTTCCCCTGCCGGCGTTGACCGCCGACACGAAATCGGCATCGTTGTGATAGAGACTGCGCTCCATCTCATCTAGAAGCTTCTGCTCCTGCTCGGAAAGCGGCATCCTATTCACCTCAGGCTCGGTCACACGCGTCGTACTTGAAGCGATTGTAGTGCGCTGCATCTGGCTAGGCTAGGCGCGTGACACAAAGCACGCACCTGGTCAGCCAGGTCGACACCGAAATCGCCGAATTTCTCGCGTCTCGTGAACCTATTCTCGCTGCTATCGCAGACGATGCGGCCGCGTTCACGAATTTCTCCCGGTATCTTCTCAGCGGCGGCAAGCGATTCCGGGCCCGGTTCTGCATTGCAGGGTGGCAGGCGACCTCGACGGGATCGGAACCGCATGAGGAGCGGGCCGTGCTGACGCTCTCCGCGGCGCTCGAGGTGTTCCACGCCGCCGCCCTCGTGCACGACGACATCATCGACAATTCGGACACGCGTCGGGGCATGCCCGCGTCGCACATCCGGTTCGCCTCGGTGCACTCGCAGGGCGGGTTCGCCGGGCGGGCGGACACCTTCGGACGCGCCGGGGCGATACTCCACGGAGACCTGCTGCTGGGCTGGAGCGACGAACTCGTCGACTCTGCCCTCGATCTGCTCGATGACAGGCGGCGCTCCCGCTCGACACGTGCCGAGTTCAACCGCATGCGCACGGAGGTCACCGTGGGCCAGTACCTCGACATCCTCGAGGAGAACGCGTGGCCGACCGTTCCCGAGTCGGAGACGCTCCGACGAGCGGAACGGGTGATGACCTTCAAATCGGCCAAGTACAGCGTCGAGGCGCCGCTTGCCCTGGGCGCCCTGGTGGCGGGCGCCTCACCGGAGCAGGTCGATTCGCTCCGGCGCTTCGGCCTGCCCCTCGGGCTCGCATTCCAGCTGCGAGACGACGTGCTCGGAGTGTTCGGCGACGCGGCGGTGACCGGAAAACCCGCCGGCGACGATCTCCGTGAGGGAAAGCGCACCGTTCTGGTCGCCCTCGCACGCCAGGGCATGAGCGAGAGCCGGCGAGCCGCCTTCGACAGGGCGCTCGGCGACCCCGACCTCGACGACGACGCCATCGGCGACCTTCAGCGGCAGATCGAGTCCAGCGGCGCACTCGAGAGCGCGGAGCGATCCATCGAGTCGTACACGAGCGACGCCATCCGGGCCCTGCGTTCCGCAGAGCTGGAGCCGCAGGCCGTGGCCGATCTCGAGGAGCTGGCGCGCCTGCTCACCGACAGGTCGGCCTGACCGGCCCGACCGGCGACACGATCAGGCGAGCGCCTGCGCCACCCGGCGCACCTCGGCTTTGCGGCCCGCGAGCAGAGCGTCGATCGGCGCGACACCGAGGGACTCCTCCTCCTCGAGCAGCCACTGCATCGACTCGTCGGGAGTGAAACCCGAGTCGAGGAGCACGATGATGGTTCCCTTGAGCTCGGGCAGCGGCTCGCCGTCGCGTAGGAAGACATCGGGTACGACGAGCACCTTGTCGCGGCGGATGGCGAGCAGCGAATGCTCCTCGATCTGCTTGCGAACTCGACCGGGAGTGGAGCCGAGCACTTCGGCCACGTCGGGGATGGTCAACCAGGTTCTTACGGGGGTGTTTTCACTCACGTTCCCAGCCTGCCATGACCGGGGCCGGGCGCGGCACCCCGCAGTCGATATCGCATCGTTATCCGACGCATGCGCCGCCGCGGCTCCAGACCGTTGACGGCCGCCGCCATCCGTGGAAATCTTGAGACGAGGATTGATCGAGAATTGCGAGGTGCACGGCCGCTATGACAAGGTCACCGAGCCGCGGCGGCCGTCCAGCGCGATCGGGCAGACCTCGTTCTCTCCTCGCTCTCGTGGCCGTGCCCTTCGTGCTCGGCGGCATTCTGGCATCCAAGATCGCCACGGCCTCGAGCCGTCGGCGCGACCACGCCCCCGCGACCACGGCCGACGAGCCCTCGTACAGAGTGGAGCTCGGCGACACGGTGAGCGAGATCGCGATCCGCCACGGGCTTCCCACGGCGCACGTGCTCGCCCAGAACGGCCTGAGCTGGAAGACGCCCATCTTCCCCGGGCAGCTGATCCGGCTCGATCCGATTCCCGACGATCTCGAGTGGCCGACGGCCGAGACGGCCGACGGTCGACGCACCCCGTCCGCGTGACTGCACGATCCACGAGGCGGGTCTGGCATCTTCGCGGTGTCTATCCCGGCTTCCACAGCCGACGCTCTCTAAACTTCACTCGTGACCACCGCGCCCACTGACCCTATGATCGGACGTCTCATCGACGGTCGGTACCAGGTGCGGGCGCGTATCGCGCGGGGCGGCATGGCCACGGTCTACCTGGCGACCGACCTGCGGCTCGAGCGCCGCGTGGCGATCAAGATCATGCACGGGCACCTCGCCGACGAATCCAACTTCAAGGAGCGCTTCGTCCAGGAGGCGCGCTCGGCGGCACGACTGGCTCACCCCAACGTGGTCAACGTGTTCGACCAGGGCCAGGACTCCGACATGGCCTACCTCGTCATGGAGTACCTGCCGGGCATGACGCTGCGCGACCTGCTCAAAGACTATGGAACGCTCACCACCGAGCAGACCCTCGACATCATGGACGCGGTCCTCGGCGGTCTCGCCGCGGCTCATAAGGCCGGCATCGTGCACCGCGACCTGAAACCCGAGAACGTGCTCCTCGCCGACGACGGCCGCATCAAGATCGGCGATTTCGGTCTTTCGAGGGCGACGTCGGCCAACACGGCCACGGGCCAGGCGCTGCTCGGCACCATCGCGTACCTCTCCCCCGAACTCCTCACCCGCGGCACGGCCGACGCCCGCAGCGACATCTACGCGGCCGGCATCATGATGTACGAGATGCTGACGGGGGCGCAGCCGTTCGTCGGCGACCAGCCCATGCAGATCGCTTTTCAGCACGCGAACGACCAGGTGCCGAGACCGAGTGCCGTCAACCCGTCCGTTCCACGCGACCTCGACGAGCTCGTGCTCTGGGCCACGGCCAAGAACCCGGTAGACCGTCCGACAGACGGCCGCGCCATGCTCGAACAGCTTCGCCTCACCGAGCAGACCATGTCGGCCACCCAGGCGGCGACCACAGGGGTGCAGCGCACCGTGGTCATGCCCGCCGCGCTCAGCCCCGAGGTCGCATCGGCCCAGACCCAGTCGTTCCTCGCGACCCAGGCGTTTCAGAAGTCGGGCACCACGTCCGCCCTGACGACACCGACACGAGCTCCCGCCGCACAGCCTGCGACTCCGCACTCCCCGCCTCGCTCCCCGGCCCAGGCGGCACCTGCCGATCGTTTGAAGGCATCGGCTGCGGTGAGGCGGCGACGAGGATTCTGGCTCGCAGGAGTCATCGTTCTTCTCCTCGTCCTCGCGGGCGGAACAGGCTGGTACTTCGGCGTCGGCCCCGGCTCCCAGGTCACGCTCCCCGACGTGACCCAGGAGTCGCCGAGCTCTGCGACCCAGAAATTGGAAGATCTCGGTCTGGTGGTGACACGCGCTGATGGACCGAGCACGACGGTTCCTGCGGGAGCGGTCATCGGCACCGATCCGGCCTCGGGCCAGCGCGTTGCTCATGAATCGGCCGTGACTCTCCTCGTGTCGACGGGACCGACTCCGCTGCCATTGCCCCAGGTGATCGGCCTCCAGGAGGATGCCGCCCGGGCCGCGCTGGAGGCCGCGAAATTCACCCTGGGTGATCCAACGAAGGTGTTCTCCTCCGACGTCGAAGCCGGAGTCGTCATCGACGCCTACGCGGCCGATGGAACGTCGAGTCTCGCGGCGGACGGAACAACAGAGGGAGTGATGTACGGGGAGGCCCAGCCCGTGATTCTTCTCGTCTCGGCGGGCAGCATTCCGGGCGTCGAAGGCCAGACCGTCGACGCGGCGACGTCGTCGTTGAAGTCGGTGGGCCTCAACGCGACGACGGGCGACACGGTCTTCAGCAGCACGATCGAGAAGGGTCTCGTCGTCCAGGCGAACCCTCCCGCAGACACCGTGCGCCCCGGAGACACGATGTCGCTCGTGGTCTCGGCAGGTTCCGTTCCCGATGTCTCGGGTAAGAGCGTCGATGAGGCGACGAGCACATTGCAGGCAGTCGGCCTTCAGGCCACATCGGGCGAAGAGGTGTACAACGACACGATTGCGAAGGGCCTCGTGATCCAGGCGGCGGCGCCGGGCGATCCCGTGCGCCCTGGCGACACGATGTCGCTGCAGATCTCGCGCGGGCCCGAGCCCGTCACCGTTCCCGATGTCGTCGGCAAGGCGTGGATCGACGCGAAGCCGATCCTCGTCGACGCAGGCTTCGACCTGAGCTATCCGGCCGGAGCCGACCTGGTTCCCTCCCTCGTCACCGTCACGGCGACGAGCCCCGTGGCGGGAACGAGCGTGCCGCGCGGGTCGAAGCTCACGGTCAGCGTCAGCTTCTAGGCCCGAGCGCTTCTGAGCCCGAGAACCGAAGAAGCCCCGAACGCACGAGGCGTTCGGGGCTTCTCTCGTCAGACGAGCGGCGCGCGTCAGGCCCGGCGCACTTCTCCGAGTTCCTCGGCGACCAGGAATGCCAGTTCGAGCGACTGCATGTGGTTGAGGCGGGGATCGCAGAGCGACTCGTAGCGGGTCGCCAGGTCGGCCTCGTCGATGTGCTCCGAGCCGCCGAGGCACTCCGTGACGTCGTCACCCGTGAGCTCCACGTGGATGCCGCCCGGGTGGGTGCCTGCGGCACGATGCGCCTCGAAGAAGCCCTTGACCTCGTCGACGACGTCGTCGAAGCGACGCGTCTTGTACCCGGTCGGAGTCGTGAGGCCGTTCCCGTGCATGGGGTCGGTGACCCACAAGGGCGTGGCATCGGCCGACTTGATCGTCTCGAGCAAGGGTGGAAGCGCGTCGCGGATCTTGCCCGCTCCCATGCGCGTGATGAAGGTGAGGCGGCCGGGCTCGCGATTCGGGTCGAGCTTGTCGATGAGACGAAGCATGTCGTCGCCCGTCGTCGTGGGCCCGAGCTTCACCCCGATCGGGTTGCGCACGCGGCTGAGGAAGTCGACGTGGGCGCCGTCGAGATCGCGGGTACGTTCGCCGATCCACAGGAAGTGGCTCGACGTGTTGTACGGGGTGCCCGTTCGCGAGTCGATGCGCGTCATGGGCCGCTCGTAGTCGAAGAGCAGCGCCTCATGGCTCACGAAGAACTCCGTGCGCTTCAGCGCCTCGAAGTCCGCACCGCAGGCGATCATGAACTTGACGGCGCGGTCGATCTCCCGAGCCAGGTGCTCGTACCTGACGTTCGCCGGGTTCGACGTGAAGCCCTTGTTCCAGTCGTGCACCTGGCGAAGGTCGGCGAAGCCGCCCTGCGTGAAGGCACGGATGAGGTTCAGGGTCGACGCGGCCGTGTGGTAGCCCTGCACGAGGCGGCGAGGGTCGGCCTCGCGCGATTCGGGCGTGAAGTCGTAGCCGTTGACGATGTCGCCGCGGTAGGCGGGCAGGGTGACGGAGCCGCGGGTCTCGGTGTCGCTCGAGCGCGGCTTGGCGAACTGCCCGGCCATGCGCCCCATCTTGATGACGGGCATCGACGCGCCGTAGGTGAGCACGACGGCCATCTGCAGCACGGTCTTGACCCGGTTGCGGATCTGCTCGGCGGTCGCACCGGAGAAGGTCTCGGCGCAGTCGCCTCCCTGGAGCAGGAACGCCTCTCCTCGCGCCGCGACGGCGAGCCGGTCGCGGAGGTTGTCGACCTCGCCCGCGAACACGAGGGGCGGGAGTCCGGCGATCTCCGACGATGCCGCCTCGACGGCCACGCTGTCGGGCCACGTCGGCTGCTGCTTCACGGGGAGCTCGCGCCAATAGTCCAACCCGGCGATCACAGAGTCATCTGCTTGAACGACCAGTTCGGTTGGATCTACCACGTGCGGGTTCCGTATCTGTTTCTTTTCGGCGATCGCGAACCGGATGCCCTTGGGGGCCGGTCGCGTCAACGGGCGACGCTCGCCCGTTTCTCCTTTACCGAAGTCGCGTAGACGTCTGCGTATTCCTGGCCCGAGAGCCGCTGCAGTTCGTACATGATCTCATCGGTGACGCTTCGGAGGATGAATCGGTCGGATTCCAATCCCTCGAACCTAGAGAAATCTAGCGGCTCGCCAATGATGACGCCAACTCGCCTGATCTTGGGCACCTTCGTGCCGATGGCCATGACCTTGTGGGTGTCGATCATCGCCACGGGGATCACGGGCACGCCTGCTTCGAGGACCATGCGCGCGACGCCTGTGCGTCCCCGGTACATCTTGGCGTCGGGGCTGCGTGTGCCCTCGGGGTAGATGCCGAGCAGGTCGCCGCGGCCGAGCACGCCCAGGCCCGTGTTCAGCGAGGCCTCCGACGCCTTGCCGCCGGATCGGTCGATCGGCAGCTGGCCGGTGGCGAGGAAGAAGCCCCGCACCAGCCACCCCTTGATGCCCTTGCCGGTGAAGTAGTCGCTCTTGGCGAGGAACGACACGCGCCGGGAGAGCACCAGCGGCAGGATCACGGAGTCGATGAACGACAGATGGTTGCTCGCGAGGATGGCGCCGCCCGAGCGGGGCACGTTCTCGAGCCCGCGAATCCAGGGGCGGAAGATCGTGAGCACGATCGGCCCGGCGATCAGGTTCTTCATGATCCAGTAGAACATCGTGTGCCTTCTCCTGCTCGCCCGGGTCAGATCTGCGCTGCGTAGAGGCGCGCGAGGTCGGCGGCGCCGACGACCCCGGCGTCGTTGACGAGTTCCGCGATCCTGAACTCCGGCTCGGGGTGATATCCGCGGGCAGGCAGGTTGTCGAGGAACGACTGCCGGATGGGGTCGAGCAGCAGGTCGCCCGCCTGGGCGACTCCCCCGCCGATTACGAAGAGCTGGGGATCGAGAACCGCCGCGAGGCTGGCGCTGGCCTGTCCGATCCAGTGGCCGAGCTCGCGCAGTGCCGCCAGTGCGCCCGGATCTCCGGCCTGGATCAGATCGCTCACCTCGTGGCCGGTGAGCACGCCGACGCGAGCCCGCGCGGCCGCGAGCCCGATTCCGATGCCGCCGGCATCCGCCAATTCGTTCGAGTAACGCAGCAGCGCTCGACCCGAGCCGTACTGCTCGATGCATCCGCGTGCGCCGCAGCCGCAGGGAAGACCGTCGGGAACGACCCTCATGTGCCCGAGCTCCGCGGCGGCACCGAATCCGCCTCGGAACATGCGGTCGGCAGACACGATCGCTCCCCCGACGCCGGTGCCGATCGTGAGCATGCACATGTCGCTGACGAGCCGGCCCGCACCGTAGCGGAACTCGGCCCAGCCCGCCGCATTGGCGTCGTTCTCGATGATGACGCGGTAGGGGACGCGGCGTTCGAGCTTTTCGCGGAAGGGCTCGTTGCGATAGCTGATGTTCGGCGCGTAGTACACGGTCGACTGCGCGGCATCGATGAATCCTGCGGCGGCGACGCCGACGGCCGCGACGTCGTAGCCCTCGGCGAGCTCCGTGATCATCGCGACGACAGAGTCCTCGATGTTCTGGATGTCGACGGCCTGGGTGGGCCGTCGGTCGAATCGCACGATCTGCCCGAGGTCGTCGACCAGCGCTCCGGCGATCTTGGTTCCGCCGATGTCGATGCCGATGGCGTGCATGAAACCCGTGTCCTTCCACGTCGCCGGCCGGGTGAGGCAAGGACGTCGCTTGCGATGCGCCTTCCGACAAAGGATCGAATGCGCCAAGTAGAGTGTAGTTATCCGGCGCCACGGAGCACCATTTGGCCGGAGCATCGGCCCACCCGCCGACGAGCACATTGACCTGTTGACAAAGGAGTTGACGTGGAAGAATTCTCTGTACCCGCCGTTGTGAAGGCTGACCCCGACGCGAACGCCACGGACCTGCTGCTCGCGCGGGCGGCCGCCACCCCCGACGCGCCCCTGTTCGCGATTCCCGACGGCGACGAGGGATGGAGCGAGATCACCGCCGCGGAGTTCCTGCACCGCGTGCGCGCGACCGCGAAGGGTCTCATCGCCCTGGGCATCGAGCCGGGCGACAAGATCGGCTTCATGTGCAAGACGCGCTACGAATGGACGGTGGTCGACTTCGCCACCTGGTTCGCGGGCGCGATCCTCGTTCCCATCTACGAGACCTCCTCGCCCAGCCAGGTGCAGTGGAACCTCAGCGACTCCGGCGCCGTCGCCGTCATCCTCGAGACCGCCGATCACTTCGCGAAGTTCGACGAGGTGCACCCCGACCTCCCGGCGATCGAACAGGTGTGGCAGATCGAGCTCGGTGACCTCGACAAGATCGTCGCGGCAGGGACCGGCGTCAGCGACGAGATCCTCGAGGCGGCGCGCTCCCGCGCCGTCGGAAGCGACCTGGCCACGCTCATCTACACGTCGGGCACCACGGGGCGGCCGAAGGGCTGCATGCTCACGCACTCCAACTTCGTCGAGCTGAGCCGCAACGCGGGGGTCGCGATGAAGGAGATGCTCGAGCCCGGCGCATCCACCCTGCTGTTCATCACGACCGCGCACATCTTCGCCCGGTTCATCTCCGTGCTCTGCGTGCACGCCGGCGTCAAGGTGGGCCACCAGCCCGACACGAAGAAGCTGCTGGTCTCGCTCGGCAGCTTCCGTCCGACGTTCCTGCTCGCGGTGCCCCGTGTGTTCG
>Ga0247732_10000371_pt1 | contig 22784 bp, 26 predicted proteins | sample UWRJL163409C2_FD_180940 | JGI IMG/M metagenome (GOLD analysis project Ga0247732, IMG submission 180940) | Plant litter microbial communities from Arlington Agricultural Research Station in Wisconsin, United States - UWRJ-L163-409C-2 | ecosystem: Environmental > Terrestrial > Plant litter >...
CGGAATCACCATCGCCCCGACGGCCGACATCGGCTGGGTGGCCCTCATCCCGCATTCCCTGACGGTCGTGATCGAGCTGCAGGCATACATCCTGCTTCTGCTCGGCGCCTATCTGCTCGGCCGGTCGTGGCTGCGACCCCGCACAGCGGGCGCGATCACGCACCGCCAGGGCTACCTGCGCGGCCTGCAGCAGCTGGGCTGGCTGGCCCTGCCCGCGTTGGTTCTGCTCGTGATCGGCGCGCTCTACGAGTCGTTCTCGCTGCTCTACCTCGTGCACCCGCTGTCGCTGTGGCTGCTGTGAACCGGCGAGATGCCGTGACGGCGGCGCCGATGTTTGACAGTGTGGGGTGCACAGGCATCTCGATCGCTGCGCACCCCACAGCGAATCCGAGAACCGAAGGGAGCATGCGACATGTCGTGGAGCACCCGTGAAGTGGCCGATCTCGCCGGAACGACCGTGAACACCGTGCGGCACTACCACCGCGCCGGCCTGCTCGACGAGCCGGTGCGCATGTCGAACGGCTACAAGCAGTACCAGGTCGCCCACCTCGTGCGGCTGCTGCAGATCAGGCGGCTGCGCGACCTCGGGGTTCCGCTCGACCAGATCGAGCAGGTGGGCTTCGGCAAAGACTCGCCGGCGGATGCCCTCCGCGCGATAGACGCGGACCTCGCGTCGAGCATCGAACGGCTCCAACGAGCCCGCGCGGAGGTGCGCGCCATCCTCGACGGCTCCTCCGTCACGGGCGTGCCGGCCGGATTCGAGAACGTCGCAGCGAAGCTCACGAAGCCCGAGCAGTCGCTCATGCTGATCTACAACCAGCTCTACGACGACACGGCCATGGCCGATCTGCGTCAGATGGCCGAGGTCGATTCGGATGCCGTCGATGAGGAATTCGAGAACCTCGCGCCGGATGCGGACGAGCCCACGCGCATCCGGTTGGCGGAGCATTTCGGCCCGGTGTTCGCGAAGCTCTTCGACGAGTACCCCTGGCTGGTGACGCCCGGAGCGCACCTGACGAAAGGTTCACATGTCGTTCGCGAAACGATCGATGAGTCGGTGCGCGTGACCTACAACGCCGCCCAGCTCGAGGTGATGGCCCGTGCCGGCGTCCTCGCCCTCGAACTCACGAAGGAACACAACGACTGACCGCGCACTTCGCTGTCGCGTGTTCAACAGGACGTTTCGATGGAGGCTCGGCGTTTCTGCGTAGCCGGGGCGGCGTGTTCGACGATTCGTCCTGTAATACGGATTGCGCCCGGCGCTGAAGGAAGACCTAGGCGACTCTCCGGGGTAGGAGCGGGGGAACTGCCGCGATGAAGAGGCTCGCGGCCGAGCCGAGCCCCGTTGTCACGAGGATGAGGTCTGCGTTGTCGGTGACGAGTCCGACGACGGTGCCCGCGACAGCCACGGCCAGCATGGCGGCCCCGAGCCAGAAGAAGCCCGTCCAGAAGAGTCGGCCGAAAACGACGAAGTGCAGGCCGACGATGGCCGCGATCAGGGCGATTCTGAACTGCTCCTGGCCGGTCAGGGTGAGCACGAGGTTGCCGCCGATGATGGCGAGCACTTCGGCCACCGCGACGATCACGAAGGCGCGAGACGAGAACAGCGTGCGGTTCTCGGGAGAGACGCCCCGGGCGCTGCCGAAGAATCGTCGCAGTGCGGAGATGATGATCACCAGGCCGAGCAGGGTTGCCGCGAGCTGCACGCACAGGGCGGCAAAGAAGTGCATGCCCGAGGCGGCCCAGAAGCTCCAGGCCACGGCGAAGACGCTCGAGACGATCGACCCGGTCAGTGCTCCCCGCATGGAGCGAACGATAACAGCCCGGCTCGGTCATCTCTCGGGTGATCTCGATACGCGGGCTCCTTCGTCGCGCCGCTACTCGATCGGCGCAACAGGGGTCGCAGCAATAGTGCCTCGCGCGGACAGTATGCCCCGGTGCGCCGGTACCTACTGTCCGCAACGGGAACTACTGCAGCAGGCGGCCGCCTCCGAGGTAGACCATCTCCTCGGCCTCGGCGCGGCGCCTGCGGGTCACCGATATGAACATCGCGACCCCGATGCCCACGAGTGCCAGCCCGCTCACCAGCATCCCGATTCGCGTGAACAGTGGCAGCTCACTGTCGACGATCGCGACGATGCCGATGATGATCATGACCGCTCCGACCACGCTCCAGATACCCGCCCCCGCGGAGCGCAGCCTCCACGCCTGCTCGGTCCACGCCAGCAGAAACGGGGTCGGCATGCCGCGCTCGCGTTCGTCGCCGTCTCGCAGCGCCATCCATCGACGGGCGAGATCGCGCCGACCCCGCACATCGGCATCGGCCGCCGCGCACCAGCCCAGAACGAGCGGGATCGACAGCAGGATGGCGCTCACGAGCACCAGCAGCACCACGTCTTCGCCGGTCGCGTTGAGGATCGTCGTATCGATCGCATCGAGCACGATCGACACCGCGACCACGCCGACGCCGATGACGATGCAGCCGATGAGCAGCCGCAGCAGCAGGCGACGCAGACGACCCGAGCGCGCCAGGTGCGAGGCGAGAAGGTCGGTGGCCTCCGCGTCGTCCTCCTCCCGTGCGCGCTCGAGACGGTCGGCCTTGACCATGGCAATCAGGGCCCGGATGCCGCCGCGCGGCCGCCGGGTCGCCGGTACGGCGGGCTCGCGCGACCCTGCGGCGCCGTCGGCACCCGACGGGTACGGGGAGTCCGCTGCCTCGGCTGTGTCGATCAGGCCCTGCAGCTCGATCAGCAGGGTCTCCCGGCCCACGCGCGACGCCCCTCCGCCCTCGGTCAGCGACACCGCCACGGCCCGCTGCCGTTCGGTGAGCGCGGGAGTGCCGGCCGCCTCGTGGCCGTCGCCGATGCGGGCCGGCCGCGCCGCGGCATCCGGAACCTCGAGCGGAAGGCCGCCGACGAACGCGGCCAGACTGCGCAGGCCCTGCGCATCCAGGCCCGTCATCGGGCGGCCGCGAACGAGCACGCGGGCCCGTGCGCCGTCGGTCGAGATGAAGCGGTAGACGATGTAGTCGGTGCCGTTCGGGGCGGAGGAGACCGAGCGCCACGCCTCGGTGATCGTGTCGAGCGGCACGGTGCGGCGGCGGAATGAGAACGTTCCGCGGCGCATCGAGGCGGTGCGTTCGTGCGGACTGAACTCGATCACGTCGTAGGCGAGGGTGACTCCGATGGCGATGCCGCCGCCGAAGACGATCCAGACGGCGAGGACTCCGAGGGGCCAGCTCCAGTCTCCGGCGCCGAGGGTGGAAAAGAGGAGGGAGGCGGGAGCCCCGAGGGCGGCGGCCACGCCCAGAGAGGCCTCCGCGATGAAGCGCAGGTTCTGGATGCCCGGGTGCCGCCCGATGCGCACGGTGACGTCGGTGGGCGCGGGCATGGGTCAACGCTCGCAGAAACGCCGGCGCTACTCAATCGGCGCAGGGTGAGACGGGGCCTATTCGTCGAGGGCGTCGAGTTGTCTCAGGGCGTCGCGAGCCCGGGCGATTCTGTCTTTCTCGGGGGAGTCCCACCAGAGGGGACCACGCTCGCCGAGGCCGTGCTTCGCCAGGCCGACCCGCGTTCGAGCAGCGGCGACGGCCGCAGCCACGGCAGCCTCGTCGCCCGCGGACTTCGCCGCGCGCACGCCTGAGCGGCCCCGACCGAGGTGCGACTTCAGTCGAGACACCAGCGATTCATCGAGAACGGGGTCTGTGCGACGCCACTTGCGGCCATTGATGACCAGCCAGCGATCGTCGTCGACAGACCCCGTCTCAGACATGCGCGTGAGAAGTGTGGCGCTAGGCCGCGATCAGCTCAGGCTGACCGGTCCACGATCCCGACGGGTTCTCCACGGGAGTCCCATCCGGCTCGGTTCCGGTCTCGGGGTCGATCTCGTCGGGCTTCGGGGTGTGCTCGGGGCGAGGGTCACTCATCGTCTGCTCCTCCGCCCGATGCCGTGTCGGCACCATCCTGGGGCTCGCTGCCGTCTGATCCCGAGCCATCGGGAATCTCGTCGGCATCCGATTTCTTGGATTCGTTCGTCGTCATTCGTGCTCCTTTCCACACGCGACGTTACGCCTGCCCACCGACTCGGCGTCAGGGGTTGACGCTGCGGGCGCGAATCCGGCGTACGTCAGCGCGACAGCAGAGCCCTCGCGCAGCGCCTCACGAGCGCGCGGTCGGTCGTGAGCGCGAACTCGTAGAAGCCCTCGCGATGCCGGGTTCGGTCGATCTCCCGAGCGGTGAGGGCCGCGGCGTAGTCGGCGGTCAGCAGAATGACGTCCCATTCGGCGGCGAGCGGGTCGTCGTCGGCGACGACCACACTGCGGGCCGGATGCGGAAGACCCGCAGACGCGCCCGTCGAGTAGGCCGTCAACAGGCATCCGGAACCGACCAGGGCCTCGTAACGGGTTCGAGTCGCGGGCGTGATGTTGTCTTCGGCCTGGAAGGTCGCGAGCAGCACGGCGGAATCGCCGCCGGCGCCGGCGCGCTCTTCGAGGAACGCGCTGACCTGCAGCAGCAGTGCGCGGTCGCCCAGCTTGACCGGAGCCGCTCGCGACACCACGTCGAACGGAGTGGTGCCCCTCGGCTCGTCACTGACAGACAGGGCGTGGCGGCCGCGCTTCGGGCGGAGGCGGGCGACGCCGGGAGCGTCGGCGGTCGTCGCGCTCGCCTTGCCGTAGTGCCAGCCCTGGGCGAGGGATGCGCCGAAGGCACGCGCGCGGGTGATGTGGGCGGGCGTCTCGATGCCCTCGGCCAGAATGATCGCGCCGCTCCTCTCGGCATAGCCCGCGATCGCGGTCATCGTCATCGCCGCCATGCGGTCGGGCTGCCGACGGATGAGGTTCATGTCGAGCTTCACGATCTCGGGCGCGAGCAGAGGAAGAAGAGCGAGAGACGCTGGCTCGGCGCCCAGGTCGTCGATCGCGATGAGGTGGCCCGCGGCTCGCAGCGCCGCGGCGGCCGTGAGGAGGGAACCCGGGTCACGGGTGAGCGCGCGCTCGGTGATCTCGACGACGAGCGGCGGGGCGCCGATGAGAGCCTGTGGCACGCTGCCGTGGGCCAGGCTGGCGGGCTCCACGTTCACGAAGACGGAGTGCGGGGTATCGAGGCCCTGGGCCTCGACGGCGCGCAGCGCGGAATCGAGGAAGGCGGAGTCGAGCTGCGCCGCCGTGTCGTCTCGGTACGCATCGCGGAGCAGTCGATCCGGGGGCACCGGAGAGCCGTCGGAGAACGCGCGGCTCAGGGCTTCATAGGCCACGACGATCCCCGAATCGATGTCGATCACGGGCTGGAAGTTCGTCACGAGACGGTCGAAACCGAGAGTCTGCATGTGCCCATTAACGCAGTACTCGGGCGAAACCGGTTACTACGGCGGTCTGGAGTCGCGCTGTGAGCGAATATCGACGCGATCGCGGGGCGCCCGGTCGTACAGTCTGAGACACCACTCGGCTGTGAAAGGACACACCATGGAACTGCTCTTCGTGCACGGCGCCCTCGTTCGCGACGGAGCCTGGTGGTGGCAGCCCGCAGCCGACCTGCTCGAGCGGCGCACGGGCATCCGGAGCCGCGCCGTGGCGCTGCCGTCGTGCGGCGAAGGTTCAGTCGACTCGGCCGATGGTCTCTCGGATGCCCCCGGCGGGCTCGTCGCCGACGCGGCCGCTCTGCGCCGCGAGCTCGACACCGTCGACGAGGCGATCGTGGTGGGGCACTCCTACGGCGGAACGGTCATCGCGGAGGCCGGAGCGCACCCCGCCATCAGGCACCTGCTCTACATCTCGTCGTATCTTCCCGACCTCGGCCAGGCGCAGGGCATGATCATGAGCGGCGAGCCCGACCCCGTGTCGATCGGCGACAACGGCGACGGCACGCTCAGCGTCTCCGGTTATGACGCGGCGTCGTTCGGCGCGCGGTTCCTGCAGGATGCCGATAAAGAGACCCAGCGCGAGGCCTGGTCGCGCGTCACGGCTCAGGATGCGACGGCGTTCATGACTCCGACGACGGCGGCCGGATGGCAGGGAGTGGACTCGACGTACCTCGTGTGCGGCGAGGATCGCAGCACCTCGCTCGAGCTGCAGCGCTTCCATGCGGCGCGGGCCACCCGCTCGGTCGAGCTGCCGACGGGGCACCACCCGTTCATCACGCGCCCCGACCTCGTGGTCGACGCGGTCACTGCGCTGATCGAGTAGGCCGCCTTCCTCTTTCCAAACGGGAGGAACCACGCGCATCCGCCCCCTGCCGCAGGCGATGCCGCTTCGGTCGGGCCGTACGTTCAGGCAAGCCCGGGCGACCCGGCATCCAGAGCGTTCTTCAGTGCCTCATTCGCATCGAGCCACTCGGCGGAGTCTTCGTCGGCCCACAGCTCGCTCAATTCACTCTCGGGCGACGTGGATGCGGCAAGCGCCTCGAGGGCGATGGTCACGAGGGCCGCGTCGGGATGCCCGACCCGCTGTACGAAGGTGCTCACCGATTCGGTGTAGGCGTCGGACTGGGTCGGATGACCGAGACCGTGGGCGACCACCTCTGCCGCGGCGATCGCAACGACCGCGTCGTCGGCGTCGACCTCGGTCTGCCCGATGACGCGGGTCAGGGCATCACGCACAAATCCCCATCCGGCCGCGTCGTCGAGGTCCCAGGCCCAGTCGCCGGCCGAGTCGCTTCCGAATGGTTTTCCGCTCCATGTCCCCATGGTTCCAAGATAGAGGCATGACGAATATTTTCGGGATCGATGTCGCCGCCGAACTGCAGCAGGTCGAGAAGCACTGGACTCCTCGGGTCGTGGGCCGCGTCAACGATCAGTACATCAAGGTCGCGAAGCTGCTCGGCGAGCTGGTGTGGCACGCGCACGACCAGGAGGACGAGATGTTTCTCGTGGTCTCGGGGCGGCTTCGCATCCAGTTGGAGGGCGACGAGGAGGTCGTGCTCGACCCGGGCCAGTTCTACGTCGTTCCGCGCGGCGTGCGACACAACCCCGTGGCCGAGCAGGAGGTCGAGATCGTGCTCATCGAGACGGTGACCACCGCGCACACCGGCGACGTCGTGTCGGAGAGGTCGGTTCCGATCGACCAGCAGCTCGGCTCGTTCAGCTGAGGCGGGCTTGGGCGGATTGAGTAGGCCGCTCGCGGCCGTATCAAGATCCGGCCGGGTGGTCTCGATACGCCGGGCTCCTTCCTCGCGCGGCTACTCGACCGGCGCAGAAAGGGAGGAACCACGCGCATCCGACGCACATAGCGCGTCGATGTGCGACGTCTCCTCCCGTTTGACGCGGAACGGGCGGAGAACAGAGCATCCGAGCCTCATACGTTGCCGGTTGAGCGGAACTCCGCCCATTCCGCCGCAGCATCGAGGAGGCCGCCCTTCGACAGGCTCAGAGAACGCCGCGGCCTTATCGAGATCCGGGTCGGGTGGTCCCACCGACCGCCTCTGGGCGACGGTATGCAGGAATCTCCGCCCGTTCGGCGCAGCGCGCGAGGCGGGTACTCGCAGTGCCTCCCGCGGCACCCCGCGGCGGGGTTAGCGTGGAGTCATGACCGACGCCCGAGACGAAGTGCGCGAGTTCCTCAGCTCACGCCGCGCGCGCATCACGCCCGAGCAGGCGGGGCTCCCCGTCTACGGCGGCAACCGCCGGGTCAGCGGCCTGCGCCGCGAAGAGGTCGCCATGCTCACCGGAGTCTCGGTCGACTACTACGTGCGGCTCGAGCGCGGAAATCTCGCCGGCGCATCCGAGAGCGTTCTCGACTCGTTGGCCCGCACCCTGCAGCTCGACGACGCCGAGCGCGACCACCTTTTCGACCTGGCCCGCAACGCCGGACCGTCTCGCAAGCCCCGCACGGTGCCGGCCGAGGTGCGGCCCGCCGTGCGGCAGGTGCTCGACGCGATGGCGGATGCCCCGGCCTGGGTCCGCAACGGGCGTCACGACATCCTGGCCGCCAACCGCATGGGCCGCGCCCTCTACGCGCCCGTGTTCGACGACCCGCATCGGCCGGTGAACACCACGCGCTTCACCTACCTGAACCCGGCGGCGAAGGAGTTCTGGCGCGACTACGACAAGATCACCTACGACGCCGCCGCGATGCTGCGCCTCGAAGCAGGGCGGGCCCCGCACGACGAGGCGCTCATCCGGCTGATCGGCGAACTGTCGATGAAGAGCGACCTGTTCCGGCAGCGCTGGGCCTCTCGCGACGTCATGTACCACCGCAGCGGAGTGAAGCGCCTGCACCACCCGATCGTGGGCGACCTCGACCTCAACTTCGAGTCGATGGAGCTGCCGAGCGAACCCGGCCTGGTCATGAACGTCTACACGGCCCCGGCCGGCTCGCCCACCGCCGAGCGTCTCACGCTGCTCGCCTCGTGGGCGGCGACGCAGGATGCGACGGACGCGGCGGCTGTCGACGCCCCGCCGGCGGCGGCACCCCGCTAGTCGACCACGCCCGCGGCTCGAACCGCCGCGGTGAGAAGCTCACGCGCTGCGGCCCCCGCCTCGAGGAGCCTCTCCGGCGACGAGTCGAGTGCTTCGACGAGGGTGTCGAGCTCGCGGAGCCCCGCCTTGGTCAGCAGCTGCTTCTCGTTCGTGACCCACTCGCCGCGTCGGCACAGGATCGCGTGCGCGGCGTGGCACGCGGCCTCGCTCAGCAGTCCGGCGAACTGAAGAGTGCGCCCGTGCCGAGCATGACCCTCCGTGGCGTAGAACAGCGTCAGCTCGGCTCGGTCCCACCAGACGGGCGGCGCCGACCGCCGCAGAGCCCCGGGGTACTCCCATCGAGGCAGCTCGCCTCGAAGCGTCACGTTGAGGCCGAGTTCGGCGAGCAGGATGTAGCTCGGAAGACCCGCCTGATGGAACAGCAACGGCTCGATCGTGAACTCGCCGCGGCAGGCATCCTCATGAAGACGGTCGATGAGGCCGAGGTCGCGGTAGTGGAGATCGACCTCTCGCCCGTCGACGCCGAGCTTGCCGCCTCCGTTGAAGATCGGGCCCCAGCCGCCCAGCCCCGTGATCGAGCCGGGCCATCCGATGTCTCTGACGCTCTGCGGGTCGAAGCCCGCCCGGTAGTAGACCGACACGTCCCAATCGCTGCCCGCGTGGTGCGTGCCCTGGGCGCGGGAGCCGCCGAGCGCCACGCCTTCGACGCCGGGCAATCGGTGCAGAGCGTCGGCGACGCGATCAAGGAATACGGCTTCGGAGGAATCATCTGAAGTGAACAAGACACACGCCTTCTTATGCAGGATCGATCGACTCACCCGCGGATGCGGGGAGGACGGGAGTCGCTGCTAAGAGATCACCGATCCAGACTGCCACGCCCATGCCCCGGCATCAAGGCCGGCCGAATTCATCCCTTCGGATGAGTCCGATGGCGGGCGTGGTCCTCCGTGTGGATAAGACTGGAAGACGCAGGGACGAACGGCATCGGAAACGCTTGTCGCCGGCGATGCGCGGCTCATAGCGTCTAGCCCTGTCGGCACGTGACGAGCTTCGTTCCATTCCGCCGGCCCAACGCAAGGAGAACGACATGGATCACTCGAACGACACGCTCGGGTCGAACACTCATGGCTCGGGATCGGCCTTCCGTCGCGTCGGAGCGACGGTCGCGGTGGCCTGTGCCATCACCGGTTCCATCATCGGGCTCGGCTCCATCGGGGCCCTGGCCGCGCCCACCAGTTCCACCGTCGCCGTATCGGCATCCACCGACGCGACGACAGAAGCTGTGGAGCCGATGGCGAAGGTGACCTACACCGAAGTCGATCTGGCCGCCTTCGCGGCGTCACCCTACGTCGACGATGCGCTCAACCTCGCCGCCGTATGGGGAACGACGACGGAGTGGGCCCAGGGCAAGGCCGGCTCGAAGCTCCAGTCGGGCATCCCTCTGCCGTTCGCGCCGGGCGAGGCGACGAGCTATGCCTACACGCCCGATCAGCAGAGACTCGCCCTCCAGCTCACCGTCGAGGACTTCACCGAGCTCATCGGTCTGGCCAGCGCCTGGGGCTCCGGCGACATCCTCCAGTCGAAGGCCGAGCTGGGCGCACAGCTTCTAGCGCACCAGCCGCTGCCGGCCACGCCCGCCGCGTTCACCGACGAACAGGAGGCGCGTGCATTCGGCCTCGTCGGCTACGGAGATTCGGATGCCGCGCAGCTCGCCGGTCTGTGGCAGACCGACACGCACAGTGCGGTCCTCCGCGCCGGGGCAGAGATCCTCGCCGGCAATAGCCTTCCCCTGTAATGATCCTGAACGAGCGAATCGGCTTCGAGATCGAGCTGCTGGCCCCGGCGGGTGCGAGCAGGCGCACACTCGCCGACGGCATCAGCCGTGAGCAGGGCGGCACCGTCAGCCGCTTCTTCCACACCGACTCGGAGCCGTCGCTCGTTCCCGGCATGGGGCACTTCTGGCACCTGACCCCCGGCTTCGCCGTGCACGACCGGGCCGGGGCGCCGCTCGCCACCCTTGTCGACGACATCACGATCGTCGACGACCTCAGGCGCGAACTGCCCCCGCCGAAACCCGCGGTGGCGGCAGGCCGCCACGCGGCCGGTCCGCGCGACGGCCCCGACGAGCACTCCTATCGGATCCTCTCCGACGACGGCCGGCTGTTGCGTCTGGTCGCCGACCGCACGCATCCGGACACGCCGTTCGGCCGGGTGCTCGACGAGGTCGCCGCACTCTTCGGCACGTCGGTCGAGACGGTGGGCGCCGTGCGCCGGCTCCGAGACCGGGCCGGAGCGAGCATCGCCATGGCGACATCTCTGGCGACCGGCCGGGAACGCCCGTGCGAGATCGTCACGCCGCCGTTGAGTCGCGACCATGAGGAGGCGCTCGAGCGCCTTCTTCGGCCCGCCCGGGAGCTCGGATTCACGGTGCCCGTCGAGGCGGCGGTGCACCTGCACGTCGACGCAGCGCCGTACCGATCGGTGCCGGCCTTCTCCAACCTGGTGCGCCTCTTCGGCCATTGGCGCGACGCGCTCCGCGTGGCCCTCGACACCAACCCGGCGTGCACGCGTCTGCAGCCCCTGCCGCCGTCGCTGATCGAGCTGGTCGAGACTCCGGATGCGACCGGCCTGAGCGAGGCCGAACGCTGGAGCCGTCTGCAGGCCGCCGCCAAGGCCACCGGCCTGACCAAGTATTTCGACGTCAACCTCACCGCGCTGCTGGTCGACCGGCCCGCGCGAGACACGGTGGAGGTGCGCATTCTGCCGGCCTCGGTGCACGCCGAGGAGATCGTGGGCCGCGCAGCCTTCGTCGAGGCGCTGCTCGCCCGCTGCCGCATGCCGGATGCGTTCCCCCGCCCCACGGCCTCCGATCCCGTCGCGGCCGCCGCCGAGCTGCACGACGTGGTGACGATAGCGTGAGCGGCGTGGGTACGATCACACGCATCCGGATGCTCGTGGCGGCGCCCGAGAGACGGCGCCTCATCGAGATCGGTGCCGCCGGAGCCGCCTACCTCGTCGGGCTGGCCGTGGCGCTGCGATTCGAGTGGTACCCGCAGGGGCTTCCCGGATACGTGTACCTCGGCGTGGTCGCGGTCATCGGCGCGGCGACGACCCGCCGCTGGCCCGTCGAGACCCTGACGCTCGTCACGGCATTCACCGCGTATACGACGCTCGCGCCGCTGCCCGAGCAGCTGTACGGGCTGTATCTCGGTGCGCCGCAGGCCCTCGTTCCCCTCGCGATCGTCGCGTTCATCATGATCTCCAACGACGGCCCGGTCGTTGCTCCGACCGCCACCTTCCTCACGCTTGCCGTGCTGGTGATCGTTCCCTGGCGCGACATCGTGAGCATCCTGGTCGAGGCCTACCCGCTCAGCGAGGCCCTGCTCTGGGACACCGGGCAGGACCGGTCGCTTCTCCTCTCCGAGCTCGTCGCATGCGTTCTGGTGATCGTCTTCGCCGTGATGCTGCGTCGGCAGCGCCGGGCCGCCGCAGAACTGGCTCAGAAGAACCGCGAGCTCATGCAGCTACGGGCTGCCGAGGTCGCGCGCATCGCGGAGCAGGAGCGCACGCGCATCGCCCGCGACATGCACGACGAGGTCGCTCACCATGTCGCCGCCCTCGTCATCCGGGCCCAGGCCGCGCTGCGGGTCGCCGACGAGCACCCTGACCAGCTCGCGCAGGCGGTGCAGGAGATCGCTGCGGGCGGCCAGGACGTGCTCGCGCGCATCCGCACGGTCGTGCGCGTTCTGAAGTCGACTCCGCTGCGCGACGGCCCGGTGCCGCCCACCCTCGCCGAGGAGTTCGAGGCGTTGTTCGACCGGGTGCGATCGATCGGCTACGACGTCGATGACACGGTTCGGGTCGGCAACGACATTCCCGAGGCGCATGCACTGGTGCTCGTGCGCGTGGTGCAGGAATCCCTCACCAACGCGATGCTGCACTCCGCCGCCCACTCGCTGCGGGTCGTCGTCGACGAGCAGCCGCTTCTCTGGACGGTGCTGGTGAGCGATCCCGGGCCGGCTCGGGAACGCTTCCCGGACATGCCGGGAGGTGGATCGGGGCTCGCGTCGCTGCGCGACCGGGTCGAGGCGCTCGGCGGTCGACTCGTCGCCGGCGCAGAGGCGCAGGGATGGACCGTCACCGCCGAGCTTCCTCGCGCGGCGCGTTCCGTGCGCTCGGTCGCCACGGCATCCGCGCGACGGGAGAAGACATCATGACCATTCGCGTGCTCGTCGTCGACGACCAGCCGATCGCCCGCGCCGGTATCGCCGCCATGCTCGACGCCGAACTCGACATCGACGTGGTCGGCCAGAGTGCAGATGGCGAAGATGCTGTCCGCGATGCCCTCGCGCTGCGTCCTGACGTGGTCGTCACCGACATCCGCATGCCCCGTCTCGACGGCATCTCCGCGACCCGTCGCATCCTGGCCGAGATCGCGTGCGCGGTCGTGCTCATCACGACGTTCGATGACGACGAGTATCTCTTCGACGGCATCTCGGCGGGCGCATCCGGGTTCCTGCTCAAGGACTCGGGCCCCGACCTGCTCGCCGCGGCGGTGAGATCGGCGGCGCGCGGCGACTCGCTGATCGACCCCGCCATGACCCGGGCGCTCATCGAGCAGAGGGTCGCCCCCGATCGGCCGGATGAGGCGGGGCACACGCCTCATCCCGAGCAGATCGCGCTGCTCGACGAGTTGAGCGAACGCGAGCGCGTGGTGCTCGCCGCCGTCGCCCGCGGCCTCAGCAACGGCGACATCGCGGCAGAGCTCTGGGTGAGTGTGCCGACGGTCAAATCGCACATCTCGAGCGTGCTCGCGAAGACGCGCACCCGCACGCGCGTTCAGGCAGCGGTCTTCGCCTACGAGACCGGCTTCATGAAACCGGGCTCGTAACGGGCCCGCTCTCCGACTTGGGTTCTACTCGGGCGACTCCGCAATACCGAACAGTGAGCGTGCGTTGCCCGACGTGAACTTCTCGCGGGCGTCATCCGTCGGGAACGCCGTCAGGAATTCGGCGATGTCGGTGCGGCTCGGGCGTTGAAACGGGTAGTCCGTGGAGAAGAGGAGCTTGTCTGGAGTCGTGACGTCGAGTGCGTGGCGAAGGAGTGTCGGGTTCAGCATTCCGGAACTGGTGATGTGCACGTTGGAGCGGATGTAGTCGGATACTCTGCGGTCGAGGCCTGCGACTCGGGAGAGGCTGTCGGTGCGGTCGCTCCAGAACGCGAGCAGTTCACCCCAGTGGCCGAGTATGAGCTGCAGGTCGGGGTGGCGGTCGAGGGTCCCGCGCACGATCAAGCGAAGTGCGGAGAGGGCCGCCTCGAGGTGCCAGCCCCAGCCGAACGTCGCAAGGCCGAGGTCGGTGATGGCGTCGAAGCCGCTGTAGGCAGCCTCGCGCACGTCGCGCTGCGGAATCTGCGGATGAATGAAGACGGGCAGCTTTCGGGCCGCGGCGACAGCGAACAGGTCGTCGAAGCGGGGATCGTCGAGCGGCGTCGTGCCTGTTCTGCCGTAGACCATCACTCCGACGAAGCTGAGGTCGACTGCGCGTTCGAGCTCGATGCCGGCGGCAATCGGGTCCGCCATCGGCAACGTCGCGAAAGCCCGGAAGCGTGAGGGGTGGCGGTTCACCGCCTCGACGGCGAGGTCGTTCGCGAGCACGCTGAGACGCACCGCGTCGGCGGCGTCGAGAGGCTGGGCGCCGGGAGGCGCGAGAGAGAGGATCTGAAGGTCCACACCCTGCTCGTCCATCAGCGCGACCCGCGCGTCGCCGATGTCGTCGAGGCGCTCGAGGTTGTCGCCCATCTCGTCGAACGCGATGCTGGCGTCCGCGCGATCTGCAGGCAGCGCCTTGACGGCCGAGGTCAGCTCGGGCAGGTTCCAGTGCTCTTCGATTGCGATCAGTGTCAAAGCGGGTCTCCATTCACGACGGTCAGGGTCACCTCGGAGCGCGGGTACACGCCGCTCCGTCAGCGTACGTCGGGTGTTGCCACTTCGGGTCGACCGAAATGGCAACACGCGACGCGCAGGTGGCGCCAATGGGCAACTCGCGAGGCGAGCAGGGTGCGCGACCGTGAGGGCAGTGTCACTCCTCGCTCGACGCCTCGGCCGAGAACACCTCTCGGGCGACCTCGATGGCGGACATCGCCTTGGGCCAGCCCGCGTAGAACGCCAGGTGGATGATCGTCTCGACGAGCTCCTCGCGGCCGAGGCCGTTGGTGCGGCCGATCGCGAGGTGCGAGCGCAGCTGCTCGAACGCGCCGCTCGTGACGAGAGCGGAGATCGTCACGAGGCTGCGGTCGCGCTTGGCCAGGGCCTCGCGCTCCCACACGTCTCCGAAGAGAACGTCGTCGGTGAGCTCCGCGAGCTTCGGCGCAATGTCGCCGACGAGGCGCTGAGCGGCGGACTTCGGAGCAGGCGTCTGTGAGGTGTCGGTCATCAGAACGTCACCATGACCTTCAGCGCTTCACGGGCATCCATCGCGGCGTAGCCGGCGGGCACCTCGTCGATCGCCACCCGGCGGTCGAAGACGCGGCCCGGGTCGATCTCGCCGTTCAGAACCTGCTGGATGGCGGGCTCGAGGTAGGCGCGAACGGGGGCGGGGCCGCCGGTGAGCGTGGCGTTCTTGCCGAACAGCGAGGCGAAGCCCACCGGTGCATCTTCGTACTGCGGAACGCCGACGCGCGAGATGACTCCGCCGGGGCGCACGATTCCGTAAGCCTGTTCATAGGCGGGCATGTGGCCGACGGCCTCGAGCACGACGTGGCTGCCCTCGCCGTTCGTCAGCTGCATGACCTTCGCGATGCCCTCGTCGCCGCGCTCGGCGACCACGTCGGTGGCTCCGAACTCGATGCCGAGGTCGGTGCGCGAGGTGTGCCGACCCATGAGGATGATGCGCTCGGCGCCGAGCTGCCGTGAGGCGAGGACGGCGGAGAGCCCGACTGCTCCGTCGCCGATCACGGTCACTGTCTTGCCCGCCTCGACGCGTCCCGTGTATGCGGCGTGATACCCGGTGAGATAGACGTCGGAGAGGGAGAGCAGCGAGGCAAGCAGGGCCTCGTCGGCGGTCGACGCATCCGCCCCGCCCACCGTGACGAGACTGCCGTCGGCCTGCGGAACCCGGGCCAGCTCGGCCTGCAGTCCGGCCGTCTCGGCGGTCGCGTAGAAGCCGCCGTGCACGCATGAGGTCTGCACGCCGTCGCGGCAGAACGCGCAGGTGTTGTCTTGGAAGGCGAAGGGCGCGACGACGAAGTCCCCGACCTTCACGAGTGAAACGGCCGAGCCGATCTCCTCAACGATGCCGATCATCTCGTGGCCCATCGACTGGCCACGCTCCGAGGCGGGCATGGAGTGATAGGGGTGCAGGTCGGACCCGCAGATGCAGGCGCGCACGACGCGAACGATGGCGTCGGTGGGCTTCTGGATGACGGGATCTGCGACGGTCTCGATGCGAACGTCGCCCGCTCCGTACATGAATGTGGCCTTCATGGGGCTCCTTCTGATCGGGGATCTGTGGAGGTCGGTGCGACCGGCCTGAATCCAGTTCACACGCGATCCCGCGCGCGCGGGAGGGCCGCTCGTAACAGGTACCGACAGACCCTCCCGGTGCGCATCCGGCCGGCGTAGCGTCGCCGACATGCAGATCGAACCCCAGAAGCCCAGCGTCAAGAACCCGCCCGAGCAGTTCGCCGGAGACGTCTGGCTCGACGTCGTCGCGGCACCGCACACCGACGACCAGCGGATGACCGTGGCGATCGTGAAGTTCGCCCCCGGTGCGCGAACGGCGTGGCATTCGCATGCCCGCGGACAGTACCTGCGCGTGACCCAGGGCGTCGCCCGCTTCGGCGACCGCGCGGGGAACATCTACGAGGTGCACCCCGGGCAGACGATCTATACGCCGCCGGGCGAGGAGCACTTCCACGCTGCGGCGGGCGACACGTTCATGGAGCACATCGCGATGCTCGAGGCCGGCGACGACCCGGCGACCACGACCACGTGGCTCGAGCACATCACGGATGCGGAGTACACCGGAACGACGTAGTCGAGCATCCGCGCCCTTTCGGTGCATCCGCTGCCGGACGACCGGGCGCGGATGAGCCGAACAGGCGCGGATACGCGTCGCGCACCTAGTTTGAGGTGAGTTCTGCGCGCAGGATGTCGGCGCCGGCGCTCAGCGCACTCAGCTTGCCCAGTGCGACATTCCTCGCCAGCGGTGCCATTCCGCAATTCGTGCTGGGGATGAGGTTGTCTGCATCGACGAACGCGAGCGCCTTCCGCAGAGTGTCAGCGACCTCTTCGGGGGTTTCGATGTCTGAGCTCGCCACGTCGATCGCTCCGAGCATGACCTTCTTGCCGCGGATGAGCTCGATCAGGTCCATCGGCACGTGGGAGTGCTGGCATTCGAGCGACACGATGTCGATCGACGACTGCTGCAGCAGAGGGAATGACTTCTCGTACTGTCGCCATTCAGCGCCGAGGGTCGCTTTCCAGTCGTTGTTCGCTTTGATGCCGTAGCCGTAACAGATGTGCACGGCAGTCTGCGCGCGCAGTCCTTCTGCTGCTCTCTCCAGAGTTGCCACACCCCAGTCCTGAACCTCCTCGTGGAAGACGTTGAAGGCGGGCTCGTCGAACTGGATGATGTCGACTCCTGCCGCTTCGAGTTCTCTCGCCTCCTGGTTGAGGATCGTCGCGAACTCCCACGCCAGCTTCTCTCGACTCTTGTAGTGGCGGTCGTAGAGCGTGTCGATCATCGTCATTGGGCCCGGGAGAGCCCACTTGATCGGCTGGTCGGTCTGCTGGCGGAGGAACCGGGCGTCGTCGACGAACACCGGCTTCTCGCGGCTGACCGCCCCGACGACGGTGGGCACGCTGGCGTCGTAGCGGTCGCGGATCCGTACCGTTTCTCGCTGCTCGAAGTCGACGCCGCTCAAGTGCTCGATGAACGTCGTCACGAAGTGCTGGCGGGTCTGCTCGCCGTCGCTGACGATGTCGATGCCGCGCCGGAGCTGCTCGTGGAGTGCGACGTTCAGCGCATCCTGTTTGCCCTCGACCAGACGGTCACCCTGCAACGTCCATGGAGACCAGAGGGTCTCCGGCTCCGCGAGCCAGGACGGCTTGGGGAGGCTGCCGGCGATCGTCGTTGGGAGAAGGCTGTTCATGGTCGTCGATTCGTCGTGGGTCATCGGGTGGGAGCGGGGTAGTCGGCGGCCCAGTGCTGCAGCACGCGTCCGTGCGGCTTCACGAAGTGCTCTTCGGTGAACCTGCCCTGGGTGACCGCAAGGCGACTGCGCTCCTCGCGGTCGTAGTCGATCTCGGTGCGGGAGTAGTCCTGCTGATCGAGCGTCGGCCGGTAGACGCTCGCCGCGGCGGAGTTCGCGTTGTAGATCTCGGGCCGATAGATCTTCTGGAACGTCTCCATCGTGCTGATCGTGCCGATCAGCTGCAGAGCCGAGTAGTCGTTGAGCAGGTCGCCGCGGAAGTAGAACGCGAGCGGCGCCACGCCGCCCGGCGGCATGAAGTAGCGAACCGTCAGTCCCATACGGCCGAAGTAGTCGTCGGTCAGCGAGTAGTCGTTCTGCTGGTACTCGACGCCGAGGATCGGGTGGTGATTCTCGAGCCGACGATAGGTCTTGCTGGTCGAGACGCTGATGCAGATGACGGGCGGCTTGGAGAAGCGCTCCTGATACGCGGCCGAATCGAGAAAATGCTGGAACAGCTTGCCGTGCAGGGTGCCGAAGTCGTCGGGCAGGGTGAACTCCGTGGCGCCCTCGTTGGCCGCCGGCAAAAGAACGCTGAAATCGAAGTCGCGCAGGTACGACGAGAAGTTGTTGCCGACGATCCCCTGGTGGCGTGTACCCGTGAGCAGGTCGTTTACGTGGATGTCGAGCACCTCGAGCAGGGGGAACTCGCGGAACTCGCCTCCGTCGGTGAACTGCAGTTCGACGGTCACGATCTCGAGCTCGACGACGTAGCGGTCTGCGGTGGGGTTGTCCCAGTGCGCGAGCGTGTTGAACCGGCGATTGATCATCGTCAGGGCGTTGCGCAGATTCTGCTGGCGGTGTTCGCCTCGAGCCAAATTGGCGAAGTTGGTCGTGGCCCGGGATTCCTCTGACGGCGTGTAGTCCTCGTCGAAGGGGGTGGTGGTGACGCTGAACGTGAACTCGTTCGCCATGAGTGGCCAATCCAGTGGGGGTGATCGGCCTGGTCGGCCGTGTGGAAGTCGTTGTGTTCATCGTGCCCGCGTGAACAGGCCATCGGGTAATTCAAGAGTTTTATGCTGCCCTATAGGCTCTCCCTATGACTCGTCAGACGAGCGGCGTCACGCTGCAGCAGCTCTACTACTTCATCGAGGTCGCCGCCGAGGGATCGATCACCGCGGCGGCCGAGATCCTGTTCGTGGCCCAGCCGACCATGTCGGCGGCGATGAAGGACCTCGAGACCAGGGTGGGCCGCTCGCTGCTCCTCCGTTCCGCCCGCGGTGTCTCGCTCACCACCGATGGCGCGGAGTTCCTCGGATACGCCCGCCAGGTCGTCGAGCAGGTCGCGCTGCTCGAACAGCGCTATCTCGGCAGGCCGCCCCTGCGACGACTGCTCGGTGTATCGACTCAGCACTACTCGTTCGCGGTCGACGCGTTCGTGCGCATGGTCAGGGGCACCGAGGCGTCTGAGTACGAGTTCTCCCTGCGCGAGACGCGCACCTGGGACATCATCGAAGACGTGCGCACGCTCCGCAGCGAGCTGGGCATCCTGTACCGCAACGACTTCAACCGCAATGTCATCGACAAGCTGCTGCGAGACTCCGGGCTGATCTTCCGCCCGCTCTTCCTCGCCGAACCGCACATCTTCATCTCCCGCAAGAACCCCCTCGCTACGAAGCGCCGCGCGACCCTCGCCGATCTCGCCGAGCTGCCCCGGCTCACGTTCGACCAGGGCAACAACAACTCCTTCTACTTCGCAGAGGAGATCCTCTCGACGCTGTCGAGCAAGCGAGAGATCCGGGTCTCCGACCGCGCCACGATCTTCAACCTCATGATCGGACTCAACGGCTACACGATCTCGACGGGCATCATCAGCGACGACCTCGACCCGGAGATCGTCGCCGTGCCGCTCGACGTCGACGAACAGATCGAGATCGGCTGGATCGGCCACTCCGCGATCCCCCTCACCGAGCAGGGGCAGCGCTACCTCTCCGAGGTGCGGGCCGTCGTCGCCGACTTCGGCGTGGAGCTCGTCGGCTAGCGTCGCTTCTCGGCGGCCGCGCGCACCGGCTGGCGCAGCACGGTTCTCAGCTTCTCGGGCGCCGTCCGTCGGGCGTCGTTCAGGTAGATCTCGTGGTGCAGCCCGGCGAACGTCAGCCCGTTCTGCGGCATGAACTCGTCGTGCAGCCGCGCCAGCGTCGGCCCCTCGTCGTCGTACGACCCGACGTGCAGAATCTGGATGCTGCGCCCCTCGTCGAGCGTGATCAGTCGCGTCAGCGACAGGGCTGGGTTGGGCCTCTTCGCCGCGGCGGTCTCGAGGGCGGCGGCCACATCGTCGCCGGTGATCCAGTCGGGCTGGTTGATCAGCGCGGTCCACTGCCAGGAGGTCTTGTCGCGCGAGACGAACGCGGTCGGATCGTCGGCGGTCCAGAGGGCTTCGAGCGGGGCGACGACGTAGTCGCGGCCCCGGGCTTTGCTTGCGAACTTCAGCGTGTACGAGGTGGAGAACAGTGCCTCGATGGCGGCCGCGTAGGCGGGAGCGGTGTTCGGGTCACCCGTGCCCTCGACGGCGAGGTACTGCAGGGGAGGCACGACCACGTCGCTGAATGTCTTCGACGAGGGGGAGTACAGCGCGGGGTGCTCCTTCCTCACGTCGTACTTCATACATCGGAGGGTAGTCCGGACCCACGATGGGCGACAGATGTCGGCCAAAAAGGTTAGGGTTGGTGAGGTAAGGCGTTCCTAACTTCGCCAGCTCCTGTCACTTCCTCACTCCACACCGCATAGGTTCTTCATGCCCACCACACGCGCCCTCAGCGGCGAGCAACTGGTGCTGCGCTACGGCAACGACGCGGTGGTCGACGGTGTCTCGATGACGCTCGAACCGGGCCGCGTGACCGCGCTCGTCGGGCCGAACGGAAGCGGCAAGTCGACGCTCCTGCGCTCGCTCGCCCGGCTGCACCCGATCGGCGAGGGCGACGTGACCCTGGGAGCCCGCGACGGGCATCCGGAACGCGCCGTCTCGATGCTGAGCGCGCGCCAGTTCGCCCGAGAGGTGACCCTCTTCTCGCAGTCGCGGCCCGCGCCGCAGGGGCTTTCGGTGAGCGAGGTCGTGGCCTTCGGCCGCCATCCGTATCGCCGCGGATTCGCCGGGCTCTCATCCGCCGACCGCACGGCCATCGACCGCGCACTGCGGGCCACGGGCGTGCTCGATATGAAGGACCGCTCGGTCGGCGAGCTCTCGGGCGGCGAGGTGCAGCGCGTCTGGCTCGCGGCCTGCATCGCGCAGGAGACCGGCGTCGTGCTGCTCGACGAGCCCACCAACCACCTCGACCTGCGCTATCAGATCGAGACCCTCGATCTCGTGCGCGACCTCGTCGACGACCACGGCGTGGCCGTGGGCGTCGTGCTGCACGACCTCGATCACGCGGCCCGCATCGCCGACACCCTGCTGCTCCTGTCGGCCGGGCGCATCCACGCCGCAGGCGACCCGCGCGAGGTGCTGACCACGCAGAACATCAGCGAGGTCTACGAGATCGCCGTCGAGGTCACTCTCGACGAACGCACGAACCGACTGCGTATCGATCCCGTCGGCCGCCATGCGGCGCGCACATCCGACCCCGACCCGACCCCCACCCGAGAGGACCATTCATGATCCGCCCCCGTTCCATCGCGACAGCAGCCGCAACGCTCGCCATCGCCGCCCTCGCCCTCACCGGCTGCGGCACGACCACCGTCGACGACAGCGGCGCACCCGTCGCCGAGGCCACCTCGGATGCCTGCGCATCCGACACCACGACCACGTCGACCGGGCCTGTCTCGCTGACCGACGGCGTCGGCCGCACGGTCGAGCTCGACAAGCCCGCCGAGCGCATCGCCGTTCTCGAATGGCAGCAGATCGAGGATGCCCTCACCCTGTGCGTCGCGCCCGTCGCGGTCTCCGACTCGGCCGGGTACGCCACCTACGTGAGCGCCGAGACGCTGCCCGAGGGCGTCGTCGACCTGGGCACGCGCGGAGAGCCCGACCTCGACGCGCTGTACGCCACGAACCCCGACCTGATCATCGTCGAGGCGTTCAGCGCCGACGACGAGCTGATCGGCACGCTCGAGGAGCGCGGCGTTCCCGTGCTCGCCACCATCGGCGCCGACGGGGCCGACCCGATCGGCAACATGAAGACCGTGTTCTCGATGATCGCCGAGGCCACCGGTCGCGAAGACCGCGCAGAGCAGGTGCTCGACGAGTTCGACGCGCACCTCGCCGACGCCAAGACCGAGGTCTCATCCGTCGCTCTGCCGACCACCGACTTCCTCTTCTTCGACGGCTGGGTCGAGGGCGGCAACGTCGTCATCCGCCCCTACGGACAGGGCGCCCTGTTCACCGCGCTCGGCGAGCAGCTCGGCCTGACCTCGGCCTGGACCGACGAGATCGACGAAGCCTACGGCAGCGGAGGTGTCGACCCGGCCTACGGCCTCGGCCAGACCGACATCGAGGGCCTCACCGCCGTCGGCACCGCGAACCTCTTCTACTCGGCCGACGAGGGCGCAGACGGCTACGTCTCCGAGTTCGAGAAGAGCCCGATCTGGAGCTCGCTGCCCGCCGTTCAGGAGGGTCGCGCGCACGCCTTCCCGTCGGGCGTCTGGGGTGCCGGCGGCCCGCTGTCGAACCAGCAGGCCATCGACGCCTACGTCGACATCATCACGCAGCAGGGTTGAGCACCGCCGTCCGGGTAGCTCGCGCGACACCCGTCGGCCTGCGCGGCGCCGCGAGCGGGGCGGCCACGCTGGCCGCCCTGCTGCTCGCCGTCGTCGTGGTCGGACTCTGGCATGTGACGCAGGGAACCTCCGGCGTCGACATGTGGGTTCTCGTGCGGCTGCTCGGCGGCGCACAGGAGACCGTGGGCGGTGTGCCGGTCGGCGATGTGCTGACCGGCTCCCGCCTGCCGCGCCTCTTCGCCGGTGTCGCGGTGGGCTTCGCCCTCGGTGTGGCCGGCGTGCTGCTGCAGTCGATCAGCCGCAACGCGCTCGCCTCGCCCGACACCCTCGCGGTCACGGCTGGCTCCTACTTCGCGCTGACCGCCGTCGCGGCCTTCGGCTTCTCGGTGCCCCTGTGGGCCTCGAGCGGTGTCGCCTTCATCGGGGGCCTGCTCGCCGCAGCCGTTGTACTCGGCCTCGCCGGAACA
>Ga0247732_10000374_pt1 | contig 22653 bp, 18 predicted proteins | sample UWRJL163409C2_FD_180940 | JGI IMG/M metagenome (GOLD analysis project Ga0247732, IMG submission 180940) | Plant litter microbial communities from Arlington Agricultural Research Station in Wisconsin, United States - UWRJ-L163-409C-2 | ecosystem: Environmental > Terrestrial > Plant litter >...
ACTGCTGCACCCGGCGAGAGCCCCTTCGACCACTTCATCTACACGATCGCCGGCGACGGTGACATGCAGGAGGGCGTGACCAGCGAGGCGTCATCACTCGCCGGCCACCAGGAGCTCGGCAACCTCATCGCGATCTACGACTCGAACCAGATCTCGATCGAGGACGACACCAACATCGCCTTCACCGAGGACGTGCACGCGCGCTACCTCGCCTACGGCTGGCACGTGCAGGTCGTCGACTGGAAGAAGACCGGCGAGTACGTCGAAGACATTGAGGCTCTCAACGACGCCATCGAGGCGGCCAAGGGTGTCACCGACAAGCCGTCGCTGATCATCCTCAAGACGATCATCGGATGGCCGAGCCCGAAGAAGCAGAACTCCGGAAAGATCCACGGCTCCGCCCTCGGCGCCGAAGAGCTGGCCGCCGTCAAGTCGGTTCTCGGCTTCGACCCGGAGCAGACCTTCGAGGTCGCCGACGAGGTCATCGCCCACACCCGCAAGGCGGTCGAGCGCGGCAAGGCCGAGCGCGCCGAGTGGCAGAAGCAGCTCGATGTCTGGGCCGCAGCCAACCCCGACAAGAAGACCCTCCTCGACCGCGTGCTCACGGGCGCTCTGCCCGAGGGCGTCGAGGAAGCCCTTCCCGTCTTCGAGGCTGGCAAGGAGGTGTCGACCCGCGCCGCATCCGGCAAGGTCATCAACGCCCTCGCCGGCGTCATCCCCGAGCTGTGGGGCGGCTCCGCCGACCTCGCCGAGTCGAACCTCACCACGATTGAGGGCGGCGGCTCGTTCGTTCCCCAGAAATGGTCGACGCACGAGTGGACCGCCAGCGAGTCAGGCCGCGTTCTGCACTTCGGCATCCGCGAGCACGCGATGGGCTCGATCCTCAACGGCATCGTTCTGCACGGAAACACCCGCCCCTTCGGCGGCACCTTCCTCATCTTCAGCGACTACATGCGCCCTGCCGTTCGTCTCGCCGCGCTCATGAAGGCGCCGGCGATCTACGTCTGGACCCACGACTCCGTCGCCCTCGGCGAAGATGGCCCGACCCACCAGCCGATCGAGCAGCTCGCGACCCTGCGCGCTATCCCCGGTCTCGACATCGTGCGCCCCGGCGACGCGAACGAGGTTGCCTACGCGTGGAAGACGATCCTCGAGCGCCGCGAGGGCCCGGCCGGCATCGCGCTGACTCGCCAGAACATCCCCGTATTCGCTCGCGGAGAGGGTGACGCCAGCGGCGAGACCTTCGCCTCGGCGAAGAACGTGGCCAAGGGTGCGTACGTGCTCGCCGAGGCCCCGAACGGCACCCCCGACGTGATCCTCATCGCCACCGGCTCCGAGCTGCAGCTCGCCGTCGACGCGCGTGAGGCGCTCAAGGCCGAGGGCGTCAACGCGCGCGTTGTCTCCGCCCCGAGCCTGGAGTGGTTCGAGGAGCAGACCGCCGAGTACCGCGAGGCTGTTCTGCCCTCTGCTGTCAAGGCCCGCGTCTCCGTCGAGGCGGGGCTCAGCCTCGGCTGGGCGAAGTACGTCGGCGACGCCGGCCGCTCCGTCTCGATCGAGCACTTCGGTGCCTCGGCCGACTACAAGACCCTGTTCCGTGAATTCGGAATCACCACCGAGGCCGTCGTGGCCGCTGCCAAGGACTCGATCAGCGCTTCCTAGGCGCTGGCAAGGAAGAAGACAAAATGACTACCCCCACCGAAGCACTCTCCGCCGTCGGCGTCAGCATCTGGCTCGACGACCTCTCTCGTGACCGCATCCAGTCGGGTGGGCTCGAGAAGCTCATCGCCGAGAAGAACGTCGTCGGCGTCACCACCAACCCGACGATCTTCGCCGGCGCGCTCGCCAAGGGCACCACCTACGACGAGCAGGTCTCGACCCTCGCCAAGGCGGGAACCAGCGTCACCGACGCCGTCTTCGAGATCACCACGGATGACGTGGCCGCCGGCTGCGACATCTTCCGCGGTGTCTACGACTCGACCGCAGGCCAGGACGGCCGTGTCTCGATCGAGGTGGAGCCCGGCTTCGCCCACGATGCCGCCGCCACCATCGAGCAGGGCACCGCGCTCTTCGAGAAGGTCAACCGCCCGAACGTCATGATCAAGGTTCCGGCCACGATTGAGGGCCTCGAGGCGATCACCGCGCTGACCGCCAAGGGCATCAGCGTCAACGTGACCCTCATCTTCAGCCTCGAGCGTCACGCCGCCGTCATCGACGCTTACCTCACCGGGCTCGAGCAGGCCAAGGCCGCGGGCCTCGACCTGTCGACCATCCACTCGGTTGCCTCGTTCTTCGTGTCGCGCGTCGACACCGAGATCGACAAGCGACTCGAGGCGATCGGCACTGACGAGGCTCTCGCACTGAAGAGCAAGGTCGGCGTTGCCAACGCGCAGCTGGCCTACCAGGTCTTCCAGAAGGCCTTCGACACCGACCGCGCCAAGGCGCTGCTCGCTGCCGGCGCGAACGCACAGCGCCCGCTGTGGGCATCGACCGGCGTCAAGGACCCGAACCTGCCCGACACGCTCTACGTCACTGAGCTTGCCGTCGCCAACGTCGTCAACACCATGCCGGAGAAGACGCTTGAGGCGACCTTCGACCACGGCGTGATCACCGGCGACGCCGTCACCGGCTCCTACGCCGCGGCGACCGAGGTCGTCGAGGCCATCAACGCCCAGGGCATCTCGCTCGACGAGGTCACCGCGCTGCTCGAGAAGGAGGGCGTTGAGAAGTTCATCGTCAGCTGGAACGAACTGCTCGACACCGTGTCCGCCGCTCTCGAGGCCGCCAAGTGAGCGTTCGCATCGCCGTTTCCGGCTTTGCATCAGAGGCCGTTGACCGAGTCGTTCCCCAGCTGGTGAGCGACCTGGTCGCCAGCCGCATCACCGGTGGCGACAACTCCCTCTGGGGACCGGAGGCCGAGTCCGAGGCCGCCGTGCGCCTCGGCTGGGTCGAGTCCGTTGCCATCTCGCAGGGACTCATCGCCGACATCCTCGAGCTTCGCGAGAAGCTCGTCGAGGACTTCGGCGTCGACCACTTCGTGCTCGGAGGCATGGGCGGCTCGTCGCTCGCCCCCGAGGTCATCACGCGTACCAACGGCGTCGACCTCACCGTTCTCGACGCGACGGACCCGGCACAGGTGCTTTCGGCGCTCAACCACCGTCTCGCCACGACCGCGGTCATCATCAGCTCGAAGTCTGGCGGCACCGTCGAGACCGACAGCCAGAAGCGCGTCTATGAGAAGGCGTTCCGTGACGCCGGCATCGACCCGCTCGAGCGCATCGTCATCGTGACCGACCCGGGCTCGCCGCTCGACGTCTCCGCTCGCAAGGACGGCTACCGCGTCTTCAACGCCGACCCCAACGTCGGCGGCCGATACAGCGCCCTCACCGCCTTCGGCCTCGTGCCCTCCGGCCTCGCCGGTGTCGACATCGCCGCGCTGCTCGGCGAGGCCGAGTCTGCCCTCTACGAGCTCGCCCAGGACACCGAGAACAACCCGGGCCTCGTGCTCGGCGCCGCGATCGCCGGGGCCATCCCGCTGCGCGACAAGCTCGTCATCGTGCCCGACGGCACGCACATTCTCGGCTTCGGAGACTGGATCGAGCAGCTCATCGCCGAGTCCACCGGCAAGATCGGCACCGGCATCCTGCCGGTCGTCGTCGACACCGCGGCCCCCGAGATCACCGAGAACCTTCACGACGTGCAGGTCGTTCGCCTCGTCGGCGACTACGACGACGAGAAGGAGGTGCTCGAGAACGAGATCGAGATCACCGGAACCCTCGGCGCCCAGCTTCTCGTCTGGGAGTACGCGACGGCCGTCGCCGGTCGCCTGCTCGGCATCAACCCCTTCGACCAGCCGGACGTGGAGTCGGCCAAGGTCGCCACGCGCGGCCTGCTCGACGCGCAGCCCGAGCCTGTGCCCGCGGCCTTCGTCGACAAGGGCATCGAGGTGCGCGGCACCGGCGATGTTCTCGAGGGGGCGACCGATCTTGACGGAGCGGTATCCGCTCTTCTTTCCTACCTCGGTGACGACGGCTACGTGGCGATTCAGGCCTACCTTGACCGCACGGCCTTCCCGACGCTGCCCGCGGTTCGCGACTCCGTCGCGGCGCGCGCCAAGCGTCCGGTGACCTTCGGATGGGGACCCCGCTTCCTGCACTCGACCGGCCAGTTCCACAAGGGTGGCGCGCCCGTTGGCGTGTTCCTGCAGATCACGGCCACGCACCCGAACGACCTGGCTATTCCGGATCGTCCATTCACCTTCGGTGAGCTCATCACAGCACAGGCAGCGGGTGACGCGAGTGTGCTCGCCGAGCACGGCCGCCCGGTGCTGACCCTCACCCTCACCGATCCGGCAGCTCAGCTGCCTGCGCTCATCGCAGCGCTCGGCTAGACCCAAGGAGCAGTATGTCCCCCGTGGAGATCACGCCGGAGTTCAACCCGCTGCGACTGCCGTCAGACCGTCGCCTCAACCGCATTGCCGGCCCCAGCGGCCTCATCATCTTCGGTGTGACGGGTGACCTGTCGCGCAAGAAGCTGATGCCAGCCGTCTACGACCTGGCAAACCGGGGGCTGCTGCCGCCCGGTTTCGCCCTCGTCGGCTTCGCCCGGCGCGACTGGGTCGACCAGGACTTCGAGAAGGTCGTCTACGAGGCGGTCAAGCAGCACGCGCGTACCCCCTTCGATGAGGACGTGTGGAAGCAGCTGGCCCAGGGCATCCGTTTCGTCCAGGGCGAGTTCGACGACGACGCAGCCTTCGCAAAGCTCAAAGAGACGATCGAAGAGCTGGACCGCGACCGCGGCACCATGGGAAACCACGCCTTCTACCTGTCGATCCCGCCCAAGGCCTTCCCGCTCGTCACAGAGCAGCTGAAGGAGAGCGGGCTCGCCGAGCAGAAGGACGGCCAGTGGCGACGCGTCGTCATTGAGAAGCCCTTCGGCAGCGACCTCAAGACCGCCCGCGAGCTCAACGCGGTCGTCGAGAGCGTATTCCCGCCAGACAGCGTCTTCCGCATCGACCATTACCTCGGCAAGGAGACGGTGCAGAACATTCTCGCGCTGCGCTTCGCCAACGAGATGTACGAGCCGATCTGGAACGCGAACTACATCGACCACGTGCAGATCACCATGGCCGAGGACATCGGCGTTGGCGGCCGAGCCGGCTACTACGACGGCATCGGCGCGGCGCGCGACGTGATCCAGAACCACCTGCTGCAGCTTCTGGCCCTGACGGCCATGGAAGAGCCCATCACCTTCGACGCGGGCGATCTGCGCGCCGAGAAGGAGAAGGTGCTCGCCGCCGTCAAGCTGCCCAAGGACCTCAGCAAGTCGACCGCCCGCGGCCAGTACGCCGGCGGCTGGCAGGGTGGCGAGAAGGTCATCGGCTTCCTCGACGAGGACGGCATGAACCCCGAGTCGCTGACCGAGACCTTCGCGGCCATCAAGCTCGAGATCGGCACCCGCCGGTGGAACGGCGTGCCCTTCTACCTTCGCGCGGGCAAGCGCCTCGGCCGCCGCGTCACCGAGATCGCCGTCGTGTTCAAGCGCGCACCGCAGCACCTCTTCGCCGAAAGCCAGACCGGCGTGCTCGGTCAGAACGCGCTCGTGATTCGCGTGCAGCCCGACGAGGGCGTCACCATCCGCTTCGGCTCGAAGGTGCCCGGCGCCGCCATGCAGGTGCGCGATGTGACCATGGACTTCGGATACGGCCACGCTTTCACCGAGGCCAGCCCCGAGGCCTACGAGCGCCTCATTCTCGATGTGCTGCTCGGCGACCCGCCGCTGTTCCCGCGCCACGAGGAAGTCGAGCTCAGCTGGAAGATCCTCGACCCGATCGAGGAGTTCTGGGCCACCCAGGGCCAGCCAGAGCAGTACCGCCCCGGAACCTGGGGACCCGCCTCCGCAGACGAGCTCATGGCTCGCGATGGAAGAACCTGGAGACGTCCGTGATCGTCGACCTGCCCAACACCACCACCAGCCAGATCTCGAAGGCGCTCGTCAAGATCCGCGAGGAGGGCGGCGCTGTCGCTCTGGGCCGTGTGCTCACCCTCGTCATCTCGACCGTGCTCGGCGAGGAGGAGGAGGCCATCGAGGCCGCCAACGATGCCTCGCGTGAGCACCCGATGCGCGTCATCGTCGTCTCGGTCGGACCGGACGACAAGCGCACCGAGAAGGATGCCCGCCTCGACGCGCAGATTCGTGTCGGCGGCGACGCCGGTGCGAGCGAGGTCATTGTCGTGCGTGCCTACGGCGACGTCGCGACCGACCAGGAGGGCCTCGTCACCGGCCTGCTGCTGCCCGACGCCCCCGTGGTTGTCTGGTGGCCCGGGGCTGCCCCGGAGGTCGCCTCGACCTCCGCTCTCGGCAGCATCGCACAGCGCCGCATCACCGACGCCGCGTCAAGCTCGAACCCGCTGGCCGCGCTGCACCGCATCGTCGACACCTACCAGCCGGGCGACACCGACTTCGCGTGGACCCGTCTGACCCTGTGGCGCGCGCAGCTCGCCGCCGTGCTCGACCAGCCCCCGTACGAGCCCGTGACGAGCGTTGAGGTGCACGGCGCTGCCGACTCCCCCTCCACCGCGCTGCTGGCCGCCTGGCTCAAGCTGCAGCTGAAGGTGGATGTCACCCTCGAGGTCTCGAGCAAGGCGCACGGTGCCAGCGGCATCCAGGGCGTCATCTTGCACCGCAAGAGCGGCTCCGTCGAGCTCGAGCGCATCCTGCCCAACGTCGCGACGCTCGTTCAGCCGAACCAGCCGACGCACGACATCTCGCTGCCCCGTCGCAGCCTGCGCGACTGCCTCGCCGAGGAGCTGCGCCGTCTCGACCCCGACGAGCTGTTCGGCGAGGTGATCCACAAGGGCCTCCCCCAGCTGGATGCCGCCGCCGCCAAGAAGTCGAAGGCCTCGAAATGAGCGAACGGCGCGTACTCGTCCACCCCTCCAAGCAGGAGATGGCGCAGTCCGTCGCCGCTCGTTTCCTGACCAAGCTCGGTCACATCCTCGAGCTCGAAGACGTGTCGCACATTGTGCTGACCGGCGGCTCGATGGGCGCCGCAGTGCTGGCGGCGGTCAACGCCGACCCGGCGCGCGACTCGATCGACTGGAGCCGCGTGCACTTCTGGTGGGGCGACGAGCGTTGGCTGCCCCGCGGTGACGCGGAGCGCAACGAGACGCAGTCCCGCGAGGCGCTGCTCGACCACATCGCGGTTCCCGCCGCCAACATCCACGCCTTCGCTGCGTCTGGTGAGGGCGTCGAGCTCGATGACGCCGCGCTGCGCTATGCGCACGAGCTGACCGCCAATGCTGCTCCCGGCGAGACCCTTCCGAAGTTCGACATCACCTTCCTCGGCGTCGGACCAGACGGACACATCGCCTCGCTCTTTCCTGAGCGCAGCGGCATTCGCGTCAAGGAGGCCACCGTCATCGCGGTGCGCAACTCCCCCAAGCCCCCGCCGGAGCGTCTCAGCCTCACGCTGCCCGTCATCAACAGCTCCGAGAGGGTCTGGCTGGTGCTCGCGGGTGGCGACAAGGCCTCGGCCCTTGGCCTCACCCTCGCCGGCGTCAGCAGCAACGAGGTGCCGGCGGCCGGAGCCAACGGCAAGCGTCGCACCGACTTTCACGTCGACAGCGAGGCGACCGCCGAGGTGCCCGAGAACCTCACGGCCACCGAGATCTACTGGACGGCGGCAGACAGCCCCGAGTAATCGAAAGAAGCCCCGCTCGCGAGCGGGGCTTCTTCGGTTAAGACTAGGACTGCGTCAGCGTGCCGCGACGTGCGCGCAGCTGGTCAAGCGCCTCCGTGAGAAGCTGCTCTGCCTCTTCCTCGGTGCGGCGCTCCTTCACGTAGGCGAGGTGCGTCTTGTAGGGCTCGAGCTTGGCGACCGACGGCGGGTTCTCCTTGTCGCGACCGGCGGGAAGGCCGCTCTGCGGGGAGTCGATCGTTACCGGGATCTCGTCGTCGGGAAGGTTCGCCGCAAAGCTGCGCACCGTCTCGTTGCCGAGCTCGTCCCAGTACGAAACCTGGATGCGCTCGGCGTGAAAGCCGCGGTCCTGCTCGCCCATCGGGCCGGCTCCAACACGGGAACCACGAATTGCACTGCCACCTGATGCCATGGAGTTCTCCTACTAGGAAGTGAAGCGGGTGATGAGGCCGAGGATGACGATCATGCCAATCCAGACGACGCCGAGAATGACGGTGATGCGGTTGAGGTTGCGCTCAGCAACACCCGACGCACCGAGGTTGGACGTGACGCCGCCGCCGAACATGTCGGAGAGACCGCCACCGCGTCCACGGTGCAGCAGGATGAGGAGGGTGAGCAGCAGGCTCGTGATGCCCAGGATTACCTGGCATACGACCTGAGCGATCTGAACGAGATCCACGATTGCCTTTCAGGGCGGCGAAAATGACCGCTGTCTACTATAACTTGCTGAGAGTTGCGGAAGAACTACACGCCGACGTGCTTCTGGAAACGCGCGATGTCAGAGAATTCCTTCGTGTCGAGGCTCGCGCCTCCGACGAGGGCGCCATCGACGTTGGGCTCGCGCATGAAGCCGGCGATGTTCGCCGCCTTAACGGATCCGCCGTAGAGAATGCGGGTGGCATCCGCCACGTCCTTGCCGAGACTGTCGGCAATGACCGCGCGCAGCGCCGCGCAGACCTGCTCGGCCTGCTCGGGGGTCGCGGCGAGGCCGGAGCCGATCGCCCAGACGGGTTCGTAGGCGACGACGATGTCGACGGCGCCACTGAGCCCGGCGAGAGCCGCCTTCAGCTGCGCAACAGGAACGGCGCTCGGGCCGTGCTCTTCGAGGTCTTCGGCGGTCTCGCCGACGCAGATGACCGGAACAACGCCGTGCTTGATCGCCGTGGCCGACTTCGCGGCAACGATCTCGTCGGACTCGGCGTGCATGGTGCGTCGCTCGGAGTGGCCGATGATGACGTACGTGCAGTCGAGGCTCTTGAGGAAGGCGGCCGAGATCTCACCGGTGTAGGCACCGGACTCGAACTGCGATACGTCCTGGCCGCCGTAGACGACCTCGAGCTTGTCACCCGAGACGAGCGTCTGCACGCTGCGCAGGTCGGTGAAGGGCGGGAAGACCGCGACCTCGACCGCGCCGAAGTCGTGGTTCGCGTCTTTGAGGCTCCACGCGAGCTTCTGCACGAAGGCGATCGACTGCAGGTGGTCGAGGTTCATCTTCCAGTTGCCCGCAATGAGCGGGATTCTTTTTACGCTTGCCATCCGAGGACCTCCAGTCCAGGAAGCTTCTTGCCCTCGAGAAACTCGAGCGAGGCGCCGCCGCCGGTTGAGATGTGGCCGAACTGGTCGTCTCTGAAGCCGAGGGCGCGCACCGCCGCAGCGGAGTCACCGCCGCCAACCACACCGAGACCGTCGACGGTGGTGAGTGCCTGAGCGACAGCCTTCGTGCCGGCCGCGAAGGGCGCCAGCTCGAAGACGCCCATCGGGCCGTTCCAGAAGACCGTCTTCGAAGCGCCGATAACCTCAGCGAAACGAGCGGATGTTGCTGGCCCGATATCGAGACCAAGCCCAGCCTTGCCGAAGGGCGTGTCTTCAATCGCGTCGGCCGCAGTGACCGCGACCTCGGCATCCGCGCCGAACTTCGACGCCACGACGATGTCGGTGGGCAGAACAATCTCGACCCCGAGCTCCTTCGCCTTGGCGAGGTAGCCCTTCACGATGTCGAGCTGGTCCTCTTCGAGCAGGCTCGAGCCGACCTCGTGGCCGAGAGCCTTGAGGAAGGTGAAGAGCATGCCGCCGCCGACGAGCAGCGTGTCGACCTTGGGCAGCAGGGAGTCGATGACCGCGAGCTTGTCGCTGACCTTCGAACCGCCGAGAACGACCGTGTACGGCTTCTCTGGGCGCGTGGTGAGACGCTCGAGCACTTCGAGCTCCTGCTGAATGAGCAGGCCGGCAGCGCTGGGCACCAGCTCGGCGAGCTCATAGACGCTGGCCTGCTTGCGGTGCACGACGCCGAAGCCGTCGCTGACCAGCACGTCGCCGAAGGCGGCGAGCTTCTCGGCGAACTTCGTGCGCTCGGCGTCGTCCTTCGAGGTCTCCCCCGCGTTGAAGCGGAGGTTCTCAAGTAGGGCGATGCCGCCGTCCTCGAGGGAGGCGACAGCATCCTGCGCTCCGGAACCAACGGTGTCGGCAGCAAAGCACACCGGCTTGCCGAGCAGCTCGCTCAGTCGCTGGGCGACCGGCGCGAGGCTGTACTTGGCATCGGGTGCGCCGTCGGGGCGACCGAGGTGCGAGAAGGCCACGACCTTAGCGCCCGCATTGAGCAGGGCGTTGAGGGTCGGGAGCGCAGCCCGCACTCGTCCGTCATCGGTGATTGCGCCGTCTTTCAACGGCACGTTCAGGTCGAGACGGACGAGTACGGTCTTGCCGGTCAGGGAGCCGAGGCTCTCGATCGTGCGAAGGGTCATGATTGCCTAGTGTCGCAGACCGGACTTAGAGACGTGCTCCGACGTACTCCGTGATGTCGACGAGGCGGTTGCTGTAGCCCCACTCGTTGTCGTACCACGAGGCGACCTTGACGGTCGTGCCGATGACCTTGGTCAGGCCGGCGTCGAAGATCGAGGAGTGCGGGTCGGTGACGATGTCGCTCGAGACGATCTCGTCCTCGGTGTACTTGAGGATGCCCTTGAGGGGTCCTTCAGCGGCCTCCTTGTACGCGGCGTTGACCTGGGCGACCGTGAGGCCGGTCGTGCCGGTCTCGATGGTGAGGTCGGTGATCGAGCCGGTTGGCACCGGAACGCGCAGCGCGTAGCCGTCGAGCTTGCCGACGAGCTCCGGCAGAACGAGGCCGAGGGCCTTCGCCGCACCGGTCGAGGTGGGGATGATGTTGACGGCGGCGGCGCGGGCGCGACGCAGGTCGCTGTGCGGGCCATCCTGCAGGTTCTGGTCAGCGGTGTAGGCGTGAACCGTGGTCATGAGACCGCGCTCGATGCCGAACTTGTCGTTGAAGACCTTGGCGAGCGGCGCGAGGCAGTTCGTGGTGCACGACGCGTTGGAGATGATGTCGTGCACGGCCGAGTCGTAGGTGCCCTCGTTGACACCGAGAACGAGCGTCGCGACGTCGTCGCCGGTGGCGGGAGCCGAGACGATGACCTTCTTGGCACCGGCGGTGATGTGCTTGCGCGCATCCTCGCTCTTGGTGAAGCGGCCGGTCGACTCGATGACGATGTCGACGCCGAGCTCGCCCCAGGGCAGGTTGGCCGGGTCGCGCTCCTCGAGAACGACGATCGGCTTGCCGTTGACGATGATCTTGTCGCCATCGAGCTCGACGGTGGCGTCGATGCGGCCCGTGATGCTGTCGTACTTGAGCAGGTGAGCGAGTGCCTTGTTGTCGGTCAGGTCGTTGACGGCGACAATCTCGAGGTCGCTGCCCTTGGCGAGAGCGGCGCGGAGGAAGTTACGGCCAATGCGGCCGAAGCCGTTGATACCGATCTTGACGGTCAATGGAGCTCCAGGTGCTTAGGCGTCGAAGGACGCAGTGTGGTGGTAGAGAGTGATTGTGACGGCGCTGGACAACCGCTACGACAGTAGCAGCAGGCCGTTGGTCTTCTCGGTCGCCGCGGTGAAGCGCGCCTGCGCGTTCTCCCAGTTGGCGATGTTCCAGAAGGCCTTGACGTAGTCAGCGCGCACGTTCTTGTAGTCGAGGTAGTACGCGTGCTCCCAGACATCCAGCATGAGGATGGGGACGATGCCGGCGGGGAGGTTGCCCTGCTGGTCGAAGAACTGCACGATGATCAGCTTCTGGCCGATCGAGTCGTAGGCGAGAACCGCCCAACCGGAGCCCTGCACACCGAGGGCAACCGCGGTGAAGTGGGCAACGAACTTGTCGAAGGAACCGAACTGGTCGTCGATTGCTGCGGCAAGATCGCCGGTCGGCTTGTCGCCGCCGTCTGGAGAGAGGTTCGTCCAGAAGATGGAGTGGTTGACGTGGCCACCGAGGTTGAACGCGAGGTCCTTCTCGAGCTTGTTCACCCAGGCGTAGTCGCCCTTGTCACGAGCATCGGCGAGCTGCGCGAGAGCGGTGTTCGCACCGGTCACGTAGGCCTGGTGATGCTTGCTGTGGTGCAGCTCCATGATCGCTGCGCTGATGCTCGGAGCGAGCGCGGAGTAGTCGTATGCGAGTTCTGGAAGTGTGTAGTCAGCCATGGTGCAATCTTACGCCCGGCGCCTGTGCCCTTGCTGGCGCTCAGACACGCGCTACAGGTCGAGCATCTCCGGCGGGAGGTTGGCATCGGTGCCCGGGATACCGAGGTCGGAGGCCTTCTTGTCGGCCATCGCGAGAAGGCGGCGGATGCGGCCGGCCACGGCATCCTTCGTCATCGGCGGGTCGGCGTGGTGGCCCAGTTCGTCGAGCGAGGAATCGCGGAACCGCAGCCGAAGGTCGCCCGCGTAACGCAGGTGCTCAGGAACGTCGCCGTCGAGAATCTCGAGGGCGCGCTCCACGCGGGCGCAGGCGGCGACCGCGGCCTGCGCCGAGCGACGCAGGTTAGCGTCATCGAAGTTCACCAGGCGGTTCGCGGTGGCGCGCACCTCGCGGCGCTGGCGCATCTCTTCCCATGCCTTGACGCTCTCGGCGGCGCCCATGAGCACGAGCATCGCGCCGATGGCCTCGCCATCACGGATGACGACGCGGTGCACACCCCGCACCTCGCGCGCCTTGGCGGAGACGGACAGTCGCCCGGCTGCCCCCACGAGGGCCATGGCAGCCTCATTCGCCGGGCAGGTGATCTCGAGCGCTGCGGAGCGGCCCGGGTCGGTCAGGGTTCCGGAGGCGAGAAACGCGCCACGCCAGACGGCCGCCAGCTCGTCGCGTGAGCCGGTGGTGAGGCGGTTGGGAAGGCCACGGATGGGGCGGCGGCGCGCATCGAGGAGTCCGGTCTGGCGCGCCAGCGTCTCTCCCCCGTCGACAACGCGCACGAGGTACTGGTTGGCGCGCCGTGCGCCGGCCGACGACACCGCTGCGGCCTCGCTGCGCACCCCGTAGAGCTCGGCGAGGTCTTTGCGCACGCGGCGCACGATGAGGGGCGAGTCGAGCTCAGACTCGACGGCGATGCGGCCCGAGATGAGGTGAAGGCCGCCAGAGAAACGGAGGATCGTGGCGAGCTCTGCGGCTCGTACCGTCGTCTTGCTGATCTCAAGTCGTGCGAGTTCGTCTTTGACGTCGGCAGTGAGAGCCACGGGGCTGTTCCTCTTCCTTGTGGGATTGATCGTTCGACGATACTCGTCCGCGGGTCGCGCGGCGAGGGCGGTTATTCGCGCCCGAGATCGCGGTGCTTGGTGCTGACTGCGACGCCGGGGAGTTCCCGCAGCAGCGTCGCCAGTTCTTCGGCCACAGCGACGGAGCGGTGCTTGCCTCCGGTGCAGCCGATAGCGATAGTAGCGTGTCGCTTGTTCTCGCGCTGATAGCCAGCGAGAACGGGGGCGAGGGCCCCGGCATAGTTGGTGATGAAGTCGCGAGCACCCTCGGCGCCGAGAACGAAGTCTCGCACGTCGGAATCCTGCCCGGTGTGCGCGCGCAGTGCAGGAATCCAGAATGGATTGGGGATGAAGCGGCAGTCGGCCACCAGGTCGGCGTCGGTCGGCAGCCCGTACTTGAAGCCGAAGCTCATCACGGTGACCTGCACCCCGGCCGCGTCGTCTTCGGCGAACTTCTCCTGGATTGTCGTGGCCAGCTGGTGGATGTTCAGCTCGGAGGTGTCGATGACGATGTCACTCGTCTCACGCAGCCCCTGCATGCGCGTGCGCTCCTCGGTGATGCCGTCGAGCAGCGTGCCGTCGCCCTGCAGGGGGTGTGGACGGCGCACCGACTCGAAGCGGCGCACAAGCGCAGAGTCGGTGGAGTCGAGAAACAGCACGCGCACCTTGGTCTTGCGGCGCAGCGTCTGCACGGCCTCCTGCGCATCGGCGAACAGGCGTCCACCACGCACGTCGACGACGGCGGCAATCTTGGGCAGCGCTCCCCCGGCCTTCTCGGCGAGCTCGGTGAGCGGCTTGATCATCTGGGGCGGCAGGTTATCGACGACGTACCAGCCGAGGTCCTCCAGGGCGTTGCCGACGGTTGAGCGGCCGGCCCCGGACATTCCCGTGACGATGAGCAGCTCTTGGTTGTCGCTGCGTCTCGCCATACCCCAAGGATACGTCGCTTACTCGGCCTTAAGACTCTCGACGATGGCTGCGGCGAGGCTGGGGCCGATGCCGCGCACCGCGCTGATCGTCTGGGCGTCTGCCGCCCGCAGTCGGGTAACGCTGCCGAAGTGCTGCAGCAGGCGCTGCACGCGCGATGGTCCGAGCCCAGGAATTTCGTTGAGCGCCGTCGTGATGTCACCTTTGCGCTTCTGCCGCTGATAGGTGATTGCGAAGCGGTGGGCCTCATCGCGGATGCGCTGAAACAGAAACAGTGCGTCGCTGTTGCGGGGCAGGATGACGGGGTAATCGGAGTCGGGAAGCCAGATCTCTTCGAGGCGCTTGGCGATGCCCACCAGCTGGATGCCCTGCACGCCTGACTCCTCGAGCGCGCGCTGCGCTGCCGCCACCTGCGGCTGCCCACCGTCGACGATGAGCAGGTTGGGCTTGTACGCGAACTTCTTTCGCTTGCCCTCGGCGGTCTCGACAGGCTCGACCTCCGGGTTCTTGAGGTAGGCGAGACGGCGGGTGATGACCTGGTAGATCGACTCGGTGTCGTCGGTCGAGTCGGCGATCGCGAAGCGGCGGTACTCGTCTTTGCGCGGAAGGCCGTCTTCGAAGACGACCATCGAGGCGACGATGTTGGTGCCGCTGAGGTGCGAGACGTCGTAGCACTCCATGCGCAGCGGGGCGTCGCCCATGCCCAGCGCCTCCTGGATGTCGGCCAGCGCCTGCGATCGCGCCGTGAAGTCGCCGCTGCGGCGGGTCTTGTAGAGCACGAGGGCGTTCTGTGCGTTCTGGGTGACCGTCAACGCGAGCGCTGCCTTCTCGCCGCGCTGTGCCAGCTTGACGCTCACCCGCCCCTTCTCGCGCAGGCCGCTGAGGTACAGCTCAAGCTCGGCGGCGTCGTCGGGCAGCGCGGGCACGAGCACCTCACGCGGCGGCTCCGCGTCTTCGTAGGCGTTCTGCAGCGCGATCTCGACCAGCTCGGGCAGTTCGACGTCGAGCTCCTTGTCGACCACCCAGCTGCGAACACCGCGGATGCGGCCGCCGCGAACAATGAACTGCTGCACCGCGGCGGCGAGCTCGTCGTGCGCGATGCCGAAGAGGTCGGCGTCCACCTCGTCGGAAAGCACGACACTCGTCTTCGAGAGTGCGGCCTGCAGAGCACCGAGCTGGTCGCGGTAGCGGGCAGCGGACTCGTAGTCCTGTGCGTCACTGGCCTGCCGCATCCGCTTGTCTACTTCTTTGATGAAGCGGGAGTCATTGCCCGCCATGAAGCTGGCGAAGTCGACGGCAATCGACTTGTGGTCTTCTTTGGTGATGCGGCCGACGCAGGGGGCAGCACACTTGCCGATGTCGCCGAGCAGGCATGGGCGACCAGTCTGCTCGGCGCGCTTGTAGGTCGCGTCAGAGCACGAGCGCATGGGGAAGGCCTTGAGCATGAGGTCGACCGTCTCGCGAATCGCCCAGACCTTCGTATACGGGCCGAAGTACCGCGCGTCTTTGAGGTTCTTGTTGCGGGTGACGAGCACGCGCGGCACCGGCTCCCCCAGCGTGATCGCCAGGTAGGGGTACGACTTGTCATCGCGAAACTGCACGTTGAACGGAGGGTTGAACTCCTTTATCCAGGTGAACTCGAGCTGCAGCGCCTCGAACTCGCTGCCGACGACCGTCCACTCGACGGAGGCGGCGCTGAGCACCATGCGTCGGGTTCGCTCGTGCAGGCTGCGCAGCGGCTGGAAGTAGTTGCTCAGTCGGGCGCGGAGGTTCTTCGCCTTGCCGACGTAGAGCACCCGGCCCTGGTCGTCTTTGAACCGGTAGACGCCGGGACTGGTCGGGATCTCCCCGGCCTTGGGTCTCCAGCTGACGGTCTCCGACATTGCTGCCACTTTAGGCGCGAACGCCCTCGAGCACCTCGCGCAGGAACATGCCGGTGTGGCTGTCCTTCACCTTCGCGATCTGCTCTGGCGTGCCCTCGCTGAGCACCTTGCCACCGCCGGCGCCGCCCTCGGGGCCAAGGTCGATAATCCAGTCGCTCGACTTGATGACGTCGAGGTTGTGCTCGATGACGATGACCGTGTTGCCCTTGTCGACGAGTCCGTTGAGCACAAGCAGCAGCTTGCGCACGTCTTCGAAGTGCAGACCGGTGGTCGGCTCATCGAGCACGTAGATGCTGCGGCCGTTGGAACGCTTCTGCAGCTCGGTCGCAAGCTTGACGCGCTGCGCCTCACCGCCCGAGAGGGTCGTCGCACTCTGGCCGAGGCGCACATAGCCGAGGCCGACATCGACGAGCGTCTTGAGAAAACGGTGGATGGCGCCGATCGCCTCAAAGAACTCCGCCGCCTCGCTGATCGGCATGTCGAGCACCTCGGCGATGTTCTTGTTCTTGTACTTCACCGCCAGCGTCTCGCGGTTGTAGCGGTCGCCGTGGCAGACCTCGCAGGCGACGTAGACATCGGGAAGAAAGTTCATCTCGATCTTGATCGTGCCGTCACCCGAGCAGTTCTCGCAGCGGCCGCCCTTGACGTTGAAGCTGAACCGACCGGGCAGGTAGCCGCGAGCCTTGGCATCCTGCGTCTCAGAAAACAGCGTGCGGATGCGATCGAAGACACCCGTGTACGTCGCCGGGTTCGAGCGCGGGGTGCGCCCAATCGGGTTCTGGTCGACGTGCACCACCTTGTCCAGATTCTCAAGGCCGGTGACCCGCGTGTGCTTGCCTGGGATCTGGCGCGCACCGTTGAGCTGGTTGGCGAGCACCTTGTAGAGGATGTCGTTCACGAGGCTCGACTTGCCAGAGCCACTGACCCCGGTGACGGCGGTGAGCGTGCCGAGCGGGAAGTCGACGGTCACGTCGTGCAGGTTGTTGGCCTTTGCGCCCACCACGGTGATCTGGCGCTTCTTGTCGATGGGGCGACGCTTCGTCGGGGTGGCGATGGATCGGCGTCCGGCGAGATAGTCGCCCGTCACCGAGTTCTCGTTCGTCAACAGGTCCTCGTAGGAGCCGGAGTGCACCACCTCGCCGCCGTGCTCGCCGGCGCCGGGGCCGATGTCGACGATCCAGTCGGCGGTACGAATGGTGTCTTCGTCGTGCTCGACGACGATGAGAGTGTTGCCGAGGCTCTTGAGCTTGACCAGCGTCTCGATCAGTCGACGGTTGTCACGCTGGTGCAGGCCGATGGACGGCTCGTCGAGCACGTAGAGCACCCCGGTGAGGCCGGAGCCGATCTGGGTCGCGAGACGGATGCGCTGCGCCTCGCCGCCACTGAGGGTCGCGGCCGCGCGGGCAAGCATCAGATAGCTGAGGCCGACCTCGAGCAGAAACTCGAGGCGAAGGCGAATCTCGCGCAGCACCTGCGCGGCGATCTTGGCCTCGCGGTCGGTGAGGGTGAGGGCGTCCATAAAGGCGTGCGCGTCGGCGAGCGAGAGGTCGCAGACGTCGCTGATGCTGCGGTCGTTGACCGTCACCGCGAGCACCTCGGGCTTGAGGCGCTTGCCCTCGCACACCGGGCACGGAATCTCGCGAAGGTAGCTCGCGTAGCGCTGGCGCTGCACGTCGGTCTCTGCCTCGAGGTACTTGCGCTCGATGTAGGGAATCACGCCTTCGAAGCCGGTCGTGTACTTCATCTCGCGGCCGAAGCGGTTCTTCCACTTCACCTGCACCTCGAAGTCGTTGCCGTGCAGGATCGCGTACTGCGCCGACTCCGGCAGCTCGCCCCAGGGGGTGCTGAGCTTGAAGCCGAGATCGCGAGCGAGCCCCTGCAGCAGACGCTCGAAGTAGTTGAAGAGCCCCTTGCCCGACTGGGTCCAGGGCAGGATCGCACCGTCGGCGAGGCTGACGGTCGGGTCTGCGATCAGCAGTTCGGCATCCACTGCCATTTTCGACCCGAGTCCAGAGCACTCGGGGCACGCGCCGAAGGGGGCGTTGAACGAGAAGGTGCGCGGCTCGATTTCGGTGAGCTGCAGCGGGTGGCCGTTCGGGCAGCTGAGCTTCTCGCTGAAGTTGCGCCACGCCTTGGGGCCCTCGAGGTCGACGTAGTTGATCGCGACGAGCCCGTCAGTCAGGCGCAGCGCAGTCTCGAGCGAGTCGGTGAGGCGGGTCAGGGCATCGGGGCCAGCGACGAGGCGGTCGACGACGACCGAGATGTCGTGTTTGATCTGCTTCTTGAGCGTCGGCGGCTCGTTGAGCTGAATGACCTCGCCATCGACGATCGCGCGGGAGTACCCACTCGAGGCGAGCTCCTTGAAGAGGTCGACGAACTCGCCCTTCTTCTGCGAGATGATCGGGCTGACCACCTGGTAGCGGGTACCCTCCTCAAGCTCCATGAGCTGGTCGGCGATCTGCTGCACCGTCTGACGCTGAATGACCTCGCCGCACTGAGGGCAGTGCGGAACGCCGATGCGCGCCCAGAGCAGGCGAAGGTAGTCGTAGATCTCGGTGATCGTGCCAACGGTCGAGCGCGGGTTGCGGTTGGTCGACTTCTGGTCGATGCTGACCGCGGGGCTCAAACCTTCGATGAAATCGACGTCGGGGCGGTCGACCTGACCGAGGAATTGGCGGGCGTAGGCACTCAGCGATTCCACGTACCGACGCTGGCCCTCGGCGAAGATCGTGTCGAAGGCGAGGCTCGACTTGCCGGAGCCGGAAAGCCCGGTGAAGACAACGAGGGAATCGCGCGGAATCTCGATGTCGACATTCTTGAGGTTGTGTACCCGTGCCCCTCGGACGCGCAGCGTGGACAGGCTGTTTACAGGGGTAATCGACACTTACCTAATTCTACGGAAGCCACCGACACTGTGCTGGCGCTTGCGCTCTCAGCCGAATAGGACTCCGCGATAGCGGTCGTACCTCGGCTTACCAACGAGGCGGTAGATCAGCCGCACGGGCGCCGGCAGGTTGGCTTTCAACCATGCTGGAGCGGCATCGCCAAGGCTCTCGAGAATGAACCCGAGCTGGATGAAGCGAAAGCTCCCCGGAACCGACGCGCGCCCGTGCTCTGAGAGCTTGTTCCACTCGTCCTGGCTGAAAGCGGTGGCAGCCACCGGCAGAATCTGCTTCTCCTCTGCGCCGAGGTGCTGCGTGAGCAGGGCAAGGATGCCGTTGAGCGCGTACAAGACCGTCGTGCGGTGCTCAGCGGATGCGTCCGCCCGCCACGCGGGAAGCGCCGCATCGAGCGCGGCGAGCTCCCCCGACATGGCAGCGTGGTCGCGCCGCATCTCAGAAACGTGCGCAGAACAGGCCGGATTGCGCGCCTCGAGTTGGTCCCACAGCAGGATGTCTTCGCCATGGTGGTGGCCGTGAAGAGTGTCGGCAATAGCGGCGAGGTGGTCAGCGACCACCGCGGCCCGGGCAGTGTCGCCATCGCCGACAGACTGCGCCAGCGCGGGAGCCTGCCCGAAGACGAGGCGAAAGTAGCCGTGGATCATTCTCATGTCGGAGGTGTCGCATCCGAGTGCGCCCGACGAGGGAAGCTGCGTGACCATGCGGCCAGTATGGCCATGTGGCAGGCGAGGCGCTAGATGTGCCCCGCCGCTTCCATCTGCCGCAGCTCCTTCTTGAGGTCGCTGACCTCGTCGCGAAGACGTCCGGCCAGCTCGAACTTGAGCTCCCCCGCCGCCGCAAGCATCTGCTCATTGAGGTCGGCGATGATCGTCTCGAGCTCGTTGGCGCCGGTGGCCGCCTTGCCCTCACGGCGGAGGTTGGGAGTGGGCGAGCGCTTCTTGCCACCGCGGCTGGCGAGAAGCTCCGCGGTGTCGGCGCCCTCCCGGGCGAGTGCGTCAGTGATGTCGGCGATCTTCTTGCGCAGCGGCTGGGGGTCGATGCCGCGCTCCACGTTGTAGGCGATCTGCTTCTCGCGGCGGCGGTCCGTCTCCTCGATCGCGTTCTTCATCGAGTCGGTGAGCACGTCGGCGTACATGTGCACCTCGCCGCTGACGTTGCGGGCCGCGCGGCCGATGGTCTGAATCAGCGAGGTAGAGCTGCGCAGGAAACCCTCCTTGTCGGCATCGAGGATCGCGACGAGCGACACCTCGGGAAGGTCGAGGCCCTCACGCAGCAGGTTGATGCCGACCAGCACGTCGTACACGCCCTGGCGCAGTTCGGTGAGCAACTCAACACGGCGCAGGGTGTCAACGTCGGAGTGCAGGTAGCGCACGCGCACGCCCGCCTCGGTGAGGAACTCGGTCAGCTCCTCGGCCATCTTCTTGGTCAGCGTCGTGACGAGCACGCGCTCGTCTTTCTCCGTGCGGAGCTTGATCTGCTCGAGCAGGTCGTCGATCTGCCCCTTCGAGGGCTTGACCACGATGTGCGGGTCGACAAGACCGGTCGGGCGAATCACCTGCTCGACAATCGAGTCGGTGATGCCCATCTCGTACTTGCCCGGCGTCGCCGACAGGTACACCTTCTGGCCGACGCGGTCGAGAAACTCCGACCACTTGAGGGGTCGGTTGTCCATGGCGCTCGGCAGTCGGAAGCCGTGCTCGACGAGCGTGCGCTTGCGCGACGCATCACCCTCGTACATGGCGCCGATCTGCGGAATGGTCACGTGCGACTCGTCGATGACGACGAGAAAGTCTTCTGGGAAGTAGTCGAGCAGGGTGTGCGCCGCCTCGCCCGGGGCGCGGCCGTCGATGTGCCGCGAGTAGTTCTCGATGCCGCTGCAGAAGCCGATCTGCTCCATCATCTCGAGGTCGAAGGTGGTGCGCATGCGCAGTCGCTGCGCCTCGAGCAGCTTTCCCTGCCCTTCGAGCTCCGCAAGGCGCTGCTCGAGCTCCTCTTTGATGGTGCCGATGGCGCGGTGCATGGTGGCCGTGGAGGCAACATAGTGCGATCCGGGGAAGACGCTGACGTTGTCCAGTTTCTTGACGACATCGCCCGTGAGCGGGTGCAGCGAGTAGATCGCCTCGATCTCGTCGCCGAACATCTCGATGCGAATCGCAAGCTCTTCATACATCGGGATGATCTCGATGGTGTCGCCGCGCACCCGAAAGTTGCCGCGCGAGAAGTCGACGTCGTTGCGGTTGTACTGCATGGAGATAAAGCGACGGATGAGCGCCTCACGATCGATGCGCATGCCGACCTGCAGGGCCACCATGGCCTCCATATAACCCTCGGGGGTGCCGAGTCCGTAGATGCACGAGACGGTCGAGACGACGACGGTGTCGCGACGGCTGAGCAGCGAGTTCGTGGTGGAGTGCCGCAGCCTCTCGACCTCGGCGTTGATCGACGAGTCCTTCTCGATGAAGGTGTCGGTCTGCGGCACGTAGGCCTCGGGCTGGTAGTAGTCGTAGTACGAGACGAAGTACTCGACCGCGTTGTTGGGCATCAGGTCGCGAAACTCGTTGGCGAGCTGCGCGGCGAGGGTCTTGTTGTGCGAGAGCACGAGCGTGGGTCGCTGCACCTGCTCGATGAGCCAGGCGGTGGTCGCCGACTTGCCGGTACCGGTCGCACCGAGCAGCACGACGTCGGTCTCGCCGGCATTGATGCGGGCGGCGAGCTCTTTGATGGCCTGCGGCTGGTCACCGCTGGGCACGTACTCGCTGATCACCTCGAAGCGGTTGACGGAACGGGTGGGCTGCATTACCTCAGTTTAGATTCGGCCACCGACAGCCCGCTGGGCCTTCGCCCACAGCGCATCGACCTGCTCGAGGGTTGCTTCGACGGTGCCGTTGTTGTCGATCACCACGTCGGCCACGGCGAGCCGTTCGGCATCACTCGCCTGCGAGTTGAGGCGGTGGCCCGCCTCTTCGCGGGTCATGCCACGCAGCTGCACAAGGCGCTGCAGGCGGGTCTCTGCGCTCGCGTCGACGACTGCGATCAGGTCGAAGTCGAGCTGGCGGCCCTTGGCACCCTCGACGAGCAGCGGAACGTCGTAGACGACCACCTCATCCGCTGCCGCCTGGTCGAAGAGCTCGCGGGCACGTCGCCAGACCGCAGGGTGGGTGATCGAGTTCAGCTTCTCGCGCTGCTCTGGGTCGGCGAAGATGATCGCGCCAAGGGCCGGCCGGTCGAGGGTGCCGTCGGCCAGCAGTACCTCGGGCCCGAAGTGCCGGGCGATCTGCGCGAGACCGTCAGTACCCGGTTCGACCACCTCACGGGCGAGCACGTCGGCATCGACGATCGTGGCACCGAGTTCGGCAAGGCGGGTGGAGACGAGGGACTTACCCGAGGCGATTCCCCCGGTCAAACCGATCAGGTACATGCGCCCAATGCTAGCTTTGGCCCATGCTTGAGCTGCTCACCGGAACCGGCCTCGCTGCGGCGGCCGGCCTCAACGCCTACATTCCGCTGCTCACCCTCGGGCTCGCGAGCCGATTTCTCGACTTCGTTCAGCTGCCCGCCGGCTGGTCGTGGCTGAGCAACGAGTGGGTGCTCGTCATTCTCGGCGTGCTGCTCATTCTCGAGATCGTCGCCGACAAGGTTCCCGTGGTCGACAACATCAACGACTGGGTGCAGACGGTGGTTCGCCCGGTTGCCGGCGGCATCGTCTTTGGCGGAGGCG
>Ga0247732_10000375_pt1 | contig 22642 bp, 20 predicted proteins | sample UWRJL163409C2_FD_180940 | JGI IMG/M metagenome (GOLD analysis project Ga0247732, IMG submission 180940) | Plant litter microbial communities from Arlington Agricultural Research Station in Wisconsin, United States - UWRJ-L163-409C-2 | ecosystem: Environmental > Terrestrial > Plant litter >...
CGGACCCGGCGAGAGGGTGTTGACGCTGACGCCGGCCGGCCCCACCTCGAAGGCGAGAGTCGACGTGAGCCCGAGGACGGCCATCTTCGAGGCGGTGTACGGCGTCCGATGGGCCAGCGGCCGCTTTCCCGACACCGACGCGATGTTGATCACGTCGCCGGAACCGCGGGCGGTCATGGCCGGCAGGAAGGCCCGGCACATGAGGAACGTGCCGCGGACGTTGATGTCGAAGACCTCGTCCCACTGCTCCACCGAGATGTCGGTGAGAGCTGCGACAGGACCGGCGACGCCGGCGTTGTTGACGAGGATGGAGATCTCGGCGTCGGCGAGCGCGTCGCGCAGCCGGTCGACCGAGGACGGGTCGGCGACGTCGCAGACGACGCGGCGCGCTCTCGCCCCCAGCCGGTCGACGACCGCGTCGAGCTTCGACGGGTCGCGGCCGACGACGACGACCTCGGCACCCGCCTCGTGCAGCGCCGTGGCGATGGCCGCCCCCAGTCCGCTTCCGCCGCCGGTGATGACCGCGGTGCGGCCGCCGAGGTCGGTCATCGGGCGCCGGTCTCCGCGCCGATGCTCTCCTCTATCCACGCGAAGGAGGTGTCGCCGTGCCGCCACGCGCGGGCGTCGCCCGAACGGGCGTGACCCTCGAACAGTTCCACGCGCGCCGCGCGTCCGCACACCTCTCCCAGGAGAGCGGAGGAGGACGGCTCGACGATCTCCTGGTAGGTGACCGTGCGCAGGTACTTCCCGACCCAGAGCCCGCCCGTGTAACGCGCCGCTCCGAGGGTCGGGAGGACGTGGTTGGTGCCGATGACCTTGTCGCCGTACGACACGCAGGTGTTCTCGCCGAGGAAGAGGGCGCCGTAGTCGTGCATCTTGGTGAGGGCCTCGCGGGGCTCTTTCGTGAAGATCTGCACGTGCTCGAACGCGAAGGAGTCGGCGAGCTCGTACGCCTCGTCGATATCGTCCACGACGATCACCTGGCCCCAGTCGCGCCAGGCGGGCTCCGCGTAGTCTCTCGTCGACATCCCCGGCAGCAGGGCTTCGATGTGGGCGATCACCTTCTCGCCGAGCTCCTGAGAGGTGGTGATGAGAACGGCGGGCGACTCCGGGCCGTGCTCGGCCTGCGAGAGCAGGTCGACCGCGGTGAAGAACGGGTCGGCGTCGTCGTCGGCCACGATGAGGATCTCGGTGGGACCGGCGAAGAGGTCGATGCCGACCTCGCCGAAGAGCTGACGCTTCGCCTCGGCGACGTAGGCGTTGCCCGGGCCGGCGATGAGATTGACGGGATCGATCGTCTCAGTGCCGACCGCCATCGCCGTGACCGCCTGCACGCCGCCGAGGATGTAGATCTCGTCCGCGCCGGCCAGCTTCATGGCCGCCACGGTCGCCGCGGGGATCTCGCCGCGGATCGGCGGTGTGCACGCCACCACGCGCGGCACCCCGGCGACCTTCGCCGTGATGATCGTCATGTGCGCCGAGGCCGTCAGGGGATACTTGCCGCCGGGTATGTAGGCGCCCGCGGCCTGCACGGGGACATGCTTCTGTCCGAGGCGGACGCCGGGAAGGGTCTCGATCTCGATGTCGGTGAGCGAGTCGCGCTGAGCTTGCGCGAACCGGCGGACCTGCGCCTGGACGAACACGATGTCATCGATCACCTGCTGATCGAGGGTGGACATGATCTCGCTGACCTGGGCGTCGTCGAGACGGAAGGACTCCGCGGTCCACTTGTCGAACTGGTCGGCGTACCGGCGGACGGCCTCATCGCCGTTCGACCGGATGTCGGCGATGATCGAGCCCACCCGGGCGGCGACGTCGGTCTGCGCGGTATCGGTGAACGATTTCGTCGGAGCGCTCTTCAGGTAAAGGGGCATCGGTGCATCCTCTCGTGCATACGTATGTGCTCATCATGACTGCGTATGCATGGACAGGTCAAGCGGTCGGATAGACTTTGACGCGTCGTGGCGAGACCGCAGGGGGTGCAATGGCTGTCACCAGCAGAGACGTCGCTCGCCTGGCGGGTGTCTCGCAGCCGACCGTCTCCCGCGCGCTGCGCGACGATCCCCGGGTCTCGTCCGAGACGAAGAAGCGTGTGAGGGAGGCCGCCGACCTGCTGGGCTATGTCCCCAGCGAGGCCGGCCGGGCCCTGTCGTCGGGGCGCACGCGGCGCATCGGGCTGCTCGTCACCGATCTGGGCAACCAGTTCTACTCCCACATCATCGCCCCCGTGCACCACGAGCTCGAGGGGATGGGCTACCAGCTCGTGCTCCACACCGAGACGGCCGACAACGAGACGGTGGCCGAGCGACTCATCGCCAACGGGCTCGACGGGGTGATTCTCGCGACGGCGACCGTCGACTCGGTGGCGCCGCTGCGGTTGCGCGACCGCGGTCTGCCATTCGTCTACTTCAACCGGACTGCCGCCTTCGTCGACGCGGACGCTACGGTGGTCTCTCCGATGGCCGGCTTCTCCGATGCGGTCGGGCGCGCTGTCGAACTCGGCCACCGGCGGGTGGGGGCGGTGCTCGGCCCGAGCAACACGAGCACCGCGCAGACGCGCGAGGTGGCGCTGCGGTCCGCGCTCGCCGAGCGCGGAGTGGCGCTCGATCCAGAACTCGTCCGTCGCGGGAAGTTCGACACCGCCTGCGGAGACTCCGCGACCACCGAGCTGCTCGCCCTCCCCGATCCGCCCACCCTCATCTTCTGCGGAAACGACGTCGTGGCCTACGGTGCGCTGAACGCCGCCCGACGGGCGGGGGTCGCTGTGCCCGACGACGTGTCCATCATCGGATTCGACGACCTGCCCCCCGCGGCGTGGCCGATCATCGAGCTGTCGACGATCGCGTACGACTTCGCCCAGATGGCGAGAGAGGCCGCGAAGCTCATGGCTCGACGGATCGAAGACCCGGACGCCGACGTCTCGCACATCGAGTTCCAAACCTCCTTCGTCGAGCGTCGCACCCTGGCGGTCGCACCCGCTCGCTGACGTCGCGCCCCGGTCAGCGCATGCGCTGACCGGCTCTTGCGGGCTTGTTGTGCATACGCATACACTGCCAACAACGACACCCCGCCCGCCACGGAAGACGCGGCCGGGGCCCGACCCCAAGGAGCTCACGCGTGCCTCTCGATCCGGTGGCCTACCAGCCGTATGCAGACCCCGACGACTTCATCCGCGAGGTCACCGACCTCATCTGGGTGGACCGTTCGATCAGCTACATCCGCGAGAACTATGAACCGGACTCGATCGTGCACGGGGCCTACGGAACCTCGACATCGCGCGCCGAGGTGATCGAGGGCACCCTGATGCGCATCTCTGCCACGCCCGATCGCACCGGTCAGGCCGAGGACGTCATCTGGGAGGCGCGCGGCGACGACGCGTTCCTGAGTTCGCACCTGGTGCTGTCGGGTCACCTCCAGTCGTCCGAGTACAGCCGAACCATCGCCAACTGCCTGTACCGCCGGGGCCGCATGGTCGAGGAGTGGGTCGTGCGCGATTCGCTCGCCGGGGCGCTCGAGAAGGGTCTCGACCTCGATGAGCTCGCTCGCGCCCAGGCATTCCGGGGATACACGGGCTCGTGGACCGAGCCCGCACCCGTCGACCCCATCAGCCGGGGCGACTCGGGACCCCGCGCCGACGAACACCGGTCAGAGGTCGAGACCGTCATCGACATGATCCAGACGGTCTGGAACGACCGCGACCTGCAGAAGGTCGAGAAGTACTTCGAACGCGATCTCGTCCTGCTCACCGTGGGCAACCGCGTGGTCATCCGCCCGGAGGGCTACCGCCGTGCGCTGCTGCGCTTCCTCGAGGCCTTCCCCGCCGGCCAGTTCGAGATCCGCGACATCCAGACCAACTACGACATCCGCTACGCGGGGCTGCGTGTGGCCGTCACGTGGAAGTTCGTCGGCGACTACTCCGGCAAACCGAACTACGGGCCCCTCACGGGAAAGCCCGTCGACGTGCTGGGCATCTCGCAGTTCACGTTCCACAAGGGCGCGCTGACGAAGGAAGTGCGGCTCTGGGACGACATCGCGCTCCGCGCGCAGATCGCCGGCATGCGCGGTGACGAGCCCGTCGGACCCACGAACATCTACTGATTTCGCACGCCACAGAGAAAGAAGAAGAACATGAGCACCGATCATCTGAGCCGAGACGTCACCGTCGATGAAGCAGAGATCGCGCGTCGCACGATCCGCAAGACGGATTGGGCGCCCCACAACGCGGCGTTCATCGATTGCCGCACCCCCGGATCCGACCGCAAGGAGAACTACGCCTTCATCGGTGGCGGGGTCTCGCAGAACGCGGGGCAGGTCATCAACCTGACCGAGGAGCACGGATTCAACACCGGCGCCGCGGGTATGCCGAAGGGCATCTCGAACAACCTCCACCTGCACTTCACCGCCGAGGTGTTCGTGAACCTCGGCGGAGAGTTCCGGTTGCGCTGGGGCATCGACGGCAAGCAGGGCGAGTACGTCAGCACCGACGGCGACATCATCTCGATCCCCACCTGGATCTTCCGCGGCTTCACGAACGAAGGCCCCGACGACGGCATCCTCTGGACCGTCCTGGGCCGCGACGTGACCGGCGGCATCATCTGGGGCCCCTCGGTGCTCAAGGAGGCCGAGTCGTACGGCCTGCACCTGACCGCGGACAACCAGCTGATCGACACGGTCGCCGGAGACGTGCTGCCCGAGGGCGCCTCGCTCATCAAGCCGATCCAGCAGAAGTACGTCGACGAGCTCAGCACCTACTCCGTCGAGCAGATGCGCGGCCGCGTCATCCAGCCCGGCGACCGCGTCTACAGCAGCAACGCGCTGCTGTGCGCCAGCCTCCCCGGCGGCGGCGCCGAGCTGAGCCTCGCGATCGGTTACGGCATGAGCGAAGACCGTCGCCAGGTGCCCCGCATCCACGAGCCCCACTCGTTCAACATGGCATGGGTGCGTGCCGCCGAAGACGAGGGCCTGCTGCGCCACCGTCACGACAAGACGCAGGCACTGCTGGTGAAGTCGGGGCGCTGGGCGATCACGCTCAACGGCGACCCGGCCACCACCGTCGAGATCGGCCCCTCGGACTCGTTCTCGGTGCCCGTCGGAGCCTGGCGGGCGTTCCGCTGCATCGAGGCGGGGGAGTCCGGCCACGGAGAACTCCTCGTCGTCAACTCCGGCGACGACCGCGTCTACCTCGAATGGGCGCCCGAGGTCGTCGACGCCGCCCGCGACGCCGACTGGATGATCGACCCCAACGGGTACCTCGCACCGGTCGGTGTGATGATCACGGCCACCGAGGACGACTGAACTCCCCCTCCGCCGCCGTCGTATGACACGCACCCTGAGGGTCGCCGCGACCTCGCCCGACATCCGCGTGGGCGAGGTCGCGGACAACTTCGCGCGCATTCGCGAGTCCGTCATCCGATCGAGCGGTGAGGGCGCCGGTCTCATCGTCGTGCCCGAACTCGCCACGAGCGGCTACGTGTTCGCCGATCGCGCGGAGGCCTTCGCGGCGGCCGTCGCCCGCGACGATCCGCGGTGGGACGATCTCGCCGCCGCGCTTCCTCGGGGGGCGGTCGCCGTCGTGGGGTACGCCGAGCGCGACGGCGAGCATCTCTACAACACCGCCGCCGTCCTCACCCGCGACGCGCGCATCGGCGACTACCGCAAGGCGCACCTCTGGGGGATGGAAGCGGAGTTCTTCCTCACCGGGGATGCTGCGGGGGCGCTGTTCGAGACGCCCCTCGGGCGTCTGGGCGTCGCGATCTGCTACGACAACGAGTTCCCCGAGGTTCCGCGGCGTCTCGCGCTCGCCGGGGCGGACGTGCTGGCGCTGCCGGTGAACTGGCCTCTCGTCGAGCGGCCCGAAGGAGAGCGTCCTCCGGAGACGATCCAGGCGATGGCCGCAGCACGGTCCTCACGCCTGGCCACGGTCATCGCGGATCGTCGCGGCGTGGAGCGGGGAGTGCCCTGGACGGGCGGCACGGCGGTCATCGACGAGGACGGCTGGGTGGCGGCATCCGCGGACGACGACGGCATCGCCGCGGCGACCATCTCGTTGCGCGGTGACAAGGGTCTGCCGCCCCGCAACGACCTCTTCGGCGATCGTCGACCCGACCTCTACGGGTGAGGTCAGGCGGGGGAGCGGCCGACGTGGTCGCCCACCCTGGCCATCAGCAGCTGCTCGGCGAGCTGCGCGAGCCGGCGGGTGGCGGGTGAGAGGTATGCCCCCTCGCGCTGCACGAGCGCGATCGTGTCGTAGATCGGATCGGCGAACGGGGTGACAGCGACCCCCGGCGGGAACGACGGCGACTCGGCGATCGTTCGCGAGACGATCGTGTCGGCGGCGCCGGTGGCGACCAGGCTGATCGCGGTCTCGACGTGTTCGACCTCGATGGCCGGTTCGATGGTGAGCCCTTCGAGCCGCGCTCGGGCGAGCAGTTGTCTTCGCGTAGGGTCGTTCCACCCGGCGTAGGCGTCGTACAGGACGAGCTTCGCCGACGACACCTCGGACGTGGTCACGGGGCCGTCGGCGGGGCGGCGGTGAGCGGATGCGTAGAGCACCTCGTCGCGGAAGAGCGGGCTGATGCGCAACCCCGATTCCTCGACCGGCAGCACGACGAGACCCGCTTCTATCTCGCCGGCGGCGATCGACTCCGCGACGAGCGCGGAGTTGAGCCCGACGAGGCGCACCTTCACGTTCGGATGCTGTGCGTGGAAGCGCTCGACGAGGTCGGAGAGGTCGTAGTAGGCGGCGTTGCGGAGCACTCCGAACGTGCATGTTCCGCCCTCGAGTGCGTGAAGGGCGCGGACGGTCTCGAGACCGTTGTCGATCGCACTCACCGCCTGCTCCGCGTGAGCGCGCAGGGCGAGGGCGGCGTCGGTGGGGGTGAGTCGGCGACCGCCCCGGACGAACAGCTTCACCCCCAGCTCTCGTTCGAGGCGCGCCACGAGCTCCGAGACGGACGCCTGTGCGCTGTCGAGCTCGACGGCGGCCGCGGTGAATGAGCCGAGGTCGATGGCGGCGAGGAATGCCTTCAGCTGCGCGAGGGTCACAGCCAATGGTAAACCCGATGGTTCGCATCGTATCCACTGGGCTTGTGGGGTATCAGCGGGGCCGCTTAGCTTTCTGACATGCGCTTCACTCCCGTTCTGCTGCAGAGCCTGCAGGGCTCCTTCCACCACCTCAAGACCCCGCTCGTCGACGCTCCGGCTGCGCAGCGAGACCCCGCCGTGATCGAGACGGTCTCCGCGATGCTCTCCGACATCCAGCGCCGCGGGATGGATGCCGTCCGCGACTACGCGCGCACCCTCGACAACGACACCGGCGGCGAGATCGAGCTCACCTCGGCGCAGATCGCGACGAGCGGCGACCGCCTCCCGGCCGATCTCCGCGCGGCGATCGAACTCGGCGCGGAACGCACGCGCGCGTTCGCCGGAGTGCAGCGCTCGCACCTGAAGGACTTCGAGACCGAGCTCGTCCCCGGGCTCGTCACCGGCGCGCGCTACGTCCCGGTCTCCCGCGTCGGGGCCTACCTCCCGGCCGGGCGCTTCCCCCTGACGGCGAGCGCGTTCATGACCGTGGGCGTCGCCAAGGCCGCCGGCGTTCCCACGGTCATCGCGTGCACCCCGCCGCAGCCCGGCGGAGGCGCCAACGACGCGGTCGTCTACGCGGCCCATCTCTCCGGCGTGGACCGCGTGTTCGTGCTCGGCGGAGTGCAGGCGCTGGCGGCCATGGCGTACGGGCTGCTCGGCGAGCTGCCGATCGACATGCTCGTCGGCGCGGGGAACGCCTACGTCGCCGAGGCGAAGCGCCAGCTCTTCGGCACCGTGGCGATCGACCTGCTCGCCGGGCCCTCCGAGGTCGCCGTGATCTCCGACGAGACCGCCGACCCCGAGATCGTCGCGGCCGACCTCCTCGGCCAGGCGGAGCACGGACCGAACTCGCCCGCCGCCCTCGTGACGACGTCGGAGGAGCACGGCCGCGCGGTCATCGAGGCCGTCGAGCGCCAGTTGAGCGGGCTCGCCACGGAGCCGATCGCCGGCCCGGCCTGGCGGGACTACGGGTCGGTGACGGTCGCCGCCGACCGCGAGGCCGCCGTCGTGCTGATGGACGACCTCGCCCCCGAGCACCTCGAGGTGATCACCTCCGACGACGCCTGGTACCACGACCACCTCCGCAACTACGGCTCGATCTTCCTCGGGTCGTGGAGCACGGTCGCCTACTCCGACAAGGGCATGGCCGGCACGAACCACGTGCTGCCGACAGCCGGCGGCGCCAAGCACAGCGCCGGCCTGTCGGTCTCGCGCTTCCTCAAGCCCCTCACCTACCAGCGCATCACGCGCGAGGCGACCCCCGAGCTGGCTCACGCTGTCCAGGTGATCTCCGACTCCGAGGGGATGGCGGCCCACAGCGCCACCGCCACGATGCGGCTCGACACCTACGCCACACCGGAGTCGTGACCGCGGACGTGACGGCGGTCGGCGCGCAGTGGTGGCGGTCGGCCGTCATCTACCAGATCTATCCGCGGTCGTTCGCCGATGCGAACGGAGACGGGGTGGGCGACCTCGCCGGGGTCACGGCGCACCTGGCCGATCTGGAGGCGCTCGGTGTCGACGCGATCTGGCTGAGCCCTTTCTACGTCTCACCGCAGAAGGACGCCGGGTACGACGTCGCCGACTACTGCGACGTCGATCCGCTCTTCGGAACCCTCGGCGACTTCGACGCGCTCCTGGGGGCCGCGCACGCCCGCAGCATCCGGGTCATCGTCGATCTCGTCCCGAACCACTCGTCCGACCGTCATCCGTGGTTCCAGGCCGCTCTTCGAGCCGGTCCGGGCAGCCCCGAGCGCTCGCGGTACATGTTCCGCGACGGCGGGGGAGCGGGCGGTGAGCTGCCGCCGAACAACTGGCAGTCGCTGTTCGGGGGGCCGGCGTGGACCCGGACTCTCGACCCCGACGGCTCTCCCGGCCAGTGGTACCTGCACCTGTTCGACACCTCGCAGCCCGATTTCGATTGGGCCAGCCAGGACGTCCGGGCGGAGTTCCGCCGCATCCTGCGCTTCTGGCTCGATCGGGGGGTGGACGGCTTCCGCGTCGACGTCGCGCACGGGCTGGTGAAGGCCGACGGGCTTCCCGACTACACCCCCGACCCGCACGCGGGATCCATGGGCGGCGACGAGTACGGGGTGCCGTACTGGGCGCAACCCGGCGTGCACGACATCTTCCGCGACTGGCGGTCGCTGCTCGAGGAGTACGACGGCGACCGGGCTCTCTGCGCCGAGGCCTGGCTGCCCTCGATCGCGATGACGAGCCTCTGGGTGCGCCCCGACGAGATGTCGCAGGCGTTCAATTTCGCGTATCTCGAGACGCCCTGGGAAGCCGGCAGGCTCCGCGCCGTCATCGACGAGTCCCTGCGCGCCTACGGCGCGGTCGGCGCGCCCAGCACGTGGGTGCTGTCGAACCACGACGTGGTGCGGCACACGGCCCGTCTCGCGCTCACCGCCGAGAACCCGCAGGGGCACGGCATCGGTCCGGACTCCCCCGGGCGCCCCATCCCCGAACTGGGCCTGCGGCGCGCGCGAGCGGCGACGGCCGTGATGCTGGCGCTGCCCGGATCGGCCTATCTCTACCAGGGCGAGGAACTCGGACTGCCCGAGGTCGTCGACCTCCCCGCCGCCGCACGTCAGGATCCGACCTGGACCCGCTCCAACGGCGAGCGCTACGGACGGGATGGATGCCGGGTTCCTCTGCCGTGGGAGGCGGACGCACCCTCGTACGGCTTCGGCTCGACTCATGCGCCGCCCTGGTTGCCGCAGCCCGACGGATGGGCGCCGTTCGCCCTGGATGCTCAGGAACGCGATCCCGACTCGACGCTCCACCTCTACCGACGCCTCCTGGGGGCACGTCGTGACGCGCGGCTCGGGAGCGGATCGCTCGAATGGCTCTCCCTCGGAGAGGATTCGGTGGCCTTCCGTAACGGGAAGGTCACGATTGTCGCCAATCTCGGGCGGGCGGATGTGCCCTTGCCCCCGGGCCGGGTGATCGTCGCGAGCGAGCCCCTCTCGGGTGCCGTGCTGCCCCCCGACGTCGCCGTCTGGATCGCCGCCGAATAAGGGATCCCGCGGCCTTCCGGCGGGGGCCTCACGTGCTCTGCCGGGCACGCCGTCGCGCGCGCCGGCGTCGCCGGATACGGGCTCGCGGCGCCATGGGTGCGGCCTCCCGACTCGATTTGCCAACGCCCCCGAGGCCGTGAAACGTTGAGATGTGCCCGTTGCCGGGCCACCCGACCAGTCCGCGATCGCGGTGACATCTCCCGAGGGTGTCAGACCGCGATCGTACGGTCGGCGGTCTTTGCGTGCGGGTCCGACACCCGCCGCCCGGCCGCGCCTCGACGCGAGGTGCGCGTCTGCGACCGCCACCCGGGCGTGACCGATGCCGTCCCCGTGCGGGGCAGCCGAGGTACACACTGTGACCGCTCTTCCGCCTGCCCTCGAGGCGCGCAATCTCTTCAAGGTCTTCGGACGCAACCCCCAGAAGGCCGTTCAACGCCTGAAAGCCGGTGAGAGCCGCACCGACGTCGCCGACGCGGGAACCGCCGCCGTCATCGATGCGAGCTTCGACGTCGCCGAAGGCGAGATCTTCGTCATCATGGGCCTGTCGGGCTCCGGCAAGTCGACGATCATCCGCATGCTCAACGGTCTGCACGACGCGACCGCGGGGTCGGTGCTCGTCCACGGCGAGCCGGTGACCGGAACGACCGCATCGAAGCTGCGCGGCCTCCGTCGTGATCGCGTGTCGATGGTGTTCCAGCACTTCGCGCTGCTTCCGCATCGCACCGTCGCCGAGAACGTCGCGTATCCGCTCGAGCTGCGGGGCACCGCCAAGGCCGAGAGGCTCGCGCGAGCCGAGGAGATCCTCACGCTGGTCGGACTCGAAGGATGGGGCGACAAGCCCCCGTCGGCCCTGTCGGGCGGAATGCAGCAGCGCGTCGGCATCGCCCGGGCTCTCGCCGCCGACCCCGACGTCCTGCTCATGGACGAGGCCTTCAGCGCACTCGATCCGCTTATCCGACGCGAGATGCAGGAGCAGCTGCTCTCGCTCCAGCAGAAGCTGCAGAAGACCATCGTCTTCATCACGCACGACCTGAACGAGGCCATGTTCCTGGGTGACCGCATCGCCGTGATGCGCGACGGGCGCATCGTGCAGATCGGGACACCGGAAGACATCCTCACCGACCCCGCCAACGACTACGTCGAGCAGTTCGTGCAGGACGTCGATCGTGCGCGCGTGCTGACCGCCGCGAACGTCATGGAGCGGCCGCGCCCGGTCGTCTCGTCGTCGGCCGGTCCGCGCACCGCGCTGCGCCAGATGCGGGATGCCTACATGTCGGCCGCGTACGTCACCGGCCGCGACCGGACGCTGCGGGGGATCGTCTCCGACCGCGATGCCGTGAAGCTGGTGCGTGCGGGAACCACCTCGCTCGAATCGGTGCTGAAGCCCGTGCCCCAGAGCGTGCGCGAGGACGAGGTGCTCATGAACCTGTTCGTGCCGGCCGTCGAGTCGCAGCTGCCGCTCGCGGTGGTCGACGCCGAGGGCCGTCTGACCGGCGTCATTCCCCGTGTGACTCTCCTCGCCGCCCTCGGGCCCGCTCACTCGGCCACGTCGGAGATCCCGCTGCCGCCGCAGCCGGTCTCGGCCGAGGTCATCGACCGGATCCTGGAGACGAGCCCTGATGCCGACGGCGTCAGCGCCGACGACGTGGAGGTGGTGCGCTGATGGAGGGCTTCCGCATCCCCGTAGGAACCTGGGTCGCCGAGGGCATCGATTGGATCCGCGACAACCTCCGCGGCGTCCTCGACGTCATCGCCTTCCTCGCCCGATGGATGGTCGAGTCGCTGACCGACGTGCTTCTGGCCGCCCCGATCGCCGGGGTCATCGTCGTCGCGGCGCTCCTCGGCTGGCTCGTGCGCTCGTGGCAGCTCGCCCTGGGCACCGCCGTCTCGTTCGTCTTCGTGCTCGCGATGGGTCAGTGGGTGACGACCATGCAGACGCTGGCCCTGGTGCTCGTCGCGACGGCCATCGCGGTCGCGATCGGCATCCCGGTCGGCATCTGGTCGGCCCGGAACCCGCGCGTGCGTTCCGTGGTCAAGCCGGTGCTCGACTTCATGCAGACCATGCCGGCGCTGGTGTACCTCATCCCGGCGATCGTGTTCTTCAGCATCGGCGTCGTGCCGGGCCTCGTCGCCACGGTGATCTTCGCGCTCCCTCCCGGCGTGCGCTTCGCCGAGCTCGGCATCCGCGGCGTCGATTCCGAGACGGTGGAGGCCGGACAGGCCTTCGGTGCGACCCCCGGCCAGATCCTCCGCGGCATCCAGCTCCCTCTGGCGATGCCCACCATCATGGCCGGCGTCAACCAGGTCATCATGCTGGCCCTGTCGATGGCCGTCATCGCCGGAATGGCGGGAGCGGACGGCCTCGGCAAGGAGGTCGTGCAGGCGCTGTCGACGGTGAACCTCGCCAAGGGCGTGGAAGCCGGGCTCAGCGTCGTGATCATCGCCGTCTTCCTCGACCGCATGACCGCCGCGCTCGGAACCCCCGGAGAGCACCCCTCATCGCTCCTCGGCCTGCTCGCGCGGCGCCGTTCCGCTGCGGCGCGGTCCGCCGCATCCGGCTCGTCGTCGGATGCACGCGAGGCCGCCCGCGTCTGACATACCCCTACCCATACGAAACCTGCGATCACATACGAAAAGGACCCCGCACATGACCATGCGACACCTCACCACAGCCCTCGCCCTCGGCGCCGTCGCGGCGCTCACCCTCGCCGGATGCGCCAGCGGCAACGCGGCCGACGGCGGATCGGGCGAAGGAGGAGACAAGGGCACCATCACCCTGGGCTTCCTCCCCTCGTGGACCGACGGCCTCAGCACCGCCTACCTCCTTCAGAACCAGCTCGAGGAGCTCGGCTACACCGTCGAGATGGAGACGCTCACCGAGGCGGGCCCGCTCTACACCGCCCTCGCCCAGGGCGACATCGACATCTACCCCTCGGCATGGCCCGAGCTGACCCACGCCTCCTACATGGAGCAGTACGGCGACTCGATCGACGACCTCGGCGCCTACTACGACAACGCGAAGCTCACCCTGGCGGTGCCGAGCTACTCCGACATCGACTCGATCGAAGACCTCGCCGGCCAGGCCGACCGCTTCGACGGCAAGATCTACGGCATCGAGCCCGGCGCGGGCCTGACCAAGCAGACCCAGGAGACCGCGCTCCCCGGTTACGGTCTCGACGGCGAGTTCGAGCTCGTCACCTCGTCGACCGCGGCGATGCTCACCGAGCTCGACAACGCGATCTCCTCGCAGGACGACATCGTCGTGACGCTGTGGCGTCCGTTCTGGGCCAACGACGCGTTCGACATCAAGGACCTCGCCGACCCGCAGGGCCTCATGGGCGACCCCGAGGCGCTGCACTTCCTCGGCGCGTCGGGCTTCGCCGAGAAGTACCCGGATGCTGCGGAGCTGATCTCCGGCATCAAGCTCGACGACGAGCAGTACGGCGCCCTGGAGGACATGGTCGTCAACGAGTACGGCGAGGGCCGCGAGTCCGAGGCCATCACCGCGTGGCTCGAGCAGTACCCCGACGTGATCCCCACGGTCGCGGCGCGCTGATCCGAGTTCGATGAGCGGGCGGGTTCCTTCCGGGGAGCCCGCCCGCTCTCTCATCCGTGCGGGTCTTGCGCGGTCGGGGTCAGATGCGGACGGGCGCACCGAAGCGGGTGAGAAATCCCGGATGCTGCGACGGCATCGCGAGCACGGAGTCGGGCGGGCGCGCCGCGAGGTCGGGGAAGCCGCTGTCGCCGAGCAGCTCGTCGTCGAGTGCGATGAGCTCGCCGTCGACGAGCGGCCATGGCTCGTGCTCGTTCGCGGCCCAGATCGTGCGGCCGAGGTGGGACTGATGGAACCCCCACCGCGCCGTCAGGAAGCGTGACAGATCGGTGTCGACGGGGCTCGCGCCGGGAGCGACACGGATGCGCGTGCGGGGTCTCGGGCCGGGTCCATGCCGACGTGAGCGGTACTCGATCGCCCGCTCGTCGACGCGGAGACCAGCCCTCGCCCAGCGATAGGGGAGACCGAAGAGCGTCCGCGCGCCGAGCACGGGGAGCAGGTGCTCGGCCTCCAGGGTGAGGAAGACCACCCCACGGCGCCCGTCCTCGTCGACGGCGTACGTGCGCACGTTGATCTCGACGAACGATCCGACCACGGGCACCGGTGGCAGCGGCAGGAAGCGGAAGTCGCCGAGCACGAAGGGGATCAGCCCCACCCAGGCCGACCCGTCGAAGAGATCGGGGCGCGTGCCGGGCGGCAGGCGGTCGGCGATCGCCGCGGGCTCGATCCGCCAGTGCAGGAAGAGCGCCGTGCTCCAGCGCTGCTCGATGATCGCGCGTCCGTCGAGCGGCGGGGCGTCGTCGTCGATGGTCACCCCGGCACTAGGGCCGGTCGCGGCCCGGTACGGGCCACACGGGATCGCCCGGGGGCGTCGGGTCGTCTCCGTCGGTGGGGCGACGGGGCGCGTCGTCGGATGAGGCGCGCGACGATCGGGCGCGGTCGAAGCGGTCCTTCGCCGCGCGGCTCATCGCGCGCACGGAGTCGGAGACGGCGCGCTGCGCGTTGTCGCCGAGGGTCTGGGCCATCTGCGACCACATCTCCGACGCGGCATCCGTCGGTCGAGGGGGCGCCTCGCCGGCCTGCCGACGCGCCTCGCGCTCGGCGTCGTCGAAGGCGTGCCCCGCCCGACGCACCGCGTCCCGGTAGGCGAGGAACTCCGCCGGGGAGACGCGCACACTGCTCGAGGCGGGGCGCAGCCACTGCGCCTGCGACTGCTCGCGCAGGAAGACGGCGAGGAGGGGCGAGCGGGCGTCGCTCATCGCGGGGTAGGCGAGCTGCAGGTCGATGTCGGTCTCGTAGGCGAGCCAGCGGGCGTTGAGGGCGTCGTGCTGGGCCATGAGCCGGTCGAGCGGCAGCATGGCGCGCCCCGCGCGGATGGCGGGCAACGTGGCCTTGGCGGCCTTCAAGCCGGCGCGTCGTGCGCGCAGGTCGGCGCCCGCGGCGCGCACCTGCCGCTGTGCGGCCTGCAGGCGCGCCCGGGCGGCGGCGATCGCGCCGGGAGCGACGCGGGATGCTGCGCTGTCGGCCTGCACGCGCGCGAGCTCGGCCTGCGCCACCTGCACCTCGGCGCGGCTGCGCGTGACGGCATCGCGCGAGGACTGCAGATCGAGCACGGCGGCGTCGAGTTCGAGCCGACGCGCGGCACCCTTGCTCATGGTCTTCCGGCCGAGGCCGCCCGCCACCGCCGGGCGCTTCGCCCGCTCCCGTTGTGTGAGCACGCCGATCCAGCCGAGAGTGGCTGTGCCGGCCGCTGCGGGACCGATCCACCACCAGTCGGCCACGAACAGCCAGAGCGGATCCACTCCTTCATGCTACGTGGCTCGTCGCGGCGGCGCCTCGGGGCGGTCGCCGCTCGCGCTCGGCAGCTCCAGGGCGACCCGCTTCTCGAGCATGTCGATCGCGTCGTCCGAGATCGAGAGCAGCCCGTCGAGCTCCTCGCGCACGCGACGGTAGGCCAGCTGGCGCTCGGCAGGGGTGGCGGCCGCATCGGTGGCGGTGTTGAGGAGCTGCTTGGCGGTATCGAGCCGTCTGCGCTCCGCGTCGGTGAAGCCCGAGACCTTCATCCGGCGCGCATCCCGTTCTGCGAGGTCGAAGGCGACCTCGTAGTCCACCACGGCGTCGCGGTACTCCCGCACCTGCTCGGGTGTGAGCTTCGTCGTCGGTGACGCCGGGCGGAGCCCATCGGCCACGCGCTTCGCGCGCAGGAACGCGGCCGTGAGCGGCTGCCGGCCATCGCTCATGGCGGGGAAGTCGATCGTCTTGCCCACGTCGAGCTCGTACTCCAGCCAGCGCGCGGTGACGTCGTCGTGGGCTGCCATCTGCCGCTCCAGAGGGGGGACGACGTCGGCATCCGCACGATCGGGGATGGGATCGACGGCGCGGGCTCCGCTGCGTGCAGCATCCTGCGCCGCTTTGAGTTCGGCCTTCGCCTTCAGGATCTCGAGTCGGCGCTTGTGGCGGTCACGGCCGGCCTTCTGCCACGCCCCGGCCGTAGCGCTCAGAATCCCGAAGGCCGGGAACGCCAACCACCAGTAGTCCCTGAGGAATTCCAGCAGTTGATCCACCTCGTCATGCTAGCCCCGCGACCGGAGCTCGAGCCTGGGTCTCAGCGCTGCACGAGCAGGGCGAACACCGTGGCACCGCCGCCGGTGATGATGAGCGCGGCGATCACGACCCACGCGATCACCTTCACGCGTCGCTGACGGATGCCTACAAGATCGCCGTAGTCCTCGTCGTTGCTCATGGCATCAACCCTAAGCGGCGGGCTCGGTGACGGTCGCGCCGAACGCGGCGGGCAGCGTCGCGGTCGACACGGCACGGAGCTCCGAGATCGGCAGCGTGAAGACGCCCTGCACCTCGAGCGCCGCCTCCTCGCCGTCGGCGGCCGGGTCCGTCACGCCGATGCGCAGCACGGGGTAGTCGCGGCCCGCGCAGAGCCCGCGGAACTTCACGTCCTCCTCGCGCGGCACCGACACGATGACGCGGCCGGTCGACTCCGAGAAGAGGGCGGTGGCAGCATCCACCCCGTCGCGCTCCATGATCTCGGTGAGCCACACGCGGGCGCCGACGCCGAAGCGCAGCACGCCCTCGGCGAGGGCCTGACCGAGTCCGCCGGCGGAGAGGTCGTGCGCGCTCGAGACGAGGGACTGGTCGGATGCTGCGCGCAGCAGCTCGCCCAGCCGCTTCTCGCCGGCGAGGTCGACCTGCGGCGGGCGTCCGCCGAGGTGGTCGTGGATCGTGTCGGCCCAGGCCGAGCCGTCGAGCTCCTCGCGCGTGATGCCGAGCAGGTAGAGGTTCTCGCCGGCGTCCTGCCAACCGCTCGGGATGCGCGCGGCGACGTCGTCGATGATGCCGAGCACACCGACGACCGGGGTCGGGAAGATCGGGGCGTCACCCGTCTGGTTGTAGAACGACACGTTGCCGCCCGTGACCGGGATGCCGATCTCGAGGCACGCGTCGGCGAGGCCCTCGACGGCCTGCGAGAACTGCCACATGACCTCGGGGTTCTCGGGGCTGCCGAAGTTCAGGCAGTCGGTGACCGCCGTCGGGGCGGCACCGGTGACGGCCACGTTGCGGTAGGCCTCGGCCAGGGCGAGACGCGCTCCCTGGTAGGGGTCGAGCTGGCAGTAGCGGCCGTTGCAGTCGGTGGCGATCGAGAAGCCGAGACCCGACTCCTCGTCGACGCGGATCATGCCGGCGTCGTCGGGGAACGACAGGGCGGTGTTGCCGAGCACGAAGTAGTCGTACTGGTTCGTGATCCACGAGGTGTCGGCGAGGTTGGGGCTTCCGAGCAGGCGCGTGAACTGCTCGCGCAGCGTGTCGGGATCGCTCGAGCGGGGGAGGGCGCTCGCCGAGTCGGCCTGCAGCGCGTCGATCCACGTCGGATAGGCGACGGGACGCTCGTAGACGGGCCCGTCGACCGCGACGGTGGAGGGGTCGACGTCGACGATGCGCTCGCCGTGCCAGTCGATGACGAGGCGGCCGTCTCCGGTGACCTCGCCCAGCACGCTGGTCTCGACGTCCCACTTCGCGACGACCGCGAGGAACGCGTCGAGCTTCTCGGGAGCGACGATCGCCATCATGCGCTCCTGGCTCTCGCTCATGAGGATCTCCTCGGGCGTGAGCGACGGGTCGCGCAGCAGCACCTTCGACAGCTCGACCTTCATGCCGCTGTTGCCGTTGGCGGCCAGCTCGCTCGTCGCGCAGGAGATGCCGGCGGCGCCGAGGTCTTGGATCGCCTCGACGAGCTCGGCCTTGTAGAGCTCGAGGCAGCACTCGATGAGCACCTTCTCGGCGAAGGGGTCGCCGACCTGCACCGCGGGGCGCTTGGTCGGTCCGCCGTCGGCGAAGGTGTCGGAGGCGAGGATGGATGCTCCGCCGATGCCGTCGCCCCCGGTGCGGGCCCCGAAGAGCACGACCTTGTTGCCGACGCCCGACGCGTTCGCGAGCTTGAGGTCTTCGTGACGGAGCACGCCCACGGCGAGGGCGTTGACCAGGGGGTTGCCCTGGTACACGGCGTCGAAGACGGTCTCGCCGCCGATGTTCGGCAGCCCCAGGCAGTTCGCGTAGAACGAGATGCCGCTGGTGACGCCGTGGACGACGCGTGCGGTATCGGGGTGGTCGATGGCGCCGAAGCGCAGCTGGTCCATGACCGCGACCGGGCGCGCGCCCATCGAGATGATGTCGCGCACGATGCCGCCGACGCCGGTCGCGGCGCCCTGGAACGGCTCGATGTAGCTCGGGTGGTTGTGCGACTCGACCTTGAAGGTCACGGCCCAGCCCTGCCCGACGTCGACGACGCCCGCGTTCTGGCCCATGCCCACCATGAGGCGGGTCTTCATCTCGTCGGAGACCTTCTGACCGAACTGGCGCAGGTAGATCTTGCTCGACTTGTAGGAGCAGTGCTCCGACCACATCACGGAGTACATCGCCAGCTCGCCGCTGGTCGGGCGGCGGCCGAGGATCTCGCGGATCTGCGCGTACTCGTCGGACTTGAGGCCGAGCGCGCCGTACGGCTGCTCCTTCTCGGGCGTCGACGCGGCGTTCTGCACGGTGTCGGCGAGGGATGCTGCGGGGCTGGTCACGCGGCTGAACTCCAGAGATCGCGGGGATCGGGGATAGCGCCCATCCTATCGGCGCGCGTGGACGCAGCCCGGTCGGCTGTCTACCCGCGCGGGGAGTACGCGCGCCAGAGCAGCTTGGCGTGCTCGGACTTCGCCCGGGCGACGCCGCGCTCGTCGCCGCGGAGCGCGCTGATCCACTCCGCGACGCGCGAGGCGAGTGCCGCGACGAACATGCGGATGTCGGCGTGCCGGGCGGGAGGCACTTCGGCCTCGTCCGAGGGCATCTGTCCCCGGCGCGGCAGGTCGTCGTCGAGGTGTCGCAGCACGAGCTTGGCGACGCCGACGGCGTGGCCGTTGATGATCGAGTGGGCCGCCCCCTTCATCTCCCAGCGCCACGCGTCGGGGAGGGCGTCGGCGAGCCGGGAGTGGAAGCGGCGGGGCGACGATCGATCGAACTCTCCGCGGATGAGGAGGGTGCGCGATCGCACGAGACGCACCCGGTCGGTGATGCGGTAGCGGAGCATGTGCGGCAGCACGGTGAGGAAGTAGACCATCCCGCAGAGGATGTAGGCCGACAGGGCGGTCATGGCGAGGTGGAACGACTCGCGCGCGGCCGACTGGGCGAACCGGACGCCCTGCAGGAGGGGGGCCGACTCGGCCTCGTTGACGACGGGGCTGACGAGCACGCTGCGGCTGAGGTCGGCGCGGCGCACGAGCACCTCGGTCACGACCTGGGTGCCCATCGAGTGGCCGATCAGCACCGGATCGCGCAGGTCGAATCTGTCGAGCACGGCCTCGACCTGGTCGGCGAAGAACGCGGCGGTGGGGGCCTCGTCGGGACGCCGGACCCCCGCGAACCCCGGGAGGTCGAGGGCGTAGACCGCGCCCCTGCGGGCCAGGAGCGGCGCGAGGAACTCGAAGTAGGTCGCGGCCACCCCGATTCCGGCGACGAGCACGAAGGCGGTGGCGCCGTCGCCGCCGTCGGTGGTCATGCGGGTGACGCGCGTGACCACGTCGCCGTTGTGCACGTGCTCGACGGAGACGTCGATCGGGGCGTCGTCTTCGCTCATCGGTACAGCCTGCCAGGCCGCGGCGGGCGCAGCATCCTTCCCGCCTCGCCTCACCCGCGTCTCCTCACCCGCGAGACTTCATCCCCGATACGACACTGCTGTTCGCGGGTGCAGTCTCGTTGCCGGCATGAAGTCTCGTGGAGGGAGTCCAGCTTGCGAGCAACGAGAGGGCACGATGCGACCCCGACCCCGGCTCCGCGCTGTAGACGTAGAGCACCTGCGACTCCCGCCGCGGGAGAGCAAGGGTTTCGAACTGGACATCGAGCTCGCCGACCAGGGGATGGCTCAGGCGTTTGGTGCCATGCGTCCGCTGATGCACTCGGTGTGCTGACCACCACTGCCGAAACTCATGACTTGCGAGGGACAGCTCACCCACGAGCTGCTGTGTGCCCTGGTCGTCCGGCGTCACGGCGGCGTCCAGGCGCAGCACCTCGACCGCGTTCCGGGCTTGCTCCTCCCAGTCGCGGAAGAGGATCCGCGCGCTCTCGTCGAGAAGCATCCACCGGGCGTAGTTGCGGTGCTTGGCAGGCATCGATTCGAAGTCGGCGAAGAGCGATCGGGCGAGGGCGTTGGTGGCCAGGATGTCGGTGCGACGTCCGAGTATCAGTGTTGGCTGCGAGGAGAGGGAATCGAGGAGTTGATAGAGCCCGGGCCGCACGCGCTGAACGAGGGGGTGAGACCTGGAGACCGGGCTTCCCGCGGTGCTGACAAGAGTGCGGAGGTAGGTCTGGCCCGCGGCGTCGAGGTCGAGGGCTCGGATGAGGGCCTCGATGACCTGCGCCGAGGGAGTCACGTTGCGGCCTTGCTCGAGGCGCGTGTAGTAGTCGGTGGAGACTCCGGAGAGCATGGCGACTTCTTCTCTGCGCAAGCCGGGCACCCGGCGTGCACGACCGTCAGGGAGCAGCCCGGTCGCTTCGGGGTGGCGGCGGGCGCGAGCTCGGCGCAGGAACTCGCCGAGCTCGCGATGCGGATCGCTCATACCTGCATCCTTCCCGACCTTCTCAGGTGCTGGCCGTGGTCGCGACGGAATCGATCGTGGGGGAGGCCGGCGCGGGGGGAGTTCTCACAGCGCCAGCCTCCCACCGCGACGATCTCTGGTGGTAGGGCGGGATCAACGCACGTAGTCGGTGCTGTGTGCCAGCTCGCGGCCGGCGATGACATCGGCCTTCAGCGAGTCCGCCTTGCTCTCGGCCAGGCTCGAGGAGTCCGAGCCGAGCTGCTGGTTCAGCGGGCCGCTCCCGCGCTGGGCGATGGTGACGAACGTTGCGGCGGCCTTGGCCGGGTCGCCGGGCTGGGTGCCGGGCATCTCCCTGTGCGCCGCGATCATCTCGCGGATCGCCGGGTACGCGTCCGATAAGTGGTCCGTCAGGACGAGGGACTCGTCGGTGAGGAACGCGGTGTCGAAGTAGCCGGGCTCGACGACGGTGACGCCGATGCCGAAGCCCGCGACCTCGGCGGCCAGGGACTCGGAGAGGCCCTCGATCGCGAACTTCGCCGCGCTGTACAGGCCCCAGCCCGGAAACGCGAGCAAGCCGACGATGGAGGATACGTTGATGATGTGCCCGCTGCCGGCAGCGCGCATGTGGGGCAGAACGGTGCGAATCACATTCCATGTACCGATCGGCTGGACATCGAACATGGCGCGGATGTCGTCGGTGCTGGTTTCCTCCACGGCGCCGAGGATGCCGTAGCCGGCGTTGTTCACTACGACATCGATCCGCCCGAACTCCTCGGTCGCCGCGGTGATCGCGCCGCTGACCTGCGTCTCGTCGGTCAGCGACACCTCCAGCGCGAGCAGGTTCATCGTCTCGACACCGTCGAGCCCGGCGAGGAGGCGCTCGGAAGAACGAGTGGTCGCCGCGACCTGATCGCCCCGACCGAGCAGGTGCTTCACCAGCGCGAGGCCCAGGCCGCGCGAGGCGCCGGTCACGAACCAGACGGCGGGACGGTCGGTGGGGTAAGTCATGGGAGATCCTTTCGAGGTGGGTGCTTCCAGCCTGCGCCCGCGCCCCGTGCTCACGGGGGCCGAGGCTGGCCCGCTCGGACCTAGGACTCTCCGTCCCCCCCCCCGGACGGACTCTTGACGACCCGAGCGGACGGGGCTAACGTACAACCAAATGGTTGTAGAAACGGAAACTCAGAACGCGCAGCTCGACCGGATCTTCCGGGCACTGGCAGACGCGACGCGACGCGACATCGTGCAGCGCACCATTCGCGGCGAGCAGTCGGTGTCGGCGCTCGCCGCCGACTACGACATGAGCTTCGCCGCCGTGCAGAAGCACGTGGCCGTGCTCGAGGCGGCCGAGCTCATCGTCAAGCGCGCCGACGGGCGTGAGCGCCTCGTGCGGGCCAACCCCGCCACGATCGCCCGCGTCCGCGAGCTGATGACTCGCTACGAAGCCCTGTGGCGTGCCCGCATCGACCGGCTCGACGCGTTCCTCGCCGAGCCCGAGCGACTGCCCGAGAAGCAGCAAGACCCCGAGAATTGAGGAGAACACCATGCCCGTCACCGCCGTCACCACCGATCCCGAGTCGCTCACGATGACGCTCGTCGCCGAGGTCGAGGCCTCGCCGTCGCGCGTCTGGCGCGCCTTCACCGAGCCCGAGCAGCTCGGGCGCTTCTGGGGCCCTCCCGGCTGGCCCGCCACCTTCGAGACGTTCGACTTCACCGTCGGCGGACGCGCCCAGTACGCCATGACGAGCCCCCGGGGCGAGAAGTCGCGCGGCGCCTGGGAGTTCCTGCGCATCGACCCGACGAGCGGCTACGAGGTCATCGACTCGTTCGTCGACGAGGAGGGGCGTACGGCGGAGGGGATGCCGTCGATGCGCATGACCTTCGCCTTCGACGGCACC
>Ga0247732_10000376_pt1 | contig 22640 bp, 20 predicted proteins | sample UWRJL163409C2_FD_180940 | JGI IMG/M metagenome (GOLD analysis project Ga0247732, IMG submission 180940) | Plant litter microbial communities from Arlington Agricultural Research Station in Wisconsin, United States - UWRJ-L163-409C-2 | ecosystem: Environmental > Terrestrial > Plant litter >...
AGACCGACCCTGGCGAGCAGCTCGATGGCGCGCTTCTTCGCGTCCTTCCAGTCGATGACGCCGCCGCGGCCGGGCTCGTTGCCCAGGAAGATGTTCTCGGTGATGGAGAGCTCGGGGATGAGCGCCAGCTCCTGGTGGATGATGACGATGCCGGTCTGCTCGCTGGAGCGGATGTCGCGGAAACGCACCTCGTTGCCCTGAAAGATGATGTCGCCCTCGTACGTGCCGAAGGGGTAGACGCCCGAGAGCACCTTCATGAGGGTGGACTTGCCCGCGCCGTTCTCGCCGCAGATCGCGTGGATCTCGCCGGCCTTGACCGTCAGCGACACGTCGGAGAGGGCCTTGACCCCGGGGAACTCCTTGGTGATGGATCGCATCTCAAGGATCGTGGGACTAGAAGACATTCATGCGCTCCTTGAAAGACTCCGCTGTCGGACTCGAGGATTCTGTCGAAATCTCTCGCTTAGGTAGTAAACGCCCTCGACCCCCTTGTCGTCAAATAGTTAACGCAACGACTTGATAACGGGAGGTCAGTGCGGGTGCACCCCGGGCTGCTGCAGCACGAGAGCTGCGGCGCCCAGGGCCTCGGCCCGGTCGCCGAGCGACGACATGCGGATGGCGGTGGTCTCGCCCACGATCGGCAGGGCGTTGCGCACCAGACCCCGCTTCACGGGCTCCAGGATGATGTCGCCCAGAGCCGCGAGCGGCCCTCCGATGAGCACGACCTCGGGGTTGATCATGTTGGCCATGTTGGCGATCGCGCGGCCCACGGCCGTGCCGGCGTCGTCGAGCACGCGCAGCGTCGCGGGGTCGCGTGCGAGCCCCCTCCGCACGATGTCGGCCGTGGTCACCGGAACGGGCGAGCCGCGGCCGAGCAGCTCGATCATGATCGAGATGGATGCCACGGTCTCGAGGCATCCCCGGTTTCCGCAGCGGCACACGAGACCGTGGTCGGAGACCGGGGTGTGCCCGATCTCGCCGGTGATTCCGAGGTGACCCCCGTAGGGCGCACCGTTCAGGATGAGACCGGAGCCGATGCCCGAGCCGATCTTCACGAAGACGAGGTTGCGCACGCCGCGATTCTCTCCCCAGGTGACCTCGGCGAGCGCGCCGAAGTTCGCGTCGTTGTCAATGATGACGGGGAACTCGAAGCGTCGCTCGAGGTCGGTGAGCCCCACTCCCACCCATTCGGGAAGGATGGCGCCGACGACCACGGTGTTGGTGCGCCGGTCGATCGGCCCGGGTATTCCGATACCCACTCCGAGCACCTGGGAGCGCTCGATGCCGTTCTCCTCGAGCAGCCGGTCAAGCAGGTCGGCGCCCACGATGAGACCGTCTTCCGCGGCGTAGCCGAGGGGCAGGGCCAGGGCCTCCTCCGCCCGCACCTCGTAGCCGAGGCTGGTGATGACGACGCGCACGTGCCGCCTTCCGAAGTCGACTCCCACGGCCACGGAGCCGCTGTCGAGCAGCCGCACCGAGAGGGCGCGGCGGCCCGAGCTGGTGACGGGCGAGGTGTCGACCAGGCCGTTCGACTCCATCTCTTTCACGATGTTCGAGACGGTGGCGGTGGACAGACCCGTGATGCGGGCGAGCTCGGCCTGGGTCGAGGGACCCCCGGTGAGCAGGGATTCGACGATGCGTTGCTGGTTCAGCTGCCTGAGGGCCCCTTGCGATCCCGGGTTTCGAGGGCGGCTCTTCGCTGAGCGTGTTCGTGCGGGCATGTTAGAAGGGTGCATCATGTTCACCTTGCAGTCAAGAAGTTAACACATAGCCGACAGAGAATGTGACCGGTCACTCGGTAGGCGCATCAGCGCCGTCACGAGAAAGGCCCGGCGGGCCGCACCGCGATGGATGCGACCCGCCGGGCCCATGGGACGACTCAGGTCAGATCGCCTGCGCCAGTCGGTAGTAGGCCGCGTTCCAGCGCACCTCTTTGGCGAATTCGCGCAGCTCGGTGTTCTCGTCGATGACGAGCAGCTCGGTCTTCGCGATCTCGGCGAAGTCCTGGAAGACCTCCAGCCCGAGGGCGGTGGACATCACCGTGTGGTGCGCCGCACCGGCCGTGAGCCACGCGGCGGCCGACGTCTGGAAGTTCGGCTCCGGCTTCCACACGGCACGCCCGACGGGCAGCTTCGGCAGCGGAGCCGTGGGCTGCACGACCTCGACCACGTTGGCCACCAGGCGGAAGCGGTCGCGCATGTCGCTCAGGGCGACCACGACGGCGGGTCCGGAGTCGGCCGTGAAGACCAGGCGCACCGGGTCGTCCTTGCCGCCGATGCCGAGCGCGTGGATCTCGAGGGTGGGCTTCTTCGTGGTGAGCGACGGGCTGACCTCCAGCATGTGGGCGCCCAGGATGAGCTCAGCACCGGGAGTCATGTCGTAGGTGTAGTCCTCCATGAGGCTCGCGCCTCCGGGCAGACCCGCACCCATGACGTTCGCGGCGCGCACGAGCACCGCCGTCTTCCAGTCGCCCTCGGCTCCGAACCCGTAGCCCTCGGCCATCAGACGCTGAACGGCGAGGCCCGGAAGCTGCTTCAGGCCGCCGAGGTCTTCGAAGCTCGTGGTGAAGGCCGAGAATCCTCCGGCCTCGAGGAACGAGCGGAGCCCCAGCTCGATGCGGGCTCCGTCGCGCAGCGACTCGTGGCGCTCCCCGCCGACCAGGAGTTCGGGCACGACATCGTAGAGCTCGATGTATTCCGCCACGAGGGCGTCGACATCGGCGTCGCTCTGCGCATCCACGGCCTCGACCAGCTCGTTGACGCCCCAGGTGTTGACCTGCACGCCGAACCGCAGCTCGGCCTCGGTCTTGTCGCCCTCGGTGACCGCGACGTAGCGCATGTTGTCGCCGAAGCGGGCGAGCTTCATCTCGTGCGTGGCCGCCCAGCCCGCGGCCGCGCGGCTCCAGTCGGAGATCTGCTTCTGCACGCTCGGGTCGGTGACGTGGCCCACGACGGTCTTGCGGGCGACGCCGAGGCGGGCCTGGATGTAGCCGAACTCGCGGTCGCCGTGCGCGGCCTGGTTGAGGTTCATGAAGTCGAAGTCGATCTCGCCCCAGGGCAGCTCGACGTTGGCCTGGGTGTGCAGGTGCAGAAGCGGCTTGCGCAGCAGGTCGAGGCCCGTGATCCACATCTTGGCCGGCGAGAACGTGTGCATCCACGCCGTGACGCCGATGACCTTGTCGTTCGCGTTGACCTCGAGGGCCATGCGGCGGATCGCGTCGGAGTCGGTCAGCACCGGCTTCCACACGATGCGAACCGGGATGCCGGTGGACGCCTCGAGCGTGTCGGCGATCGTCTTCGACTGCTCGGCCACCTGGCGGAGGGTCTCCTCTCCGTAGAGGCCCTGGCTGCCGGTGAGGAACCAGATCTCGTAGTCGTCGAGGGAGGTGCGGAGTGTGCTCATGCGAGGGATCCTTCGGGGTTCTGTCCGTAGACGTTCTGGTAGCGATCGAAGAGGGAGTCGATCGCGGGCTCGGGGATCTCGACCGGGGCGCCGAGCTGGCGGGAGATGTGCACGGTGCGGGCGACATCTTCGACCATGACGGCGGCCTTCACCGCGTCGCGGGCGTCTTTTCCGATCGTGAACGGCCCGTGGCTCTTCATGAGCACGGCGCGCGAGCGGTGGCCCTTCAGGGTCTCGACGATGCCGCGACCGATCGAGTCGTCGCCGATGATGGCGAACGGACCCACCGGGATCTCGCCGCCGAACTCGTCGGCCATGGCGGTGATGACGCACGGGATCGGCTCGGCGCGCGCGGCCCACGCGACCGCGTAGGTGGAGTGCGTGTGCACCACTCCCCCGACCTCGGGCATGTGCCGGTACACGTAGGCGTGTGCCGCCGTGTCGCTCGACGGCGAGCGCTCCGAGCCCGGCGTGCCCGGGATGACGGCGCCGTCGAGGTCGCAGAGGATCATGTTCTCCGGCGCGAGGTCGTCGTAGTCGACGCCCGACGGCTTGATCACGAACAGGTCGGCGCCCGGAACGCGGCCCGAGATGTTGCCTCCTGTCCAGATGACGAGGCCGTAGCGCACCAGCTCGCCGTGCAGCCGCGCGACGTCGTCGCGAACGCGCGCGATCGCATCCTGGATCTCGGGGGTGAACTCTGTCACGGTGTCGCTCACGCGAGGGCCTTCTTTCTGGCGGTCTTCAGCCGCTTCATCACGTCGTTGGCGCCGCGACCGAAGTAGTCGTGCAGCTCGGAGTAGTCGGCGTAGAGGGCGTCGTAGGCGTCGGCGTTCGCCTCGTTCGGCACGTAGACGGCCTCGTCGAGACGGCCCATGGCGTCGCTCGCGGCGAGCACATCGGGGTAGGCGCCGGCCGCGACCGCGGCGTGGATGGCGGAGCCGAGCGCGGGGCCCTGGGTGCTGGCGAGGATCGAGATCGGCAGGCGCAGGATGTCGCTGTAGGTCTGCATGAGGAACGCGTTCTTGATGAGTCCGCCGGCCACGATGAACTCGGTCACCTCGACTCCTGACGCGTTGAAGGTCTCGATGATCTTGCGGGTTCCGAACGCGGTCGACTCGAGCAGCGCGCGGTAGATCTCTTCTGCACGGGTCGCGAGCGTCTGGCCGACGAGCAGGCCCGACAGCTCGGTGTCGACGAGCACGGAGCGGTTGCCGTTGTTCCAGTCGAGGGCCAGCAGGCCGTGCCCGCCGACCGGCTGGTGCTCGCTGAGCTCGGTCAGGTACTGGTGGATGCTGATGCCGCGCGCGTCTGCCGCCTCGCGATAGTGGGCGGGCACCTGGTTCTCGACGTACCAGGCGAAGATGTCTCCGACCCCGGACTGCCCCGCCTCGTAGCCGTAGAGGCCCGAGACGATGCCGCCGTCGACGACGCCGCACATTCCAGGAACCTCTTTCAGAATGTCTGAGTTCATGACATGACAGGTGGAGGTGCCCATGATGGCCACCATCTGCCCCGGCTTCACGGCGCGCGCGGCGGGGGCGGTCACGTGGGCGTCGACGTTGCCGACGGCCACGGCGATGCCCTCGGGCAGGCCTGTCCAGGCCGCGGCCTCGGCGGAGAGCCGGCCCGCGGCATCCCCCAGCTGGCCGATGCGGTGCTCGACCTTGCTGGTGGCGAAGTCGGCGAAGTCGGGGTTGAGCGCCGCGAGGAATTCGGAGCTGGGGTACTCGCCGTCTTGCCAGATGCCCTTGTAGCCCGCGGTGCAGGCGTTGCGCACGTACTCGCCGGTGAGCTGCCAGACGATCCAGTCGGCGGCCTCGACCCAGTGGTCCATGCGGTTGTAGAGTTCGGGATCTTCTTCGAGCAGCTGCAGGCCCTTGGCGAACTCCCACTCGCTCGAGATGAGCCCGCCGTAGCGGGGAAGCCAGGACTCGCCGCGCTCTTCTGCGACGCGGTTGATACGGTCGGCCTGGGGCTGGGCGGCGTGATGCTTCCACAGCTTCACGTAGGCGTGCGGCCGGTCGGCGTACTCGGGCAGCTCGTTCAGCGGCGTGCCATCGGCCAGGGTCGGAACCATGGTGCAGGCGGTGAAGTCGGTGCCCACTCCGATGACCTTCGAGGGGTCGATGCCCGCCTCGGCGAGCGCGGCCGGCACGGTGTGCTTGAGCACATCGACGTAGTCGCTCGGCACCTGCAGTGCCCACTCGGGCGGCAGGGCGGCTCCGGATGCGGCGAGCGTGCGATCCATGACCGCGTGCGGGTATTCGAGGACACCGCTGCCCAGTTCGGCGCCGTCGCTGACGCGCACGACGACCGCTCTGCCCGAGAGGGTTCCATAGTCGATGCCGACGACGTAGCGCTCGTCGTCGTTCGTGTCGGAAGTGCTCATCGGGGGAACTCCTTTGTTCGCGTCACGCGGTGGATCCGGTTAATGTGACCGTTCACATTGCCGTGTTCATGTTACCTGAGCGGCGCCGTCCGATGTCAAGCGCTCACAGCGCGCGGGGCGGAGCCGTCGACGCGCGAACGATGAGGTCGGGAACCAGGGCGCGCTCCTCCACCGGGGTGCCGCGGATCGCCGACAGCAGCAGCGCGATGCAGCGCCGCCCGAACTCGTCGAAGTCCTGCCGCACGGTCGTGAGCGGCGGCCAGAAATGCGCGGCCTCGGGAATGTCGTCGAAGCCGACGACGCTCACGTCACCCGGAACATCCAGCCCCGCGTCGCGGAGCGCGTGCAGCAGGCCCAGCGCCATCTGGTCGTTCGCCGAGAACACGGCGGTGACGTCGCCCTCGCCGGCGATCCTCTGCCCCGCGAGATAGCCCGACTCGGGGGTCCAGTCGCCCACGAGCGGCTCGCTGGGGGCGAGCCCCGCGGCCTCGAGCTCGGCGTGGAAGCCCACGATGCGCGCCTCCGCCTCGATCCAGTCGAGAGGGCCCGCGAGGTGCCGGATGCGCGTGTGCCCCAGCTCGAGGAGGTGCCGCGTGGCGCGCCTGGCCCCCGTGATCTGGTCGACCGAGAGAGCGTGATCGCCGCGCCGACCCGTCGACTGCATCGTGACGAACGGCAGTTCGAGCCCCCGCGACACGAGCGCGTCGAACACGCGCACCTGCGGCGCGATCACCACCAGCCCCTCGATCCCGAGGTCGAGCAGATGGGTGAGCGCCGCCTGGATCTCGTCGACGTCGTTGCCGTCGACGTTGACCGTGTTCACGAAGTAGCCCTCCGCTCGGGCCGCTCGCTCGATGGCGCGGATGCTCGATGCCGGCCCGTACTGCGCACTCGACGCCGACAGCACTCCGAGCGTCGCCGAGCGCGAGGTGACGAGGGCCCGGGCCGCGCGATTGGGTCGGTAGTTGAGCTCGCCCATCACGGCGAGCACGCGCTCCCTCGTCTCGGGCCGGATGCTCGGGTGCGCGTTGAGCACGCGCGACACGGTCTGGTGCGAGACCCCCGCGATGCGGGCGACGTCGCGGATGCTGGGGGCGCGCCCGGATGCCGGCGGCTGCGTCACTCGGCCCTCCGCAGGGCGTGCGCCATCCACCACCACACCAGGGAGCCCGCGATCGCGTAGACGAGGAGCGAGAAGATCGTGCCGGCGATCGAGGCCGCGAAGGTCACGGCGATTGCAGACGCGTCCTCGCCCGAGACGGAGCCGCTGCCGAGGACGGCGCCGAAGACGATCGTGAACAGCGGCGCGATCAGCGGCGACATGACGGTCGACGCGATGAGACCGATGCCGACCAGGATCCCCGTCGCGCTCCACGTCACCGCCCATGGGCGAGCGACGCCGGCCGAGGTGATCATGGCCTTGCCGATCCAGATGCCCGCCCAGCTGACCGCGGCGCCCAGCAGCATGGCGACGACCAGCACGAGCCACGCAACCCACGCATGCTGAGGAGACAGCCCCACCGCCTCGAGAATGGAATCGACGGGCCTCACCTGGTAGCCGTCGGACTGTCGGACGATGCCCTGTACCAGCGACATGATCGCCACGATGAGAAACAGGATGCCGGCCAGCGTCACGATGGTCAGGCCGGCGGTGAGCACGGTGTTCGACACGGCGCCCGCCACCCACACGCGGTTGCGGTGCGCCCTCGTCAGCGGAGGCCTCACGACGCGCTCGTTCGGGTACGAGAAGCCGGGTGGCTGAGTCAGCTGGCTCACACGATCTCCTGTCGAACGTCGTGCCGTCAGGATACCGGGTGGCTCGATTCGCGGCCCGCACCCTCGGCGCGGGTGTTTAATGAATCATCATGACGATATGGGACTTCTCGGCTCCGACCCGATCGACCCCGCACTCCTGACGTGACGAGAACCGGGGGCAGATCACGGATCGTATCGGCGTGGAGTACGTCGATGCTGCTTCAGTGCGCGGCTTTCGGAGCCCTGACGGCCGTGCTCATCGCGGCCATGAGCCCGATCACCTCGTCGGTCGCTCTCGCATCTCCGGTGGCCTATTCACTCGTGGGATCGATCTCCTCGCTCGGCCCGCTGGTCGCGGCCCGCTGGCTGCGCGCACCGGGCTCGCTCGTGCTCACGGCGCTCGTGGCCGGCCTCCTGGCGATGCCCTTCACAGCGCTCGGATTCCTGATCCTCGTGGCCCTGGGACTGCCCGCGCTCGCCGGCGAACTGGTGCTGCTGGCGAGCAGGTTCTCCACCAGACCCCGAGAGGCGTCGTGGTACGCCGCAGCAGCCACCCTCGCCCTGGTGCTCTTCGCCATCTCGCTCGTCGTGATCGATCCGGCGGTGATGTCGCCGTGGGTGGTCGTTCTCACCCTGCTCGGACGCATGCTGTCGATTCTGCTGCTCGCAGCCGTCGCCGTGCGCGTGGAGAAGGCGCTCGCACGGTCGGGCCTCCGTCGACGGCCCGTCGGCGGGGGCACCCTGTGACGGTGTGGGGCGCCCCGCGACTGCCGCCCAACGTCGTGTCGAGGCCGGGACTGGTCGAGATCCTCGAGTCCCCGGTTCCGCTCGCCATCGTGCACGGGCCGGCCGGAGCGGGCAAGACGTCGCTGCTCGCCGAGTGGGCGGCCGGCACGGGGCAGCACGGCATCTGGGTGCAGTTCGAGACCGCCGACACGACGGGGCCCGCGGCCGTCTCGATGATCGCCGCCGAGCTGTCGGCCGCGGGAATGATCGCCGAGCCGAACCCCCTCCAGCTGGCCGACGCGGCGATGGCGGGCGGCGCCGACGAATGGTCGTTGCTGCGTCGAGGCCTTCAGGCGCTCGGTCGCGAGCTCGTTCTCGTGATCGACCGCGCCGATCTGCTTATCCCCTCCGAGCTGCAGTCGCTCCTGTCGATCCTTCCTCGGGTGGAGGGTCTGCGGCTCGTGCTCTCGACGCGACGCATCTCCGTCGTCGACGCGTCGACGCCCGTCGTCGGTGTCGTGCGCTCCGTCATCGGGTGGAAGGAGCTCGCCTTCTCCCGCTCCGACGTGCGCGTCGCCCTCGGGGCCGGCGAGACAGAGCAGCTCGTCGATGAGGTCATGCGTTTCGGCGGTTCGCCCCTGCTCACGCGCGCCCTCGCAGCGGCCGGACCGAGGACATCCGATGTGCCCGAGCGGATCGCCCGCGCCGTCGACACCTACGCGAGCTACGTCTGGGCGAACACGGCGGCGAGCGGCGATTCCGGTGCGACGGTCGAGCGGTACAGATCCTTCCTCCTCGCCATCTCGATCGCCGATGTGCTCGACGGCGAGCTGGCCGGGACCCTCTCCGGGTCGCCGCACGCGGCGGCGCTGCTCGATCGCGCCGAACGCGACGGGCTCGGACTCTGGCACGGCGAAGGCGCCACCCGCACCTTCACCCTCACGCCGCTGCTGCGCGAGACCTTTCTGCGCGAGCTGACAAGCGAGAGACGCGGCTCCCTCGTCGAGCTGCGCCGACAGGTCGCCGCGTGGTCGCACGCGCACGGCCGCCCCTTCGAGGCCCTCGACTTCGCGGTGCGCGCCAAAGACCTCGCCTTCGCGTCGACGGTCGCTCGCAGTTCGTGGATGCTGCTGCTGCGCAACCACGGATCGCAGGTCATCGAGACCTTCTCCACGACCCCCCTCGTGGCACTGCGCCAGTACCCGCTGCTCTCGCTGCTTCTCGCGCTGATCTTCAATGCACGCGCTCACCATCGGGTTCGGGCGATCGAGTTCTTCGGCCTCGCGATCGCCTCCTCGCGCATCCTGGGGTCGCGCGCCGCCCCGGCCGACCGCGCCCTGTTCCGCACGATCGAGAGCAGTTCGCTGCGGGTGCTCGGGTCGTTCGAGCCGGCGCTGTCGGCAGCGGAATCGGCCTATGAGACGCTCATGGGGCTCGACCTCGAAGACCTCGCCCGGCTCGGCCGTCTGCGGCCGGCGCTCTTCAATCACGTCGGCATCAGCTTCTTCTACAACGGGCGCATGGAGAAGGCCATGGCCAGCTTCCGGCGCAGCTCGTCGATCGGAGAGGCCGAGAACGTGCCGTCGGGACTCGAGGGGCTCGCCCTCGAGGCGGGGGCCGCAGCCATCACGGGAGATCTCGTGACGGCCGAGGATCGCTCGGCCGATGCGGTGGGCCGCCATTGGCCCGACGGGTGGATCACCGGATACATGGGCAGCTTCTACCAGGTCGCCGAGGCGTTCATCGCGCTCGAACACTTCGATGCCGAGAAGGCCGACGGGCATGTGCGCTCGCTCGACCGACATCGCGCGACCATCGAGCACTGGCCGATCCTCGCGCATCTCGACGCCCTGATCGCCATGTTCCGGGGAGCCCCCGACCGCGCGCTGCTCGACCTCGAACGAGAGATCGCCACCCACTCGAAGCGCTCCTCGCTCGGCCCTTTCACGGCCGCACGGCTCCGAGCCACCCGGTCGCTCCTGCACCTCGCGGCGGGCGACGCCGACGCAGCCGAGAGCGCCCTTGCGGTTCAGGGCCGGCGGGCGCGGCGCGACACGGTGGCTCTCGCCCGCATCATGCTGGCGCGAGGCAATCCCGACGGCGCCCTCGAACTGCTCGGCCAGGCTGCGCCCGGCGACGATCAGACGCCCCGCGTCGAGGGCGAGGTGCTCGTTCTCAGGGCCGCCGCGCTCACGGCCGGCGAACGGAGCGAGGCGTCCGCGGCCACGCGCCGGGCGGCGACCTTCCTGCAGCACAGCCACCAGGGACTCGCCTTCGCACTCATCCCCGAGATGCACCAGCGCCCGATGATGCCGGGCATGCTGGCCGTGAATCCCGCCCTCGCGTCTGCTCCGTCTCTCGTGCCGGTCGCCGAGACCAGGGTGTCGCTCACCGCTCGGGAGGAGGCGGTCGCCGAACAACTGGCGCGCTTCGCCTCGATCTCGGACATCGCGACGGCGTTGACCGTGTCGCCGAACACGGTCAAGAGCCAGCTCAGGTCGATCTACCGCAAGCTCGGTGTCTCGAATCGGGCGGATGCGATCGCCGTGCTGAGCCAGCGCCGCGTGCCCTGAGATTGCGTGTCAGGCCGAGGCCGGCGGAGTCGTCGGCAGGCCTGCGGCCTTCCAGGCGGGGAACCCGCCGTCCACATGCACCACAGAGGTGAATCCGAGCGCGAGCAGTTCGTCGGCGACCGGCTGCGATCCGTTTATCGACCCGCAGATGACCACGATCGACTGGTCGTGGCCGGTCACTCCGGGAAGGCGATCCGGCGAGTCCACGTCGAACTGCTCCGCAACGCGGGTGCGGTCGGCCCGCACGGCCTGCGGCAGCCCACCGGCGCTGTCGCGACCCGCGTCGCTGCGCGTATCGACGAGGAGTGCTCCGCCCGCGACTGCGGCCCCCGCGAGCGCCGCGGGAACGAGGGGAGCCGTCGCGCCGGAGAGCGGGGTCGCTGCGGTCGGCAGCTCGCAGGCGGCGGCATCGGGTGCGGTTAGGTCGGATCTGATCGGTTCGGTCATGACCACACGGTAGGCGTGCGCCGCACGCCGTCCTTAGTCGAGCGGTCACACGACGTCACTTTTCCTTGACAGGTGACCATATGGTCACATAAATTGACGACATGGACGAGGTGTTCCGAGCTCTGGCAGACCCCACGCGGCGGGCGATCCTCGACGCGCTGTTCGTCGAAGACGGCCAGACCCTCGGCGCGCTCGAGGCGCGGTTCGACATGAGCCGCTTCGGCGTGATGAAACACCTGGGAATCCTCGAGGAGGCCCGGCTCGTGATCGCTCGACGACGAGGCCGCGAGAAGCTGCACTTCCTCAATCCCGTGCCCATCCGGCTCGTGCACGACCGGTGGACGAGCAAGTACGCGGAACCCTGGACGGCCGCTCTCAGCGACCTCAAGACAGAACTGGAGAGAACCATGGAGAAGGTATTCGAGATCTACATCCGCACGACGCCCGAACGTCTGTGGAAGGCGATCACCGACACGGAGATGCGCAGCGTGTACAGCTTCGGCAACCGCATCGAGTCGGACTTCACCGAGGGGTCGAGCTACACGCAGACGAATCCCAAGGCCAACGCGCCGCTCGGCGACGGAGTGAACCTCGTGGTCGATCCGCCTCGCAAGCTGGTGCAGTCGATGGTGGCGCGCTGGAGCGACGAGGTCGCCTCCGAGGGCACCACCCGCATCACGTGGGAGATCGAGCAGGTCGGAGACTCGTGCCGACTCGTCGTGACCCACGACGAACTGCGCGAGGGCGCGAACGAGGAGCTGTACGGCGGCTGGCCGATGATCCTCTCCGGCCTCAAGACGCTGCTCGAGACCGGCGAGAAGCTCACGACCCCCGGTTCGCTGATGTACACCTAGGCGACGCGGGCGAGCGCCTGGTCGAGGTCGGCGATGAGATCGTTCACGTCTTCGATGCCGATCGACAGCCTGAGGAGGCCGGGGGTGATCCCGAGCTTCAGCCGCAGCTCCTCCGTGAACGAGATGTGCGTCGTCGTGGCCGGATGCAGCGCCATCGACCGCACGTCGCCGATGTTCGTCATGCGGGAGATGACCCGCAGGCCGTCGAGAAAGCTCCGCGCCCCGGCTGCTCCCCCGCGCACGGTCACGGCGAAGACCGACCCGGTGCGGCCGCCGTACAGGCGCTGCGCCAGCTCGTACGCCGGGTTCGATTCCAGCCCGGCGAAGTCGACGCTCTCGACCTTCGGGTGCTGCTCGAGCCAGCGGGCGATCGTGACCGAACTGTCGAGGTGCCGTTCCATGCGCAGTGACAGGGTCTCGATTCCCTGGTGCAGCAGGAACGAGTTGAAGGGCGACAGCGCCGGCCCGATGTCGTTGACCACGGCCTCGCGCGCGAGCCGCGCGTAGCCGGTGCGGCCGTAACGCTCGAGCAGCGATCTGCCACCGGATGTCTGCGGTTCGGTCAGCAGCGGATAGCGCCTCTCCGAGGCGGCCCAGTCGAACGTGCCGCCGTCGACGATCGCCCCGGAGAGCCCCGCGCCGTGGCCGGAGAGGAACTTCGTCGACGAGTGCACCACCACGGCGGCGCCGTGCTCGATCGGGCGGATCACGTAGGGCGACGCGATCGTGTTGTCGACGACGAGGGGGATGCCGTGCCGGGCGGCCACGCGGGCGACCTGCTCGATGTCGACGATGTCGTTCTTGGGATTGGGGATGGTCTCGGTGAAGATCGCCTTCGTGTTCGGCTGGATAGCGCGATCCCACTCATCGTCGTCGGCCGTGTTCCACACGTAGTCGACCGAGACGCCGAAGCGGGCGAAGCTGCGCCCGAAGAGCACCCGCGTTCCGCTGTAGATGCTGGCCGTCGACACGATGCGCTCGCCGTTCTCCGCGAGCGCGAGCAGCGCGGCGGTGATCGCGGCCTGCCCCGACGAGACGACGATGGCCTCCGAGCCCCCTTCGAGCGAGGCGATGCGCTTCTCGGCCACGGCTCCCGAGGGGTTGCGCTGTCGGGAGTAGATGAGCCCGTCGGCGTCTCCCGAGAACCTGTCGCGGGCGTCGTCGAACGAGTCGAAGCGGTAGCCGGCGGTCATCGCGATGGGCGAGACGCGGGCTCCGGCGTTGAGGTCGTCGTACTCGCCGGCGTGCACCTGGCGGGTGTCGAAGGCGTAGCCCTGCCAGTCGTATTCGGGCTGCGCGACATCGGTCGAGGGCGGGTTCACATCGGTCACAGAACACTGCTTTCTTGGGCTGAAGGGCTGAGACATCGGCGCACGGCGTCAGCCATGTCGAGCACGGCCTGTTCGAGGATGGGCCGCGGCATGGCGAAGATGAGGCGCGCGTACCCCTCGTAGCCGCGACCGCAGAGCGAGCCGTCGGTGAGCGTGACCCCCGCCTCGAGGCGGAAGAAGTCGGCGACCGAGCCGTCGATCCGCAGATCGGAGCAGTCCAGCCACGCGATGTACGTCGCATCCGGGATCGTGTAGCGCACCTCGGGCAGGTGCTCGTCGAGCAGCTCGGCGAGCAGCCGGCGGTTGCCGTCGAGGTAGTCGACGACCTCGCCCAGCCACTCGCGCCCCTCGGTGTAGGCGACGGTCGCGGCGATCACGCCCGGTGTGGCCGCCCCGTGCATGACGGCGAACCCGAAGGTCTGGTACAGCTCCTCGTCCGACGTGTTCGAGGTGATCAGCTGCGCGGTCTTCAGGCCGGGCAGGTTCCAGGCCTTGGATGCCGACGTCGACGTGATCGTGTGCCTCGCCGTGGTCTCGGAGAGCGACGCGTAGGGAATGTGCGCGACACCGTCGTAGCGCAGGGGCGCGTGGATCTCGTCGGCGAACACGCGCCCGTTGTGCCGGTCGACGATGCGGGCGATGGCCTCGAGCTCGTCGCGCGTGAGCACCGTTCCGGTGGGGTTCTGCGGGTTGCAGAGGATGAGCGTGCGGGCGCCGGCGCGGAAAGCAGCCTCGAGCCCCGCGAGGTCGTGCTGCCAGCGACCGTCGGAGTTCACGACCCCGGGAACCTCGAACACCTCGCGACCCAGTGTGGGAACGAAGCTGAGGAACGGCATGTACGCCGGCGTGGGGATGATGACTCCCGTTCCGGATGGCGAGAACTTGGTGATGGCCACCTCGAGCGCGGCCATCACGTCGGAGACGGCGTGCACGTTCTGCCACGGGAAATCCCAGCCGTACTCGTCGCGATGCCATGCCGCGGTGGCCTTGCCCATCTCGTGCGAGGTCGCCGGGGCCAGATAGCCCAGGTTGCCGTCGTCGATGGCCTGGTGCAGCGCGCGGGTCACCTGCGGCGCCGTTCCGAAGTCCATCTCGGCCACCCAGGCTCCGATGGTTCCGGGGTGCAGGCTCCACTTGCGGCTCGAGGGGATGCTCAGCTCGGCACGGGTGATGTGGTCGAAGCGGGCGTGAGTCATGCAGCGATCGTACGGACAAAGCGCCTGATCCCGTTCCTGCTTTACGCCATGTGTCATCGGCCCTCGGCGTTCCCCGTCTCCGCGCTTATGGTCGTCGCATGACCACGCCCACGCCTGTCCGCATGTTCGAACGCGATGGACAGCTGGTTCTCGGGGCGATGGTGCGCACGCTCGGGGCGTTCCCCTCCGGATGGCGGTATCCCGGCGCCCACAAGAACCCGGCGAACGACCCTGCGGCACTCAAACGCCTCGCCCGCACGGCCGAGAAGGCCGGCCTCGACTTCCTCTTCCTGGGCGACTGGCTGTCGTCGAGTTCCGATCTCGAGTACACGGAACCGTCGCTCCTGGCGCGCATCGATCCGTTCAGCTCGGCCGCGTACCTCGCCGCCGTCACGAACCGCATCGGGCTGATCGCCACGGCCAGCACCGCGCATTCCGAGCCCTACGCGATCGCCCGCGCCGCGGCATCCATCGACCGTCTGAGCGGCGGACGCTTCGGCCTCAACCTGACCGTGGGAACCGACCCGAGGGCCGGCGCGAATTTCGGCAGAACGGATGCCGGCGGCCCCGACGACAACCGCTTCGAGACCGGGGTCGAGTACGTGCGACTGCTGCGCAGCCTCTGGGACAGCTGGGACGACGATGCCGTCGTGGCCGACGCGAAGCGCGGCATTCTGGTCGACCACTCGCGGGTCGATCCCGTCGACCACGAGGGCAGGCGGTTCAGCGTGGCCGGGCCGCTCAACGCGCTGCGGCCCGTGCAGGGGCAGATCCCCGTGGTGCACGCGGGCGTCTCGGTTCGCGCCCGGGAGTTCGCGGCCGCGCACGCCGACATCCACATCGTGGCGCCGTCGAGCCTCGGAGACGCGGTGAAGTTCTACCGCGAGGCGGGCCTCCGGGCGACGGCGGCCGGTCGGGCACCCGGCGACATCACGATCATCGCTCCCATCCTGCCCATCGTGGGCGACACACGACAGGCCGCCTTCGCGATCTACGACGAGCTCGTCGCGCTCGTGCCCCTCGACGACGGCAGCCCCCGGGCGCAGGCGCTCGGCCTTCCGGCGAACAGGTCGACCGCCGCGCTCCTGCGCTCCGTGGGACTGCCCCTGCTCGAACGCGGCCTCGACGAGAGCGTGGCGCTCGCCACCGCGGAACGCTTCAACGCGGTGGGGCAGCGCCTGCTCGAGGTCGTCGAGTCGCGCTCCGGGCGCACGATCGGCGGCGCGCGCGCGATCACCTACCGGCACCTCGTGGTGGCGCAGGCCATCGCGGCTCCGCTCGTCGTGGGATCGGCCATCGACATCGCCGATCACCTCGAGACCTGGTTCCGCGCCAGCGCCGCCGACGGCTTCGCCATCCAGAGCGCGTTCCTGCACGAGCAGTTCGACGCGTTCGCGCACTCTGTCGTGCCCGAGCTGGTGCGCCGTGGCCTCGTGCACGAGGGCTACGACGCGAAGACCCTGCGAGGCCACCTGAACCTCACGAAGCCCGCTCGCGAGGCGCCGGTAGCCCCGACGGTCGGCCCGCACTGGGTGATCTGATGTCGTTCAGCACGAGGGCATCCTCGGCGTATGGCGACGAGGTTGGGCTGTGGCTGCACGAAATCCATGGCGTCAAGCCGCGTTACGCCCTGTTTCGTGCGTGACCTTCTGTGTCGGGGCGAGTGGGCCCTGCGTGCACGCTGTTCGTAGCGTCGTCGTATGAGCACAGTGCAGCCAGAGACCGATCCCCGCATCGACAGAGCCGTCTTCGCCGCCGAATGGCAGGCGTGGCACGACGCTCACGAGAAGCATCGCGCAGACCCGCACGGCTTTCTCGCGATCACGAGCCTCAACTGGCTCGACGAGACTGCCGCCAGGTTCCCGGACGCCCCGGGCGAGTGGTCGACGTCGGCCGCCGGCCCCGTGGTCGCGCTGGCCGACGGCGAAGAGATCGTGGTCGACGGGCAGACCATCGCCGGACGATACGCGTTCGGGGTGATCCCGGAACGCGGCGGAGTGACGGTGAGCGCCGGCGACGCCGAGTTCGAGGTGGCCCGTCGCGGCGGCAACGACATCCTGCGCCCCCGGCATCCATCGCACCCGACCCTCGTCGACTACCCGGGCACCCCGGTCTACCCGCCGAACCGCCGCTGGATCGCCGAGGGCGTGTTCCGCCCCTTCGACGAGCCGAAGCCCGTGACCGTGGGCTCCGTCTCGGAGGGGCTCGAGCACGTCTACGACTCCCCCGGCGTGATCGAATTCGAACTGCGGGGCGAGACCTTCTCGCTCACCGCGTTCAACGGCTACACGCCCGGCGCCCTGTTCGTGCTCTTCACGGATGCGACGAGCGGCATCACGACGTACGCCGCCAACCGCTCGCTGCAGGTCGGTGCACCGGATGCCGAGGGCCGGGTGATTCTGGACTTCAACCGGGCAACGAACCTGCCCTGCGCCTACACCGAGTTCGCCACGTGCCCGCTGCCACCGGCCGAGAACCGGCTGCCCGTCGGAATCGAGGCCGGCGAGAAGACGCCCCTGCACCCGAGCACCGGAACGGAGGCGGCGCCCCGATGAAGTTCCAGGTCCTCGACATCATCCCCTATCGCCAGGATCCGGTGACGGGCCGCCAGGTCTCCCCCTCCGACCGCTTCGCCCAGACCGTGCAGGCCGCCCGCCGCGCCGAGGAGCTCGGCTACGACGCCGTCTCGGTCGGCGAGCGCCACGCAGGCCCGTTCCTGTCGTCATCGCCCACCGTTCTGCTCGGCGCGATCGCGGCGGTGACCACACGCATCCGGTTGCAGACGGGTGTGACCGTACTCTCGCTGCTCGACCCCGTGCGCGTCGCCGAGGACTACGCGACGATCGACCAGCTCTCGCGCGGTCGGCTCGAACTCACGATCGGCAAGGGAAACGAGGCTCGGCACTTTCCGCTGTTCGGGCTCGACATCGAAGACCAGTGGGACCTGATCGCCGAGAAGTACGAACTGCTGCGCCGGCTCTGGCGCGAGACGGATGTGACGTGGTCGGGCGAGTTCCGGGCGCCGCTTCACGACGTGACCACACTGCCACGCCCGTTCGCCGGAGCGCCGCGGGTCTGGCACGGCTCGGCGACCACACTGGCCTCCGCAGCCCTTGCGGCCAAGTGGGGAGACCCGCTGATCAGCGCCAACGCCATCCAGCCGCGCGAGAACTACGCGGTACTCATCGAGCACTACCGCAGCGAGTATGCCAGGCATGGGCACGACGAGCGCCTCGCCTTCGTGGGCGCCGGATCGGGCAGCCTCTTCATCGCCGACACCACCCAGCAGGCGAAGCAGCAGTACGGCCCGGTCTACGAGGCAATCGTGGCTGCGACACACGTGCCGGGCAACAACACACCCTTCCGTGACATCGACCACGCCGTCGCCGAGGGGCCTGCCCTGGTCGGCAGCCCGCAGCAGGTCATCGACAAGATCCTGTCGTACCACTCGCTCTTCCGGCACCAGCTGCAGTCGATCTCGCTGCCCACGACCGTTCCCTTCGAGCAGCAGCTCGAGGTCCTCGAACGATTCGCCACCGAGGTGATCCCGACCGTTCGCCGCGAGGCACCCAGCACGCTCTGGGAGGACGACGACCCCTACTCGACCCGCCCCGCCTTTGCCGGCGGCCGCCTCGAACTCCGCACGCTCGAAAGGACAGCACTGTGAGCAACACCCCGTTCCACCTCGGCATCGCCCTCGACGGCGCGGGCTGGCATCCCGCCGCGTGGCGCGATGCCTCCGCGCGGCCCGAAGCCCTGTTCGACCCCGACTACTGGGTCTCGCTCGTGGTCGAGGCCCAGTCAGCCGGAATCGACCTCGTCACGATCGAGGACTCCTTCGGCCTGCAGACCGGCGGGTACGGCCCCTTCGAGCTGCGCGGCGACGAGGTGCGCGGCCGACTCGACGCGCTGCTGCTCTCCAACACCATCGCAGCACAGGTTCCCGGCATCGGCATCGTGCCGACCGTGACCACCACGCACACCGAGCCGTTCCACACGGCCACGGGCATCCAGACCCTCGATCACGTCTCAGACGGGTGGGCCGGATGGCGGGTGCAGGTCTCGGGCCGCTCCCACGAGGCCGCCCACGTCGGCCGCCGTGAGATCCCGGTGCTCGACCCCGCACGCGCGGCGACCGGCACCGACGAGCAGCAGACAGCGCTCATCCGCAGCCTGTTCGGAGAGGCGGCCGACGCCATCGAGGTGGCTCGCCGCCTCTGGGACAGCTGGGAGGACGACGCGGTGATCCGCGACGTGCCGACGGGCCGCTTCATCGATCGTGACCGGCTGCACTATGTCGACTTCGACGGAGAGAACTTCAGCGTGAAGGGGCCGTCGATCGTGCCTCGTTCGCCCCAGGGCCAGCCTGTCGTCTTCGTTCTGGCCCACCAGACGGTGCCGTACGAGCTCGCGGTCGCGCAGGCCGACATCGTGGGCATCACGCCGCACTCCGACGAGCACCTCGAGCAGATCCTCGGCGAGCTCGGCGACGCGGAGCTGGCCGTCGAACGCCGCGCCGGCGAACCGCTGCGCGTCTGGACGGAGGCCGTGGTGCTCATCGAAGACACGCACGAGACGGCCGTCGCCGCGCTCGCGGCGCTCGACGAGCTGCACGGCTCGCCCTACGCATCAGATGCCGTGATTCTCGCGGACACGGCCGAGAATGTGGCCGCACAACTGCTGCGCTGGCAGCAGGCCGGCATCACCGGCGTGCGCCTGCGCCCCGCGCGCCTGCCGCTCGATCTCGAGCGCATCACCCGCGAACTCGTGCCCGTGCTCTCCGAAACCGGAGTGCTCGAGCGACCGCACGACGCGTCGACCCTCCGCGAGCGCCTCGGCTTCGCACCCGCCGCGAACCGGTACGCGAGCGCCAGCCCCGAACCCGCCGCACTGATCGAAAGCGCCAGCCGATGACCACCTCGAAGCCCACCAAGCAGATCCACCTCGCCGCCCATTTTCCCGGCGTGAACAACACCACCGTCTGGAGCGACGAGAGAAGCCAGAGCCAGATCGCGTTCTCGTCGTTCCGTCACTTCGCGCAGAACGCCGAGCGCGGCAAGTTCGACTTCCTGTTCCTGGCCGAGGGTCTGCGGCTGCGCGAGACGCGCGGCCTCATCCACGACCTCGACGTGGTCGGTCGCCCGAACACGCTGGCGATCCTTGCCGCCCTCGCCGGGGTCACCACGAACATCGGCCTCGTCGGAACGCTGAGCTCGACCTTCAACGAGCCCTACGAGCTGGCCCGCCAGCTCGCAACCCTCGACCACCTGAGTCGTGGGCGTGCGGGCTGGAACATCGTCACGACGACGGATGCGTTCCACGGGGCGAACTTCCGCCGCGGAAAATTCCTCGACCTCGCCGACCGCTACAGCCGCGCGCAGGAGTTCTTCGACGTCTCGTCGCAGCTGTGGGACAGCTGGGCCGACGACGCGATCGTGGCAGACAAGGCGTCGGGCGAGTTCGTGCGCACGACTGGCCTCGGGCTCGTCGACCACCACGGCCCGCAGTTCGACGTGACCGGCTACGCGACCCTGCCGCCCAGCCCGCAGCGGCATCCCGTGATCGTGCAGGCCGGCGATTCGCCCGACGGCCGCGACTTCGCGACCAGCTCGGCCGATGTCATCTTCTCGAGGCACGCCGACTACGAGGCCGGTCGCGCGTTCTACGACGACGTGAAGGGGCGATTGGATGCGGTGGGTCGCCCCCGCGATTCGCTCAAGATCCTGCCCGCCGCCACCTTCATCCTGGGCGATACGCACGCCGAGGCACTGGAGCGGTCGCGCGAGATCTCCCGCCTGCAGGTGAGTCCGCAGACGGCCATCTCGTTTCTCGAACAGGTGTGGAACACCGATCTCTCGGGCTACGACGTCGAGGGCCCGCTGCCCGATATCGACCCCGTCGTCACGGCGGAGGGCGGCGCGAAGGGCCGCGCCCACGTGCACACCGACCCTGTCGCTACGGCGAACGCGTGGCGCGAGCAGGCCTCGGCGGCGGGCTGGTCGATTCGCGAGCTCGTGATCTCGTTCGCCGCGAAGCACACCTTCGTGGGTACGCCGGTCGAGGTGGCTGAGACCATCAACCGGCACGTGCAGGAGGACGCCTCGGACGGCTTCGTCATCGTGGGCAACACCAATCCGACCGGCCTCGACGAGTTCGTCGACCGGGTGATTCCCGAGCTGCAGGAGCGCGGCGTGTACCGCACCGACTACGACGAGAACGCCACCCTGCACGAGACGCTCGGACTGCCGTCGGTGCCTTCTCGTTCGACCGCGGCGCTGGCCTCGGCATAGTGGTCACGCGCGCAGACGTCGTCGTGGTGGGCGGCGGGGCCATGGGCTCCGCCGCCGCCTGGCAGCTCGCCCGGCGTGGGCGCGAGGTGACCCTGCTCGAGCGCTTCGGCCCCGGACACACCCAGGGCGCCTCGCACGGGGCGTCGCGCAACTTCAATCTCAGCTACGGCGACGACACCTATCTGTCGCTGCTGCGCGAGGCGCTGCCGCTGTGGCGCGAGCTCGAGGCCGAGTCGGGCGTCGCCGTGCTCGACCAGGTCGGACTCGCGAACCACGGCGCGAACCCGGCCTTCGACGCGGTGGCGTCGGCGTTGCCGACGTACGGTTTCGACGCGTCCTTCCTCACACCCGAGGAGGCCGGCGAACGCTGGCCCGGCATCCGCTTCGATGGTCGCGTGCTCTTCACTCCGCAGGCCGGCAGGCTCGACGCGGATGCCGCGGTGTCGGCTCTGCAGCGGGCCGCGGCGGTGCGCGGCGCCGTGGTTCGGCACCATTCTCGGGTCGTCGCCATCCGGGTCGTGTCAGACGATTCGGTGCTCGTCGACGTGCAGCCGGTCGATCCCGACTCCGGCGAGCCGGCCGGTGCGGCCGAGACGCTCGACGCGCGCCGGGTGGTCGTGACCCTCGGCGCCTGGACGGCGAAACTGCTCGGCGCCTCGGTGCCCTCCATCGCGCTGCCGCGCCTCGTCGTGACGCAGGAGCAGCCCGCGCACTTCGCCGTGCGCGACGCGACGCTGACCTGGCCCGGCTTCAACCACGCGCCGAACCCTCTCGACCCGTCGTACGACTACTGGTACTCGGGCGTCTACGGCATGTTCACGCCCGGCCAGGGCGTGAAGGCCGGATGGCACGGCACGGGCGCGGTGGTCGATCCGGATGCGCGCACGTTCGTCTCGGAACCGGCTCAGCTGGCGGCGCTGCAGCGCTACGCGAGCGAGTGGCTTCCGGGCGCCGACCCGGATGACTTCGTCGAGATCAGCTGCACCTACACGACGACCGCCGACTCGAACTTCGTCGTCGACTCGGTCGGGCCCGTGTCGGTCGGCGCGGGCTTCTCGGGCCACGGGTTCAAGTTCACGCCGGCGATCGGCCGCGTCCTCGCCGACCTCGTCGACGGTGCGGCGCCGGCGCCGGCCTTGTTCTCGCTCGATTCGGCTCGGTGATCTTGGCTACGGGATGAGCACGATCTTTCCGCGGGTGTGCCCCTCTTCGCTGAGGCGCTGCGCGTCTGCGGCGCGGTCCAAGGGGAACCGCTCCGTGACCTCGACATCGAACTTTCCCTGCGACGCGAGCTCGATCGCCGCGGGAACTCCCTCGAAGCGCAACCGCAGCTCCTCCTCGGTGAGTGGAATCGGGCTTCCCCCCGACCATGCGCGAGCGACCAGGGTTCGGATAGAACACGTGCAGCGGCGTCAGCTCGGTCGGATCGAGACCCAGCTCCTCGCGGCATTCACGTGCTGCGGCCGCCGCGGGTTCTTCGCCAGCATCTCCGGCACCACCGGGCAGATCATAGATCCAGCGATCGATCGGATACCGATACTGGCGCGCCAGAACGACTGATTGGCCCTCGATCACGAGTACCGCAACGGCGAACGGGATGCTTTCGTCGACTTCGAAATCGATGAGCTCGCCTCCAGGCAGTTCTACCCGTCGCGACGCGAGCGTGACTCGACC